>Ga0307432_1001750_pt1 | contig 12641 bp, 15 predicted proteins | sample SalMarWE160150MG_FD_202158 | JGI IMG/M metagenome (GOLD analysis project Ga0307432, IMG submission 202158) | Salt marsh sediment microbial communities from the Plum Island Ecosystem LTER, Massachusetts, United States - WE1603-150 | ecosystem: Environmental > Aquatic > Marine > Intertidal zone >...
CATGTTCCCCTGTGGAATCCTATAAGCATTAGCGGTTACCACATTCGGGAAGCAGGCTCCACCGCTATCCAGGAATTGGCTTTTACCCTGGCTGATGGGATAGCCTATGTCCAGGATATCATTGAGAGAAAGAAGCTGGATATTGATTCCTTTGCCCCTCGTCTTTCTTTCTTTTTTAATTCTCACCTCGATTTCTTTGAGGAGATTGCCAAGTTCAGGGCAGCTAGAAGGATGTGGGCTGGAATTATGAGAGATAGATTCAAAGCTAAGAATCCTCGCTCCTGGTGGATGAGGTTCCATACTCAAACGTCAGGTTGCTCTCTAACCGCCCAACAGCCCTACAATAATATTGTCAGGACTACTACTGAAGCTTTGGCCGCAGTCATGGGTGGGACACAGTCTCTACATACCAATGCTCTCGATGAGACTCTGGCTTTGCCCTCTGAATTTGCTGCTACCATTGCTCTGCGCACCCAGCAAATCCTCGCCGATGAAATAGGTGTTACCAACACCATCGACCCCCTGGCTGGCTCTTATTTTATAGAGTCTTTGACCAGCCAGATGGAAGAAAAGGCCTGGGAATATATCAATAAGATAGACAGTATGGGAGGCATGCTTGCTGCTATTGGTAAAGGGTTTCCGCAGATGGAGATTGCCGATGCTGCCTATCATTACCAACGGCAAATAGATAAAGGGGAGAAGGTCATGGTGGGGGTGAATAAATATGTTATTAAAGAAAAGACTCCTCCCGAGATACTAAGAATAGATGAAGCGGTCGAAGAAAAGCAGATTGCCAGGCTGCAGGAAGTAAAAAAGGAGAGGGATAACCGCAGGGTGGTTCAAATTTTGAAGGACCTCCGCGCCGCTTCCAGGACGGACAAAAACTTAATGCCCTATGTTATAGAGGCAGTAAAGGAATACACTACCGAGCAGGAAATCTGCGATGTCTGGAGAGATGTTTTCGGGGAATATCGAGACCCGGGATTTTACTAGATTCCACTCTCAAAACTCCCCTCTCCCTCGAAGAGAGTCCCCTCTCCACTTGCTGGAGAGGGTTAGGGTGAGGTAGGGTGAGGGTGCAATCGATACTAACCCCCTCTTAAGATAAGAGGGGAAAGGGGAGTTATGAAGTAGTGGCGAGGCTCGTCCTCGCCCTGTAGTGGCGGGACTTGTCCCCGCCAAGGTGGGGATGAGAAGGGACGAACAGCCGAGGATTTCCCCTCTTAAGATAAGAGGGGAAAGTGGAGTTATGAAGTAGTGGCGAGGCTCGTCCTCGCCCTGTAGTGGCGGGGCTTGTCCCCGTTCCGTAGTGGCGGGTCTTGTCCCCGCCTAAAAGGAGACTAGCTAAAGGAAAAGACAATATGGTGAACTCAGGAAGAAGGATACGGATTCTAGTGGCCAAGCCCGGCCTGGACGGACATGACCGGGGAGCAAGGGTTATAGCCAGGGCTTACCGGGACGCCGGGTTTGAAGTGGTATATACCGGCTTGCATCAGACGCCGGAGCAAATTGTCGCTGCGGCATTACAGGAGGATGTTGACCTCATCGGGCTGAGCGTTCTCTCCGGGGCTCATATGTACCTATTTAAGCGGGTGCTTGAGCTGCTAAAAGCCAACAAGGCAGACGATGTAATGGTCATCGGTGGAGGCATCATTCCCGAAGAAGACATTCCCAAACTCAAGAAACTTGGAATCAAAGAAATATTTTTGCCGGGCACCTCTCTCGATAATATAGTGGGCTGGGTAAAAGATAACGTCAAGCCGCGCTGCTAAAGCTAAGCTCACAATGTACCCCTATCCAAGAAATACTTGAAATAACCCCTCTTGGTTGCTCTTCAAAGCGTCATTTAGCTTCAAAATACCTCTTGATAGTGTAGATTGGTCTTCACTTGCAGAATATTTCAAAGTAAGAGAAAAGGGATTAAACGAAGAGGGACAGCTTATCGGCTGTCCCTCTTATCTGTATAGATGGACTCCTTTTTGTAGTTAAGTGCTTATTGACTTTGATAGGTTATTGTATTTCATATTTAGGAATATAACGGCTAATCTTTGCATTCCGTTTATTACCTTGAAAGTCAGTGCAAGTATATTTAAGATCAAAATCCCGGTTTATTTTAAAAAGCCGTTCGATGTCTCTGTCTAAATTCTTTGTTAATTCAACAAATTGTTGATAGAGTTCTGAGCTAGTTGACCCAAGTAAATCTTTGTTAAACGTTATAACGTATATGGAATTTAGTTGGTGTCGAAGCTTATATGTAAATGCGTTCAAGTATGGGTCTATACCCTCATGAAGCAGTTTACTTGTTTCTCCAACGAGAATAACTCCGATTTTTATATTTTTTGAGATGCACTCTAACGGAACATCCTGACCATATATTTTGGTAGCTATTTTATAAAGGAATTCAATTAAACCAGATATTTCATCGAACATATCTGATGAAGCTGGCTTACCCATTATTTCTTGAGAAAATTTATCCAGTTCGACAAGTAATAGCCTTGTAAAAAGCCCTCTTTCGTCAATTTCAACAATTTTCCCATTCCATTCTCTTGTAGCCTCAGACTGATTTAGAACGGGTTGATATTCATTTCGAAGAAACCAATCTAAAACTCTTCTATCTCCAAGTTCCTTGAGTAGATTTCTAACAAGATTCAAGTCCATGGACAGTTCGAGGGGTTCATTAATGATGTGTCTAATTCCAGCAAGTGAGGTTTTCCTAACCAAAGCATCAGAGAGTAATACAATATTCCTTTCCTCCAATTCTGCTGGGTCAAGACGGACAACCATCTCATTGTCGTTAATAGAAGATGCCTCTCCATATCCACCCTCTACCCATAGAACCTTTATGCTGTTTGGTAAATACTCTCGAGAGAAAGGCATATTACGGCGTGCCAAATTAATACGACTGTTTACGTCATTGGCTATGTATTTCTTCTCTGCTTCACTTCTCCCAGATACTCGATATAATACCTTGTAAATCCTTGCACGCCACGCTGCGCTTTTGTCCTCATCTAAAATAACTCTTACTAGATAATATATGATATAAGCAGCCGCTACTATGAGTGCCCATACTCCATATTCTCTTACATAGCTTATAAACGTTACTATATCCGGCATTTATATTTCCACTTCTTTCAATTTTGAAGCTAGTTTCTGGACACAAAATTCTTTATCACAGCAAAATAGAAATTTGCCTGATTTCTTAGCAGTGGCTTTAAAATTCTCAAGCGTAATTTGCTCTCCGCAAACATCACAATAAATTTCGCCACGCTGTAATGTTTCCAAGAGACCGATAGACTCAAAGAAATTAGCTACGTCTTTGTGATAGATAGCTCGAATGGTTTCCTTTTGCTGTTTATTTTTCAAAATATCTCACAGTGTTAATATCTATGCTTAGATTCTATCCCCCACAGTAATGGGTGTCAATGAATCCGATTGCGAAGGGAGAGCGGAGACGTTCTCCCTTTTTTACTTAGTTTCTTTTAATGTTTTAGATAGATTCTTAAACCTAACAAGGAAGTCATCATAGGGGATTACATTTGTGTTCTTAAGCGACTCATTTAATAGTCTAAAATCATCCTTTTTCTTTTCTGAACCTTTGAATTCCTTGCTGTGACCTGCGATTATATATCCACGTGGACGCACTATGTTGATGTCAAGCTTGTACTTCTTCCGTATCTCCATAGCTAATCCATAAGCTTGCTTACTTATTGAGTCAATATAGTTTTCAACTTGTGATATTGCTTTTGATATTTCCGTAGTCCAGTAGTAGTTCTTATGACTTTTATCTAAAGCGAGTAATTCAGTCTCTGGTAGCTTGATTTCGTATACATCAATATAGTTATCCACACTTAAAAGAAGGAAATCGGGAAGCTGGATACCTAAAGATATATTTGGTTTGTCTATAAGCTCTATATAGCTTGGATTCAGAATTAGAAGGTTCTTTTTAAAGAATAATTGCCATGTCTGCTCTTTTGCTGGGTTGCCCAGTCTCCTTTCAAAATCACTAAGTAATTTCTCAAGATGTAAGTAATGCAGAACCTTTCTTCCCCCAAGTAAACGTTTTAACTCACGTTGACTTTTTACATTGTAATTTGCTAGGGCTGGGAGAAGCTGTATACACTTTCTCTTATCACGGTCAGTAAGCTGAATTGTGTCAGCTTTACTTGGTATAGCGGCAGTTAGGGAGTTTGGTCTGTAGATTTCTCTATACTGTGGGAAATGATTTGGAAACAAAGAACCGAGGTGTCTATCTACAGATTTTGTTCCCTCTGTTCTGTAATTTGCGTTGAAAGAGGCTATAATCCTTCTCACATCCCTGTATTTTAAGTCAATATGTATGGGTTTGCCTTTGGTATTAATTGCTGATTCATCCTCTTTCACTATTCTAAGTGTGAATTCACCAAACTGTTGTTTGAAGTGTTCTAGTATATACTTGCCTGTCCTAAATCCACCTGGTAACCCACGTGGTAAGAACATTCTTGGAATTTCATCAAAACCTTTGAACGTAATTTGGAATCCGTTGAACTCCCCATAGTTGGGATTATCAATATTCAGTGAAAGTATTTGCTCTTGTATCTTCTGCTTGGTTACCATAATTATCTAGATTCTATCTAACTAAAAGGTCTCTGGTTTACTTCAATTCGTTAATTATTTCTCTGTTCTCCAGCATTATGGAATGGGCGACTGTAGCAAATTCACGCATTCTCCTATGCAATTCCGCTAAAACACTATTCGCAATTAAATAATCCTCTTTCTCATCAGCCCAGTGAAACTCCCAACTTCTCCCCTGAGCCTCTAATACTAATGACTTGCGACAAACGCTCTCAGCTACTATTTCAGCCACAAGAATTTTGAAATGTGGGGTGTTTTGCCCATTGAAATCTGGTGCTGCACCTAGATATCTGCTTACGGATTTATGCCTTGCTGAAATTAGAAGTAGGTTCGGTTGTCCTTCGTGTTCCGCCCATCTTGCCCGGAAATTACCATATTCTTCGTCTCTCAAGTCTATTTTGATTGGTATGCTCCTATCCTCGGTTCTTTGAACGACTTTGACGATGGTAGAAGTAGTGTAATCACTGAGCTTAGCTATGATCTCAGCATGAGCATTCAGTCTTCGTCCTTGAACAATGACTTCGCCACTAGCAAAATTAGACCCCGCTACAGGAATGAGTCCGCAGTGACCTCTAACGGGAACACCTTCACCATCTGTTGACATTACCTCTACCCTCGTTGATTGTGATACAACCTCTGGGAATTTAGCAAACAATCGAAGTGCTCTTTTTCCCCCTTCCTTTACTTGATAAGAGACGTTCTCAAATTCTATTGGTTCGGAGAAGATATGCTCGTTAATTACTGTATCTATCACTTTAGCTATTGCTCCTGCTGATCTCTCATTGTCTAGGATTGCTTCAATCAGAACGCTATCTGTGATAGCTTCCCCCCTTACTCTGAAATAACCTAGAAAAGTCTCTGGTCTTGTCCGATGTGGTTTTAATTGTATCGAGGTATCAAGTATGGTCAGGGCATCTTTTTCACTCTTTATTTTTACTGTCACTTGCTCAGTGTCCGTTAATATAGCGCTCTTAGCATAAACGCCTAATCGTTTTTGCTCACCTATTGCTACTTTGAAGTATGTCGGATAGATCAAGATACCCTCCTTTGCAAAGGCATCTCTATCTACTAATTCGTCTGTTGATATCTCCTCGATTTCCTCTATCTGCTCTCTCAGAAATCTGCCTGCAGCTCTAGCTAAACGATCTAACCGTGTACGTGTCTCCTCGTTCGCAACTTGAACTTGTTTCTGTCTCTCTCGGGCACGATCAATTGCGATTAGAGAACGCAAACGTTCACTGGGCAATTGGAATAGTGCTTTTGTGAAAGGGTGATCTCTTCGAAGACCTTTCTGGCGGTTAGGATCAATAATTAGGCAAAAGTTATTGTCTGAAGGGGCTTCTCCTCTTGCACGACATCCATCATACTCTCTGCACAGTTGATCAATATAGGTACACTCGATTCTACCAAAGTATCTACTAGCCAAAGTATCTTTCTCGAATTCATCAAACAACAAAGAACATTCATGTATCGCCCGTTCTCCCTTAATAACAAATCCACTTCTACGAAAACGCTCTCCGTAATCATCGAGTGTCTCAGGTGACCGCCAAATCATCAAACTGGCTTGAACACCTGGATACACTGGAACCTCAAAAACCTCTGCACATTTCAGTTCGCCTTTAGGTTGACGGTATACTAGTGATTCTTTTCGTCCATCAGTTATCAGAATAGCCCTAGTTGGGCTTGTGTCGGAGAGGATGTCTCTCAATGCAAAGTGATAAGGTAAGTCCTTCAGGATAGTCTCCACTCTTGGTATACGTTGTTGTTTATGTATCTCTATGGTCACGGCAGTACCGTTACCCCTTAAGATACCGAGTCTTTCTCGAATTTCGGGGGTAGCTTTTAGCGATGGTTCATACGGTATAAACTCAAGATTAGAAGTAAATTCACTCTTGTAATATCGACCATCCTTGATTGATTCAAAAATAGCCTTTCCTAAGACAGCACATTCTTTTGCACCCCTACCCATGAAGCCTCTATCATCATCCAAACTAGTTCTCTTGCCAAGTCCCTTAATTTTTTCTCGCATTTCCTGCAGTGTCATCCCTTCAGCTCTGTCCTTAACCGTGATTCGTGATGTACCCTTTATTTTCCGTGCAATTTCGATTGAAATAAGACCACCATCCTTAGATATCGAACCCCTTGTGTGAAGTCTATGATAACTATCATCACTATTAGTGACCAGTTCTACCAGAGCATCGAAAACATCCCTAATCACATTCTGCATAACTAGTTGTGCATAACGAGGATCAATTTCGGCTTTCTCAGCTTTGCCAGCCCGCATATTCACTCACCCTCCTGAGATTTACCATTTATTTCTAAGAGATATGAGAATTTGGCTTTACAATTGTCTAAGAAGTGGATTACATCTTCGTCCCCGACTAGAGTCGCAACAGAGAGAAATCGATCAAACTTCCTTCTAACTATCTCCTTGGATGCGTCTGGAGTGCATCCGAGCATATCTGTAAACATATATTGAGATACTTGTTCTAGATTACCGTTTTTCAGGAAGTGCAGAAATGCACTGTCTTTGTTGACCTTCATTAGGAAGCGATGCGCCTCTCTGGGGTGTATTAGGGGAGTCTTTGCCTTTAGGGCTTCAGAGATACGCAATATATTGTGCTTTATCCACCTAGTTCCTGCAGGAGTAAATGTGTATCCTTCTGACTCTCTACCACCTACATCACCACCAGCCCTGCCTTTAATAAGCGAACCATACGTTTTCTTTTTTGCATCATCCAGTGCGTATCTCACCAGTGTCTTATCAGGGAATCCTTTTTCTCGGAATTCTGGAAGCCTCCATGAAAACCTTTCTGGGGCTAAGTTGTAAGCCTCCCAAGCAATATATTCGGTATGTATCTTTTTAGCAATGCCGCCGAGCTTGTATAATGCAAACAAGGCTATATCTATATTAGAAAGCTCATCCTTTTCCAAATTGATCAGACCTCCAGCTTGAATCCTTTCTTATTACCAGATGTATTCTGAAATAGTAGTTTCGTCTCTTTTATCTTTTTATCAATTACGCTGAATATTTTTTTCACATCTTGATCCGAATATTCGTAGTTTCTTCGATTAGAGCACTTGCCGAGTGTATCCACATCATCCAATATTCGGTCTACTCTACGTTCTACAATCCTGATAAATCTACGACGTCTGACTTCTGAGGGATTATTTTTCTCAGCAATATCCTGTACCATCATTATCCTCCCATAGTATGATGTTTATTATAACATGCATCTAATTATATGTCAATACCCATATCCCAATAATATCATATTTTATTGTAATATATATTATCATATATAAACGCAATACTACAATATTTCAAAGAACAGATCGGTGGCACGCTGTTCTGTCCAGACTCTCAAAGTTTTCGGCTCTCTGACTTCAGCCAGACTTAGGATATGGATAACAAGGTTGCCAATGCAAAAAAGGCTCGGAATACACGAGTGCGAAATAGCCCTATCTTTCCAGGCTAATGGTTTAACACTAAGTTATCCAACGGGCTAAATTTCTTATGAGCATTAGCAGAATCATTCCAGAATTTTACGACTGACTGGATTGTCTCTACGAGTCAACATCTTCGTGGCTAGTCGTAGGTAGCACCAGTGTCCCTAGGGTACATTCCCTGTCATTATGTGAACAATCTAGCTTTGAATGCCTGCTACCTAGGCATGGATTTTGAAAGTTTAATATGCTGATAGAGTGGGTTATACCATGAAGTCAAACAGCGTAAGAGGGCGTATTGACAGCGCTTCTTAATTCCCATATGATGTATCAAAAGGGAAGAAGGTGAGGCTATGCCAGTTTGTTCTCATTGTGGGGAAGAAGTAAGCGAAGGAATCAAGTTTTGCCCTGAATGTGGCGAGAGGCTCAAGAAGGAGTTTACTCCTGAAGAGAAAGAAAAGTATATTCAGGAACTTGAAGCATCCGTTGAGAAGGAGAAGCCAGCTGAGAAACCGAAGAGAACAAAGAGCCAGTTGGCAGGAGGCATCGTAGGCTCAATTGTAGCTATCATCATAATCATTGCTGCCATATCTACCTGCATTCCTTCTGAAACTCCGTCTCTAACGGTCAGCGAGCAGAACTACGCTGCGACCATGTCGGACCATAGTAGCAGGGTTAGTGAAGCACTGGGTAACCTCAGCGACTTGATGGGGAATCCACAGATTCTCGATGATGAGTGGATACTAGATGTAGCTATTGAGTTTACCGTAATAAAACTCCTATATGATGAAGCACTGGAAATGGAGCCCCCTAGTTCTATGGCTGCTATTAACTACAAATATACACAGGCTATGTCTCATCTTAATAGTTATGTGGACTTAATGACTGAAGGGATAGATACATTGGATGCCGATTTGATGGACCAGGCAACATCAGAACTTGAACTGGCTGGTGAGTATCTCAATGAGGCAACAGAACTGACAGAAGATTTTATTGCAGCCCGTTCTCCTTGAACTTGAATTCATTGGTTCAGGCATTGAGGTAATCTCACTCCAGAGCAAATGCTCACGCTAGAAACCTAAAATTGCTACTATCATGCTAAAATACCATCGGAGACCAGCCAACCGATGAAAAGGTTACTCCTAAGCTGTATTCTTGTCCTTGCCTTAATTGGCTTATCTTGTACTCCACAGACTACATTGGAGATTTCCGTAACTGAACTGGATAACGGAGTCATGATTGAGAATGTGGGTACTGTTGATTGTTTTGTTTTTGTCAATTCACCTGAAGGTGAACAGCAGTTTGAACTAGCTGTTGGTCAAAATACAACGGTTACAGGTACATCACAGCCTATTGAGGTTTCAGCGGTCAGGTTGTGAGATAAAATAGTAGGACAAGCTCAGTCATCTTTAAGGAGGGTAAGGTGAAAATCAAAGTGAGAAAGTGGTTTAAGGACTATTGGCCAACTCTACCTATTATCATAGCTCTAGCCTTGCTTGGTGTCGCAATGAAGATTGACCCTGTGCGTTTTCAATACATGGCTTGGTATGGACTTGTTGCTCTCACAGCCGTATATGCTTGGGCAACAATAAGGATTGCAGGGGAAAACAAACGAACCATAGAGGAGATGAAGCAGTCTCGGCTGGATGCAGTCAAGCCTAGTCTTTCATTACAGCCAGGGGGCTTCATTCTCGGTGGTGGTTTTAACGAACTATACCTTGTTAACTCAGGTGGTGTTGCCAAAGATGTGAAGGTAGATATTGAAATAACCAAGCCCGAATCAAGTAAATCACTATTAATTCCTGCTATAGATGCACAGCATTGGGTTTACTTGGGGGAAGTTGCGAAGGCCCAAGACCAAACTGGAGTTATAAGAGTTCATATGGAATTCAGGGATGGATACAATCAGCCTCTCAGTGAGTCGCTCTCGATAGATTTTTCTGATTTGAAGGAAGAAGGTAGGAAAATCATAGGGCAGTATTCCGACTTACATGAGATTAAGAGAACTCTAGAAAATTTAGCAAACAAGATGAAGTAGCGGAAGGCATGAAGAGTAAAGCTGAGTTTGAAGAAATCTAACCATGACTGGATTTTCTATACGAGCCAATCGTATCCTCGCTAGTCGTAGGTGGCATCAATGTCCCTGGGGTACACCTCCCTCCTTGTGAACAACTTGGCTTTGAATACCTGCTACCCAGGCATGGATTTTGAAAGTCCACTATCCTGATAGAGTGGGTGATGCCAAGAAATCAAACACCGTAAAGAGGCGTATTGACAACTCCTCTTAATTCCCATATGATGTATCAAAGTGACAGGAGGTAGAGCTATGCCATTTTGTCCTAATTGTGGGAATAAGGTGGAGAAAGGGACCAAGTTCTGTCCCGAATGTGGTCAGGAGCTTATTGAGAAGGCATCTAACCCAGCTTGGATTGCTGCCATGCAAGAAAGGATAAAATATGCTAGGCAACAGAACTTGTTCCCTACAATATTTACTGTAATGGGGGCAATAGCAATTATAGCGTCATCCGTAAAGATCATTTTGGAGTTCGAGACGACAGGTGCGTTGCAGTGGAATCTCTTTTGGTCAGTGATACAAATATCAGGGGGAGTAGTAATGATTGCTGGTGGTATTGGACTCTGGCTTTCCGATAAGAAAATAAGGAAGCTAATAGACCGACTTGAAAAGGGTAAGTAGAAGGAAACAACAAATTCCTGTGCGGGGAAATTGACAAAAAGTGTTTTACAGCGGACTGGCCCAGCCAGCGGATTTGGGGAATTGGCTCTTGCACAGGGAGGTGCAAATGTTCGGACGAATAAAAAAAGGTGAATATGTAGTAGGGTTGAGAGCAATAGGTGTAGGCGAGTGGACTTTTCGTAGGGGTCCAGCCATTGTAAGAGGAATCTATAAAGGGAAAATGCGGGACTCCTATATGGTCCAGACGAGAAGAGGGAAAATCTGGCTCTGCTCTGAGATTAAGAAACTACACTGACTCCCAGTTTCAATTTGAATTGGTATCGACGAAGATGTAAGAGTTACTGGTATATCACAGCCCATTGAGGTTTCAGCGGTTAGTATCAAGTCAGGAGAGGGCTAGAATGAGAAAAGCAGCAGGTATTATGTTGATAATTTTTGGTGTGACAACGATAGGCTTTTTTGTTGGTTTTGTGAGTGAGTGGGGTTTTCATCATGACTACCCCCTTGCTCTGCAACTGACCGTCATTATTATTTCGGCTGTATTTTTTATTACTGGTGGGGTCGTTTGCCTTAAGAGGAAATATTGGAAACTATGCTTCGCTTCAAGCCTTTGCCTCTTGCTTTTTATAATTTTTGATGTGTACTTTGTCTTTCCCGCTCTATTTTCGTTAGAGCCTTATCCTTTTGTAAATATTCTTCTCCCCCTACTTGGGATTCTTCCACAAATATTCGTTTGTCTCAGGAAGAGAGAGTGGTCAGAATCTCAGGCTTGACTAAATTTCTCTACGAGCCAATCGTATCCCCACTAGGCGTAGGTAGCACCAATATCCCCATGGGACACCCCCTTGCCTTGTGAACAACTTGGCTTTGAATACCTGCTACCCAGGCATGGATTTTGAAAGTCCACTATCCTGATAGAGTGGGTGATGCCAAGAAATCAAACACCGTAAAGAGGTGTATTGACTGTGCCTCTCAATTCCCATATGATGTATCAAAGTGACAGGAGGTAGAGCTATGCCATTTTGTCCTAATTGTGGAAAAGAAATAGGTGAGGGCTCCACGTTTTGCCCTCAGTGTGGACATAATCTTAAGGTTGGGATAACGCCAGAGAATACCTCAGGACAAGGTGAATCAGCCACGGTACCGGAGGAAGTTAAGGGGTGGAGCTGGGGAGCATTCGGCTTAACCTGGATATGGGGCGTCTGTAATGGTGTTTTGATATCGCTACTCTGTCTTATTCCCGTTTTTGTCATAGTCTGGGCTTTCGTTCTTGCTGTAAAGGGAAAGGAATGGGCATGGCGGAATAAGAAGTGGGACAGCATTGAGCACTTCAAGAATACGCAGAGGCCCTGGGATATTGCTGGCATAGTATTATTTGCGATATCAATGGTTGCACTGGTTGTAACGATCCCTGCGGTTCTCTTTCCTCTATTCCTGTGGGGTTAGACGTAAAGCCCGAGCGCATTTCTCAGGCGTCTATCTAGCTCATCTTGAATCGGCGGACTGACCCTACCGAGCCGACGAATGAGCTTTTTCTATGCTTGAGAGGAACTCGGGGCATATCAGTCGAGCCCTTCCCCGTCTTCGGCAGTATAAATGTCTTCGCCAGAACGGCCGAGGAAATTATAACTGCCCGCCTTGCCAGCAACCTCAGCAATACGGGAAGGGGGCAAGTCATCTTCCAGAATAAGAATTTCCACTGCTTGCTGTTCAGGAAGGTCTAATTTACGCAGGGGCTTAAGGACACCGTCCTCGTAGATCGCTTGAATCGTTCGCGGCATGGCAGTCACCTCTATCAGAAGAATAGCAGAGAACAGAGGGAAAATCAAAATGGAAAGTCAGAATCTGGTCTCGAAAGGAATAAAGATCAAGGATGCTGAGATGCCGC
>Ga0307432_1001752_pt1 | contig 12615 bp, 17 predicted proteins | sample SalMarWE160150MG_FD_202158 | JGI IMG/M metagenome (GOLD analysis project Ga0307432, IMG submission 202158) | Salt marsh sediment microbial communities from the Plum Island Ecosystem LTER, Massachusetts, United States - WE1603-150 | ecosystem: Environmental > Aquatic > Marine > Intertidal zone >...
TTCATCCATAATTTATCTCCTATACTATTAAAATTGTCTTCTCTTCTAAAAATTTGTCTACATCTTCTTTAGTTATATCTGCCATTTTTTCCAATTCCTCTATATCTCCAACATAATCCTCTAGTGTTAGAGAAAAGAAGTATCTTATATTATTAAACTCTTTTTTTGTTATGATCATGATATTTCCCCCACTTTAAGATAGTCAGTAAGTATGCTCACTACTATTTTTTCTGCCACTGAATTATCTGATTCATTTTGCAAAATCGATTTAGTATGTGCTTCTTTAGTATATTTGAATAATTTCTCAGCAAGAAATTTTACTTCTTCTAAAGGCCATTTGCCAGTTTTTATATCTAGAAGCATGTTTACATCTTTATCTCTGAATATTTTTAACTCTCCGGTTTTAAGTAATTCTATACCCATTAATAAAAGTCTTATTAAATGGCTTGCATTTTTTGTATCATATCCATATTTCTCTACTAGTCGTTTTCTTTTTTCTCCCATATATCCTTTGGTTTTGAAATGAGTCATTCTTTTTAGTTGCCCATTTGCATAACCTGTGAATGAATTATATAAGGCTTCTTTTCCTAAGAAACTTTTCCTATTTTCTAACAACATTTTACCGAATTCACTAACAAGGAGATAGTGTTCTGGCTTTATCCATAGTAAACTTAATACATTTGGGTTGCCTTTTAAAAGAAGTTTAACAAATTTTCGTAATTCATAATATACACAGTCCCACATTACACCGTCTATCTCTTTACTTATTTCTTTTGTTTGACTTCTTTTATGTTGTTCTAGACCTATGTAAAAATTTTCGGGCGCAAGAAATACGCCCATTATATCTATGTCATCTATACTATTAGGGTCACTATTAGGGATATACATATTATGAGCTATTGAACCTCTATATCCTAATAAGATTAGATCATCAACTAGAACTTCTTTAGGAACTTCTTTTGGTATGTCCATGTTTATAACTAGGCTCCTTCTGCGTATGGAATATTATAAATACCAACAAACGCTACCTCATCAAAAGTATGTGGGTTATTAGAAAATAAGCTTTTAGCTCTATTTATTGCAACTTTTTCTATTTCATCTTCTGGTGTAGATAGTGGTATTTTGATAGAAGTAGTAAACCAAGTATGATCTGCTTGTGCGACATATATTTCAATATCTCTAGTCGCTTCTCTTTTTTTCGCATTTAATATGGAATTATTGTTAGGTAATCTAAAATTAAAATCATTGTCTGTATATTCTTTCATAATATTACTCCTTTATAGTATTTTTACAGAAAGTCCCGCCCACAATCTGTACCGTTTTTTGGTTGTTCTGTAGTCCCACCCATTTAATTATATAATCGTATATTGCTTAATCAACATATCTATAAACTTTTTCTTAGTTGTTTTATTTGGGCTATTATATCCAACTGCTATAGACCCGCCAAAAAATTCGTATTCATCTGTTTCAATGTTATAAGCAACATTAGGATCAGTATACCATGTTTTAATATGATACTCTGCTTTCTTAGTTGCTTCTTCTATGTTATTCGCTTTTATTAGGAAATCATATCCATATTCTTCTTCACCGTTTCTTTCTTGCATTTTAATAGTAAAATACATATCAACCTCCATTAATTAATTGCAACTATAAATGGAGATTTTGATTCTTTCATACAATTTAATCTCCATACTTTATTAGCACCAGCGTAGAGAGCCAGTGATATAAGATCATCTATGCTTAAAGCTTTATCGATATCTCCAGACTTTTTAACCATTTCTTCCGATTTTGCTGTTATTATTAAATAAGAGCTGTTCTTTTGTTTAAGAGTTGTTAACGCCTCTTTTATTACATTTGCTTTTGCCATTGTAGAAGGCATATATTCTAGAACATCTGACACTATAGCTAAGTCGTATGAAAATAGCTCAACCGCACTAGTTTGAGGTTCAGTTATAATAGGATGTGTTAAATAGATAAAATGTATAAGTGCAAGTGTTGATTCGTTTAAATCCATTTCTAGATTCGATCTATATTTTGTAAATACCGCGATCGATAGTTTTAAATCGTTAAGTTTCAAATCATCTATAATGCTATCAAATTTTCTAACTAGTTCTGTTCTAGGTTTATTTTTAGGTGCATCGCCGTTTGATTTAGGAGTAATATATGGATCAAACACCCAAGAACCAGACGATGTTGATGTACTTTCAGTATTATATGCATAATTTGACATTTATAATCACCTCACCATAGTTTTGTTTGGTTAGTATACTGATTGAGTCTATCTGTAGACTCTTTTACATATTTCTCACTCATCTCAAATCCTATCCATTTTCTATATAACTTTGCAGCTGCTAGGCAGGTTGTTCCTACACCGGAAAATATATCCAACACAGTATTATTCTCGTATGATAATTGTTGTATTAGTCTGTATGGTAGTTCTACTGGAAACATTGCTGGATGATCATACTTTGCCATTTTATGTTCAGGTGAAAATGTCCATATAGCTAAACTGTTTTCAATAAATTCCTCTCTCGATATTGTTATTAGTTTTTTATCTCCGTCCTTCTTTTGATATTCATTAGCAAAAATTAGAATATATTCAAATGGTGTAGGAAATGATGGATTAGAAGGACTCTTCCAACTTCCCCAAGAAGTTCTATTTCCTATTTGGCTTTTATTCCATATTATAGTAGCTTTCATTAAGTATCCTAATTCGTTAGTCATGAATTGAATTATATCACTATGAGTAGGTATTTTTCCGTTCTCTTTGTCCCCTATGTTTATACATACTCTGCCACCGTGAACTAGTTTTATTTTTAGAAGTCCAAAAATATTTTTCAACCATGATATATATTCCCAATACGGTTTATTATCTCGATAAAGATCATATGAGTTTTTATTGTGTTTATTATTGCCAAGATCTACATTATACGGTGGCGATGTAATTACAATATCTATGGACTTATCTGGTAATTTTGGTATAAATTCTTCACAGTAACCACAATGTATTTTGTTTACCCATTTGTCTATTGACATTAATAAAGACCTTCCATAAAGTTTTGTAGTTGACTTAATATAACAGATTTTGCATCTTTTGGTAAAATTTCTTCAGAGCAAGCAGGGCATTGCCACATCAAAGGACATCTTATGTCTTCTATGCAAGATATTTGTGCTGCTGTAGTAATTTCGCCTTCAAATTCGCATTTTGGACATTTAAATTCTATATTTATTCTTGTTAATGCCATTTTGTTTTAGTTTCCATTTGTGGTGAAGTGTGGCGTTTACAAATTCCACACCTCACCCCGTTTATATTAAAGAAAGATAATCGGGCTTGAACCGATATCTCTGAGCTAATATCCATTCGCTTTAGCCACTACTTTGGCTACCCAGTCCCAAAAAATTTTCCCTTATTAGCGCCGCTCTTCTCTTTTGAGCTATATCTTTCTATGGTATATAAGTGATAGCACTTTTACTTTATTACTTCTACAGTTTTCATTTATACATGCTTTATTATTTTTTATTATATCAAATTTGCTACTAAAAGTGGCCTCTCTTGGGTTGAGATTCTCTATAGAGTACCATGTAGTACCACATTCTTCACATTTCCACTTTATTTCGTAACAGTTTTCATTAATTATAGGCTCTACTGTGCAATTCATGGACATTAACTCCAGTGTGCCCTTTTTACAAACTGCACATATATTATCTTCTCTTTTTGCTTTATGTATAATTTTATCAAAGAACTCAGTATTATCGTATACTCCTCCACGTGTTGTGAGTTTAAACTTACACTCTAGACATTTGTGTGTCACCTCAATATATTTAGCAATCATTTTTGTCTGCATTTTCCTCGTCCTCTCTCATTTGCTCTATCTCATCTTCTATCTCTGCTATTACTGTCTTAAACTCAACATTTATTTTTGAGATTTTTTTATGTTCTAAAAACCTATTTACAATATGTAATGCGAATCTAGGGTTTTGATTATATAATAGTCTTAACCCATCATTTTTTGTATCCCCTTTTGGTATATCGTCACTGAATATGTCTGGTTCGTCGTTTTCTTTTGGTATCTGTTCTTTCTCTATAGATTCTTCAACAAAACCAGCTATACCACCTATAATAGCGTTGTCTTCTATTTCAAAATCGTCAAAGAAATTCATTTACTTTTCTCCTACTAATTGGTCACCACTATCATAGAAGAAATTAGCGCGTGATACATCAAGGCCGCCTTTTCCGCAACTTAAACATTCCTTATTAGCTATGTGTTCATTGAGATCACTTATTCCCATAGATACACCTAAATATATAATTTTTTTTCTAAAACAATTATTGCATATAAACTCTATTGTTATATCTTTTATATTCGTGTTCATAATTATTTCCTTATTTTATATGTTTGAACTACTACCTGTTACTAAATAGCACCAACTTATAATATTTGATATTATTTAGTAACAGGCAGCAGTCCAATGTTATATAAATATGTACTCCTGTCACTTGATGACCCGCTTTTGCCATATAGGTTACTCACGCTCACATCATTGGACATATGACATATTTATATACAGCCCACCCCTAACCCACACGATCTCAATCTAATACCACTAAAGTTTTTATGAATTGACTGTTACCTCAACTCTTAAACAATAGCTTACAATATTCACTATTATAAATTAAGATATTAGATCGGATGGTTAGATTATTTATAGACGTTTCTAACCGTTTTACAAGATCTTCGGTAAGACTTATAGAATCACTTCAATAAGACTTATCCTCCCCCATAATATACGTCTCTAATATTCTATTCTAGTGCTTTTGATAGATAATCAGAAGCAGCATTTATCAATAATTCTTCAGTATTCATTTTTTGGTCTTCTATTACAATAGACAGTAAATAGTTTAGAATATGTCCTATAGTTGGACCTGGTTTTAAGTTAAATTTGTCCATTATGGCACTGCCATCTATAGATAAATCTTTTATATCCAATACTTTGGATTTATTATATACTTCTTCTATCTCTTTCTCAAACATCCTTTGTCTATATGAGACAGCTTTCAAGAGACGGCCATTTGATAGTCTATCAGCTCTACGAAGTAAAAATATTGGCAAATTTGATAAATCTCCAAGCTCCTTGTTAGTAATTTTTGCCTTTTTTATAAATCTTCTTACAGCTGCTTCTGTCCATTCCTTTGGCTCATAATTATACATATGTAAATAAATTAATTCAGTTATTTCTGATATTATTTTGTTTTCAAACCTCAATCTTTTCAAAATTCTCTTTGCTAACTTTGAGCTTACAACCTCATGATTATAAAAAGTTACTTTAATGTTGCCATTTTTATCTACTTTTTCCTCTCTTGTTTGCGGTTTACCTATGTCATGAAATAATGCAGCTATTCTTAAAACTAAATCTGGCTTTGTATTATCGCATGCATATACGCAATGATTAAACACATCATATTTATGATATTTTTCGTTTTGTGTTACTCCCATACATATTACTAACTCGGGTATAATTTCATTAAGTAAGTTTAATTTATGTAATATTTTAATATATTTAGAAGGTTTGTCACTTAATAGTATTTTTATTAATTCATCTCTTACTTTTGATCTTAATAATTTTGATATTAATAGATAATTTGATTTTATTGAATAAAATAAATTTGAATCTATTTTATATCCTATCTCAGCAGACAGTGAGACTGCTTTTAACATACGCAGTGGGTGTTTTCTTACTGACTGCTTTGCATTTTTTGTAGTTCTTATTTTTCTACTTCTTATATCTGATAAACCATCAAAATAGTCTATCAAATTTTTCTTTATTTTCGATGTTATTGGTAGAAACATAGCATTTATCGTGAAATCTCTGGAGTGTGCATCGTCATATAGAGTAAAATACGGATTATACCTCCCATTTCTATTTGGTAGGGATATTTTAATTTTATTATTATTTTCTCTAGGTTGAAATATTAGATAGCTTTTATTGTCAGTTTCTAAAACGGCCCCATACTTTTTAAAGTATCCAACTAGATCTTTTAGTTGTAAATTGCGTACAACTATTTCTATATCTTTTGGACTTTTTCTTCTTATTATTTCTCTAACAAACGATCCAGAATAATATATCTCAGCTAATGTTTCTCTCTCTAGCTTTTTTAATATTTTTATAGTTTGCATTGTTCAATATTATATCCTTTCTTTTTATTAGTTCTGACATTATATTATGTACTTTTATTGTTACAGTTGGGGCTGCTAATCCGGTCTCTTTTGCTAGATCTCTTACTGTTTTACCATCTACAAGGTGAGCAACTATTAATTCATAGTCACTTTTTGTTAGTAGATCTTTTATTGTTTCTATACTTTTTCTCGTACTAATTCTGTTTACTAGTTCTTCTTCATCTCCATTAGTTATATCTGCAGTATTATGATCTATTACTGTTGTATCAAAGTCTGAAGGCATAAGCTCCGCTCTTTCTATCAATTGTTTAACAGTTGTACACGATCTCTCTGCTAAATTTGATATACTCTTCCTAATATTTGTAGTATCTTTTACAATCTCTCCAGATTTTTCATATTTTTTAGATGTATCCCATACATCCATAAAAGAAGCATGTTCTATAGGTTCGACGGTGCTTATTAATCTTTTTAGTTTTCCATATAGCCCTATGGCGTCTTTTATATATTGTGGAATTTTTATAGTAGCAGCTTGAGATGACACAAATTCTCTCATAGAGTCTTTTATTTTATAAATAGCAAACGTGTTAAAGTCTCTGCTTCTTTCGCTAATAAAATCTCTACTTGCTCTAGCTAGACCTATAACACCTTCTTGTATAAAATCTTCCGAACCTAGCCCTGTTAATCTAGAATATTTATCAGCTAAAAATTTCAAAGTAGCTAAATATTTGTTATATAGTTTATCGGCTTCTGCCTTTGTTTCCGCCAGAAAATTTTTCGGGAATTTATTATAATCTACCCCTTCTAAATCTACTATCAGATTATTATTTTCATCTTTTATAACATTTCCATCTTTATCTTTTCTATACTTTTCATGAAATGGCATTATATCCTCCTATTATAAGTTAACGGAATATCTACATAATCTACACCACTATCTATATGTTTATTTATTTCTAAATATTCCCTACCTCTGTCTGTAAGTATTCTACCTCTGGAACCTCTCATAATGAATCCTTGCTGTATTAGGTAAGGTTCTACAGTTTCTGATATTACTTTAGGCGATTCATTTGTGATAATTGATAAGTTGTCCAGACCTACTGGATTTTCTGATTCGTGTAAAGCCTTCATTATGATGATATCTGTAGGCGTTAGCCCAGTTTGGTCAATTCCCATAAGTTTAAAAGTAGATTGTGCTATTATTGAATTTACAATTGAATGTGTATATGAGGCTGTGTCTCTGCATCTTTCTAGTAAGGTAACTAGTACTCTTGGCACGCCTCTACCTCTTTTAGCTATTTCTATTATTGCTTTTTCATCTATTGATATTTTCAATTCTTCTGCATGCGATGCTACTATTTGTTTAGATTCTTCAAATGTATATGTACTAAAAACAAATCTGAACTTAAATCTATCTTTAAATGGTTTGGTTAATAACCCATCGTTAGTAGTAGCTCCAATCAATGTGAATCTAGGACACCATCTGCCTCTTCCTTCCCTATTTAAACCAAATTCACCATAATAACTTATTTTAGCTTGTTTTTTCTCTACTGGTATTATCCAATTTTCCATTGCTATGCCTAAATATTCCTGGCCTGTACTGGATAATCTATGTATTTCATCTATAAATACAATGGTAGGGCATATTTGTTCCATTTTATTGCCTGTTTGTTTTTCATATCCATCCATATTTAGTTGGTCTCTTAGAGTTAATACATCGTCTCTCATATTTATACTTTCATGAGCTATTTCTAGAAAGTTAGCCCCGCTATTTTTAGCTATATATTTAGCTGTACTTGTTTTTCCACATCCGGCAGCCCCTGTCAATAACATATGGGGCAGAGATCTATTCTCTATTATAGCAGATTTTGTAGCTATATTCAATTGTAGAAAAATACTTTCATTTCCTATTAGTTTCATATGGTTCTCCTTAACTTTTTATTATATTATAGAATAAAACCTGCATTTTGCTAGACCAAACTTTCTTAAAACTTAGCTAGTGCGTGTAAACTGAGCTATATATTATATGCCCCCCATATGCCCATATCCATAAATATCTTCATCATCGTTTGCATCGTCATCTTTTTCTACAGTCTTTTCTTTATCTGCTGACAATTTTTTCAACTTTGGCGGTTGATATGTACCGTTTTTGATTTTTTCTACCTTTTCTTTCATTTTTTCTAGAGCTTTTGATACTGGGTATTTACTAGTTCGTTCTATAAAGAAGGTTTCATTCTCCTTTGTTTTATAAGTTGTTGGCGTGTAATTCCTCTTGCTTTTATATAGATCCATTACATTTTTGGCGGAATTTTGGCTTGAACCGCTTGTATATTTTGTTACTGGCTGCTGTGTACTTGCTTGTTTGGTTGCATCTAGATAACTTTTTAGTCCTACAGGAAGAGCTTCATATTTATGTACATCTATCAAACCATTAGACTGCATTTTGTTTTGCTCTTTTAATGCTTTTATTATTTCCAGTATACTTTTAATGGCTTCATCTTCTCTACCTTTGAAATTTGTGAATTGAGACGTCTTACCATGACTGCCTGCAGATATTTCCAGCGACTCAATTTCATAATATTTTAAGCTATATAAGTATACACATTTTTCCTTGTATATCCATACAAATGGGCTATCTGTTTCTTTATGATCGGTTTTATCTTCGGATATAAGTGTTCTATAGCCTAAAAGCAATCCATATATACCAGCATTTGTGCCTTCTTCTTTCATTCTTACAGTGATAGCAGCATAGTTTAAATCAGTAAGCCCGTCCTTGGTATAATGACGATTTAACATTTTCTCTCCTCCTAGCAAATACTATTATACTACAACCTCTTCCTCTATATTTACCTATTGGTTTCATATTGCATCTGAAATTATTTCTAATGTTAATATAGTTATCACTTCTTACAGTGCCATAGACAAATTTTGTCGGTGCAGAGCTTGCTCCAAGGCGCAATAGTTTTTCTCCAAGACCATGTTTTCTATAATCTGGATGGATGCATAGATATTTTAATTCTGTTACACAACCGCTTTTTTGTTCTAAACCTATTACGCCTATTATTTTATCTTTATCTATCTCAATTAGAAATTTTACCGGCCCATTTAATATTGAGAAACTAGTCAAATGATACCACAATTGCTTACCACTATTTATTAAATCGGCTATTTGACTGGCCATATCATTGGCACTTATAGTTAAGCTAAATTTGCTCATTCAGATCTACCTATTCATGAGGTCTAATACTCTCCTAGCTTCTTCTCTGCTTCTAACAGCATTCATCATATGCACTAATGCTTCATTATTTATATCTGGGTTATTGTTTTCAACGTTTTCAGCACCTACAGCTCTTCTAACTCTATTTCTAACTCTGGCCATCACAGGCCTTGCTGCTGGTCTTTCCATTTCTTCTAACTTTTCTCTAAAGGCTGCTATATACTTATCAAATGAAGTTCCTTGCAAACCTGGACCAGTGTTTATTTCTATTATGAATAGGTGATCTTCACTGTTTAAAGCGCAATCTACAGCGCCGAAATTTAATCCTATTGCTACTACAGCTTTTATAGCAGCATTTTTTAGCGGTGCTGACAAGTTATTTATAGCTACACTGGAAAATTTCCACCCTCTTTTGTTACTCCTTACTATACGGTCTGGCAATACTACTTCTTTTACCAACCTAGTTAATACGTAGTCTAAAGTGTCGCCATTTATATCTACATTATTTTTTCTTGCATAATCTAACACTTTTTCTTTCCTTTGAGCTATCCACCCAGTTTCTGTAGGATTTTCTACCTTTTTAACTGCATATATTATTCTATCATAAAACACGTGCAACCTATATTCAGTTTTTATATCAATGTACTCTTGGAAATATTGAGCCCCATCTGATATAGCTTTTTCCACATGGGATTTTGTTAAACATGTCCATAATCCCTTACCACCTTGATGGTAGTTTGTCCTTCCTATTAAAGGCAGTGTTGCTTCTCCTCTATCTACGGCTCTACGAACAGCGTCTGAAGAGAAAAACTTTGCGACGTTCGAAGATAATTCTCTATTAGCTTTTAGTGTTTCTAACACCGATAGTTTGTTTCTATTTTTGCGAATATCGTTTGGATGGTTAATTGTTTTTGCATTGCCAAGATCTATGTCTTCGTTAGTTTTTGTTCCCCAGCCTATTACAATGTCTTTGTTCCTTGGTGCGTTTTTACCGCTATCGATTCCTAAAGCTTCTGCGATAGCTATTCCAGTTATATCTGTTGCCCCACTATACCATACATATTTGCTCATATTAATCCTCCCTTTTTAACAGCATTATTTATATTATAAACTCTTTACCTTCAAGCCAATTGTGTTTTATATTTTTATCTATTTTCCTCAATTGAAGAAGTGGCAAAGATGATAGTTCTATAAATGCATCAATAGATTCTGAATACATGTTATAAGTAGATAATGATCTAAACTTCTTTTTCAAGTCCGAAATAAAAGCCTTACTAAAATTGATTATACCTTTATCTAATATGTCTATCATTTCTGTAGATGGTCTTACAGCACCCATAGCTTTTATTATCTCTATATTTTTCCATATATCACTTTCCCTCTGGTCAAACATTGCATACGCATCAAAGTTTTTATTCACATTGCTTGGCATAAACACTTTATCAGCATAATCTTTCGATTCAGCTAATTTGAAGAATGCATGAGATACTGCTTTTACAGCACCCATTGTATACTTTGCTAATTCTGGATGAACTAGCCACATACCACTAAGAGTTCTGTATTCTAATCTACCATGATCTGTTCTATAATCCCCAAATTTTCCATAATGATGTCTTCTGCGAACACCATTATCTTTTTCCTCTATTTTTAGCATTGGAATAGATATATATTCATCCAAAACTTTTTGTAAACAGGCAAACACCATATTCTTTATTCCACTTTTTCTACCATTATTAAACAGTTCTGCAAGTTGAGCTGGGGTTCCTATGTGAGCGTGGCCACCAACGCCAAATTCTCTTTGCTGATCAGGTGAATTAAAGAAACATCCTCCAATCCAGTCATATTTCATTATGTAATCTCTTTGCGGATCAGATTCAAATACTTTTTGTATATTATTTACGAAATCTTTAATGTTTGTAGCTGGATCAGGTCTCACTTCAGCTAATGGGCCGTCACTTCCAAGATGTCCTTCGAAAGCAAAGTCTGGAACACTGCCTGCATATTGTATTTCACCATCTTCTATCAAAGCGAACTCAGGATCTGCTCCAATAACTGTGTCTTCTATGGAGTCAGCTAACCATATATTTTCTTTTTTTGTATTTTTTATACCACATATAAACTTGAATGTTCTTGTAGTTACAAAGCCTACTCTATTATATTCTTCTTGACTCATGCCTGATTCTTTTAACTCTTTTAGATCCTCGGAATAGGCTTGAAATATTAAAGTAAGTCTATTGTGGTTTATTTTTCCATTTATGTTATTATCATCTGGCCATAGTTCTACGGCTTTGTCATTTGTTAAGCCAAGATTTGCCCTTGCTTTTTCTCCCATTCTAATTAATTTATCTTCGTTCCTATCACTTTTCTTGTTTATGTCCATTTTTTTAGAAGGAACTAAAACTAATTGACTTTTCATTATTTGTCCTCCTCTTTATATTTAGATGCTTCACTAATTATGTAATCTATATCCTTCAGTTTATTTTTTTCATATACATTGAATATTTTACGAAGCTCTACCATATTTGGCATATCGTTGTGCTTGGATATATAGTCTAGAGTTATAGAATTTATTTTCTTGTCTGTATCATTATCTTGATGGGTATTGCCGCCTATAAGGCGGAAGTGATTTACAAATGCCACTAATATCATAACTAGGCGTTTTAAATTTATTATATGCTTCTCTCTCTTTTCGTCTTTTTTATCAGTTGCCTTTGACAATAGGTATTTACATCCAGCTACAAATCCTTTTCTCCAACTATTTTTGAACACTTTGTTTGCAAAAACAATATAACCCATAGTATGTAACTGTGCCTCATTTTGCTGTTCAATGGCATCTAATAATTCATCTGTCGTATTATACCCTTTTCTATGAAAATCTAATTTCCTATATCCTTCTTCTGCAGCAGACACATATTCTGGTGGTTCTGTAGTCATGTCCACATCCACTATGTTATTATCATCTTTTTCTACACCGCCTGTCTTTCCATCTATATTGATTTCGTTTTTATTTTTATCATAAACAGTTAAATCTTTAATCTCAGTAATTGGTTCTGTAGATTCCTGTTTTTCCCCGTCAGTTGATTTCAACTTTAAATTCTTGTCTTCATCGTTATCTTTATTATTGTCATCTGTTTTATCTTCGTATGAACTATTAGTAGGTATAGTTATCGACTCGTCATCTGCTAAATCTTTTTCTTTGTCACTAGAAACATACTTTTTAGTTAT
>Ga0307432_1001754_pt1 | contig 12603 bp, 11 predicted proteins | sample SalMarWE160150MG_FD_202158 | JGI IMG/M metagenome (GOLD analysis project Ga0307432, IMG submission 202158) | Salt marsh sediment microbial communities from the Plum Island Ecosystem LTER, Massachusetts, United States - WE1603-150 | ecosystem: Environmental > Aquatic > Marine > Intertidal zone >...
AGGGCGTGTTGCCCAAATCGGTAAAAAACTGAAAAACACTTGACTTTTTTGTTTTTTTAATTATAATAATTGTTATGAAGCAATCAAACAAAATAGAGAAGTTAAAGAGGAAAAGGGATAATATTTTTAAAGAGATGATTTTCTATCGTTCTTGTATCCGAGGGAGCATTACGAAGATATACAAGATGTGCGGCAACAGAGAATGTGAGTGTCATTCTACGAACCGGAAGAAACATGGTTTAGCGAGCTATATTTCCAGCAGTCATCAAGGGAGAACCAGGATGATATATGTTGCTTCCTGGATGGAGGAAGAAGCAGAAGAGAGAGTAGAAGCATATAAGAAATTGAGTGAATTAATAGAGGAGTTATCGGAGGCAAACAGTGAGATATTCAAATTGGAGAAGGAGTTGAAGAAAGGGGGTTCATTATGATGGGTGAAAAAGAGAGTGATAATAGTAAGTTATATTATTATGGTTTCAGTTTATCTGAACGTATTCCCAAAGATCATCCTTTGCGTATAGTAAAGAAAGCAATAGATTTCAAATTTGTATACAAGGAAGTAAAAGATAAATATGGTAGGAAGGGAAACATTTCAGTTCCACCACCTATAATATTAAAGATGATGTTTTTATTGTTTTTTTATAATGTTTCCAGTGAGAGAGAGTTAATGCGTACGATTCCCTTAAGGTTAGACTGGTTGTGGTTCTTAGGATACGATATAGATCATGAAGTACCACATCATAGTGTACTTTCTAAAGCGAGAAAGAGATGGGGTGAGGAATTGTTCTATAAGTTTTTCGTGAGGATAGTAGAGCAGTGTATGGAAGCCGGTTTGGTAGACGGGGAAAAGATATTTATGGATTCATCCCTTATAGACGCGAATGCTTCAAATAAATCAGTAGTAGACAAACAATCAGTAGAGAAATATGCTAATAAACATTATAGGGAGTTAGAGGATAAATTGGAAGAAAAAGATGAGAGATATATATCCACAACAGATCCCGACGCCGGGGTTGTAAAGTTCAGCAGTGGAAAAGCGAAACCGAGGTATAAAGAGCACAGATGTGTAGATGAGAGATTTGGGGTAATAACATCCAGTATAACAACTTCCGGTATAGTAGATGACGGAAAAATGTTTGAAGAATTAATAGACACACATGAAGAGAATACAGATAAGGAAGTGAAGACAGTAGTGGGCGATAGTAAGTATGGTACAGTCAACAATTATTTAAAGTGTAAAGACAGAGATATAAAACCACATTTGAGGGATTTAAAATCCACACAGGAGAAGGGGAGGAAGAAGAAAGGAATATTTTCTGAAGAAGAGTTCAAATATGACACGGAGACAGATACTTTCATATGTCCTGACGGAAAGAAATTAAGAAAAAGGACTTATCATAAGAATAGAGGCAAATGGGAATACATGAGTTCTAAGGAGGATTGCGAGGGATGTCAACTACGAGACAAATGTACAACTTCAAAGTCCGGGGTCAGAACCGTTCATCGGTATAAGAGACAGGAAGAATTAGATGAGATGAGGGCAGAGGCTTCCAGTCCAAACAGTAAACGAGATTTAAAGAAGAGATGGTCTTTAATGGAAAGATCTTTTGCTGATGGGGCTAATTTACATGGATTAAAGAAGGCAAGATGGAGAGGGTATTTTCGTATGGAAATACAAAATCATTTGATATCAGCGGTACAAAACATAAGAATCCTCATAAAACATACCTATCTAAATGCGGAAAGTGGACAAATGGTAAAGGAAAAGCCGGAAAAAAGCAATATAATCAACCTGAATTTAATATCATTTTTGTATATTTTTAAGATATGGTTAAAATTAAAGAAAATCAAACAAAATGCTGAAATTTATAGGCTTTGCACTAATTCCATCTAATAGATTACTTTTTGGGCAACATGCCCTCAACAATTGACAAATTAGAAAACGAAAATCCTATAAATCTACGTTTATCTGCGTGCTATTTTTCCTTGACGAGTCGGTAAATATTATTATACTTATAGCACTAAAAAATAAGGAGGGGATATGAAACATTTTATTAAAATTACTTTTATAATATTAGTTTTTCTTTTAGTGAGTCTGAATTTATTTTCGCAAACTCCAATGGAAAGGGGGGAAAGGTTTAATCCTGAATTTAGTACATCGAGTGGCAAACTCAGGGCGGATTCATTGAATTGCGAACTTGTTGGTGGATGGTTCAGTGGTCCATCTGAAGCTGTCTTTACGCTTGACAGTCTTGCGTTCATAGGAGATGGAGGTTATCTGAGGATGCTTAACGTATCCGACCCTTCAAATCCTACCACTGTTGGTAAAATTAGATGTTCATCTCAAGTTATGGATATCCACGTCATCGACAGTCTCGCCTATGTTGCGAGTTACTGGGATGGTTTACGTATCATTAACGTGAGTAACCCGACAAGTCCGGTCGAGATTGGCTACTATGATATTGGGTATTGGTCATACGGTGTTTACGCTGTCGACAGTCTCGCCTATATCGCTGATTTCCGGGATGGTCTTTATATCATAGACGTAAGTGACCCTACAAGCCCAATTGAGATTAGCCACTATTATACGGGAAGCGCTACCTCCGACGTTTACGTTGTCGACAGCCTCGCCTACGTTGCAGCCGGTTTCGATGGTCTACGTATCATAGACGTGAGTGACCCGACAAGCCCCGTTGAGATTGGGTATTATGATACGGGAAGCGCCACCTCCGACGTTTACGTTATCGACAGCCTCGCCTACGTTGCGGATGGTTCGGATGGTCTACGTATCATAGACGTGAGTGACCCGATAAGTCCGGTCGAGATTGGCTATTATAATACGGAGGGGTCTGCCTGTGATGTTTACGCTGTGGACACCCTCGCCTACGTTGCGGATGGATCTGATGGCCTACGCGTCATAGACGTGAGTGATCCGACAAGTCCGGTCGAGATTGGATACTATGATACAGGGAATTATGCCCGGGATGTGTACGTTGTCGACAACATAGCTTACGTTGCGGATGGATCTGATGGTCTACGCGTCATAGACGTGAGTGACCCGACAAGTCCGGTCGAGATTGGATACTATCAAACGGCGGGCTCTGCCAGGGGTGTTTACGTTATCGACAGCCTTGCCTTCGTTGCGGATTACTCTAATGGTCTACTTATCATAGACGTGAGTGACCCGACGAGTCCGGTCGAGATTGGTCACTATGATCCGGGGATTTGGCTAATGATGTTTACGTTGTCGACAGCCTCGCCTACGTTGCAGCTTCTTCTAATGGTCTACTTATCATAGACGTGAGTGACCCGACGAGTCCGGTCGAGATTGGTCACTATGATCCGGGGATTTGGGCCTATGATGTTTACGTTGTCGACAGCCTCGCCTACGTTGCAGCTTCTTCCGATGGTCTACTTATCATAGACGTGAGTGACCCGACAAGTTCCGTTGAGACTGGTCACTATGATACGGGTTGTAATGCCGAGGATGTTTACGTAATCGACAGCCTCGCCTACGTTGCGGATAAGGACGATGGTCTTTACATCGTCAAATATACCGGAGGAGGTTCAGGAGTCGAGGAAGATCATATCTTAAAGGAAGGAGTTTCACTCCTTAACTTAAATTCCGGAATCAACATTCAGTTTTCCCTTGCAGAAAACAAAAAGGTGAAAGTCGAGATATTTAATCTTCTCGGGCAGAGTGTAGAAAAACTAATGGATGGAGTTAGCCCTGCCGGTATATATAATCTCCAGTGGAATGGAAATAACGGCATCTATTTTGTCAGGGTAGAGATAGGGGATAAAATTTACAGGGAGAAAGCGATTATTCTTAGGTGATTGCATATCAAAGGGGTCAGACCTGGTAACCGCCAGGGCGGTTAGTTATTGGCTAATTTGTTGATTGGGCAATTGGTCAAAAAAACAACAAAAATTCCTGTCGTTTATAGATTCTTCGAATCGGTTAACCGAGTCATTAGTCACTAGTCACAAGTCAAAAAAGATAAAAACAACAAAAAATCAGCGCCAATCTGTGCCTAATTTTAGGTACCAGATACCAGGTCCCAGTATAAATTTTTTGACTTTGGACATTGAACACTGGACTTTGGACTATCAATGTTCTTCTGTGAAAATCCGTGTAATCTTGTGGTTCCTACTGGTGTTCCGGGTTAGAACATAACATTAATATTAACGTTAAAGAATTTCATGTCGCTATTTGTTGTGGTAAACTCAAGCTCGAGATTTACGTTATTGGCGGCTCTATAACCTACTCCAATTCCAAGGGAGAGGCCCATATCTTCAGATGACGTTTCAACACCCGAAATTTTCTCAAATACGATTTCATGTATAATACCTATTTTGCCCTTTGTGTATATTTCTTTGACCGGTATGGTTTTTATTACGGCATACTCACCCATTGTTCTTATGTGTGACCTATTTCCGGGATATCCACTTATATAACCTCCACCAAAGTATCCGAGATTGAATTCACCTTCAACTGCTGCTTCGAAATATTCGTTTTTGAAAGGTAAGGGGCAACCGACAAGTCCTCCGAGGGAAAAGATATTTAAAGCATTTACTGAATTTAAAGCAAAAGTACCGCTTTTTAACCCTAGATATATCCCCTTTTTTGGTTTATAGGCAGACCCGGTGATTGCAGTAAAACAAAAAATTATTAACAACGTTATTAAAATAAATTTTTTCATTTAAACTCCTTTAATATTTTTTTGTATAATAAAGATTGTATTGATTATGTCAAGACTGGATTTCTCGCAGAGAATATGTTAGTTTATTGGGTTTGTTGGGTTCATTGAGTTTGTTGGGTTTGTAGAGTTTTTTGGTTTATCTGATTTAATTGCTTCGCTCTAAAGTCAGCGGTCGTCTATCTTTCTTTGTAAACTTCCTAACGACCTAACCATCTAACGTTCTAACGCTTTGATTTTTTCAATCAAAGCTAATAATTGCCTTGATTACCCCATCCCGGTAGTTTTCCACGATTTTAAATGCAAGGGCGGTATCTTGAAGTTTAAAATTATGTGTAGCCATGAAATCTACGTTTATCTTTCCGCTTTGAACTAAATCGATTGCTTTTTGAGTACAGTTATTTTGTCTTCGGACATTCTGAATCGATATTTCTTTCCTGCGAATTTTGTTGATATTAAAGGAAATCTCATTTGGTTCCGGTATTCCCACGATTATAAGTTTTCCTCCGGGTTTTAATAAATCTACTGCCTGATCCAACGCATCCTGCTCACCGCAGCATTCAAATACTACGTCCAATTGATTGGGCTCTATCTTTTTTATTTTTTCGATGATATTTATCATGTCGGGATTTCCAATCCAGTCCGCTCCTGCCCTCTGCCCGATGATAAGTCTTTCCTCTATTTTATCAGTCATAAAAACTTTTTTCACACCATTGACGCGTGAAGCCAGAAGAACAGACAGGCCTATCGGGCCTGAACCGAGGATTCCGATAGTTTTTTCTTTTGGGTTTTCCAGGAAAGCAGCGGAATAGACTCCGATCGATAACGGTTCAACCAGTACACCTTGAATAAAGGTCATTGAGTCTTTTATTTTATAGCAGTTTTCCTGCGGCATAACTATATATTCGGATAAACAGCCCTCGAGTTGACCCGGACAGCCAAGAAACTTTAAATCGTGGCAGGTGTGCCGTCTGCCGCGCTGGCATTGGTCACATTTTCCGCAGGATACGGCAGGCTCTATCGCGACGCGATCTCCGGGTCTTACCCATGTTACGCTGCTGCCGATTTTCTCGACAATAGCCGAGCCTTCATGTCCTATCGTAAAAGGGAATTTTATAATCTGGTCGCCTATTCGTCCTGTTGAATAATAATGGATATCGGAACCGCATATTCCGACGTTGCGCATTTTAAGTAAGACGTCAGTATTTTTTTTTATCCCCGGTTTAGGTATCTCCCGAAATTCGAATTTACGAATTCCGGTTAAAACCAGCGAGTTCATGGGTTATTACCCCAATTCATGAAAATGGATTTTCGTCAGGATAAAGCATTCCGGCGGGTTGGTTGAAGGATACGTTTTCGACGCCCAGCATTTTCATGGCGGCAAATAGTGCTTTACCGGCATGTTTGAAAGCGACACCGGTATGGTGCGGGAATTTTTTTCCTATAAGAACGTGACGGTAAAATCTTCCCATTTCTTTAATCGCGAAAATACCTATACTGCCAAAGGATTTGGGGTCGATGTCTAAGACTTCCCCTTCCGCGACGTACGAACGAAGGATTGTATCGGCTGTCGACTGCAGACGGAAAATTGTAATAGGACCCGGCTTTATTTGCCCTTCAAGAGTACCTCTTGTAATATCCGGTTCTTTGCCGTTTGGTTCCATTAGCCGGTTCATGATGAGCTGGTATTTTATCTTTCCGGCTACGAGACAGGTGGAAGATGTATTTCCGCAGTGGAAACCCATGAAAAGGTCATTTTGTTTATATTTTCCGATTTTACTCTTTGATTTTTTATACATATCAGTTGGTACGGTATTGTTTATATCGAGAATAGTGGGGGGGAGTTCTGTCGCGCATGCTGCTATATATTCACTCAATGTTCCGTATATATCGGTTTCGCAGGATACCGGTATTCCCCTCGTTGCCAGACGAGAGTTTACATAGCAGGGTACGAATCCAAAGTATTTTTCAAAAGAAGGCCAGCATTTATTGGCGAATATTCCATATTCCGAAGCCCCTAAATTATCTTTCATGAATTTTATAAGTGCAATTTCGTACTGGGCGAGTTTGTTCAGGAGGTCGGGGTAAGTGTTTCCTTTACCCAGTTCTTTTTTCATATCGGATGCGATTTTTTTAATCGCTGGATTGCCCTTTGCGGACATGTAGATATCGTATAGATCCAGTTCACTATTTTCCATAACTTCCACACCGATATCATAAAGAGGTTTAATAGGAGCGTTGCATGTAACAAAATCAAACGGTCGGGGTCCAAAGGAGAATATTTTAAGTTTTTTAAGAGCGATTAGTATTCTCGAGACGGGAATAAAATCTTTAATCATATCGGTAATTTCGCTTGCTGTACCCACCGGATATTCCGGGATGTATGGTTTTAAGTGACGTAATCCCGCGTTATAAGAAGAGCTCAACAAACCACAGTAAGCGTCACCTCTGCCTTGAATCAGGTTTTTTCCTGTTTCTTCCGCGGCGGCGGCAAACATGACGGGTCCGCCAAATTTTTGAGCGAGCATGGTTGTAGGACCTTCGGGTCCGAAATTTCCGAGATAAATAACAAGCGCGTTGATATTTTTCTTCCCGATTTCTTTAAGTGCTTTTAACACATCTTTTTCATTTTCTATTATCGTTTCGATCTCGGTTATAGAAACTTTTTTTGTTTTACATTCAGTTACAACTGTTTTTCTTCTTTTTCTGGATAATTCTATAGGGAAGCAGTCTCTGCTTACCGCAATAATACCTAGATTAATTGTTGGTATATTTTCCATTTTACTTCTCCTTATTGTTCTGTCCGTAATAGGCGTCCGGACCGTGTTTTCTTTCGTAATGTTTTCTTAAAATGTAGTTTGGTAAAGTTTCGCTTTCGGGATTGAGTTGTAGCGTTCCGAGAGCAATTTCGGCAATACTTTCCAGAATGTGACTGTTTTTTGCCGCCTCTTCGGGTGTTTTCCCCCATGTAAAAGGTCCGTGCCCCCTGACCAGAACCGCTTTCATTTCCAGAGGATTTATCTTATTGAACAATTCTATAATTACAGTCGCCGTATTTTTTTCGTATCCTTCTTTGACTTCTTCTTCCGTTATGAATCTGGTAACGGGTACTGGTCCTTTGAAGCTATCCGCATGTGTAGTACCGAGACAGGGGATTTCTTTTCCCGCTTGCGCGAACATTGTAGCATACTTACTGTGAGTATGAGTTATACCGCCGATATCCTCAAATGCTTGATATAGCCTTAAATGAGTTGGGGTATCTGACGAAGGTTTATGCATGCCTTCGATAACATTGCCTTCGAGATCGACTACAACCATGTCGGTAACCTGCATTCCGTCGTAAGGTATCCCGCTCGGTTTAATTACGACTAAACCCTGTTCGTGATCGATCCCGCTGACGTTCCCCCAGGTCAATGTGACAAGTTTATATCTTACTAAATCCAGATTTGAGATAAATACTCTTTCTTTTAAATCAGAAAGCATTATTCCCCCTTCCTTTGTTCGTCACGTATTACGAGCAAATCTTTCATGACATTTTGCATTTTTCCCGACCATTCGGTGGTTCCGAACGCGTCATGCAGTTGTTTATATAAAACATATAGTTTTTTATAGATTGAATGATTCGTAAGTGTTGGTTCGTATACTTCTTTAATACCTGTTATCGCTTTTTGGGCGTCAAGTACGGACGTGAAACCGCTTTCTTGCTTTCCGGCTGCTATTGCGCCAAAAATTGCCGCACCCAGTGCCGGAGTCTGTTCGCTCTTCGAAACTTTCATCGGACGGTTTGTGATATCCGCGTATATCTGCATTAAAAAAGGGTTTTTAACCGCAAGACCACCGCAGTTTACGATTTCTTTTACCTGCACACCGTATTCTTCGATTCTGTTTATAATAGTTAAAGCTCCGAATGCTGTTGATTCGATTAAAGCCCGGTAGATTTCATGCGGCTGTGTGTGGAGTGTTTGACCGAGGAGCAGTCCGCTGAGTCGAACGTCCACAAGTATTGTGCGGTTTCCGTTATTCCAATCAAGGGCGATGAGCCCATGTTCTCCTACTTTTTGCTTTGCGGCTTCCATTTCTAAATTTTTGAATTTTTCATCGATTGTTTTTCCGTATTTTTCCCCTACGAGATTATTTACGAACCATAAGAATATATCTCCGACAGCGGATTGTCCCGCTTCGATTCCGAAATAGCCCGGCATTACCGAACCATCGACTATTCCGCATACACCGGGTATATCTGAAAGATTTTTTTCATGGGGTGCGACCATGATATCACAGGTACTGGTACCGAGTATTTTTACCAGCGTACCCGGTCTAATTCCGGCTCCCACAGCTCCCATGTGCGCGTCGAAAGCCCCTACCGCGATGGCAATTCCGGTTTTTAAACCCAACTCGGCTGCCCACTCATTTGATAGTTTTCCTGCTAACTCGTTGGACGGTAATGCTTTTTCATATAATTTGTCTCTAAGCCCCGGCAGAGCGGGGGATAGGGCAGAGAGGAATTCCTTATCCGGCAGACCACCCCAACTTTTGTTATACATAGCCTTATGCCCCGCGGCACAAATGCTTCGTTTGATTTTATCCGGTTTTGTTTCTCCTGTTAATATTGCGGGTATCCAGTCGCATATTTCGACAAAACTTTCCGCCGCTTTAAAAACGTCTGGGTCGGTATTGTAACAATGCAATACTTTACTCCAGAACCATTCGGATGAGTAGGTTCCGCCGATTTTATTTAAATATTCAGGGCGTGTTTTCTTTGCAAGCTCCGTAATCTGAGCGGCTTCCGAGTGTCCCGTATGATCTTTCCAGAGCCATACCATTGCATTTAAATTGTTTTTGAACTGCGGTAACAAGCACAGTGGAGTACCGGCGCTTGATACAGGCAGCGGGCTGCTTCCGGTTGTATCTATACCTATTCCTATAATATTTTCAGCATTAAAGTCCGGATATTTTTTCCGGGCATCGAGAATTGCTCCGGTGATTGTTTCTTTTATTCCGTTTATATAATCCTCGGGATTTTGCCTTGCCAGGTTGGGTTCTTTTGGGTCGAGTAGAATTCCTGCCTGTCCCGAGGAGTAGGGGAAAACGTGGCTCGCGAGTTCATTGCCGTCAGTCAAGTCAACAATGAGACTGCGGCAGGAATTGGTTCCGAAATCCAGACCTATCGCGTATTTTTCCATCATTCTCCACTAAGGGATGATTTTCTCCTCATACTTCCTCCGGCTACGGCAATAACTATAACCAGTCCTAGTATTACCTGCTGCCAGAACGCGGAAACGTTTAAAAGCACGAGTCCGTTTGCAAGAACACCCATGATCGAGGCACCGATTAGAGAACCAAGAACGGAGCCTTTACCTCCCATTAAGTCTGTGCCTCCGATAACAACGGCTCCTATAACGCTGAGTTCATAACCTGTACCTGTAATGGGTGAACCTTGAGATAAACGGGACGCGAGCATTATTCCTGCCAGACCGCTTAATAATCCCGTAATAGTATAAACCAAAATTTTAATTTTATTTACGTTTACTCCCGATAGCCAGGTGGCTTTTTCGTTGCCTCCTGAAGCATAAATATATCTCCCCCAGATAGTTCGGGATAAGAATAAATATCCTAAAATATATACAATTATCATTATTATAACAGGAACAGGCATTCCTAATAATTTTCCTTCGGCAAGGCAGCCAAAGCATTCCGGTAGTCCTGTGATTGGCCAGCCTTTTGTGATGACCAGTGCCAAACCTCTCGCGATATTCATCATACCGAGAGTGACTATGAAGGGCGGCAAGTCCCATTTGACTATAATTATTCCGTTTACAAAACCAAGAAACATGCCGCACAGTAAAGCCGTGCTTATTCCAGGGGCTAAACCGAATTTTTTGATAAATAATGCCGCAAGAACGTTTACCAGGCCAAGAACTGCTCCTACGGATAGATCAATCCCCGCTGTAAGAATTACCATAGTCATTCCTACACTTATAATTGCGATAAAGGAGACCTGTTTCATTACGGTAAATATATTGTATACCGAAAGGAAATTCGGAGTGGCAAGAGAAAGACCGGTACATAAGACCAAAAACGCTATGAATATGCCGAATTCCGTACTTTTAAAAATAGCTTTAAAATCCATCTTTTTACCCCTTAGTTTTTTAGGGCTGCGTGCCGCATAATTTTTTCCTGAGTTGCTTCTTTCCTTAAAAATTCGTGGGTTATTTTTCCTTCCCGCATCACCAATATTCTATCGCTTATATTTATTATCTCAGGCAATTCAGAGGATATTAAAATAATACCTATTTTTTCTTTCGCCAGGTTATTTATAAGTAAATATATTTCGTTTTTTGCCCCTACGTCTATACCGCGTGTAGGGTCATCTAAGATAAGTATTCTAGGGTTTATGGCAAGCCATTTAGCTATTACTATCTTTTGCTGGTTTCCGCCGCTTAAGTTCCGGGTTATCTCTTTGTTGTTTGGTGTTCTTATATTAAGGCGTTTGCAGTATTCGTTTGCTATTTTTTCCTCCTCTTTTTGCTTTACAAATCCGTAAGAGTTAATCCGGGATAATTTTGTTATATTGATGTTATCTTTTACGGAACGACTCAAAATAAGCCCTTCTTTTCTTCTGTCTTCCGGCACGAATCCCATTTTCATTTTGATTGTTTCGAAAAGAGAGTTTGTTTTTACTTTTTTTTCTTTTATATATACTTCGCCGCCATCCGGAGGTTCTATGCCGAAAATTCCTCGCATTACTTGCGCTCTTCCGGAGCCAACCAGTCCAGCAAAACCCAGTACCTCTCCTTCGTGAAGCCGAAAACTGATATCTTCATATTTTGATTTTTTCGTCAGGTTTTTTACTTCTAAAACAACTTCCCCTCTTTTTACTTCTGTTTTTGGGTAGAAATCTTTTAATTCCCTGCCGACCATCATATGTACGATTTCGTTAGGATTTGTATCCGCGGCGTTCAGGGTGTCCACATATTCTCCGTCTCTTAGAACGGTTACCCTGTCGGATATTTCAAGGACTTCTTCAATTATATGGGAAATAAAAATTATAGAGACTCCTTTACTTTTTAATTCCCTGATAATCTTAAAAAGGGTTTCTTTCTCGGATTTCGTTAAAGCCGATGTAGGTTCATCCATAACTATTATTTTAGAAGAAAAAGACAGAGATTTTGCTATTTCGACCATCTGCTGTTCTGCTACATTTAATTCGCTTACGAGGGTTTTCGGGTCTTTTTTCATACCTATTTTTTCCAGGAAAAATTCGGCATCCCGGTATAATTTTGAAAAATCAACAAAGGCGGAATGTTTGCGGGGTGCTCTGCCTATGAAGATATTCTCTGCAATACTGAGATTGGGTATGAGGTTGAATTCCTGGTATATTACGCTGATTCCCAAATCCAGAGCGTGTTTCGGATCAGTCATTTCTACTTCATTACCGTCCAGAGTTATGGTGCCTTCGTCTTTTTTGTAAGCACCGGCGAGAATTTTTAAAAGGGTGGATTTGCCTGCCCCGTTTTCACCCACAAGAGAGTGTACTTCTCCTACTTTCAAATTGAAATGGATCTTATTTAATGCCTTTACCCCGGGAAAAGTTTTGGATACATTTTCCATCTCTAAAATGTATTTAGCGGTGGTTTTCTTTTTCATCCGGGGTATTCCATACGGAGTATTATATATATAGGTGTTTTCTTGTTATTCCGGGAAGTGTTCGTCTATATTTTCTGCAGTTACAAAAAGGATTCCGGTATCTATGATTTCATCCGCGGCTTTTAATCCTTCCGGCAGCTGAATTTCTTTGCTCATATGAATATCATAAAGAGCTTTAAGGCTAACGTATCCCATCATGTAGGGTCTTTGTCCTACTGTTCCTTGAATATATCCCTGTCTTATAAAATCCAGGGTA
>Ga0307432_1001755_pt1 | contig 12602 bp, 14 predicted proteins | sample SalMarWE160150MG_FD_202158 | JGI IMG/M metagenome (GOLD analysis project Ga0307432, IMG submission 202158) | Salt marsh sediment microbial communities from the Plum Island Ecosystem LTER, Massachusetts, United States - WE1603-150 | ecosystem: Environmental > Aquatic > Marine > Intertidal zone >...
AGTCGATCCGGTTTCCTTGGCCCACCGTCCCTACACTAAAGTAGATCTTATCTACCGCCCCCGCCGTCATATTGGCCAGGACATTGCCTCTTAGCATCATGGTGGACTTACTTTGCTCCACGCCCTCATAGATGGCTTCTTTTGCCTTCTGCGAGGAAAACAACCCTGCCGAAAGAACTACGTAGGCAAAAACTGAGGCTACCATCACAAACGCAATGAGGATGATGGCGGTCTCCAGACCAGTGATGCCTCTCTGATCGTCGTTCAATATTCGTCCCAATCGAACTAGCATCGCCCCTCCCTTCTACAAAGCAGTAAATAGATGGCCCCATTTGCCTGCTGCGGGGAAGACAAGCCCGCGGAGAGCAACATAAGCAAACCGGGAGACCGCCATCACTAATGCAATCAGGATGACGATACTATCAATACCTATGGTTCCTCCCTTGGTCCTCATTTACCCTTCTCCGAAGTCGGCCTGGCACTGCTTACTCTCCCCTTTTAAGCGAGTGACAGGGTTACTGTGATTACTGTACTCTACTCTCAAGGTGGTAAATCGACTACGAGGCCATCCCTCATTTCGATAGGCTATCCCCCCAATATTCCCCAAGACCTATTGCCTAGCGTCATTGCGGGAAATCACCAAGAAAATTGGGTGTTAACACCTCTTGCTATCTATAGATATACAGTGACATACTAGTCACTCTAATGTATTACATATATATATAGAGTTAGCTGTAGTTATTAATGCATATAATATATCAGGACTTGACAAATCTTAATTCTTGTGGTATAAGCATTAAATGTCATTTATCGTTGGCGTAAGGAGAAAATGAAAGGTAGGCTGCAGACAAGTGGATAGTAGGAGGTAAGAGATGGCAGCATCAGTAAAAAAGCAGGTAAGCCTTTACATTGTCGAGGAGCAGGAAATATACAGGGGGGCATATAGCTTCATATTTCCTCCAACGGCTCCCATCAATCTGCTGGGAGTCTCAACAAATAGTGACGTAAGGCTCTTGAGCCAGCAAGTAGTACCCATCAATCCCGATGTACTGCTAGTGGGGACCAAGACGCTTGAAGAGGGTATGATTGAGGAATTGGAACAGGTTCGTGCGCAAAACCCTAAAATGGGTATTGTTATCCTGCTGGTGTCCTATACCGTCGACAATGTCAAGCTACTGAGAGAGCTGGCGGTAAAAGGCAGAGGAGGGGTGGCACTTTTCCTGAAGCAATCTATAGACCACGTGGAGCAACTATCCGGGATTATACTTGCAGCCAGCCGAGGACAGGTCATTCTTGACCCTGCACTTATATCTTATCTTTTCGCAGAAAAACCGGAATATCCCTTCTTAAAAGAACTCACCACCCGGGAATTGGAGATCTTGAGCCTTCTGTCAAAAGGCTACACCAATTTTGCAATAGCTGAGGAACTTTACATCGATGTCAAAACAGTCGAGCATCACATAAACAGCATGTACGCTAAGCTGAAAGCGGAAGCCAACTTCGATAACAGGCATGCAAGAGTGAGTGCTGCTCGGCTTTACCTTGAGGCAACGGGAGAATTATTGTCCCCGATTGAGCAGCAAAGAATAACAGTGCCTGCTTATACTCCCGCTGTTAACGCAGGAGCATTAAGGCGATGAGGGACAGTTCAGCGAAGAGCGGGGGCAAATAACATTACAGTAGCGAGATGAGCAGTTCCTTCACATCCCAGCCTACTATAAAAATGAGGAGACCGATAGCGGGCAGAAGTAGCCTGCTAGGAACTATCCAGGCGATAAGAATAGGAATGGCAAGTTTAACAAGTAGCAGTTGAAGAGGTGATGCGGCCAGGCTCCGCATCCAGGGATTTAGTTCATATAGACCAATGGACAGGGCAAAGATAGTCAATATGAGATCAACCAGGTTCAGGAGCACAAAAGAAACCTTTTCGCCCACACCCTTTCTAAAGGTAAGCGCAGAGTCCCATAAGACGGGTCTCACAATAACCTCGTCAGCCCAGCGGGGTGAACGACAAGACTCCCCGCTGGGCCCATATCCCCCTCTTTATTACTAGTATTTACTAAAGACTAGAGTTCAGTCGCCTCCTCGGCAACTCGATCTACCGTTTGTTTTAGTACAGCTATATCTTTTTAAAAACAAAAAACCGACCTAACGGTCGGTTTCGCTACTGGCTCCACGGAGCCCAAGCAACCATCTACAGGCTCCACTTCTTTGCCCCCGCCTTTGAAATCATAACCAGAATTATAATTAATTATACTACAACCCCCTACCTCCTGTCAACCTCATGTTAGCTATATGACAATTTCAGACCTCAATGTATCCTTACCTCTGAGGAATACTATCCTCACCCGGTTGCCAGGAGTCAGCCCACGCATCGCATTTTCCAGGTCATCGGCATTGTGGATAGGCTGAAAGTTTAGTTCAGTGATGACATCACCCTTTCTCAGATCCGCCTTTTCACCCAGAGACGAGGGTGCAACCTTACCCACAAATGCCCCAAACACAGGAACAATACCGAACTTAGAAGCCATTTTACTGGCATCGGCTACCTGCAATCCGAAGCGAGGCTTACGTCCATTGCCTGCATCAGCAAAGACCTTCTCTAATCGCTTACGGTCGAAGCCAACAATTACCTGGTCGCCCACGATAACCACAGGCACCCCCATTTGCCCAGACTTTCGCACCATCTCATCGGCGGCAGCCCTGTCAACAGATACATCATGCTCGGTATATTTAACCCCTCGTTTGTCAAGGAAGTCTTTCACATGATGACAGTAGGGGCATGTAGGTGTGGTATAAACAGCAACATTCATGTTATGTCCCTCACTTATTCAAAAGGGGCGGGGGTGTTGCCCCCGCCCCTATCCATAAAGCGCCCGGTACCGGTTTACACTTCACGAAATTCGCCTTCCACAGTGCCTCCGTTGTCGTCACTTTGGTATCCGTCACCTTGGTACTCTCCACCGTAGTGGGCCTCAGCCCCAGCATGGCTGTATACCTCCTGACCAATACGTTGCAATAATGCCTCAAGCTCCTCCATAGACCTCTTTACCTGGTGAATGTCAGCGCTCTGTAAAGCTGAGCGAAGCGCTGCCACCTTGGCCTCGGCCTCACTTCTAAGTTCAGGTGGCAACCTCTCTCCCACTTCGCGTAAAGTTTTCTCCGTGGTATAGGCCATATTGTCCGCATGGTTTCTGGTCTCCACTTCTTCGTGTCGGCGCCGGTCTTCTTCAGCATGCAGTTCTGCCTCATGCACCATCCGGTCGACCTCCTCTTTTAACAGGCCTGAACTGGCGGTGATGGTTATCTTCTGTTCTTTGCCAGTGCCCTTATCGTGGGCTGAGACATTGAGGATGCCATTGGCATCGATGTCAAAAGCAACCTCAATCTGAGGCATTCCCTTGGGTGCAGGCAGGATGCCATCGAGCATAAAGCGCCCTATGGTCTTGTTTTCAGCCGCCATCGACCTTTCGCCCTGGAGCACATGGACATCTACGCTCGGCTGACCGTCCGTCGCAGTGGTAAAGAGCTGACTCTTCTGAGTGGGGATAGTAGTGTTTCTAGGGATAAGTGCTGTCAACACACCTCCCAAGGTCTCAATACCCAGTGTCAATGGTGTCACGTCTAGAAGCAGGACATCCTTTATCTCGCCTTTGAGCACACCTGCCTGGATAGCAGCTCCAACGGCCACTACCTCATCTGGATTAACTCCCTTGTTGGGTTCCTTGCCAAAGAGCTGTTTCGCTTTATCGACTACCGCTGGCATCCTTGTCTGGCCGCCAACCAGTATCACCTCATCGATGTCACTGGCCTTTAGCCCAGAATCCGCCATGGCTTGCTTCACCGGCTCGACGGTGCGCTTGATCAAGTCAGCCACCAGTTGCTCCAGCTTAGCCCGAGTGAGGGTCATTGTCAGGTGCTTGGGTCCGTTTGCATCGGCAGTGATGAACGGCAGATTAATCTCTGTCTGCATCACGGTGGAAAGCTCGCACTTGGCCTTCTCCGCCGCTTCCTTTAGCCGTTGCAGCGCCATAACGTCCTGCTTCAGGTCAATGCCCTGCTCCCGCTTGAACTCAGCTGCGATCCATTCCATTAGCTTCTGGTCGAAGTCGTCGCCACCGAGATGGGTATCGCCGTTGGTGGACTTAACCTCGAAGACACCTTCGCCTATCTGCAATACAGAGATATCGAATGTGCCCCCACCGAGGTCAAAAACGGCGATGATCCTGTCCCCCTTCTTGTCCAGACCGTATGCCAGAGACGCGGAAGTAGGCTCGTTGATTATCCGCAGAACCTCTAACCCCGCTATCTTGCCAGCGTCCTTGGTCGCCTGCCGCTGGCTATCATTGAAGTAGGCAGGCACGGTAATGACCGCCTGGGCAATCTTCTCCCCCAATTTCGACTCGGCGTCCTGCTTCAGCTTCTGCAGCGTCATCGCCGATACTTCAGCCGGTGAGTAGGTATGACCACCCATCGTCACGTGTGCGTCACCGTTGGAGGCTTTCACGATCTTGAATGGCATGACTTCGATGTCTCGCTTCACCTCCGGATCATCATATTTGCGACCTATAAGACGTTTTATAGAGAAAACGGTGTTCTCCGGGTTCGTTACCGCTTGGCGTTTGGCAGCCTGCCCCATATATCGCTCGTTGGTTTTGGTGTTTAGTGCAGCTACCGAAGGCGTGACCCGACCGCCCTCACTATTTTCGATAACCACCGGCTCACCGGCCTCCATCACTGCCATACATGAGTTGGTGGTTCCCAGGTCTATTCCCAATACCTTAGCCATTTTCTATTCCTCCTTTTTTTATTACGTTCTTAGGTTATTTTCTTGGCTCTTGATGGACTAACAGCTTCTCTTCCACTAGATGCGACTACTTTAGCCGCTCGCAGAACTCTATCATGGAGCTTATATTCATTGCACAGTACCGCCATGACTTTGCCTTCCTCCGGTTCTACTCTGGTCTAGCCTCAACAGTCGTCCAACTTGTCATGACTGATATTCGGCACCACAGGGAGTTCAAGGAGCGTGGATGTGTCGCGTTCCCACGTGGAACCCCGCCAGTAATTCTGGAATTCCTTCTTCGCGCCGCAGTACTTGCATACGCCTTTACTTATAGGCCCCACTGGTGTTTCGATTATCCAGTAGTGTTGGCACTTTTCTTTTCTACCTCTCTTTTCTTTGGGCTTGCTCTTAGTTCTATTTACCATCACATACCCCCAGCCTAATTGCTAAAACTATACTAGGATAAAAGATAACCTTTGTATGCGACTTTTATCTCATTGGGGGCGTAACGACTGAAGGACACTGCTAAATACAAGGCTGACTTGGGCAATACAAGGGGATTGCATAGAGGACGACACGGAGGTAGTTGACTACGGAAGGCAGTTTGCTCCTATTACAGGTCTGACAGCCAGCTAGCAATGGTTTGTAATATAGACACAACCGTATGACGCCTATAGGAAAGAGCTTACATTTGTCTCAGTGTGCATATGACGACCGGAAAATGCTTTAGGGGTATGAAACTGACATTAAGCCAGCAAAGAAGGAATTAGGAAAGGAAGATGTAGAGATTGCTAGTGCCCTTCGATAACTATCTCAAATGGGCATGTTATAGCTTCGGTGGGGCAAACAGCTTCGCACATCGTGCACCACTGGCAGTCTTCGGTTGCGACAACGGTGACAACCTTATCGACTATCACTAAAGCACCGCACAGGCATACATTAACGCATAAACCGCACCCATTACACTTTTCCAAATCTACGGTGGGCATCTCAATCATTGCTATTAATCACCATCCGTAATCATGTTATCACCATAGCCGACTAGTTTACTGTGACCTTTGTCTCAATCATACGTCCCCACCATTTCTTCGAGCGCTTCTTTATTGGTAATTACGATGCGTTGGCGGTCCAGCTTGATCGCTCCTTCATCCTCCAAAGCCTTGAGCGCTCTGCCCACAACCTCACGTACAGTGCCCGCCATAGCGGCCATATCTTGCTGTGTAAGCCGTGGCCGGGGACCTGTCCCATCACCAGCGTTCTCCAAGAGTATCTTGGCAACCCTGCCAGTAACGCGTCTGAAGGATAAGTCCTCTACCAGTGACCCGAGTTGACGCACCTGGCTGGCCAGGACTGTATTAACGTTCAGGGCTACCCGTGAGTGATTGCGCAAGATAATCTCCACATTGCTTTTTCTTATCCCGTAGAGGCTCACTGGCCCCATGGCCTGAGCGCTGGCCGGGTTTGGTCCGCCATCAAAGACGGCGACATCGTTAAAGGACTCACCGGGACGTATGAGGCTGAGGATCTGCTCTTTGCCATCAGCCGATGTCTTGAACACCTTTACCACGCCGGAAACAACAAAGTACAGCGCCTCAGCAGGCTTTCCTTCAACCAGAATCATCTCTCCTCTCTCAGCCTTTTTCTCAAAGATGAATTCCCTGATTGAATCAAGCTCACCAAGGCTAACCCCAGAGAAGTATGGGATAGACTGCAGAAACTCAATCTCAATCGCCATATCTACAAACTCAGACCACCGCTACAAGTATGTAATAGTCTTTGCTTCCATCGTCTGCATCATATGGGGCAGAATGGCTTGATTATCCCTGCCCTTCTTCCTCCTTTAGCAAGTCGCTAAATATATCAGCATGGTATACTTCGTGGTCTCTAATTCGGACTAAAAGATTTTTTAAATCGGTTTCTTCGATCTCCTTAGCAGCGCGATCGTACTCTGCAGCTACCTCTCGCTCGATCTTGATATCTGCCCGAAGCATATCGGCTGTATTTGTCGATTGGTCAACCTCGAGGTGCTCGATTCTAGGATTGCCACCGGCGTCAACCAGCTCCTCCGCCAGCCAGCCCAGATGCTGCATCTCGTTGATAGCCTGATCCTCCATTTGCCGCTTAACTTCCTTATTAGGCGATGTGTAGGAATGAAGTAGATACTGAAGGACGACGGTGTATTCATGTTCAATACCCCAGTTTAGAACACGCGTCACCCTGTGTTTGTTACCGCCCCTCACATCCTTGGCCCCTTCCTTCTGCGCCTTTTCCACGAAGTGTTCGAATTTACTGTGGTGTGCTTCTTCGTCAGACAAGATACGCTGCAATAGTCGTTTGATTTTACGATCGTCAATCAGGTTAATGTGTTCTTTGTATGGATTCATAGCGTCTTCTTCCAGAAGCACGCCATTTTTCATCCAGTCAGCCACCGACTTGCCTTCCATTCGCATTTTGCCCCGCTCCAAACTGGGGATACCACCCATCTCAACTATCGCCTCAGCCAACCAGTCTAAGTGGCGCATTTCCTCTCTGGCGATGGCCTCGATCTCACATGCCATCTCGCCCTCCCCCATAGCATAGGCGTGGGTTAGATACTGAATGATGGCGCCGTGCTCGCCTTCAAGGTCCTGATTGAGAAGCTGGATAATTTTTTCTTTATCCATAGCTGCCTCCATGTTTCACGTATTTGACCAACGGTGCTCCGACAATCGCTACATATTACCGCCATACGGAGAAGATCAATCCCCACCCTTGACAACAAATATACCTTATGTAAAGTATAATGCCTAGCTTTATTCTATTAGCTCGGCACCCTTCGCGGTAAGCTCGAAACTTTCACCCTTCTGACTAGCTAATCCAGCTTCGTTCAGCTCTCGAAGCCCACTCCTGACTCTAAACAAGGGTAAACCAGCATCTTTGGCAATCTCTTCAGGGGATACCAGTCCTGATTTAATAGCGCGAAGCATTTTGGTGCCTGAATCAGTAGGTTTACCATCTGGGCTTATGCATGCCATATCCTTCTCCTTGACTGCACATCTCTAAAGCTTCTTCTTGCAAAGATACCAATCCACACACTCGTAACCTTGCTTTACTCTCTCCTCTGCCATCTCCTGTGTGTTGGGTGGAGGAACCACTACCATATCACCCGGTCTCCAATTAGCTGGAGTAGCTACCGCATGTTTGTCTGTAGTTTGCAGTGCGTCAACTATCCGAAGTATCTCATCCATGTTTCTACCAGTGGTGAGTGGGTAATACAGTATTGTGCGGATGATCTGCTTGTCATCGATAATAAACACGCACCTGACGGTCTCAGTTTTGCTCTGACCTGGATGAATCATCCCATAGGCCATAGAAACCTCTTTATTAAGATCAGCGATAATGGGGAACGGTATCTTGATCCCTATTTTCTCCTCTATATTACGCACCCAGGCGATGTGTGAGGAGGTGCTGTCAACGCTCAAACCAAGCAGATTCACACCGCGTTTCTCCAACTCCGGATAGATTTCGGCGAAGGCCATGAACTCGGTAGTGCAAACTGGAGTGAAATCCGCCGGATGAGAGAACAAAATCAACCAACTTCCCTTAAAGTCCTCCAGCTTCAGTACCCCTTGAGTAGTTACCGCTTGGAAGTCTGGCGCTGCCTCACCTATCCGCGGAAGTCTAACCTCCTGTTCCTGTGAGTGTTCCATTTTGCCCCTCCTTCAATTGATCTTTTTACTCCCCTCGTGGCCATTTACTTGGCCTGTTCACATCTCTCTTAAATATCCATGCAGTTTTCCCATACCCCATGTATATTGCAGTAAGCAAGAGCACAAAACGATTTGAATTCTGCTACCGATGCCTGAAATCTTATGTTGGGATTGGCATAGCCTGGCGCAAAAGCAGATCGACCGAGATCGATAACCTGGCCATCTTTTTTAACGCCGAAGACCTCTATCCAGGCGATATGATGCTCAGTGGTGTTCGGGTGCGGAACTTCCTTACCCACCATTACGTGGATTATGTCAGCCCCACCTTCACCTTTACCCTTGCCTACCTCAATAACCGGTACATGCTTCTCCTTCCCTTCTGCCTCCGGACTCTTCAAAATGTCTGCGAATTTCATCTTCCCTACCCCCTTAATTCTATAGGTTTATCGAATCTACATACCTTCGGTCAAGACTACCGCTAATCGAAGTTATGCTCTTTGTGCTTTTGGGCAATAGTGTCAGCCATACTGTCAAGGGCCTTAAAATCATCTTCCTTTGGGAACCCCTTGCTGATAACCGGCTCCAATAGCTCTACCTTCAAGTTAGGAATCATTCCAAGTAGTTGTTCCACAGCCTTTCCTCCCCAACCAAAAGAGCCAATGATAGAGGCGAATTTCAGATTAGGCCTTAGGGCATTAGCCAGAAATGCGGCATAGGCAACATTCGGGTGCGCGCCGGCTAAAACTGTAGGCGTACCTAGAACAACTGTCGCCGCATCCACCAATGCCATAGCAAGTTTTCCAATGTCAGTCACTGTGAGATCGAATTGTCTCACCGTGACGCCCCTTTGGACCAAGGCTTCCACAAGGTACTCAACCATACTACGGGTGCTGTCATGCATCGAAACATAGGGTAATACGACGATGTTTCTTGGCTCGCCGAAGGCCCAGCTATGATATGCTTTGGTGATGAACTCTGGCCTGTCGTACATAGGACCGTGGCTAGGAGCGATGATATCGATTGCGTATTCTTTTATTTTGTCCAAGTTCTTCTGGATAGTCGTTCTGAAGGGCATCATGATTTCCCCATAGTACCTCTTGGCTGCCTCATATACTTGCCCTTCATCTGTGACGTACAAATCAGTTGTAGCCAAATGAGAGCCGAAGAAATCACAAGTGAAGAGTATTCTGTCTTCTCTCAAGTAGGTAAGCATTGTCTCCGGCCAGTGAACCCAGGGGGCATGGATAAACTCCAGGGTTCTATCTCCCAGCGAGATGGTGTCTTTATCATTGACCGTTATGAACTTGTCCTCTGGAATCATGAATAGGTCTATAAGCATCCCTTTGCATTTGGGTGTGGCAACGACCTTTGCCTCAGGGTATTTCTCGATGATTTGTGGAATGGCGCCCGAATGGTCCTGCTCAGCATGATTAGCAATAAGATAGTCTATATTCACAATGCCAAGCTGGTTCAGATTGTTCGTCAGGGTATTCTGCATAGTGGGGTCTACCGTGTCAATGAGAGCCGTCTTCTGGCTGCCTTTGACTATATATGAGTTATAACTCGTTCCATCGGGAAGTGGTATGAGTGAGTCAAATAGCCGTCTATCCCAGTCGGTTGCCCCCACACAATAAATTCCAGGTCTTATTTCTCTAGTTTTCATCCTACTCCATCCTTTCGAAATCGCTCTTAGCAGCCCCGCAGACGGGACATACCCAGTCATCGGGTATTTCTTCAAAAGGTGTGCCCGGTGCTATGCCGCCGTCTGGGTCTCCTAACTCAGGGTCATAAATGTAGCCACAAACAGTGCATTTGTATTTTGCCATTTTGGGTGTCACATCCTTCTTCTCCTCGATATAGCTCGGGGCGGTCTTGGGAGTGGTGCCTCGCTTAACCTGATGATAGTAAGCATAGGTCATAGGTTCGCCTTCCTTAATTACATCTGCCGCTATAAGCTCTGCTACAAAAATAGTGTGAGTTCCTATATCTAGCTCTCCTATTACCTTTGCCTCTATATAAGCAAGGGTATTGTCAATGACCACTGGGCATTTAGTCTCACCTATCTTATAATTTATGCCGTCAAACTTATCTATATCTCGGCCTGACTTGAAGCCAAAGTGACCGACAAAGGAGAGGGGTGTATCTTGGGAAAGGACAGATGCCGTCAGAACACGGCTTTCCTTGATATACTCGTGGGTTAGATTCCCTTTGTTGATGCTAACGGCAATGGTCGGCGGCTCAGACGTAATTTGGAAAACGGTGTTGGCTATTTGCCCATTGATCCTATCTCCCTTCCTTGAGCTTACTACATACAAGCCATAAGACAACTTATGCAAAGCCTTAAGATTCATCTATCACCTCCTTCATAAATAATTTTCATGTTCCCTCATACAAGATGCAGAGTTACTGAACCCTGTTTAATGAATGCCATAACGATAACTATTACTAATTATCAATTATATTGCTTATTTTGTCAAGATAGCTCAAGTTCTTCCTATTGTCAGTACTACTGAATGCTCTTTCTCTCTTTCTTGATAGCAATCTGAATTGCCGCGGGTCTTCACGTCGGTTGTCAGTGGGATGTATTATGAGCTTATGCTTATCGCACGTCAATACTTCCTACCCGCTCATCTGATTGGCCATACCGCACCCCTTCAATATGATACTTGCTTCGCAGCGTCCATGTCATTTGCACCTACCTACAAACCGTGATATGTAATTTGTGAAATACCCCAGAACCTCATAATAAACAGCTTCGTTAAGGACAAACCTCACGATGGCGAAAAGATGTCATTCTGAGCCTGAACGAAGTGCTCGCAGCCGGGGTAGGTTGGAGCATCCGCTCCAACAGTTCCTGGAGCAGACGCTCCAGGCCACCCTATGTCTTTAGTTAGGTGGTTTTGAGTACTATCGGGATACATGTCATACACTGTGGTATGATTGGGCGATGCGATCAGTCCGCTGGGAACTTAAGGATCAACTCTAGGAGGCATTACTACGATGAAAAGGGGCTCTAATGGTTTAGCTATTGTCGTAGATAAGGTTTCCTTCAGCTACAAGAATATTAAAGCGGTTGACAGGTTATCATTGCAGGTGCCTAGAGGCATAAGCTTCGGGCTGCTTGGCCCCAATGGTGCTGGAAAGACTACGCTTATCAGACTTTTAGTTGGTTTATCAAGACCACAATTAGGCACTGTTCGAATACTCGGCTCCCCTCCGTCCAGAAGACTGTCCCGTCGCATCGGCTATATGCCGCAACTCCACTCGCTATATTCTGAGCTATCCGTATTACAAAACGTGGACTTCTTTGCCCAGATTTACGGACTGAGAGACAAGGCCAAGCGCCGTAAACGGGTCGAAGAGGTAATTAAATTGGTTGGCCTGTGGCCACGCCGCAAAGACTCAGTGCAGAAGCTGAGTGGTGGCATGAAGCAGCGGGTTAGTCTGGCTTGTTCTATTGTCCATTATCCACGGGTGCTCTTTCTTGATGAGCCTACTGTTGGACTTGACCCTGAGCTGCGGGTTACCTTCTGGAATTACTTTACTGCCTTAACCAAACGGGGTGTCACGCTTATCATCTCCAGCCATACCATGGATGATGCCGCTCACTGTGATCGCCTTGCCTTTATGCGCCACGGCAAGGTCATTGCTCAAGGCACTCCAGACGAGCTAAGGCAGGCTACCCGAGAGCCTGACGCTACACTTGAAGACGCATTTCTCTATTTTACTCGCCGTAAGGTCGTGAGGATTCATGTCAAGTAAAGCCTTCATCATTGCTATCAGGGTCATACGCCAGCTAATACGGGACCCCAGGACAATGGCTCTGATCGTTGTTGTGCCATTGGTAGTAATGACTCTTATCGGTCTGAGTTTCCCCGAAGAGGATGTCCTGGATTATATCGCCCCAGCTCTACTGGCGACACTGGCACTATTCTTCAGTTTCTTACTTACCGGCATCAGCTTCCTCAGAGAACGCTCCCAGGGCACTATGGAGCGCCTCATGGCGTCGCCGGTATCACGCCTGGACATGGTTGTTGGTTATCTATTAGGCTTTTTCATATTTGCTCTGACTCAAACGCTGATTGTAGTTCTATTCACCATCTATGTGCTGGGTGTCAACTACTCCG
>Ga0307432_1001760_pt1 | contig 12586 bp, 17 predicted proteins | sample SalMarWE160150MG_FD_202158 | JGI IMG/M metagenome (GOLD analysis project Ga0307432, IMG submission 202158) | Salt marsh sediment microbial communities from the Plum Island Ecosystem LTER, Massachusetts, United States - WE1603-150 | ecosystem: Environmental > Aquatic > Marine > Intertidal zone >...
GCTTTTGTGGACGGCGCAGAACAGATGGCAGAGAAGCTCAGGAGCTACCCGACAACCGATCCGCAGTTGACCTTGGCCTTCGGCGCGAAAACGGTCGCGGTCCTCGGGGCTGCCATGACAAATGTCCAACTGCGGCAAGCGATGGTGCCCTACTATCTCGTGCCTGCTCTGGTTGGCTTGTACCACTCCTCCACCGAAGTGGAGACCCGCGACAGATGCATGGACCTCTTTGAGGACTTGGAAGAACTGGGGGCTTCGGAGATCAGCGACGTCTATGAGGCAGCTGATCGGACCTAAGCAAGCATGTTGAAGCCAAGCTATGCGGCCTAGGCGGACAGACAACGTCAAGTGAATCACCCTCTATTGGCTTGCAGTCTCTGAAAGCGGCAGTGCGCCAAGCATCATGTGAGCAGCCCGTGTCTCCGGATCGATCTCGATGCGCTGCACGAAGGCACGGATGAAGCGCCGTTTCTCGTCGACGGTGCCTTCCGATACGACCGCCTCGAAGCTTTCCATGTAAGCCAAGAGCTCGTCTGCGAGGTCCCCCAAGTCCAGGCTGGGCTCTGCCGATGCTTCGAGTTCGACGATGCGCGGCTCGATGTGCTCCAGGCCTTCCTTGAGCTGGGCGATCCGCTGGTCGGCAAACTCGCGGTTGGTCTCGGTGATGTTGTCCAGGATACCGTTGATCTTGCGCAGGATATCGTCCCGCTCGGCAGTCAGCCGGCTGAGTTCTGCGGCGTCCCTCTCCCCGATGGAGGCGAGTTCCTGCTCAAGGGCCTGGAGCAGCCTTGCCCGACCGTCCGGCGTGCCCACGTACGCCGCGACCTGCCGCCCTATCGCCTCAAAGACCTGCTCCTCGATCTCGTCCTTCCGCACCACGCTCCGCCGGCAGACCGAGTTGCCCTTGCTCACGTAACCGCCGCAGGCGTAGTACTTCGTCTTGACCTGCGACCCGTCCTTGCGGCGCCGGCCCTTGCGGACCGTGTAGCCCTGCCAGTTGTGGCCGCAGTTGGCACAGACGATAAGGCCCGTCAGCAGGTAATCGCTCGTGGCCCCCCTCCCCCGCCGGTAGTTGTGCTCGTAGTGCTTGCGCCGCTTCTTGCGCAGTGTCTCCGCTCGCTCGAAGGTCTGCCGGTCGATCAGGGCCGGATGTGCGTCCTCAGTGACGAGCCAATCCTCCTTGCCGTTCTCCTCCACGACGCGCTTACGGATCCTCGGCGTCGGCGTCGCCCTGCCGTTCTCGATCTTGTGGAACTTCGCCATGGACCTCCGGTTCCAGACCATATCGCCGACGTAGGCGGGGTTCCGGATCATGTCACGCGCCGTGGTCATCGACCAGGTGCCGCCCCGCGGCGACGGCACGCCCTCCGAGTTCAGTCGGTCGCAGACGCCCTTGTATCCCAGACCCTCGTGCACGTACATCCGGAAAATGCGTTTGAGCACCTCGACTCGCTCGGGCGCCCCCGGCACCAGCCTGGCCCGATCCCCCTTCGAGACCATCGGATGATCGCCCTTGCCGAGGCGCCGTTGCAGGTTCCCATCCTCGTCGTAGATCTCCTTGATGCTGCGGGTCACGTAGCGCACGATCATGAGGAACTCGCCATTGGCATCGTAGTAGGCTAGGTCGTATCCGTAAGGCGGCACGCCCCTCATCCACCAACCGCCGTCGGCCTTCGAAAGGAGGCCCCGGATGGTCACCTTCGATAGGTCCTTGAGCTCCTGGCGGGCCTGCCACTGCTTGACGGGCCGCAGCAAGTCGTCGGTATCGTCCCCATTGAAGTTCTCGGAGACGTAGATGACGTCCACCCCGGCGCGGCGCAGCAGGTAGCGGTAGTGGCCAGTCTCGTCGTTGTCGAGGCGCCCGAAGCGCTTCACGTCATAGACCAGAATGGCCTCGAAGGGGCAGTCGGGACGCTGCGCGTCTTCCACCATCTTCAGGAACGCCTCGCGCTCGTCCGCCCCCGCCCCGCTGATGGCGTCGTCGACATACCAATCGAGTATGGCGCAGTCGTGCTGGGCGGCGTATGCCTCGACTGCCCGGCGCTGATCGGCGATGGACTGTTCCTGGCGGTCGGTCGATCGGCGGGCGTAGCCGACGGCCAGCGTCGTTCGCCTGGCCCTCGTCCGCGCTGCTTCGACCTCTCGTGTATCCAGGGCGCCCATCGTATCTCCCTATTCCGCCCTCACATGCAGCCACATCTTGCGACGGGAATCAAGGCTTTTTTCGCCCTCCTGGCACGCGTCCCCTTGGTCCCGGCGATAACGCCGCACGAGCCAGGATGCCAAGAGGCACAGCCCATCCTCGGCACGCTCCTGCTGCTGGCCTGTGGCGGGAACGTGCTCGACGGTCACGTCGAGCCGGTGTTCCTGGTTGCGGCCATCTGTCCCTGCTAGCGCTATCCCCTTCTCCGTTGCGCCCTCTTAATCCTCTGAAGCTCCGAGAGCTTCAGCCCCTTCCGCTTGCGCGGCGGGGCCTTTCCGTCGGTCAGGGCTTCGGGCTTGATACCCCGTATCGACGCAGCAGCCGCGCAGCCCACCACGCAATCGAGCCAATGGTTGTCCGGCGCCGAAGGGGGCAGCTTCCACTCGTCCACGCGGCGTCCCCTGCCCTCGGTCGGCACATGCCGCTCGGCGGCCAGATGCTCGCCGAAGAGCCTATGGGCGCGAGGCTTTCGGCCCCACAGGGATAGACAGCCCCGGTCCCCCATCGCCGTTGCGAGGCGCTTGTGCACGAAGGATTTCCAGTAGTTGGTGTCGACCTCCACGTGCCGAAGCGACCGGCGGCGCCGCACCGACGGGACCCACCAGTGATGCCCGATCCGGTCACCGCGCTTCCGGTCGTATTCGCTGATGGGTTTCTGCGACGGCGTGATGCCGTGTCCCCGGCTCGGCATCAGCAGGCCCGCGTGCGGGCTCTGCCGGCAGAACTGGTGCACCACGTCCGTCTGCCAGCCCTGATCGATCAGGCACAGTCCGACCCGCATGACGGCCCCATCGTCGCAGGGCCACTCCTTTCTGAGCAGCTCCTCGGTCAGCGTTTCGAGGGCCGCGTAGATCGCCCCCTCAAGTCCCATTCCCTGATGGACGCGGCGGATGGTCCGCTGGGCTTCCCTGAGCGTGAAGTAGCCTGTCGTCTGGCCGGGATAGGTGCCGTAGTCGATCACGTAGCCAGTGAAGTCGGGCTCCCAGGCGCAGACGGCGTGGTAAAGCAGCTTCTCGTGGACGTCCAGGAAACACGTGATCTCAGTGCACTTCTCGGGCACCGATCCGCGCGGCCTGCCGTTGAGCTTAGACGCCACCTGCTCAGGATCGAGGGAGATCGCGCCCTCCTCTCCCTGGACCATCGGTTCGTTCTGATACTCGGCGCAGAAGGCGGCCTCATCCTGGAGCTTCAAGTTCATGGCGTGCTGGATCGCTGAGAGTTCATCCGGATTGAAACGCTCCCGCCAGGCGACCACCGCCCCCTCGTCCATCTCCTCCCTATGTTCCCTGTAGAATTCGGTCGCCTCCCGGCCCCCATTGGCATTTCTGAGGCTCTCGGCCCGGATCTCGGCGTAGCGCGCCCAAAGCTCCTGGGCTTTGGGCCAGGCATAGACCATCTTCGTGCGTTCTCCCTGCCATTCTGGGTGGTTCTTCCGGTCCAGGATCCGGTCGGCCATGTCGCCGGGCCGAATCACAGTGCAGGGCATGATCCCGCTGATCTTCTTGCCCGGTCCGGCAAGGCCAAGCACCGCGCCGGCCAGGATGCTCTCGCGCGTCTGGCACTGGGAGAGACTCCGGGCCGACTCGTCGGTCTGGGGATCGTCTATCACCACCAGGCTCGGCCGCACCGTCTTGCCATCGGGGCGCTGGTGGGTCATGCCCCGGATGCGACCCGTAATCCCGGCCACACGGATGATGCCGCCTCCTGCCGGGCTGCCGGGGATCGTCGGCAGCACGATGTGCTTGGCAGTCCACTCCATTAGCGTCCGCTCGCCCTCGTACAGCTGACCCGCGCAGTGGTTGGCGATACCCTCCAGGCAGCGCACGGGGTGGGCCGCTTCGGGGAAGTCCTCCAGCAGCACGTCGTTGCACTCAAGCTCCACCTTTATCCCATCCAGCATGTGGGCCGCGTGCCCCTCGTCGGCGCCTATAAGGCATACGAACCGGCGGTGGCCGTAGAGCAGCGCCCAGATGCAGGCGCGCTGGCACAGGACCGTCTTGCCGGACCCGCGCGGCATCGCGAGGGCAAACAGGCCCCCGCGAAGCACGGCCTCTTCGATCTTCGCTACCACCTTCTTGTGATCCTTCGACCAGGGCAGGTAGAAGGTCTCAGGGAAATAGGTCTCGCAGAAGAAGCGGAAGTCGGACGAAGCGGCCTCCTTCCGCTCCGGATCGGCAACCTCGGGAAGCGGCGCGATGTCACGCCCGGCGGCGGAGAGCCGAAGGTTGCGTTCCCGTGCCCGGGCCTTCAGCGCTTCGTAGCCGTTCGGCTCCTGCGGCCGGCTGCGCCGCCGCTCTTCACTCAGCCACGCCACGTAGCGGACCAGGTCGATGGTCTTGCCGCTCCCAATGCGGTATCCGGCCCGGTCTCGCTGGCGATAGATGGCGTGCGGCTTGACCGCCTCGCCGAGGGGCGTGGAGTTCAGGAGCCGGACCAGCTGGGCCGGGCGCAACGCTCGTGGGTTAAGCTGCCGTATCGGGTTCCCCCGCCAACTGCAGGTTCAGCCAGGCAGCATAGTGGATCAGGTTGATCGTGCCATCGGGGTTCCGGGGCGCCCCGGCCTCGAGGTCCTCCTCCAGCCATTCCCTTTTGACGCCGAGCATCTTGGCAGCATCCTCCAGGGCGAGAGCCTTCGGATCGAGGCCTCCTCCAGACGCGGGTTCAGGGCCTGGCCGTTGAGTCATATCGTGCGGTCTGTCGTCTACGTCTTTTCCGGACATAAGTTCTTTCCTGAGAGTGAGTTAATGGCCTTGACTTCTACGGGCGAAGATGCCCCCATGTGTGGTGGTGGTAACGGTAAGCCATTACAGAAAAGGGAGATAAGGCAATGATGGTAATGCGCATAGATGTGCGAGGCGCCGCCCGCAACCGGCGCGCTGAGCTTACGCGCGACGGACGGAACGTCGTCGCCATCGTCTAGATCGACGGCCAGCGGGATCACACGCACATTGTGAGCGCGAGCCTGCGCGACGAACTCTACGAGATGGCACGCGAGCTTCAGCACGCGCTCGATGGCTACGTCGGCACGAACGGCGATGTCGAAGACTACTGGTTGGCCATCCAGCGCCTCGCCGACTAATCCTGCTCCGCACAAGGCTTCGCAGGACAAGGGAAGGAGGTCGAGATGACGGAACGCAAGACTACGGCGTCCGAGGTCTACCAAACCCGGCGCAGAGATGTGGAGAAGCTTCTGGTGATGCTCGCCGAGGAGGTCGGTCACCACGCCGAGTTCGCCGCCAAGGAGCCCCGCGACTGGGGCCATGCGGCTGACCTGGCCCACATCCGCGATCTGCTCAAGGCGGCGATGGTGACGCTCTCGCAGCAGGCGCCCGAAGACATCGAGCGGCGCCTGAAGTCCACCAGAGAAGAAGGGAGGTGACGTGGTGGTATCGAGCCGCGACATCGTCGTGTTCTCGCTGCGCAAGGCGGCAGACGTCCTCCAGACCCATGAAGGCTGGCTGCGCCTGCCAGGCTGGGAGAGCGAGGACGAGGCGGTCGCACTCCGCGCGGTCGCCAGAGCCATCGCCGGAGACGGCGTGGACCCGGACGTCGGGACCGACGTGCCCATGGGCAGCGTCGGCGAACTGGTCAGGTATCTGGCGGACATGCTTGAGGAGTAAGGAGGCTGGTCATGAAGAAGGCAGAGGTCAAGGTTGGCGAGACGTACGCGGTGAAGGTATCGGGAAACGTGGTGCCCGTCGTTATCGACGAGGAGCACCCGCAAGGCGGCTGGGTCGGAACGAACCAGGAGACGAACCGGCAGGTGCGCGTCAAGAGCGCACAGCGCCTGCGTTGCCCCTGGGACGACTACCTGGCCGGTGGCGATGATGCGCTCGGTGAAGAGAAGTCGCCCGCCACAGGGCGCGACACAGGCCTACCCTCCGAAGCCCACAGGGCGAAGGAGGGCGCCAAGGGCGAGAAGAAGTCCAAGCGCGAGGCCAAGGCCAAGAAGGCGAAGAAGCGCGCCACACGGGCCAAGACGGGCGCCCAGGAACGCGGCCTGGGTGGCCTCGACGCGGCGGCGAAGGTGCTCGAGAAGGCCGGCGAGCCGCTGTCCTGCAAGGCCATTGTCGAGCGCGCCTTCGCGGCTGGTTACTGGCAGTCCGAGGGCAAGACGCCGCACGCGACCATCTACTCGGCCATCCTGCGGGAGATCCAGAACAAGGGCGGCGACGCCCGCTTCCGCAAGGCCGGTCGCGGCAAGTTCGAGCTGGCGCGCTGACGCACACATCAGTTTTCTCCTTTCACCCCGGCTGCACCGGCCGGGGTTCTCTTCGGCCGGCGGTTGCGTCCCCGGAGGCAGCCCGATATGATCCTGCCCACGATGGCGCGGAATACCCGAGAGCGGAACGTTCCAGTCTGCCACATACAGCACTTCGAAGCGTTCGCTGCTGTTGGCCTGGGCACGACCAGAGGCCAACCGGCTGGCTTCCTCAGGTCGATCCGCTCGTATCTTGCCAATGACATTGACCTGTCGAGCATCCCTGTTAGCCGCAAGGGCTTCGGGATGTGGTTGGACCAGCGAACGCAGGAGGCCATGCGCGCTGTGGCTCGAAGGCCGCGCAAAGGCATCTGGGGCGTGGCGAGGAAGTCTATCAACCTTTTCCTGCGCGCGTGCGTCTACAACCACTATCTCCGCGAAGCCTACCCGCGCCTCTGCCGGGTCGTGAAGTTGCTTGAGGTCCCGTTGGACTCGAGGGTCGGCAAGCGTCTGCACGATTCTTACCCCGAATTGTTGCCTCCCTGGCCCGGTCTGAATGGTCTCACGCCAGAGACGAACGAGCAGTTTCAGCAGTGCGCCGAGCGCTACGCTGATCAAAGGCGCTATCCTGCGCGCGTGTTCATGGATCACGAGTTTTGGTTGCTTACGTAATCTCGTTATCCTTCTCGCGTGCGGCCGTAACTCGCGCAGCCTTGCGCCCCGTGAAGTGCTCCCAGCGTTGGACAATGACGTCGCAGTAGAGCGCGTCGATCTCCATCAGGAAGGCCCGCCGGCGGCGACCATCTACGCCGCCATCCTGCGGGAGATCCAGAAGAAGGGCGACGCCGCCCGCTTCCGCAAGGCCGCCAGGGGCAAGTTCGAGCTGGCGCGCTGACAGCATCGTCATCTCACCTCTCTCACCCCGGCCAGTCTGGCCGGGGTTTTCTCTCTGGCGGCGCCCCGCAAGCCTTGACCCACGTCGAGCGATGGCATACGATCGTGGCCATCGCGAAAGGAGACCACATGAATGCCACCGGATTTCTCCGCATGCTCCAGCAGTTCGAGATGTACGAGGCTATCGGCCCGTCTTCCTTCAGGAATCAGCATCCGGGGCTTCTGGCGGCCGTTAGACACCACCTCGGCGAGCTCGACCTCGCGCGCATCCCGGTGAGCCGGGAAGGCTTCGCCCGCTGGCTGGACCGCCAAACTGAGCGCATCCTTGCAGCACTTGCCAGCCTTGGCGGTGGGCAGCCCTGGGGAGCAGTCCGCAAAGGCGCCAACTTGTTTCTGCGCGGCTGCACGCTGAACCACTACCTGCGCAAGGCATACAGGCTCGACCGCGTAGAGAGGTGGCTTGAGATCCCGCTTGACAGCATCGTGGCTGGCGCACTGAAGCGCGAAGCGGGCCGGGGAGCGTTGCCAGCATGGCCTGGACTCAGACGCCTCGATCAGCAGGTAAGTGCCAAGTTCCAGGCCTTTGCTCAGCGGTATGCCAAGCAGCAGAGCTTCCGCTCCCTGGCACATCTCGACATCCATCTGTGGATGCTCAACCGGTAACACAAGAGGACACACACGCATCCGGTCGCTCTCCATGAGGAATGCCCGCCGGCCAGGGCCACGCGCGGCAAGCTCGAGCTGGCCAGATAGCATCATCGCTCCTCCTCGCCCCGGTCCTGTCCGCGAATGCGGGAGGATTAGGGCTTCCGCTTCGGCTCCCGCCAAACAGAAAGCCCGACGCACGGAGACAATGTGTCTCCGCACCGTCGGGCTTGATCATTCAACGCCTGGCGGCCGAACTGAGCTAATGCACCTGCACCTACTCGGCAACGCAGTACAACTTCCTTCCCGACCCCTCATCGTACCTAACCTTGCCCTCATTGACTAACAGGCCGAGGACGGACCAGGAAAGGTAGTCGCACACTGCTTCTTTCAGGAGCCCGAGCCCGACCAGCGCCTTCTCGCGTGCCTTCATGCGCTCTCTCCCGTCACTGGCCCGCGGATACACTGCCTCCGATAGATCTGCCCAACGGTTTCGCACACCCCGGACGTGGCCCCAACGGTTCCGACGCCGGAACCACTTCCGCAGCTCACAGGACTCAATTATCCAGTGCCTGCCGGCTTGTCCCGTCAGGCTTGAGCGGTCAACACCTGCTGTACCTACGACCAACCGCGAATCAACTCGCCCCTTCGGCACTACGGTCGGCCATCCTTGTGTTCTCCTTCTTCCAGGCCAAGTACCGTCTCACCTCCTCGGCTTGTGGGTGCGACGGAATGCCGCATACCTGCTCCCACGTGGCCGCTCTGAAGTCGACGCCGTCCGGGGTCGTGTCAACGAATGCGCCCGGGAGAAGGCTGATGCCGACTGCCGCGAAGGCTGCCTTGTCAGGGAAGAACCGGCCGCCGTACTTCGCGAGCAGTTCGCCGCGGATCTGAACCTGGTCCTTGTTCCTCTCCTTCCCTTGACCGCGGCCGACGCCGGACAGCCACTTGGCTTCCCCCAACAGGACTGCGTTCTCAGTCAGAATCGTGAAGTCGACCTCAGGCCCGCCGGGCGTGAGCGTGTCCGGGTGAGGCATTCTCCGCCACAGTTCGATCGCAGCTCCGGCCGGCGAAGCGCTGTCGAGGCCGAGCACGGCCAGGAAGTCGCGCAGCCACAGCTCTCGTTGATCGGCCGGGGCGTGGGCAAGCGTCCCAAACACTGACCACGTGATGGCATCCTCGCTGTGGAACGACTGAAGATCGCAGTAGAACCCCAACCCCATCTTGGCGGCCATCCCGTCAAGCCCCGCGAAGCTGCGTTCCTGTCGGCTCTTGTACAGCTTCTGGACGATCTCAGCTGGGGGCCAGTTGATCCGGCACGGACGGATGAGGTTATCGAAGGGATGCGTTGCCACGAGCACGCCACCCCTGCTCTGAGCGATCTGCATTTCCTTTCCGTTCCAGTCCGGAACGATGCCGGCGAACACCGACCAATGAACCGGCGAATAGACGTTCGCCGCCGTGCCGCAGTGGTAAACGGCGTAGGCCCAAGGATCCGGTTCGGCCTTCTCGACCAGGTAGAAGTCGAGCTCGCGTCTCACGGCCTCCACCATCTCTGGCTCGGCCAACTGGCCGCTTGGCGCGGCAAACTGCACCGGGAAGACGCCGTTTGAGGGTTTGCCCACAAATGCCACGGTCGTTAGAGGACCGGACGTGGCGGCGCGGACGTCCCCATACCTGAGCTCGATATGGTGACGCGTGCGATCGACCTCGCCCTCGGACCATGACCACATGTCCGTCACGTGTCCCTCTCAATCAGTCCTTCCAGCGTTTCTGGCAGGTCCTTGTACGCCCACGTCTGGGTGGCCTCGGTGCTAACGTGGGTCACTTTGCCTGCTTCGAAGCGTATTGTAACCGTTCCGAAGAACCGTCGCAGCATCAGTCCAGCCAGGAACCTGAACAGCTTCTCATCCCTCGCCATGGCTCGCCTCCTCTGCCGCAGCCGAGCGCTCGGCCTTTCTCTGGCGCCGCGTACCCGGCACCCGTGCTCTGCCACAGCCGAGTTCGATGACGTACCCTCGTGCTTGCCGAGAGGCCGTCATCGCATGTTCTCCTCGCGAGGCTTCATGGGCAGCGGCGACGTGCCGGTCCGCTCCAGGGCCGTCGTGTTCCCGCGTGCTGACGTGCGGACCATCGTGACGTTCTGGTCGCTGTTGCTCGCCCTCCGCATAAGCGCCGCCGTCGGGATTCTGTTCGGGATCTACCCCGCCTACCATGCGGCCAACTATGGATCCCATCGAGGCCCTCCGGCACGAGTAACCGGCGCGCCGGCCGACCGCCCTACCTCAGCTCACGCCCTCTGCAACCCCCTCGGGGACCCGCCCGAAAACGCACCAACAAGTGTACGACCCGTGACAGACCGGTAACGCGGCCCCCCTATCATCTGGCTATGGATACTGGAGCGAACAGGCCGCACGGGGCGGTGAACAAGCTCCTGAACCCAGACCCCTGGGCGAGAAAGCAAGGCAGCGCCCGGAAAGGAGGGGCCAAGATGAACGCGACGCACCAGACAGTGGATGCGGACCTCCGGGCCGCGGCCATGGGCTGCGACCGCGGGTGGATCGAGTTCGTGCCCGAGCAGTGGGATGAGGTCAACGCCTTCTCCGAAGGCGGGGTAACTCCGCTGCACGTTGCGCCCGAGCAGGGCAAGGCGGCAATGGTGGCGCTGCTTTTGGCTTGCGGCGCCGACGTGAACGCCCGGACCGAAGGCGGCTGGACAGCGCTGCACGGAGCCGCGGCTGCCGGACGGACGCAGATGCTACGCCTGTTGCTGGACAGCGGGGCCGATCCTGCGCTGGCGGACGCCGCGGGAGAGTCCGCCCTGCACGCAGCCGCCCGTTGGGGGCGCGCCGAGGCAGCCGAACTCCTTCTGGCCAGCGGCGCCCGTGTCAACGCCCGCAGCCGGCTGGGCTGTACCGCCCTCGAACTGGCCGCGCAAGGCGGACACCGGGACGTGGTTGCCGTGCTTGCGGCCTGATTGGGGCCAAACCGGGGTCAGGCAAGGCCCAGACTGCGGCGCTCCCTTACCGTATGATTCGGCGCCCGACGGGCGCCCCGCGCATCCGGAGGAACGTAACCAGACCCCCTGGCCTCATTTCCTGACATCCCGTAGGATGCCCTTCTGCCTGCCCGGAGACCGACAACCGCCTCAGAGCAGGGGCAGGCTTGCGTACCGCTGTCGGGAGCCGGCCTGGCCCGATACTGTTTCCATCGTCTGTGCGTTCCGGGCGTCCCTGTTCCAGAAACCGGCGCTGCAGGTCGATCGCAGGCAATGCGGGCCTCATCATTCCCCTCCTGACAGGTACTCTTCGCCTACGATAGCTTGCGCACCGATTCTGCACCACTCAACGCCTGGCGGCCGAACCGTCGAGCTTAAGTCGTCAATGCCGTCTGGTGCCCACCTCTGCGGCTAGCCACAGAATGAGTCCGGGCCGAGTGCTGATGTCGCCTTTCCTTCTAGCCTTGCCTTCCGGCGTCTGCCTTCACGCGGTTGAACTCGGTCGAATCCCATACGACCGAAGCACCGTTTCTCAGCAACCGTTGCTCGTAGCCGACGATGCCTATCAGGCTCAGCCGGTCCCGCGGCACTTGCGCGAACCGGCGCAAGAACCTTTTCTGGCCGCGCGCCTCCTCATAGAGGTTCCAGACTCCGTGCCGATGCGCGTAGTTCGTGGGACATACGATCAGCCCGCACGATGCTTGCTCGGACTCCACGAACATCCAGAGCTTCATGAAGTCGAACCAGATGGTCTTCTTGTTCGCTTTCTCTATCTCCAGAGCAGCGGCGCCCAGGTCCTCGAACTCAACGATGGCATCTGCTTGCTGACGACCCCAGTTCTCGCCGAGCACCGCCATGTCAACGGACGGGCGCCACTGGACCTTCCATAGTCGTTGATCCAGTCGTGCGAGCAATGCTTCGTCGAAGGCGATATCCAGTTGGAACGAATTCCGACGTCCCACAGTTCCGGGATACTGCATGTCCTTCAGGACAGCAGCCATCTCCTGGCCATATAGGGCAACGGCTCTCGCGCAGTCCTCCGTTTCGACAGCGACGCTTCCGACTTCGAATCGGACTTTCATTCTGCCTCGCCCCGGTTTAGCTGCCTACCCAGTGCCTGCTTACGTGGAACATCGCTCATCGCACGCGTCCTCAGGTCTTCATCTCCTTGCTCACAAAGCCCACAATCGCGTTATCGATCACCTTGGTTTCGGATGTGTGGAATCCACGGCTCACGGCCTGCCTGATCGAATCCGCACAAGAGACGCCGATTCTGTGGAACAGAGGAAACATCTCCTTGAACGTCTCCTCCTCCCCGCGCGACAGGTTCTTGTGCCCAAAGAAGAAGGTGAGCGTGTACTCCCGGTCGACTGGTGGGACCAGCGCAGGCAGCAGATGATGGACGGCTTTGCTGTTTACCACCAGCTTCGTGTTGCTGGCCCCGAGCCGAAGCCGCTCCATGATTCGCCAGACTCCGCTCTTCACGTGGTCGACTTGCTCATGACGCAGAGCGAGCAAGCTGTATCTCTCAATATCACGAATCGCATTGCCGGCGTCTCTCAAACTTGAGCTAAACTCCTCAAATGGCAGGAGCTTGGTCCGGGTCCGCCCCATACGGTGCAGGCCCCAGGCTGTTAGCGTTGCA
>Ga0307432_1001761_pt1 | contig 12586 bp, 11 predicted proteins | sample SalMarWE160150MG_FD_202158 | JGI IMG/M metagenome (GOLD analysis project Ga0307432, IMG submission 202158) | Salt marsh sediment microbial communities from the Plum Island Ecosystem LTER, Massachusetts, United States - WE1603-150 | ecosystem: Environmental > Aquatic > Marine > Intertidal zone >...
GTTCAACATGGTAGATGATGCGACGTTGCGGGCGGCGCAGCGTGAGCCGGAGAAATATCAAGAGTTAATAGTGCGAGTAGCGGGGTACAGTGCGCACTTTGTGGACATCAGCCGTAAGACGCAGGACAACATCATCCAGAGGACAGTGCAGGGCCTAGGCTAGGCATAGGCCGAGATAACAGATAGTGGTTCAGGCCCCCTGGTTAGAATTGAGGGGGCCTGAATGATTTTTGGCTGGTAGCCGCATCATGCAGAAGACTGTGCAACGTCTAGAATAGGAATAGCGGTTCGCGCGCCGGTGTTGCATTTCAGGGCTGAGCTTTTTAGAGTAGTACGCGCCATAGTTTTCGCTAGGAGCAGGTTGCTTGTTTACTAAATGGTGATCCCTCCCAATTAGGTGGGTGGCGTGTGTTTGGGTATTTTGGGTACTGCATATAACTAAATGATATATGGATGAGTCTTATTCGTTCAGAGGGGAGGAATACGATGGCAAAATCAAAAGAAGATGAATGGGCCCAGATGTTGGAACAGCGGAGAACTGGGATGCGAGTGTCGATGGAGGGTAAGAGCGTTGCAGAGAGGGACAGAATGCCGGAAAAGGCCTGTGCTAGGTGCAGCCACTTTCTTGAAACCCCCTACGATTTAAGTGGAATGGGCAATTGCGACACTTTGAGGTTTGGATCTGATATTACCAGAGAACCGCCAGTCTTTGTACTAGAGGGTGAAAACGCATACCAAATGCATGGGCTTACCGATGCTGCCAAGTGCAAATATTATAACGAGCAGATGTTTATCGACACCGACGCAATGGAGACAGCAGACCCGCGCTATCGCCGCATAGTGAGGCCGATGAAGGAAGCATTTGATAAGGAAAAGTAGGCTCGCTAGATGGTCTGGGCTTGGGTACAAGAAGGGCTAAAAGTGTGGGAGAAGAATCATTCAAGGGGAGTTGAGAAATGACACCCTGCAGTGATTTATTAGTGAATAATGGGTCTGGGAGTGGCTGTGTGTCTTTCGCCTTCCTTTCTTTAGTAGAGGCGTTACATAGTGACTTTCAGGCGATCATAGAAAGGTGATGGTTGGCCAAAGAATTGCGTGAAATACAAAGGCATGATATGGAAGATTTGGCTGGAAGGAGGCTAAGAAATGACAGAGGTGTTAGCAGAGCAAAGTAAAGCGCCGGATATGCCGTTAGAGGAGCTTGAGAAGGAGCGTGCGTGGTGGTGGGCAGCGGAGAAGAAGAGGTCGAAACGGCTGGACTACCTGAGAAAGGCGATTTGGAAGAAGGGGAGGATTGGAGGGACCTTTTCCCCCGGCCTTAAGGCTTCCATGCAAGAGATGGTGCTTCGCACCGAGGGCTATAAGGACAATGCTGGAGTATGGCCTTCCAGTCTCCGGTACGCCAGGATGGAGGCACATATAATAGATAACATCCCTATCTTCATAACTGACCACTCACAGATTGTTGGCTATTTGGGAGAATCTCCGAGTACCTTCAGGTCAAGTGTTGAGGGCACCTACAATGAACCGGATATCATACCTGAGCCGGCGGAGGAGAATCTGAAGATCCTGGCGGAGATGGGGGACTACTGGCTCAAAGAAGGACCTCATAGGGCTTACCTAAACACCTTCGACCCTGAGGACCTGATGAAGGTCATGGGTGGCCAGATTTGCTTTGGCATACCTATCTTCTCTGGCGGTGGCTATGCCGGGGTGAATTATGAGTACATTATGAAGGGGGAGCGTGGTTTCGAGGATATCATAGCGGAGATTGAGAAGAATCAGGATGTTATGAGGGAGGAGATGAAGGACGCAGCTTGCCCTGAGACCCCTGCGCAATATGAGAAGATTCGAACCTGGCAGGCAATGGTGGAGATGCTGGAGGCGGTCATACGGTGGGCGAGGCGTTATGCCAGGCTGGCACGGATTGTAGCGGAGAATTTCGAGGCTGACCCGAAACGCAAGGAGGAGCTGCTGCGGATCGCCGAAGCCTGCGAGCGAGTTCCAGCCAAGCCGCCGAGAACGTTGCAGGAATCCATCCAGCTTGACCATTTCATCCAGGTGCTTAAGAGGTATGAGAGCGTAGAGGGGGCGTGGCCGGCGCGTCCCGATTACTATCATGGGCCTTTCTATGAGAAGGATGTGAATATAGACAAGAGGATCACCAAAGAGGAAGCTCTCGACCTTATTGGTGAGCACCTGATTCGAGCTGCCGACATGGGAGTGAATCTGGGGAGATGGGCTAGTGAAGGTCTTCAGGGGATATCGGGCACCTGGGTCTGGACCATAGGAGGGGTCAAACAGGATGGTTCCGATGCCTGTAACGACTGCACCATGGCGTACTTGCAGGCGGCGAGGATGGTACGGGTAGCCAATCCCACTTTAGCCTTCCGCTGGCATCCTCAGGTGAAGGATGAGGTGTGGAGAGAGGTGTTTGAGTGTATCAGGCAGGGTCTGGGCTATCCCAGCATACGCAATGACCCTCTTCTGATTCAAAACGGTATGTACTGGCACCATCACCCTCTGGAGGAGATGAGGACGTGGGTGCATCAGGCTTGCATGTCGCCCTGCCCCACTACCAGAGACGGGTTTCAGCCGTGCCGCATGGCCATGGCGACGGCTAATTCAGCCAAGATGATCGAGTATGCACTGTTTGACGGTTTCGACCCTGTGTTCAAGATGCAGATGGGGCCACATACGGGCGATGTGCGCAAGTTCACTGACTTTGAACAACTCTATGAGGCGTGGCGCCAACAGATGCGGTGGATGATGGGCACTCTGGCGCGCGCTATGAACACAGGGCGGATTAATGACTCTAACTTTTACGGTCGACCCTTCCTGTCGGGTATCTCCCAGAGGTCGGTGGAGAGCGGGCTCGATATCATCAGGCCGGGGAGCGAGCGGGGAAATAGCTGGATAACATTCTTCACTTGGGTGGAGAATCCAGACAGTCTGGCAGCATGTAAGAAGCTGGTATTTGATGAGAGGAAGTACACCATGGACCAGTTGATAACCGCTCTTGAAGCGAACTGGGATGGATACGAGGAGATGCGGCTTGACTTCGTAAAGAATGCTCCCAAGTGGGGCAACGATGACGATTATGTGGATGAGATAATGGTGCGGTGCCTGAGGGATGTGGCGAAGCGTTCCCACGAATTGAAGGACCCATCGGGCAATCCATGGCCGGCGCTGCCGGAGAATGTGAGTGGCAATATCCATTATTCCACGGTGGTTGGTGCTTTGCCTAATGGGAGGAGGTGGGGCGATGCCTTATATGATGGAGGCATCTCGCCTGGGCCTGGGCTTGACAAGAAGGGACCAACAGCGGTGCTGAAATCCTGCGGCAAGATAAACCACATTAGCGATGGCCGGGCGTTCCTGTTGAACCAGCGGCTTTCCCCGACGCAGCTAGCGGGGGAGAAGGGATACCAGTTGTGGAAGGCGTACATGAAGACGTGGGCTGACCTGGGGTTGGACCATGTGCAGTTCAACATGGTAGATGATGCGACGTTGCGGGCGGCGCAGCGTGAGCCGGAGAAGTATCAAGAGTTAATAGTGCGAGTAGCAGGATACAGCGCGCACTTTGTGGACATCAGCCGTAAGACGCAGGACAACATCATCCAGAGGACAGTGCAGGGCCTAGGATAAGATAGTTTAGGATAGATAATGCTTGGGGCCTCTCGGTTCAACCGAGAGGCCCTTTTTGTCTGGCGAGCTTTATGGCTTGTATTGAGTGAAAGATAGCAGGCGGGTGGATTTTGGTTTACTCATGCCAGCCTGCTTATGTTTATAGGGGTATTTGGCGGGGGCAAAATCGTAGAACCTCAACACAAATAGGCATAAAAATTGACAAGAAAGCAGTTCAGTATTAAAATATTAGTAGGTGTAGTTAAGCTTGATGGCTGTAATGGGTTGAAGGGTGAGAGCGGTGTATGACCAGGTAATTGAAGCAGTTCATATAACTGATAGAAACCTGGATGATTTGTGATTGCTCGGAAGGGAGAAGGGACATGGGAAAAGAAGACGAGTGGATCGAAATGATGAATCAACGAAGTCAGCGGCAGGTAGCTTCATTGGGTAAGAGCGTAGAAGAGAGAGATCGCGTACCTGACAAGGCGTGCGGCAAGTGTGTACACTTTCTCGAGACTCCCTACCAAGCGACTGGAAATGGCAATTGCGACCTTTTAAGGATCGGCTCAGATATAGCAAAAGACCCACCGGTCTATGTGATGCAGGGCGAAATGCCAATGCAATCACATATAACTATGGATGCCGCTAAGTGCAAGTATTATGAACTTAGGGAGTTCATCGACACTGACGCTACGGAGACCTCTGACCCTCGCTATCGCCGTAAGATGAGGCAGATGAAGCAGGCGCTCGACAAGTAGGCTTACTGATAATTTATTATTATAATGTAGTATCTAAATTACAGAAGGGGTGATACCGTGGGGAAAGAAGATGAATGGATCGAAATGATGAATCAACGAAGTCAGCCGCAGGTATCCTCATTGGGCAAAAGCGTAGAAGAGAGGGATCAGGTGCCCGACAAGGCGTGCGGCAAGTGCGTACACTTCCTCGAGACTCCCTATGAAGCGAGTGGAAATGGCAACTGCGACTTATTGAGGTTCGGCTCCGATATTATAAAAGACCCGCCGGTGTATGTGCTTGAGGGTGAAATGCCGTTGATGACTCACATAACTATGGATGCCGGTAAGTGCAAGTATTATGAACTGAGGGAGTTCATAGATACCGACGCTACGGAGACCTCGGACCCTCGCTATCGTCGTAAGATGAGGCAGATGAAGCAGGACTTGGACAAATAGGGCTTCCGAATAAGGTTGAGTTAAGAGCTAGACAAGAATCATTGAGGGGAGGTGAAAAATGCCAACGTGCAGCGAGTGCAAAAATTACTTTCCAATAGAGAATGAGGAAGGCAAGGGGGATTGTGTGCTCAGGGGTCGTGACGCAAGACAGGAGTATTGGAAGGCGAAGCCGGTGGCGGCGGATATGGATGCCTCACAGTGTCCTTCGTTCCAAAAGAAGTGAGATACTCGTGTCACAGAGGGTAGCGACCATAATTATAAAATAGCAGGCTGGGCATGCTGAGGAGTTGCGTAGTAGTTTATTGAAGGAAGCGAGGTAGTAATATAGATGAGGATTGCTGTGTTTGTAGAGACGAGAATTCGGAAAGAAGGAGAATAGGAAGATGGCGGAAGTAATAGCAAAGACAAGTATAGCTCCAGATAAACCGATGGAGGAACTTGAGAAAGACAGAGCATGGTGGTGGGCGGCAGAGAAGAAAAGGTCGAAGCGACTTGACTACCTAAGAAAGGCGATATGGAAGAAGGGCTTGATAGGGGGCACCTTTTCACCTGGTATCATGACTGATATGCAAACTAACATTCTGTTCTACGAATCTGAGCAGTTCACCGTTGGTATGTATCCAGCTTGCCTGGGCAGAGCCAAGGACATAGAACATGTGCTGGATAACATCCAAATCTTCATCACTGACAATGCGCAGATCGTAGGTTATGTCGGGAGCGCTCCCAATACGATGAGGTCTGTTCCCTCAATGGCATACAGCGAACCAGATACCACACCAGAACCTGTTGAGGAAAATCTAAAGATCCTGGCGGAGATTAACGATTGGGAGTTCGCCAATGGCCCGGGGCCTAAACTCATCAGGACCATGGACCCAGAGGGCGCCATGAAGGTTATGGGTGGCCAGATTTGCTGGGGAACACCTGTTTTCTCTATGGGCGGATATGCCGGGGTTAACTACGAGTACATCATGAGCGGGGAGCGTGGTTTCGAAGACCTCATAGCGGAGATTGAAAAGAATCAGGACGCAATGAGGGAGGAAATGATGAGCGTAACCACTCCCGATTCCGCTGACCAATATGAGAAGATTCGAACCTGGGAAGCCATGCTGATCGCGCTCAGGGCGGCCATGAGGTGGGCCAGGCGTTATGCCAGGCTGGCCCGGATTGTGGCGGAGAACTTTGAGACTGATCCCAAACGCAAGGAGGAACTGCTGCGGGTCGCCGAAGCCTGCGAGCGAGTTCCAGCCAAACCGCCGAGGACTTTGCAGGAGTCGATTCAGCTTGACCATTTCATCCAGGTGATTAAGAGGTATGAGACCATCGAAGGAGCGTGGCCGGCGCGTCCAGATTACTACCACTGGCCGTACTACAACAAGGATGTGAATATTGACAAGAGGATTACCAAAGAGGAGGCGCTTGACCTTATTGGAGAGCACCTTATCCGCGCCGCTGAAATGGGTGTTGATATCGGTAGATGGGCTGGTGAGGGGCTTCAGGGGATATCGGGCACCTGGGTGTGGACTTTGGGAGGTGTCAACAAGGATGGTTCCGATGCCTGTAACGATTGTACTATAGCATATTTGCAGGCGGCAAGGATGGTGCGCGTAGCCAATCCCACCTTCGCCTTTCGCTGGCATCCCCAGGTGAAGGATGATGTGTGGAGGGAGGTGTTTGAGTGTATAAGGCATGGTCTGGGCTATCCCAGCATACGCAATGACCCTCTTCTGATACAAAACGGGATGTACTGGCACCATCATCCACTAGAGGAGATGAGGACATGGGTACATCAGGCTTGCATGTCACCCGCTCCCACTACCAGAGATGGGTTTCAGCCGTGCCGCATGGCCATGGCGACGGCGAATACAGCCAAGGCAATAGAGTATGCGCTGTTTGATGGCTATGACCCCATATTCAAGATGCAGATGGGGCCACATACGGGCGATGCACGGAAGTTCACCGACTTCGAGCAGCTATATGAGGCGTGGCGGACTCAGATATGGTGGATAATGACCACCCTATCACGCAATATGACTCAGGGGCGAGTTAGAGACCCCGACTTTTACGGACGACCTTTCCTATCGGGTATCTCTCAGAGGTCGGTGGAGAGCGGGCTCGATATCATCAGGCCGGGGAGCGAGCGGGGAAATAGCTGGATAACATTCTTCACCTGGGTGGAGAATCCAGACAGCCTGGCAGCATGTAAGAAGCTGGTATTTGATGAGAGGAAGTACACCATGGACCAGTTGATAACCGCTCTTGAAGCGAACTGGGATGGATATGAGGAGATGCGGCTTGACTTCGTAAAGAATGCTCCCAAGTGGGGCAACGATGACGATTATGTGGACGACATAATGGTGCGGTGCCTGAGGGATGTGGCGAAGCGTTCCCACGAGTTGAAGGACCCAACGGGCAATCCATGGCCGGCGCTGCCGGAGAATGTGAGTGGCAATATCCATTATTCCACGGTGGTTGGTGCACTGCCTAATGGGAGGAGATGGGGCGATGCGCTATATGATGGAGGCATCTCGCCTGGGCCTGGACTTGACAAGAAGGGACCAACAGCGGTGCTGAAATCCTGCGGCAAGATAAACCACATTAGCGATGGTAGGGCGTTTCTGTTGAACCAGCGTTTGTCTCCGACGCAGCTAGCGGGGGAGAAGGGTTATCAGTTGTGGAAGGCGTACATGAAGACGTGGGCTGACCTGGGGTTGGACCATGTGCAGTTCAACATGGTGGATGATGCCACGTTGCGGGCGGCGCAGCGGGAGCCAGAGAAGTATCAGGAGTTGATAGTGCGAGTAGCGGGATACAGTGCGCACTTTGTGGACATCAGTCGTAAGACGCAGGACAACATCATACAGAGGACGGTGCAGGGGCTGGGGTAGGGGTAGAGGTGGGCTAGGTTAGATAGTGGTTCGGGCCCCTCGATTTTATCGGGGGGTCCGGTTCTGTTTGGGACAGTTGGGGCTGATAAAATCATAGAAGATTCATATACGCAATAAGAAAGAATTGACAAAATAAGGCTGAAGAATTAAAATGTTAATACTGTAGACACGATTCAGAGACACAAAAGGAGGGGGTGTATCGAGGAGAAATTGAAAACGGCGGAAGAGAGTATACGCCTGAGAAGGCCCGCGGAAAATGTATCAATTATTGACAGGAGGTGAAGAATGCCGATGTGCAGTGAGTGCAAGAATTACTTTCCAATAGAGGATGAGGAAGGTAAGGGGGATTGTGTGCTGAGGGGGCGTGATGCAAGGCAGGAGTATTGGATGGCGAAGCCGGTAATGGCCGATATGGATGCCTCGCAGTGCTCTTCGTTCCAAAAGAAATGAGATAGTCGTGGCATGGAAGGTAGCAACCTGTAGTTGTAAATAGCAGGCTTGATAAGATGAGTTGTTATGAGTGTTATGCCTTCTAGTGTTTTATATGAATGTGAAAGAAGGAGAATAGGGAGATGGCGGAGGTAATAGCAGCTAAAAGCTTGGCGCCAGACAAGTCGGTAGAGGAGCTTGAGAAAGAGCGGGCGTGGTGGTGGGCAGCGGAGAAGACTAGGTCGCCGCGGCTGGACTATCTAAGGAAGGCGATGTGGAAGAAGGGCCAGACAGGGGGGAAGCATCCTGAGGGCCTCAAGATTGAGCTGGAATCGCCGAGGCTGTACAAGGAATCGTGGGAGGCCAGCCAAGGCGAGTGTGAGATGAAGAGGAGGGCGCTGGCCGTCGCCAACGTTCTGGAGAACAAGACGATCTTCATCACCGATCACGCTCAGCTTATGGGCTATTTCGGCACCCTGCCACATACGCTCTACTTTGACGCATCTGGGGGAGAAGCTGATACCGCTCTGGCCATACCAGGGGTGTTGCCTGATCCAGAGGAAGAGTCGAAGAAGTACGTGATGGAGGTACAGGAGTACTGGCACAAGGAGATGCAGCAATCGAGGCAGGTCGAGAGGGCGTTCACCGACTTCTTCGATATGGAGGACCTGGTAAAGCAACAGAGCGGCTCTCTTTGCTGGGGTGCGCCAGTTCCCGCCGGCTATTCCAACAAGGACTACGGGTGGTATCCAAGAGGCTTCAAATATATAGTAGCCGATATCGATAGGAATCTGGATGAAGCCCTGGAGATGGTGAAGACAGGCACACCCAGTCGTGCGCTTATGACGCTCTACGAGAAGATAAAGAACTGGGAAGCGATGATAATTGGCCTGGAGGCGATGATGGCGCACGCCAAGCGCTTTGAGCGTTTGGCGCGTATCGTAGCGGAGAACTTCGAATCGGACCCGAAGCGCAGGGAGGAGCTACTGAGGATAGCGGAGACATGCAAGCGGGTTCCCGCCGAGCCTCCGAGGACGCTGCAGGAATCGTTGCAGTTGGACTGCTTCATGATGACGTGTCTGTGGACCGAGTCCTTTGAAGGTGCCTGGCCGTCACGGCCCGACTACTGGCACTGGCCGTATTATAACAAGGATGTGAACATCGACAAGAGGATAACACATGATGAGGCGGTGGAGCTGGTAGGTGAGCGTATGATCCGCGCTGCCGAGGTAGGATTCCTGGGTGTGAGGTGGCTTGCCGAGGGGCTGCAGGGTATAACAGGCACCTATGTATGGACGTTAGGTGGAGTGAATGATGATGGTTCCGATGCCTGCAACGATTTAACGAAGGCCTTCCTGCAGGCGGCGAGGCAGGTACGGACGGCGAATCCGACGTTTGGCTTCCGCTGGCATCCGCAGGTGAAGGACGATGTGATGCGTGAGGTGTTTGAGTGCATACGCCACGGGTTGGGGTATCCCAGCATACGGAATGACCCTGTGCTCATTGCCAATGGGATGCACTGGCATGGGCATCCTTTGGAGGAGATGAGGAACTGGGTGCACCAGGCATGCATGTCGCCGAATCCGTCGACGAAGCATGGGTTGCAGCCTTGCCGCATGGCGTCGGCGACGGCGAACACGGCGAAGGCGATAGAGTATGCGATGTTTGATGGTTATGACAATGTGATGAAGATGCAGATGGGGCCACATACGGGTGATGCGCGGAAGTTCACCGACTTTGAGCAGTTGTATGATGCGTGGTACACTCAGATATGCTGGATAATGGACGTGCTGGTTCGCGTGATCAACTGGGGTCGACGCCAGTACCATGAAGTGCTGCCCCGACCCTTCTACTCCGGAATGACGCAGCGGTCGGTAGAGGGAGGGTTTGACATAGTTGAGCCGAAGGGGGAGCGAGGCAATAGCTGGGTAACCTTCTTCACCTGGGTGGAGAATATAGACAGCCTGGCGGCGGTGAAGAAGCTGGTATTTGATGAGAGGAAGTACACCATGGAGCAGTTGGTGGACGCTCTTGAAGCCAACTGGGATGGGCATGAGGAGATGCGGCTTGACTTTGTGAAGAACGCTCCCAAGTGGGGCAATGATGACGATTATGTGGATGATATAATGGTGCGGTGTTTGAAGGATGTGGCGAAGCACTCCCACGAGATGAAGGACCCGGCGGGGAATACATGGCCGGCGCTGCCGGAGAATGTGAGTGGCAACATTCACTTCTCGGCGTGGGTATGGGCGCTACCCAATGGGAGGAGGCTGGGCGATGCGCTGTATGATGGAGGCATCTCGCCTGGGCCTGGGCTTGACAAGAAAGGGCCGACGGCGGTATTGAAGTCCTGCGGGAAGGTAGACCACATCAGCGATGGCCGGGCGTTCCTGTTGAACCAGCGGTTATCTCCGACGCAGCTAGCGGGGGAGAAGGGATACCAGTTGTGGAAGGCGTACATGAAGACGTGGGCTGACCTGGGGTTGGACCATGTGCAGTTCAACATGGTAGATGATGCGACGTTGCGGGCGGCGCAGCGTGAGCCGGAGAAATATCAAGAGTTAATAGTGCGAGTAGCGGGGTACAGTGCGCACTTTGTGGACATAAGTCGCAAGACGCAGGACAACATCATCCAGAGGACAGTGCAGGGGTTGGGGTAAAATTGGTTAAAGAAAGTGGTTTGGGTATAGTTGATATTGAGGTGGGCGGAACGGCAGCTTTTTGTAGGAGTTGCGATAAGCTGTCTTAAGTAAGTATAATCCATATCAGAAAGGAGAGGCAGGAAATGAAGTGTGTAAAATGTGGATTTGACGCAGATTACAAGGAGTTTCGTTATCTGTACAATGCCAGGATAGATGCCCCTATAAGCATCAGGCAGTGCCCCAAGTGTGGAGCGTGGAACAGCGTTGATGAAGTGACCGGCGAAGCCGGTGTGGAGGTGGTGGCTGGTGGGGCGCCATGGGGCAAGTCAGCCGGTGTTGAGGGTTTGGCTGAAGAAGTGAAAGCAGACGAAGCTGAGTAACGCTGCCACAACACGGTAGTAGGTCTATGTGACCCTTATGAAAAAACTAGATAGTAATGGGGAGGCGATGATATCGCGGTAGTGGCTTATGATTAAATGCGAATTTTGTGGATATGAAGGACCAGTTAGCGAGTTTCGCTATCTAAGCCTTGCCGAGGAGGCAGGGCCAAATACATACCGTCAGTGCCCCAAGTGCCATCGCGCCATATACTGTGAGGAACTGGAGTTTGATTCTCTTGGGGAAGACGTTTGGGGAACAGGCAGGATGCGGGGGCAGGTATACAGTAAGCGCTCCTCCAAAGGTAAGAAAAGGTAGTGGGGGGAGAAGATGAGTGAGAATAAGCATGTGTTGATCAGTAACATCCAGAGGTTTTCGGTGAACGACGGTCCTGGCTTCAGGACAAATGTCTTTATGAAGGGTTGCAATATGCACTGCGCTTGGTGTCACAACCCGGAGACGATAAAGTCCACACCTGAACTGTTCTGGCGAGCCGCTACATGTATACAATGCGGTCGGTGCTTCGATGCATGCCCAATGGATGCCATCAATCCGCCTATCGACCCTGAGGAGGCCCGTGCCGACAACTCCACTTACCACAAAATCATACGGGAAAACTGCAATCTATGCATGAAATGTCTTGAGGTCTGCCCCACTGGTTCTCTTGAGTTGGTGGGCCGGGAGTATACGGTGGAGGAGGTGCTGGATGAGGTAGAAATGGACATGCCTTTTTATGAAAACTCGGGTGGCGGGATGAACATCAGCGGGGGAGAGCCCACAGTGCATCCGGAGTTCACCCGACGTCTTCTGGAGGGCGCTAGAGCGAGAGGAATTAGTAGCTGTCTGGATACCAACGGAAACTCTAACTGGGAAATCTACGAGCCGCTGCTGGAGTATATAGACGTATTCCTCTATGATTTAAAGCACTTGGATTCAGCAGAGCACAAGAGGCTGACTGGTGTCGGCAACGAGTTGATCTTGGCTAATTTGAGGAAACTTTTAGAAGTGGAGGCACGGATTTGGCTGCGGATTGTGGTCATCCCTGACTACAGCGATTCGTTAGAGTATCATGAGAAGGTGGCAGCCTTTTTGAAGACGTTACCGCACCCTCCAGAGAGGATCGATTTACTTCCTTTCCATAACTGGTGCGATGGTAAATACAAGCAGTTGGGCATCAAGTGGATATATGCTGATACAGACGCTTTGGAGCCAAGCCTGCTGAGGCCAGCTATACAGGTCTATAAAGATATCGGCTTAGAAGTTACGATTGGAGGGTCAGGTTTCGAATAATGAACACTGTAGATGATAGCAATGTTCTCGGGATCGTCAATGACATTCAGCGAATGAGCATGTGCGATGGGCCCGGGTATCGAACGACGGTCTTTCTCAAGGGTTGTTACTTGAATTGCCAGTGGTGCCACAACCCGGA
>Ga0307432_1001774_pt1 | contig 12473 bp, 9 predicted proteins | sample SalMarWE160150MG_FD_202158 | JGI IMG/M metagenome (GOLD analysis project Ga0307432, IMG submission 202158) | Salt marsh sediment microbial communities from the Plum Island Ecosystem LTER, Massachusetts, United States - WE1603-150 | ecosystem: Environmental > Aquatic > Marine > Intertidal zone >...
CCGCCTCGCCTATGTATACCCTGTCCTTCCCAGTATCTGGATTGATTCCGGTGAGGAAATAGACGCCTGGTTTGCCCGCTTCCTCACGTTGAAGAACACATTCCAGTTGTGATCGCGGACCGGATACGGCCTTCCCCGTCCAATTCGAAATTTCTGCGGTCCTCACTGAGGTAGGGTCGCCTTGAACAAGGAATATCTTCACGGTAGCGGTTTCGGTCATTCCGAGTTCCTCGCGCAATACATCGATGGATTGTGAACTCCAGAACTGCGAGTGCTGGTGGTAACACCCAATTCTTCAAGCCGAGCGCTCACGACGAGCACAGCGAACTCAATCTTTGGGCGATTCTACGTCGTTCCGCCGTCACCGTCCAGTTCTGTGTTGGCGTCGGCCAGTTCGTGGTCGAAATTGTCGCCCGCCTTGTGGGCCGAATGCTCCGACGGGGCCGTCGGCTCTTTCTCGCCGTCCTTTTCGTTCGTCTTGACCGAATCGAACCGCGCGAGCGTGTCGGGAATCTCGATCCCACCGATGTCTTTCATGACCTGGAGCATGGGCGGCAGCGTTCGGGCCATGTTTTGCAGCCAGTCGGCCGTGCTGCTCTTGCCGTTTTTGCCGCCGCCTTCCCAGACGACGACTTTGTCGAACTTGATGTTCGAGATTGCCCGGGCCGAGGCTTCGACCAGGTTGTCGAAGTGTTCGAGCATGAGGAGCTGGAAGGCTTCCTGGGAGCCGCCGCAGGCTTCGATGATTTTTCGCAAGCCTTCGCCCTTTTTGGCGAGCATTTCGTACTGGCCGCGGGCCTTGGCTTCGAGCTGGGCGAAAATGGCGGCCGCCTGGCCCTCGGCTTCGATCCGCCGGCGGTCGGCTTCGGCTTCGGCGTCGACGATGATTCTGGCTTTCTGGGCGATGGCCGGGGCTTCGAGTTCGGCACGTTGTTTGGCCTCGACCCGTTTGGCTTCGGCCAGGGCGGCCTTGGCCTGGGCGAGGTTTTCGGCCTCGATCACTGCCGCCTCGGCCTGGACCTTGCGGGTTTCTCCCATCTGATAGGCTTCGGCCTTTTTGACTTGGAGCGTGGCCATCGAATCGGCCACTTCGGCCTTGGCCAGGTTTTCGCCCTCGATCGCCCGCGCGTCGGCGTCGGCCAGCTCGATGCGCATATCGCGTTCGGCCTGCTTGACCTGGGCCTGGCGCTGGAAGCCGGCGGTCTGCTCGCCGACCTGTTGTTCCTTTTCGAGTTCGGCCACGCGGACAGCCTGTTCGCGCATCGCCTCGCGGGTGCCGATCTCACGAAGCTTGGTGGCGTTGGCCACCTGGACGTCTTGTTCACGCTCGGCGTCGGCCACGCGGATGGCGCCCATCTTTTCGTTGTCGGCCACGTCGCCGCGGGCCTTTTGAATGGCCTCCGAAGCCGCCTTGCGCCCGATCGCCTCGATGTAGCCCGACTCGTCGGTGATGTCGGTGATATTGACGTTGATCAGCACCAGGCCGATTTTGCGCAACTCGGGATCGAGCGAATCCTGGATATTGACGAGGAACTTATCGCGGTCGCGGTTGATGTCCTCGATTTTCATCGAGGCGATCACCTGGCGGAGCTGGCCGAAGATCATGTCGGCCGCCTGTTTTTCGATTTCCGAGACCGAAAGGCCCAGGAGGCGGATCGCCGCATTCTGCATCAGCTCGGGCGTGGTGCCGATGGCCACGGTGAACACGCTGGGGACGTTCACCCGGATATTCTCGATCGACAACGCGTCGCGCAGCGGAATGGCGATCTGCATCGGCTCCAACCCGAGCTTGGCGTAGTCCTGGATCAGCGGCCAGACGAACGTTGCCCCGCCGTGGATGCACTTGGCCGCCTGACCTTCGTCGCCCGCCTTGCCGTAGATGACAAGAATCTCGTTGCTGCTGCACCGCTTGAAGAACCGCGCCAGGATCAAAAGCGCCATCAGCAAAAGCACGACGACCAAAATGACGAGCATGGCGACGTATTTTTGTGAACTCGACAATCCTAGATCCGTGCCCAGGTCCGCGGCCAACAAAATGGTATTCATGGGTGTCCCTTTCGATTAGTTGAGTCTACTCCTCGTTGGTTTCTTCCAAAGCTGGCTCGACTTCGAGCGTGTCGGCCGAAACGACGGCACCGACGAGCACTTTTGCGCCGGGCTTCAGCGCGTGGCCCGGCGTCAACGCCAGGTACTCCATGGTGCGACCCTGCAAATTGATTTGGATCTTGCCGGTGCCGTCGCCGTCGGCCGGGATGGTTGTGTAGACCGTGCCGATGCGTCCGACGGCGTTGGCGATGTGGGCGGTTCCCTCGGCGCGAAGCGACATGAGCACCCGCATCAATCCGTAGACGGCAAACATCGCGGCCAGCCCGGCGGCCGTCGCGATGACCAAGGTCGGCAACCTCGGCACGCCGGCCGACTCGGCCGCCAATCCGGCCAGTCCAAAGAAGGCCAGCGCGGCGACGACCGTCCGAAACGAAATCACGCCAAACAGCCAGGTCGAATCGACGTGGTGGGCGTCGCCATGCACGCCGGCATCACCGTGAAACCCCGCGTCGCCGTGGAAGTCGCCGGTATGAAAATCGCCGCCCGCGTCGCCGTCGAAGTGGCCCGGCACGTCGATGTCCAACGAGTGGGCACCGAAACCGATCAGCGCCAGTATGAACTGGATGACCAGCACCGTCCCGCCCAGCACCGCGCAGACCAGAAAGATCGTTGTCATGAGCGTCACCCCCGATGGATCGAATGGGCAATTGTCCCCCGCTGCTATTCGCTCGGCCGATCGCGATCTTGGGCTGGGCAGACCCACACCGGAGAACTAAATCATGGTAACCGATGGGATGGCGGCGTGCAATCAGCCGACTAGGCAAGGCGGTGAGTGGCCACCGGGGTAGTTGTCATGGGGGAGGAATCTTGCCACAATAGTGGCGTTAGCCGTCGAGCCTGCTCGACGTTGGACTGCTGGTCGTCGGACAGGTTCGACGAACGCCGGGCAGGCCCGGCGGCTAATTGCTTGTGGAGTGGATTCTGTCTTGGGGGGTGTCGCGTATGGCCATTGCCCATCATGTTATCTTTGGCTGCTACGGATTCTGGCTGCCGAACGATCCACGTGGTTCATGGTCAAAATACGTTTTTTCACAACGCTTGCGAGCATACGGTGGAATCACAATAGCAACCTCGCGGGAAAGCGTTGCTCATATCGACCACGATCACCATCAGCGTTTGGCGGCGAAAGCCGCGATGAATTATCCGAGCGTCGAGTTGTCCGACCGCCAGGTTGCGTCCGTGGCAAGAGGGTTTGCGGAAGCCATCTTGGAATCCTCCACGATCGTGTATGCCTGTTCCATTATGCCTGACCACGTTCATTTGGTGATCGGCGAACGTGGCAACCCGATGGATCAGATCATCGCACGACTCAAGAGCAAGGCGACCAAACAACTAAACGCCGAAGGAATCCATCCGTTGCATGGGGAGCATACACCCTGGGCAAGATCATACTGGACGGTGTACCTGGATGACGAAGAGGATGTGCGAAGAGCGATGGACTATGTCGAGGGTAACCCGGTTCGTGAAGGACGTTCCCGACAAGAATGGTCCTTTGTTTCATCTTTGGAATGCTGAGAATGTTAGCCGTCGAGCCTGCTCGACGAAGGAGAATAAGAATGAAACGAAACATGGACCTGATTCGATCCATCCTCCTTGAATTGGAGGATAAAGCAAATGGTTATGACTACGTTTCTGTCGAAGTCCCTGGGTACACAAACGATGAAATCACCTACCACAAACAATTGCTCCTCGAAGCAGGTTTGGTAAAGGGATTCTGCACCGAGGCGGACAAGGAGAAGCGGCGAGGGCTCCCGCAGGATAGGTCCATAACACATTCCGTCTCGACATGGATACGAGCAACGCAGGTTCGTGGGCTTACTTGGGCGGGTCACGACTTCCTTGACGCCGCGAGGGAAGACACGCGTTGGGACCAAGCGAAGAAGATCTTTCAGAGACTGGGCGGTGTCACCCTAGAAATCGCGATGGATATTCTCAAGCGGCTTATGACCCAACAAGTTGATGTGTTGATGCGATGATTCATATAAACGCCGGGCAGGCCCGGCGGCTAACGGGGCACGATTGCCGATGTGCCAGGGTTCCAGTACGACTTCAAAAGATCACAACGTGTCCACGGCCCCATCGCCCGATCGTCCCGCGCGACGCTATCAGCCGCTGTTGGTCGTGTTGGGGGCTGTGTGTTTGGGCATCTTCGTCGATCGGCACGGGGGCGTGGGCCTGGGGACGTGGTGGGCGGTGACGCTGGCCGGCTCGCTGGCGTGGTTTGTTCTGCGGCGGCTTGGCCGCGATCGGGCGGCTTGCGTGCTCCTGCTGCTGGCTGCCGGGGCGACGGCCGGCGCGTGGCACCATCTGCGATGGTCGCGGTTCGCGGTCGACGATCTGGGGACTTTTGCCTCAGCCAGGGGTCAGCCGGCCTGTCTCGAAGCGGTGGTCGCAAAGGGGAGCCAGGTGTTGCCGGCGCCACCGTACGATCCCATGCGGGTCATTCCGCGGGACGAGTGCACGCAACTCGAACTTTGCGTCGAGCGGATCCGCGACGGGCTCGATTGGCGAAGCGCCTCCGGTCGCACGACGCTCATGGTAAGCGGCCGGCGGCCGGGAATTCGCGCGGGCGATCGCGTTCGCGTGTTTGGCCGTTTGGCTGCGACCCGGCACGCTCGCAACCCGGGGCAGTCCAACCAGGCGGAGCACCTTCGCGGCGACCGCGTTCGCGCGAGGCTTTGGGCGGGCTACCCGGCGTGCGTGACGGTCATCGAGCGTGCCGGCGGGTGGCAGCCGGCACGCTGGCTCGAAGCGATCCAGAACCGGGCCGGTGACGAGCTGGCACGGCGGCTGGACCCGCGCCATGCCGGTCTGGCTTCGGCGCTGGTGCTGGGCAATCGCGAGGATCTCGGCCCGAGCCGATCGACCGCCTTCCGGGAATCGGGCATGGCCCACCTGTTGGCCGTTTCGGGCTTGCACGTGGGCATCATCGTGTTAGGGCTGGCGTGGGCATTGCGGTTGCTGCGGGTGCCCCGAGTGCCGGCGGTGGTTCTGGTGATGCTTGCGGCGGTGGCCTACACGATTTTGACCGGCGCGCGGCCGCCGGCGGTTCGCGCGTCGATCCTGGTGGTCGTCCTGTCGATTGGCATTTTGTCGGGACGGCACCCGGCGCGGTTCAATGCACTGGCCGCGGCCGCGTTGGTGGTGTTGGCCCTGAATCCAGCCGACTTGTTTCGCACGGGCCCGCAACTCTCGTTTTTGGCCGTGGCGGCGATCATGTGGGTGGCGCCGAATTGGGTGGGTTCATGGAAGTGGAAACCCGACGCTCCGCTTGAGCGGCTTGTCGACGCGGCTCGGCCGTGGTGGAGTCGGTGGTTTCGAGGTGGCTTGCGATCGACGGGGAAATTGCTGGGGGTCAGTGCGGTGCTCTGGCTCGCGTTGTTGCCGCTGGTGACGGCCCGATTCCACCTGGTTGCGCCGGCCGCGATCTTTTTGAACGTATTGCTTTGGATCCCGATGACCATGGCCCTGTGCAGCGGTTTTTTGGTGCTGACGTTGGGTTGGCTCGTTCCACCGCTAGGCGCGGCGGCGGGTTGGGTCTGCAACGAGAGCCTGGCGCTGATTGACTGGACAGTCCACGGGGTGCAGCGAGTGCCGTGGGGTCATTGTTGGGTACCGGGCCCGGCACCGTGGTGGCTTTGGGGGTTCTACGGCGGCGCGCTGGTGGTCGCCTTGGCCGGGCGCTGGCGTCCGCCGCGGCGATGGCTGGTCGCGCTGGCCGCCGGCTGGGTCGGCATCGGTTTGTTGAGTGCGTCGTGGCCGGCGCGCTCTGAACGGCTCGGGTGCACGTTTCTGGCGGTGGGCCACGGATTGGCCGTTGTTTTGGAGTTGCCCGACGGACGCGCGGTGCTTTACGACGCGGGCAGCATGACCTCGCCCTACGGGGCTGCTCGATCGATCACCGGCTGCCTCTGGGACCAAGGAATCACGCGGCTCGACGCGGTTGTCCTGTCGCACGCCGACGCCGATCACTACAACGCGCTGCCGGGCGTGCTGCAACGTATGCCCGTGGGCGTGGTTTACGTGCCGCCGACCATGTTTTCCGACGAGAGTCGGCCGCTTCGCGCCTTGCGCGAGGCCATCGCCGCGGCCGGCGTGCCCATCCGTGAGTTGGTCGCCAACGATCGGCTGGACGGCGGGCAATCATGCCGGATCGAGGTACTCCACCCGCTGCGCCACGGACCGGCCGCCAGCGACAACGCCGGTAGCATGGTCCTGCTGATCGAGTATGCCGGTCGGCGGATTCTATTGCCCGGCGACCTCGAACCGCCAGGCCTGGACGACGTTCTGGCCGAGGAGCCGATCGACTGCGATGTAATACTGGTGCCCCACCACGGCAGCCGGCGGAGCAGTCCGCCGGGGCTCATGGCGTGGTGCCGGCCCGAGTGGGCGGTGATCAGCGGGAGTCTCGCTCGAGAACCCAAGGCAACCGAGGACGTCTATCGGGCGGCGAGCGTCCGCGTGCTCCACACGGGCCGCGCGGGGGCGGTTCGGGTCGAGATCGACGCAAGCGGCCGACTGTGCGTCACCAGCGCCATGCCTCATTCGGGACTGTCGAGCGTGCCGGCCAACTGACGAAACATCCAGCGGACTTCGACCGCGGTGACCAGCTCGTCGATACGATCTTGCTGATTGGCCTTCGCTTGGGACCGCCAGACGGCAATCTGTTCCAAGAGCAACGCTTTGAGGTCCTGGGACTCCCCCGGCGCCGGCCGGAGCGTGTCGATGCCCTTCCAGGCCGAGAGCGTGTCGATCATCCGGTCCAGAAGGGTCATGCGCTCCGATGCCTCGCAGTCGTGGTAGCGCCGGACCTTGTCCATAAACCAGGGTTCCAGGACCAAGGGAACGTTGCTCCACAACCGCGCGCGATGTTCGGGCGTCAACTGGTCGTTGATGGCCTCCCAGTCTATCTCGGCCGAGAATTCCTCTTCGAGCCGCCGGGCCAGGAGCCAGCGGGTCTGCGGCGAGACTTGGACGAGGTCGTAGGTGACCAGCGGCCGGAGCAGCTCCTCGCGGTCGAGCGTCGTCGGGTCGAGCTGCCGGCACTGATACCACCAGACCACCGACACCACGGCCACGGCCAGCACGGTTGTGGCCAGCAGCGTGGTCGCTCGGATCAGGGCATGATGGAGTCGCATGAGCGGGGCAGCTTCCACGGCGGTTACGATTCGGCGGCTTGAGAGCACGAAGTGGAAATCGAAGTCTCGTAACCCTCGATTGTAACCGATTTCGCGGATCAATGGGATCGGAGTAATGGCACGCGGCGCGACAAAGTGCGGTGGCGATAGGCGGACCGTCCCCAAGGGGCATGGTGCGGTGGTGCGGTCGGAGCCTTGACATACCGGGCCCGACTTGTCACGCTAATGCTCTCGGTGGATGGTCCGGTGCGATGGCAAGCGAGATTTTTCGGGTTCTACGAAAAGCTGGAGCAACGCGACGCGGCAACGCCGGTGTGGGCGTGGCCAAAGACCTCTACCGTCCCTCCAAGGGGTCCCCTGCCCTTCGAGTTTTCATCCTGAGGTGATTCCATGGATTGTGCTGCCTTGTTGCTGATGCTCGTGCTGGGTGATCCGTCGGCCGGCGTGGTGCCGCCCAATTCGACCGAGGTAGTCACGCCGCCGTCGGCGGCTGCCGGGCGTTCGATTTCCAGCGGCCAGACCGACCGGGGCACATGGAATTCCGACCAGCAGTGGAAGGGCACGCAAGGACCATTGAGCCGCGATTCGGCCGAGTCGCTTGGCCCCTTGGGCCAAACGGCTCCACCATTTGGGGGCCCTACGCCGGCTCAGGCTGCTGCGCCGGCTGTCGAGGGTATGCCGGGGGTTGCGCCCTTGGGGGTGGGACTCGATCAAGACGGCCAACGGCCGGAGCGACCGCTTGGCCAGCGGCCCGAGGCGACAAACGCGAGCATCCTGAGTCCGGCGAGCGGCTCGGCCGTGGATTTCGTGGCTCGGGCCTTGGAATCGCCGCAAGGAACCCGGCTGGCCGGCGATCCACAGTCGCTCCTGGCGGCGCTGGCCGTGGTCCGCGACGCGCCGGGGAAGTTGGCCGTGGTCCACGCCTATTGGGACGCCGTGGGCATGGTGGCGCAGTACAACCTTCGGTGGCGCGAGCGGGCCAATTTAGATCGCCTTGAGCCGCGCCCGGGCGACGAGCTGATGTTGGGCACCGCGCGTGCTTCGGCGGGGGCCGCCGTGGTCGAGGCCCAGATCGCCGCTGTTTCGGCGCAGCACGCGCTGGCCCAACAGAGCTTCCTGCCGACCACCTCGGCGAGCCTGCCCCTGCCCAGCGATCGACCTTGCGCCAGCGCGTATGAGACGCGCTATGAACAGCTTTTTGCGAGCCGTCCGGCCACGGCGCGGGCATGGTTGATCGATCGCACGCTCCCGCTACGGCGACAGGCGATCGACGAGCGTGCCCGGGCGGTCGCGGCGGCCGAACAAGCACTGGCCGCGAGCCAGCAGGCATACGCCCGAGGTTCGGTTGATTTGGAGAACGTGCTGGCCGCGTTGGCCGCCTGGAGCCAGCAAGAGGACGCCTTGATGCGCAACGTGTGCGACTACAACCACGACATCGCCGACTATGCCGTGGCCGTGCTCGTCGGCCCGACCGACAACGCCACGCTCGTGTCGATGCTGATTGGGCCGCAACGGGAGCCGGTGGCCGAGCCGGTCGCGGGGCCCGGTGGGATGGTGCCGATCGGACGTACGCTTCCGGTGGTTTCTTCGCCGTGGAATCCCCCGGCGCCGACATTGGCTCCCCGGCAGAGCGCGGTCCGGCCGGCGGGCGCGCTGGAGCCGAAAAGCGAGGCCGGCCAGAGACCCTCGGCCAGCGCGGGTCCCGAGCAACCGCGACCGACGGTCGACGCCGCGCCGGATCTCTTTCCGCTTGACGGCCAGATGGTGCCCATTGTACCCAGTGTCCGGCCAGCGCCAACGGATGAGAAGACGCCGACGCAACCGGCCAACGACGAGGCCGAGGCACCGAAGGTGCGCGTGATTCCTGCCGAACCGGCGTTGGGTGGCACGCCCTGAAAGGGCGTGGCAGATGTCAACCTTGGGTTTGGTGACTCACCACGCCCTTTCAGGGCGTGCCACCAGCCAGGTGTTCTTCAAGCCACGTGGGCCGCGGCGGGTACTGGCCGTAGAACCGGCGGATGTAGTGCCGCCGCCAGCGGCTGACCGGGTGGGGTTCCCAGCCCCAGCGGAGCATCATTTCGCGAGTGATACGCCACGTGGCCAACTCGCACAGCAAGGCATCGGTTCGCTTAATCCGTGCGATTTCGTCGAGCACCTCGAGCGCGCAGCGAAACGTCTGGTAGCTTGTCCCCTTGCCCGAGGCAATGTATTTGACTGCCAGGTAATTGGGGTGGCGGCGTGGCTGATCGTAGAACAGCCGGCAGCGGTCGTCGGCCACCCACAGGTGGCGCAACTTGCCCAGTACCAATGCGCCGCCAAGCGAGGGCAACTTGGGCCAGGGGCGCAGCCGCACCCGCTCGAAACGGCCAGCGCGCGCTTCGATCACTCCATAGGGCCGCCGCCGCAGGATGTCGGCCTCTCGGCCGAGGTGGGTCACCGTTTCGAACCAGGGGGTCATCGCCGGCTCCGTTTCATGGCGATTTGTAGGGTGGGCATTGCCCACCACAATTCGTTGTGTCATGGTGGGCGATGCCCACCCTACCTCTGACCAAATAGCAACCCCTTGACGACTTGCCAGGCCGCCAGGAGCACGCCCAGCAGGATTACGCAGACGACCAGCGCTGTCGGCACGAGCCAATCGGGCTCGAATCGAATGCGCGCCCAGCCCCACACCGCGGGCCAACGAACCACCACAAACGCCGCCGCCAGACACAGGAACGGGCCGTAGGGGATTTCCTTGTCGCGGCAGAGCACATATCGGGCCAACCCGACAACCACGGCGACCAGTGGGGCGAGGAAAAAGACGAGGATCGAGGCTTGCCACCCGACGAAGGCGCCGATCATCGCCATGAGCGTCACGTCGCCGAAACCCATCGCCTCGCGCCGCAGGACCGCGCCGCCGACGATCCGAACAGACCAAACCAGCCCGGCCGCAGCGGCCATGCCCACCAGCGCGCTGGCCAACGATGTCCACCCACGGCCGCCCATCCACCACGCCACGGCGATCAGCCCACCGCCCACGCCGGCCAACGTGCTGATCCAGACCGTCGACGGTTCGCGGGCCAACCGCGCCAGACAAAGCCGTACCGCCCGGGCCAGCCCGTGGCGGGTGTACCAATCGCGGCGCAACAGTCCAAAGCACCAAAGCGCCCAGCAACCCAGCGCAACGGCCAGCGGCCAGAGCGTCGGGTATCCGCCGGGCCAACCTGGCGCCGCGCCGGGTGAGCTGAGTGTCATCGTGGGCCAGTCGTTGGGTGCCAAGCCGCCGGCGGCCAGTCGCGGCCAGTCGGGAAGCGCCGCGGCGGGGGCCAGCGCGGCCAGCGCCAGTCCCAGAAGCGTGCCCGGCACGGTGATTGCGTCGGGGATGGTTTTTTCGTCCAGGTCGATCAGCGACGCGACCAGCATCAGCCAGAAGAGCAACGCGTGCGCCGCGAAGGTGACGTGGAGCATGGCCTGCCAGGCGGCCGGCAATTGGCGTCCGACGGCCGCCGGCAGCAATCCGCCCTCGACCACTTCCCAGTAGTAGAGCCACGCCAGGCCGAAGGCCGACAACAACTCGACCATCATGGGCCTGACCCAAAAGCCCCGGCCGTGCACGGCCGACTCGCGCCACAGGCCGAGCCATCCGAAGATGGGCACCCGATCGAACCAGTTCCGCGCCGGCGCGCCCGGATCGGCGGCAGCCAGCGGGCTGATTGCCCGAGGGCGCCAGGCCAATCGATACGTCGCCAGATTGGCGAGGCTGCCCAGCACGGCGCCGAGCACCAACAGCACGGCCAGTCGGGCATCGACGGGAATGGCCAGAATCCAGTTCACGCGGGGTCCTCGGCGTTGGGAGCCAGTTGGAGCCGGTCGAGGATTTCGTCGGCGAGCGCCTCGGGCGTTTTGCCCTCGGTGTCGATCTCGACGTCGGCCGCCTGTTGGTAGATCGGTTCGCGCTGGCCGAGCAGTTCAACGATCTCGGCCAGGCCACCCCGAGCGGTCAGATTGGGCCGGCGAGCGGCAGTGGTCGTGTCGGCCGTCATTCGGCGGTGGATTGTCTCGGGCGAGGCCCGAAGCCAGACGACCGGCCCGGCGGCGTGCATTGCCCGGCGGTTTTCGTCGCGCAAGGGCGCCCCGCCGCCGGCTGCCAGGACGAGGCGCTCGCGACGGCACAGGTCGGCGGTCACCTGGACCTCGAGTTGGCGGAATGCCGCCTCGCCGTCGTCGGCGAAGATCCGGGCGATGGGTTTTTCAGCTCGGCGTTCGATTTCGACGTCGGCATCGATCCAGTCCCAACCGAGCCGCTCGGCCAGCAGTCGGGCGAGCGTGGTTTTGCCCGTCGCGCGATAGCCGATGAGGATGAGCATGAGGGATTGGAAATTGGAGGATCTGAGATTTGAGATCTGAGATTGGGTCAATACTTGGCCGCCGCGATGGTGCGGCGGACGACTTCGCGCATGGTGTCGGCGGGGCCGTCCTGGCCGGTGAAGAGTTTGAATTGCAGACACGCCTGGCGGACGAACATGTCCACGCCGGTGATGACGCGGCAGTTGCGCGATCGGGCGTCTTTGACCAGGAGCGTCGATTCGGGATTGTAGACCGCGTCGAACACAACCATGGCCGGCCGCAGATGGTGCTTGGGGAATGGGGTTTCGTCGACGTTGGGGTGCATGCCGACGGGCGTTGCATTCACGAGCACGTCGGCCGAGACGGTATGGCGCTTGGCCCACTCGACGGTCCGGCAGCCCAACGTGCCCGCCAATCGCTTGGCCACCCGCGGCTGGGCGTCGGTAAGCACGACCGCGGCCTTGCGTCGCACCAGGCCGAAGGCGATCGCCTTGCCCACGCCGCCGGCGCCCAAGACGAGCGCCGTTCGGCCGGCCAGCGGACTGGGTGTCTCGCCCGGGGTGCCGAGCGATTCTTCGAGGCTTTCCATGGCGGCCCGATAGTCGGTGTTGAAGCCAAGACGCTCTTTCCCATCGAGCACGATCGTGTTGCACGCGCCGATGCCTCGGACCACGCCGTCGGCCTTGGTGAGCAGGTCGAGCACCGCTTCTTTGTGCGGGATGGTCACGCTCAGGCCCTTGATATCCAGCTCGTGGGCCTCTTCGAGAAACGACTTCAGGTGCTCGCGCGGGATCCGCAACGGCAAATAGACCTTGTCGAGCTTCCGCTCGGCGAAAGCGGCATTGTGAACCAGCGGGCTGAGACTGTGGCCGATGGGGTCGGCAATCACACCGTAAACTT
>Ga0307432_1001775_pt1 | contig 12470 bp, 13 predicted proteins | sample SalMarWE160150MG_FD_202158 | JGI IMG/M metagenome (GOLD analysis project Ga0307432, IMG submission 202158) | Salt marsh sediment microbial communities from the Plum Island Ecosystem LTER, Massachusetts, United States - WE1603-150 | ecosystem: Environmental > Aquatic > Marine > Intertidal zone >...
GTCTTCTCAGGTCTCCGGACCCTCACCCTGACCCTCTCCCAGCGGGAGAGGGTCAGGGGGAGGGCGAAACTGCCGGAAGACTCATGTGGGCTCTATTAGACTCAGCCTAACGGCCACAGGAGCACCACTTCAAGCAGGGAACTCAGGGCCAGGAATAGGAAGGCGAAAGCAAGGAAGAACAGGCCGCGGAGGTTGCGCTCCCGGTTGTCCGCGGCGGGCCGGGTGAATACCGCGATGCCCAAGCCCACAAGCGTCAGCATGTTCCAGAGGCCCAGCAGGGCCCTGCGCCGCCACGACCGGTAGACGACGAGTGACGCAAGGCCCGCCGAGACGTAGGAGAGGCCAGCCAGGCAGAGTGTCCACGGATAAAGCCATGACCAGGGCGGGTATTCGCGCGAGAGAATCAGGTCAACGGCTGCGCCGTAGCCCATCCCCGGCACTTTGACCGCGGTGAACCAGAGGTCCTCGGTGAAGGCCCCGGCTGTCTCTCCGATCCAGACGCGCGTGTACGGAATGTGGCCGCGGGAAGTACGCGGCCGGAATCCATCCGGCACGCCTGGCAGCAACCCTTGTGTCGGAAGTAATCCACGCTCAGGAAGTAATCCAGTTCCTCCTTCCTCGCGACGTCGAAATGCCCTTCCAGGAACAACTTGATCTCCAGGGGGACATCGCCGTACGACGCGGTCGGCCGAAGCGGATAGAACGGACGCTCCGTAGGGAACTGCACGTGCACGCAGGGCCAGCGATCTGCGTCCCATGCCGGCGGCGTCCGAAAGCGCGGGAACTCTTTCAATGCCTCCTCCCAGGAGGCGATCCAGACCAGCACCAGCACGTAGTCCTGGTTCAGGTATCCGTCGAACGCGGAAAGCCCGCCCGGCGGCAATCCCACGCCTTGCTTCTCGAGGTAGCGCGCCAGCTCCTGCTCTGAAGCAGCCTTCACGGTCTCGGCGTGGATGCCCCACTTCTCGACCACGTCGTTCACGAACACGCCCCCGGCGTTCAGTGGGTATGCCCGGCCCTGAGTCACCGTTCCCAGGCGGAATAGTGCGGGGTAGATCTGAGTGGCCGTGAGCGCCCTTCCGAGACTGCGGCTCTGGAGGCGCGCCGTCTGCCGCGGGTCGTAGCCCTCGAAAAGGCGGAACACGTCCACGACGTCAAGCTTCACCTGGTCCGGAGTGCCCGGCACGGGGAACATCCAGAGGGCCTTCTCATCTTCCTCCAGGTCGATGTTGATGGCGATTATGAGCTTCTCGATGCCGTCCCTGTGCGCGACGGCCGCAATCTGTTCGTCCTGTGGCGAACGCTCGAACGGCGATTCGGGATCGCTTTCGTACGCCACGCCGTCGGCGCGCGCCTGCCCCGCGAAGGTCAGAGACAAACCGCACACGATAGCCCACAACGCAATCCGGCCCCTCATGTCTCACCCCTCCTCCCCTCGTGTGCATCGCGCCGCCGCTATTGAGCGCTGTCAAGCCAATGATGTCATTCTGAGTCCCGCGAAAGCGGGATGAAGAATCTCGGCGGCACCGACGTCGACGCCGCTATCGGCGAGATTCCTCGTCTCGGCTTCGCCGCTCCTCGGAATGACAATACTTGCCTGGGCGCAACATTGCTTTCGCTGCCCTCAATAACCGCTGGAGCGCGGGTCGTCCGGATACGTCACCCGCACCAGCGCCAGGCCCCGGGCGGGGGCCGTCGGCCCCGCCGCATCCCGCCGGCACGCCTCCAGGGCCCGGGCGAACTCACCCGCCGCCACCTTCCCCCGCCCGACCTCCAGCAACGTTCCCACGATGATGCGGACCATATTGTAAAGGAAACCGTTGCCCTCGACCAGATAGTGAAGCTCATCCCCGGCCTCGGCGCACTCGCTGCGCATCACGTGCCGCACGTTGCTCTCCGTCTCCGTGTGCTCGCTGGCGAAGCTGGTGAAATCGTGCTCGCCGACAAGCATGGCCGCGCATTGCCGCATCGCGCCGACGTCCAGGTTCCGCCATTCCCGCAGCGTGAACCGTTCCCGTAAGGGCCGCCGTGCCGCGCTGCGCAGGATGCGGTAGCGGTAGAGCTTCGCGGAGGCCGCGTAACGGGCGTCGAAGCCGGCAGGCGCCTGGCGGCTGTCGAGCACGGCCGCGTCGGCGGGCAGCCAGTAGTTGAGCGCCGGCACGAACCGCTCGGCACCCAGGTCGGACTCCGTGTCGAAGTGGGCGACCTGCCCCTCGGCGTGCACGCCGGAATCCGTGCGGCTAGCGCCGGTGACGCGCAGCTCTTCGCCCGTGGTCCGGCGGATGGCGTCCTCGAGCACGCCCTGCACGGTCCGCCCCTCGGCCTGGACCTGCCAGCCGAGGAAGGCCGTCCCGTCGTACTCGAGCGTGAGCATCAGCCGGCGCATGTCGTGAATGTAGTTCACGGCAGCCGCCAGTGTCCAGTGATCAGTAGACAGTTGCGGCAACGCCCAGTGATTGAAAAGGCGCCGACCCGTTCCTATAATGCGGCGCGTCCCCCGTCCGGGCAGGACCTGCCCGCATAGGCGCGCTTCTGCCCCGATCCCGATGATCGAGCAAGGACCCCCATGCGCTGGTCGGCCACCCTCATCCCCACGCTTCGGGAGACTCCCGCCGAGGCCGTCGCTCCCAGCCACCGGCTGATGCTGCGCGCCGGGCTGATCCGGCAGGTGGGCAGCGGCCTTTACGCCTACCTGCCGCTCGGAACGCGCGTGCTCAACAAGGTGGTGGCCGTCGTCCGCGAGGAGATGGACCGGGCGGGCGGAATCGAGGTGCTGATGCCGGCGCTGTGGCCGATAGAGCTCCTGCAGCAAAGCGGCCGCCTGGATGCGTTCGGGCGCGACCTGATCACGTTCCGCGACCGCCACGGCCGGCCGCACGCGCTGGCGCCGACCCACGAGGAACTCGTCACGCGCCTCGCGCACGACGCCCTGGCCAGCTACAAGCAGCTCCCGCTCACCCTTTACCAAATCCAGACGAAGTTCCGCGACGAGGTGCGGCCCCGCTTCGGCGTGCTGCGAACGCGCGAGTTCATCATGAAGGACGCTTACAGCTTCAGCGCGGACGAAGCCGGACTGGCCGAATGCTACGAGGCCATGCGCGAAGCCTACGGGCGCATCTTCGGCCGTTGCGGCCTGGACTGCATCGTAGCACAGGCCGATCCCGGCGCCATGGGCGGGGAAGGCTCCGAGGAGTTCGTCGTGCCTAGCCCCTTCGGTGAAAGCAGTTACGTCCGTTGCGAAGGCTGCGGCCACACGGCGAACGTCGAGGCCGCCGCCGCCCCGCCGCCCGAACCCGAGCCGGTGGGGCAGCCGCCCGAGCTGCGCGAGGTGGCCACGCCGGGCATGACGTCCATCGAGGCGGTCAGCGGCTTCCTGGGCGTTGAGCCCGAGGCCATGATAAAGACGATCATCTACGTTGCCGACGGGAGGCCGGTCGCCGCGCTGGTCCGGGGCGACCACGACGTGAACGAAGCCAAGCTGCGGCGCGTGCTGGGCGCGGAGTCGCTCGAGATGGCCGGCGCCGACGTAGTCGAGAAGGTGAGCGGCGCTCCCGTGGGCTTCGCCGGGCCCGTCGGACTGGAGGGCGTGGAAACGGTCGCCGATCACGCGGCAGCCGCCGTCGCGGCTTCGGTGACCGGCGCCAACAAGGAAGACACGCACCTGCTGGGCGTCGTCCCCGGACGGGACTTCGAACCCGACCGGGTGGCCGACATCCGCTACGTTACGCCGGAGGACCGCTGCGCAGCTTGCGGAGGCGACACCCGCCTCTTCGAGGGCATCGAGCTGGGACACCTGTTCAGGCTGGGCACGAAGTACAGCGAGGCGCTGGGGGCGACGTATCTGGACGGCGACGGCAGGGAGAAGCCCTACGTGATGGGCTGCTACGGCATCGGCGTCAACCGCATCGTTGCGGCCCTGATCGAGGGCGGCGCCGACGAGCGCGGCATAGTCTGGCCGCCAGGCGTGGCGCCCTATGAGGTGCTCGTGCTGCCGCTGGACCTGAGCGAGGAGCGCATCGCGTCCGCCGCCGAGGCCGCCTACGAGCAACTGCGCAAGGCAGGCCTGGACGCACTGCTGGACGACCGGGACGAGCGGCCGGGCGTGAAGTTCCATGACGCAGATTTGATCGGCTTCCCGTTGAGGATTGTCATTGGCAAAGGCTACCTCCGGGATGGTAGCCTGGAGCTGCAAGTGCGGAGGGACGACGCGCGCACGGAAGTGGCGCCCGGCGAGATCGCAGGGGTCGCGCGCCGCAAGCTGGCGGAGCTGTCCGTCCACAACGAACAGGGGAGTTGAGAAGCCCGACATGGCCGAGGCAAGCCGCCCGGAGAAGGCCAACCTGATATGCGCCGTGCTGGCCGGCCAGGATGCCTGGTTCGCCGAGGCCATGGACCGCATGGAGAAGCTCTTCGGCCCGACGGACATCGAGAGCGAGGTCTGGCCGTTCGACTTCACGGACTACTACGCGGAAGAGATGGGGAGCCCGCTGCTGCGGAGGTTCTACAGCTTCAAGGAGCTGATTGCTCCCGACAATCTGCCGGCCATCAAGCATACGACGAACAGGCTCGAGAAGGAGCTGGCTCGCGCCCTGCCGCAGGCGCCGCCGCGCCCGGTGAACCTGGATCCCGGGTTCGTCTGCCTGAGCAAGCTGGTGCTGGCCACGACGAAGGACCACGCCCATCGCGTCTACATCGGCGCGGGCATCTACGGCGAATCGACGCTGCACTGGCGGGACGGCGCCTTCCTGCCCTGGGAGTGGACTTACCCGGACTACAGGCGGGAGGAGTGCCGGGAGTTCTTCGGCCGCGTGCGCGAGCTGTACCGCGAGAAACTGACGCGGCCGCAGGGCCGCTGACGGGAGGCAACACAAGGCAATGGAACGGACGCTGGTGTTCCTGAAGCCCGACGCCGTCAGGCGAGCCCTGGTGGGCGAGATCATCTCGCGCTTCGAGCGCCGCGGCTTCAGCATCGTGGGCCTCAAGCTGATGCAGCTTGGGGAGGAGTTCGTGCGCGAGCACTACGCCCAGCACAAGGGCAAGGACTTCTACGAGCCGCTGGTCCGTTACACTACGAGCGGCCCGGTCGTTGCCATGGTGCTGGAGGGCAAGAACGCCGTCGCGGTGGTCAGGAGGATGATGGGCGAGACGTTCGGCAGCGACTCCGCGCCCGGCACGATTCGCGGGGACATGGCACTGAGCAACCGCTTCAACCTGATCCACGGCAGCGACAGCGCCGAAGTCGCCGAACGCGAGATACGGGCGTTCTTCAGCAAGAACGAACTGGTCCAATACCCGACAGAGGCCACGCGCTGGATCTATGACCAGAGCGGACCGGAACCGGTGTAGAACCAAAGGAGAAGGGCAGATGCCAGCCAGGAAAGGGACGGAATCGCCGAACGCCATCGGCCTGTGGCGGCTCGCAGGCATGACGGTCCTCTCGCTGCTGGCCATCGGCGCAGTGGCAGCGGCGTGGGGCTGCGCCGGAGCTCGCGAGCCGGAGCCATCGCTGGCCCGAGTGGACAAGGTACCCTATCGAAGTCTCGACGTGCTCAAGGCAAGCATTGTCGCCAACTCGGGGCGGTGGCAGACGCTGCAGGCAACCTGCGACGTGACCATCCTGAATCCGAGCATACCCGCGCCGAGCAACGCCCTGGTGCTCAGAGCCGGACGGATCGCGTTCGACAGGCGCAGTCGAAAGGTGAGCCTGGCGGTTAGAGGGCTCGGCGGCAACAGGGTGAAGCTGGTCGGAGACGGCTCCGCCTATGAGGCCACTGTCCTGGAGGACGTCTACCGCGGCAGTTACGGCGACTCCTTGTCTTCCGAGACGGGTCGCATTCACCTAATGCCCGACGACCTGGCGGACGCGCTGGATCCGGCCAACCTGTTCTGGGAGCGGGCGTTGACGCTGACCCACGGCCCACTGCTCTCGCAGATACATGCGCTGGATTTCATCACGGAGCCCGCCAAGCACTTTAAGATGACCGGCACCATCACGATCGACAGGCGGCGGGAAAGTAACCTGACAATCCTGAAGTACGACGAGGACGGCTCAGTGCGCGTGCAGATCGTATACCTCACCGTGCGTCCTTACTCGGCGGGCGATGACGAATCCCTGCCGGCGGAGGTCCCGACCCGCCTGCGGATGGACTACCCCCAGGACCCCACCATCGTCCTGCTCCAGCTCACGAACATAGAGCTCAATACCGAATTGGATGCCGACCGGTTCATGGTCAGGCAGTGAGCCGTCCGGCGGGGGATAGCGCGCTTAGGTGCTACTGCAGGACCCGCTCCGTCGACCCGAGGTCGAGCGAGAACGCCGAGGGCAAGGAGGCCGAAGCAGGCGATTCAAAGGCCAGAATCGCCGATGCAGGCCGACACAGCCGCTCGGTGCTCGCAGCCGGCCGAAGCCAGGATGGGGTTCCGCAGCAGCGCCTTAGAGGATGTAGCGGGTCAGGTCCTCGTCTTTGACCAGTTCGGCCAGCTTTTCATCCACGTAGGCGCGGTCGACCACGACCTCCTTCTGCCCGAGGTCGGGCGCTTCGAAGCTGATGCTCTCCAACAGCTTCTCCATGACGGTCTGCAGCCTGCGCGCGCCGATGCTCTGCGTCCGCAGATTGATCTGCTCGGCGAACTCGGCGATCCGTTCGACCGCCTCGTCCCTGAACTCCAGGCGGACGCCTTCCGTTTCGAGTAGGGCCTGGTACTGCCTGGTGAGTGCGTTGCGCGGCTCGGTCAGGATGCGGACGAAGTCCTGCTTGGTCAGGTCGGTCAGCTCGACGCGGATCGGAAACCGGCCCTGCATCTCGGGTATCAGGTCGCTGGGCTTGGCAACGTTGAACGCGCCGGCCGCCATGAACAGGATGTGGTCGGTCCTGACCATGCCGTATCGGGTCGGCACCGTGCATCCCTCAACGATGGGAAGCAGGTCGCGCTGAACGCCTTCGCGGCTCACGTCCGGCCCGTACGTCTCCCCGGCCGACGCGGCGATCTTGTCCAGTTCGTCGATGAAAATGATGCCGTGGTTCTCGGCGTGCCACACGGCCCTCCGGGCGACGGACTGGCGGTCGACGAGCTTCTCGGACTCCTGCCGCACGAGCACCTGGCGGGCCTCGGACACGGTCATGCGGCGCCGTTCCGTGCGGCTCTGCATGTCGAAACCCATCTCCTCCCCGCCGACGGACATGCCCTGGATGACGACGGGCTTTTCGCTCACTTCGATCTCCACGGTCCGTTCGTCCAGCTTCCCCCCTGCCAGCAGTTCGCCGAGCCGCTCCCTGGCGCGCTTTTGCAGTTGCAGTCGATCGGCGTCGCCCGGCCCGGGCTCAGGGGGCTCGTAGAGGGCGTCCAGGAGCCGTTCCTGCGCATTCTGTTCGGCCTGGGGGCGAACCTGTTCCCACGCCTCGGCTCGGACCATGTTCGCCGAGAGCTCCACCAGCTCCCGCACCATGCTCTCGACGTCACGGCCGTGGTAGCCGACTTCCGTGTAATGGGATGCCTCCACTTTGACGAAAGGCGCGTTGGCCAGGTTGGCCAGCCGGCGGGCGATCTCGGTCTTGCCCACGCCGGTCGGCCCGATCATGATGATGTTCTTGGGCAGCACTTCCTGGCGCAGATCTTCGGCAAGCTGCTGGCGGCGCCACCGGTTCCTGAGGGCAATGGCCACCGCGCGCTTGGCCGCGTCCTGGCCGATGATGTACTGGTCGAGCTGCTGGACGATGGCGCGGGGCGTCAGCCCCGTCATGGCAACGTCTCGACGGTTATCTGGCTGTTCGTGTAGACGCATATCTCCGCCGCGATCTCAAGTGACGTGCGAACGACGTCGGCGGGCCCCATGTCCGTATTGCGGATCAGGGCGCGGGCGGCTGCCAGCGCCTGAGGCCCGCCGGACCCGATGCCTATCACCCCGTCGTCCGGCTCGATTACCTCGCCGCTCCCGCTGATGAGAAAGCTGTGCCCGGCGTCGGCCGCCACCAGCAGGCTCTGCAGCGGCCGAAGCGCCCTGTCGGTCCGCCACTCCTTGGCCAGTTCGATGGCGCTGCGCAGCAGGTTGCCCTGGTACTCCTCGAGCTTGCCGCTGAAGCGGTCCAGCAGGGCCAGCGAATCTCCGGCCGCCCCCGCGAATCCGACGATCACCCTGTCCTGGTACAGGCGCCTTATCTTGCTGGCCGAGGCCTTCACGATGCTGTCGTTCAGCGTGACCTGCCCGTCGCCTCCCAGGGCCACCTGCGATTCCGACCGCACCGTCAGGATCGTCGTGCTGCGCCAGTGATCCGACGCGTTCAGATTGCTTTCCATGACCTCCTCCCCTCACGCTGGGCGTGGTACAGCATTATGCGGTGCGTCCGCCCAATGTGCAAGCCGCCGGCCGTAACCGATGTCCCCCAGGAGGCCCGCCCTCAGACCTCGGCGTCCTCCAGGGCCCCCGAGTGCTCGACGGCGTGCATCATCAGGTCCGCAACGGCCTTGACCACAAGGAAGAAGGCCACCCCGATCAGGCTGCCGGCGACGAAGAAGCCGGCCAGAATCGTCAGGTGCAGGGGCAAGATGCGCGCGTACGGGAAGAGCATCACCGTGCCGATGTTGGGCCTTGCCGGGAAATGCCGAAGGCGCATTCCGACGGGCCCGACCTGAAAGCAGGAGCGGGAACGGCCTTGAAAGCAAACGTGTAGTAGAATAAACTACACTTGTAGTGGAAACAACTGCAAAGGGGCGAACATGCTCGATAAGCTCCTCGGCTCGAAGCTCCGGGCCAACGCGCTCGCCTGGCTATTCTCTCGCCCGGACGAGCGCTTCTTCGTGCGCCAGTTGGCCTCCGTGCTGGATGAGGACGCAACCAATCTCGGCCGGGAACTGGCGCGGCTTGCCGACCTGGGAATACTGAAGTGCGCCACGGAGGGCCGGCGGAAGTACTACCAGGCCAACGGTGACTGCGCGGTTTTCCCCGAGTTGGAGCGCCTGGTAGTCAAGACCGCAGGGCTCGGGGACGTTCTGCGATCGGCCTTGCGCGGGATCCGCGAGCGGATTGAGGTCGCCTTTATCCACGGATCGTTTGCGCGCGGCGAGCAGCGCTTCGATAGCGACGTCGACCTCCTTGTGGTTGGCAGCGTGAGCTTCGGCGAGTTGGTGAGTGCCCTGGCCGTTGCGCAGACGCAGTTGGGCCGCGAGATCACCCCCACCGTGTACCCTCGGGCGGAGTACCGGCGCAAGGTGGCATCCGGCGACCACTTCCTCACCTCGGTCCTGAAGGGCGCGAAAGTCTTCGTCGTGGGGGACCAGCATGACCTTGGACGACTGGCTGAGCAATCGCTGGCTGACCCGACATAGCACAGCTCCGCAAGAGGTGGCGGACCTGTTGGCCGTGGCCGACCGCGACCTCGGCGACTGCCGGGTCCCCGGTCTAAGTCCCGATGCCCGGCTTAGCCTGGCCTACAGTGCCGCCGTCCAGTTGGCCACCGCCGCTCTGGCAGCGGAAGGCTTTCGACCCGGCCGAGCAGGCCCCCACCACCACTGGGCAATCCAATCCCTGGCTCACACGCTTGGCGCAGGAGATGATCTTGTCGGCCAGCTCGACAAGTTCAGGAAGAAGCGAAACGTGCTGGCCTACGAGCGGGCCGGCAGCGTGTCGGACCAAGAAGCCGATGAAATGCTGCAACTGGCCCTTGCCCTGCAGCAGCGAGTCAAGGCCTGGCTGCGGAGCGAGCACCCGGACCTCCTCTCGCAGTAAGCATGCCCACAGCCCATCTGCGGCGTAGCTGGCGGCGTGTCGCCGTCCGGCCCCCTACCGCGGCCAGCGGGCCTTCGCAGGCGGCAGCTCCGGGAACTCCGCATGCGGCTCCGCCTGATACCAGTAGGCCGCCGAGCTTATGTCGTCGGTCAGCGGCTCGTAGCCCGTCGGCTGGGGCGTGAAGCCGAGGTCCTGCATGGTCACGCGCAGATCGCTCTTGAACCGAATCGGGTCGGGCACGTGCCATCGGTAAAGGCCGTGCCTGATGATCTGGCCCGGTTCCGCGTGCCGCAGCGGATAGCCGAGGAACGCCTTCGAGTACGTGCGGTCCGCGAAGCACCACGCGCCGCCCACGTAATCCTCAGTGCCCGTGCCGCAGATGGTCGGGTGCGGATCGTCGCCGTCTATGTAGAACTTGATCTCGCCCTCGCCCCACCAGCCGCTGGAAAGCTGGGTCCAGGCCAGATACGTCCCGACGTAATGGCCGCGCCCGCGGACGCCGTCCAGGATCGTGTACTCCTTGTGGTAGGTCACCGTGTTCTCCCGGCGCCACTGGGCGTGGAAGCGGCCGGCCTCCGACGGCGTTTCCGTCAGGGAGTAGGTGATCTGGTAGAAGAACCCGCGGATGTCGTCCCCGTGCTCGTTGGTAATCGTGATGCGGGCCGAGTCGGAGAACGGCATCGGCCAGTAGCTGTTCATGCCGCCGCTTGGGTTAACACAGACGGGAATCGAGTCGATGTCGCATCGCATGGCGTGTCCGTTGGCGAAGAAATCGCCGACCGGCACTTCCACGGACGGCGCCGCCTCGCCGTCCCAGTACATTCGTAGGACCAGATCGCGCAGCACGGTGCGGCCGCGCGGACCGTTGTCCGTGACGGTGAACCAGATGTGCTGGATGGCGCCCGCGCCGTCGATCTCGGCCAGCGTGACCGTTTCGTCCTTGGGCAGCGTGATGCAGGGCCGCCCCTTCCAACCGACGCCCAGGTGGTTCTCCGCCGTGGCGCCTGCGCCCTTCTCGCCCTTCGGGTTCTCGGCGCAGATGCTCCTCGTCTCCGCCTCGCGTATCAGAGGCAGACCGGCCATGCCGAGACTCATGCCGAATGCTTGCGACATCAGAGGCTCCTCCCACTGAAGTGAGCGAATTTCGGGGGCCGATTCTACAGATTCGCTCGCAATCCCGCAAAGCCCGAGGGGCAGCCCTTCATGGGCTCCGCCGCCCGCCACAGCGTCGCCCCGCGCAGGCGGATGCCGAAGGACCAGCAACGTGGCCTCCGCCCGCTCAAGGGACCCCTCGCACTGCCATCCGGCCCCCTCAGGCCGCCTCGCCTTGGAACCCTCAACAGCCGTCGGCCAGTTGAACTTGACTTGGCGGAGCCTGATCGGGTACCCTCTTCAATAGAGGGACTCGGGTCCCTCGTTTTTATCTTACCGCGTGTTGAACACCATCAGCCTGCCTTATCCGGGTATCGCCCATGCCGGATCCAGAAGACATCAGCGCAGATGATGACTCCGAAGGGCAGCAGGCGGAGCCCGTTGCCGACGAGCAGGAATCCGAGGAGCCGGAGGAGAACCAGCCGGTCACGACGGTCGAGCGGACGGGGACCTGCGAGTGCGTCATTCGCATAGAGGCGGACGCCGATTACCTGCGCGAACGGTACCAGAACGAGCTGACGTCGCTGCAGCACGAGATAACGCTGCCCGGCTTCCGCAGGGGCCGCGCCCCGGTTGGTCTGGTAGAGCGTCGGATGGGAAGCACTCTCAAGAGCGACCTGATCTCTTCCGTCCTCACCGAGGCCTACGAGAAGGCTGTGGACGAGAATGACCTGGACATCGTCGCCCAGGTGGAAGCGCCGGATCCGGAGGAGATCCAGTGGGAACCGGGCCAGCCGGCGCAGTTCGAGTTCAGGTGCGAGGTGATGCCCGAGGTCCAGGTGCAGGAGTCCCATTACAGGGGACTCCGCGTCGAGGCTCCCGCCCTCGAGGTGGACGATGAGCTGCTTGAACACGAGATGGGCCGCTTCGCCCAGCAGTTCGCAACCTGGGAGGAAGTCGGGGACGCCGGCATAGACTGGGACGATTACGTCGAGGCAGAGGTAAGCCTGGCAGAAGACCCGGACTGGTCGGAAACGATCGGCTTCTACCCGCGCGCCGAGAGAGTCGGTCCTTTCTCCGTCAAAGGAGTGAAGGCCGCCCTGGTCGGTGCGCAGGTCGGCGCGCAGGTCGAGCTGGAGGCGGAGCTGCTGAAGGACGAGGCCTCCGCCCGAGAGGAGCTGGAGCCGCTGGCGGACAAGACGGTTAACGTCCGGTTGAACCTGTCCCGAGTGATGCGCCGTCACGTCCCCGAGTTGGACGACGACCTGGCCGAGAAGATCGGCCTCTCTTCGGCCAGTGACATAGAGCCCCTCGTACGGGAAAGGCTGCAGAGCAGCCTGTCGGACCAGCGCGAAGACATCGCCCGGCAGATGCTGGTCAACCAGTTGCTCGAGAACGTGGACTGCGAGCTGCCCGCCAGCCTGGTGGAAAGGGCCGTGGAGGAACATCGGATCAGGACCCTCGTGCGCCTGCTGCGCCAGGGCGTCCCTCGCCACGAGGCCGAGCGCAGGGCCCTCGACAGGCCGCATGAAACGCAGGAGCAGATACGACGAAGGCTCAAGGCCCGATACCTGCTGCGCAAGATAGCCGAGCGGGAGCGCGTACTGGTGACTGAATCGGAGGTGGACAGCCAGATACGCGCGTTCGCGACGCG
>Ga0307432_1001779_pt1 | contig 12446 bp, 10 predicted proteins | sample SalMarWE160150MG_FD_202158 | JGI IMG/M metagenome (GOLD analysis project Ga0307432, IMG submission 202158) | Salt marsh sediment microbial communities from the Plum Island Ecosystem LTER, Massachusetts, United States - WE1603-150 | ecosystem: Environmental > Aquatic > Marine > Intertidal zone >...
TAAATTACTAGATTCTAAAAATAACTATTTATTGAATATAGAAAACGATATATTTTGGATGCAAAAGAGGGCTGTTGGAATGGCGTTTAATTCTGCCATTAGTTCAAAACAGATAGATCTAAAAGATAGCGAGGCGCTTTTAAAGGAAATTGATTTGTTAAAATCGAAGGAAGAATTATTAGATAAATATAGATATTATGATTATAAAGGTGTGAATGGAACCAAATATCTTCAAAAAATTATTGAGAAAAATACGAATAATATTTTAAGATATAAGAAGGTTAAAAATATATTGTGGCCAATTTTTTTAATTTTGCAATCAGCCGGTATGCTTTTGGGTGTATGGGCGATTGTGCATAGGAGGTGACTAATGCCGTTTGAAACACAGTCGAACGCGAAGCGGTTTATTGTAGATAAAGTTCTCGAACAAGCTAAAATGGAAGGAGTTAACCTGAGCGAAGCAGAACGGTACAATCTTAACTGGTCGGAGTCTGATCCTGACTTCAAACTAGATTACGAGCTAGCCGAAGCTCTTGAGAACGAGATTGGCAGTGATAAATTTGAAGCCAAGGTAGGGGGTCTAATTAGGCGTGTGTTCGAGCGTGATATGGCTACGGATACCGACACAAAATCTCTTTATAGGGAAGCTTATGCTAAATTGAATGAAGGAGATCACTACATTATGATTATGATAAAGAGCGCACTTGGGTTAAAGCTCTCGAAATGGTGGCCCTTTTAGGGTTGCGCCACCGCTCAGCGAGTGTTGAATCCAATTAAAAACTTTGTGCTATTTGTGTTCTCTGTGTGAATTATTGGTTAGGATATTAGGAGGTTGGGTAGTTAAAACAGAAAATAAAAAGGATGTGGAGTCGTGGGTTTTAGTGTCTTTCGTGTATTTTGTGGTTAATATTTAGGATCTGGGATTTTGGGGTTGGGATTTTCTTTGAAAAGTGTCAAGGGGTGGGGTTAAGTTTTTCTTTTTTTACCTCCTGTTTAAATCAATATTAAAAATATTTCTGGGTAACTTTTTTCTGTTTTTTTCTTATTCTTCTTTTGATGCCTTTTACATATAGTATTGTATAGAAGGCCGGTCCCCTATTCTTGAAAAGAGCGCGAGGTAATACCTCCGCTAGGCCTGACAGAGGGCGACCGACCTATATTTTGTTTTATTCTGTATTCTTCTATGTATGGTCTTCTTTCTTTTAATACTTTATATACAATTGTAGCTAATTTTCTCCCGGACGCAACGCTTGCTGCTTGACTTCCGGCTTTTCTTTTTACACCGTCATAATATTTCCTGAAATAAGGAGATACCCTGACAGATGTATGAGCTCCTTCTATAAATGCCCATCTTAACCACCTATTCCCCTTTATTAATCTACCATGATAGCTGGTATTTCCTGAAACATGAGTCGAGGGCACAAGACCGCTGTATGAATGCAAATGGGCGGGATCGGGAAATCTATTTATATCATCTATTTCTAAAACTATAATGGGTCCAAATACCTCTCTTATTCCCGGAATCGTTTTAACTAATTTTAAATTTTCGTTTGTTTTCATCTCTTTATTTATCCATTTCTTTAATTCTATTTCCATCTCTTCAAAAGTATCCTTTAATTTAAGATGATATCTAAGTAGTTTATCCGCTCTTTTATCTGTAAGTTCGATATCTTCCATCCACATCCTTCCGTATTTACCGAATATATCTTTAACTTCCGGAGGATTAATATGTGATTTCCTTAAGACATCGTGAATTCTGTTTTTTATCATTGTTTTTATTCTTACCGTAAAAGCTCTAAATCTTACAATATCCTTTAACATCCTCGTTTCTTTACATGGGATCCACACTTCAGGGATTAAATCGGTCCTTAGTAATTGTCCAAGTATTTTAAAATCTATTTTATCAGTCTTTATCTTCGCTGATGCTATCGCTTTTACTTTAGGCGGATGAGCAAGAGAAACATTTTTTACTTCCGAAAGAGAATCGAGCATATCGTATATAACTCCCCAGTTTAACCCCGCTTCTAGGACAGCAGAAAATTCCTCCTCCGGAAATCGCCCTAACAAGCTTTTCAATTCCTCAATATCATTATAAAAACTACTCGTATCGGCTACCTTACCATCTTCGGTAACAAAACTCACTGTTGTGTAATTCTTATGTACGTCACATCCAAGATAAAGCATACTAAACCTCCTTTTTTCTCAATTGTAACCCACTTCCGGGGGGAGGTAAAGACACTTTTCATTATATTTCTTGAAATGTGAAATGGTCAATATGTTCGAGAATCTCGAAAACAAGAAAAAGGTTTTGGAATTTGATTTAGTATGTCTTTGGCAATATTTAATGTTCGTCTTTTAGGGTTGACAAAAAGGGGGAAGTTAAATAATAATTGTATTAGGATTATTTAAATAATATATATTGATTATAGGAGGTATTTTGAAAACAAAACATACGATAACCATAGGTGATTCAAGAAATATGATTGAAACTCCCGATGAATCTGCGAATCTCATTATAACATCACCTCCTTATTGGCAATTAAAAGACTACGGAAATAAAAAACAGATTGGCTATGATGATTCTTACGAAACATATATAAATAATTTGAATCTAGTTTGGAAAGAAGGCTATCGGGTCCTCCATAAGGGTTGCAGATTGTGTATTAACATAGGAGACCAGTTTGCCCGATCTGTATATTATGGAAGATATAAAATAATTCCTATTAGAACTGAAATAATAAAGTTTTGTGAAACAATTGGTTTTGATTATATGGGCGCTATTATCTGGCAAAAAGTTACAACCTGCAATACAACTGGCGGAGCCTCAATAATGGGCTCTTATCCCTACCCTCGTAATGGAATAGTTAAAATCGACTATGAATTTATTCTTATTTTCAAAAAACTTGGGAAAGCCCCAAAAGTTTCTAAAGAAATAAAAGAAAAATCAAGATTAACAAAAGACGAATGGAACGAATATTTTTACGGGCATTGGAATTTTCCGGGAGAAAAGCAAACAAAACATTTAGCAATGTTTCCCGAAGAACTCCCAAAACGTCTCATAAAGATGTTTGCTTTTGTGGGCGATACTGTTCTTGATCCTTTTTTGGGAAGCGGAACTACCTCACTTGCCGCGAAAAATCTCGAAAGAAATTCTGTTGGTTACGAAATAAACGAAGATTATCTGTCAACTATTAAAAATAAATTAGACATCGATAAGAAAAAACTCTTTGAAAATGAATCCGATTTTAGGATTGTTAAACAAACTGAAATGAAAAATAATTTTTCAGAAGAATTAAAGAGACTCCCATATATTTTTAAAGATCCGATTAAGTTTGATAAAAAAATAGACCCAAAGAAGTTGAGGTTTGGGTCAAAAATTGATGGGAATGGTGATGAAAAGAGAAATAATTTTTATTCAATTAAAAAAGTTCTGAGCCCAGAATGTTTACAACTTAATAATGATTTAAAAATTAAATTGCTTGGAATAAAAACAAAAGATGATAGAAGAGAGGACGCCGTTAATTATATTGAAGAAACCACAAAAGGAAAAAAAGTTTTTCTAAAATACGATAAAGAGAAACATGATCAGAACAATAACCTTTTATGCTATTTATACTTACAAAACAAGACATTCATTAATGCACATCTTATAAAAAACAATTTAGTAGATGTTGAAACTAATATAGACTATAAATATAAAAACAAATTTCTCAATTACTAATACGCTATAACAGAATAAATGCAAATATTACTAATTGTATCAAGGAAATAATAGCCTTTAGAAAAAGGAGATAAAAAATTAGCAAAAAAGATAATTTAAAAGAGTTCAATGAAATAAAGCTAAATGTTGAAGAAAAATTCAAAGAAGTTATTGGCGAAACTAAGAATTTCCCCAAATATACTACTCAATTAGTTAATATTGCGAATCAAAATGCGCAAGGGACAAGACCTGAAGTTGTAGGCAAGATGTCTGAGCTGATTAGAAAATGTCCTATCAAGACATTTAAAGCCTGGAAAGAATGGTATATGAAAAATTACCCGGAAGCAATTAAGGAAGCTACAAGGAAAGTTTCACTTATGATGGAAAAGATGAAAAAGGCAATGAGTGAAATAGATGAAGATTTAGTACACGACTGGGTCGAAGATTTAGTCATTACTAAAACAGCAGAAGGATTAATAATACAGGAAATTATTTTAAGCTATCTCGCAGAAAAAAAAGGTACTTCCTGGAAACCTGCGAACGAAGAGGAAGAAAGCAGAAATATTGATGGTTATATTGGGAAACAACCTGTTCAAATTAAAGCGGCAACATATTTGTCGAAAAAATCTTCGGTAAGAGAAGAAATTGCGGTTCCTGTAATATATTACAAAAAAACACCTAAATATTTATATATCTATACTAAATAAAATTTTAAAATATATTAGGTAAAAAAAGAGCAGCTTCAAGTTTTAATGTATTGAATTGATAATCTCAAACTCATATTTTATCAATCGAGAATCTCGAAAACAAGAAAAAAGATACAAAAGAAGTCAGTAGTCAGCAGCCAGAAGTAAGAATCCCAACTCCACACCAAATATAAAAAAACAGAAGGGATAAAACTTACACTTCAAAAGAAAAAGTCACAAAATCTTATATTGACAGAGATTGTATTTCCTTTATAATTATAATATAGTATTTAAGAAGACATATAGATAACATGTTGATGAATATTAAATCACTCAGAATTGTTGAAATATGTTTATACGGCTTGATAATGCAGTATTTGCGATTAGTATTAGTGCGTATAAACTATGTTAGGGGCCAGTGAAGAAGACTATGCAAACTCACGATCTTTCATTCCTCAAAGACAAGACCAGTGTCTACTACGCTGGGTTGGATTATCGCGCCTTCCCGTTTGCTGAGGCTTCCACGCGGCTAGGTTCACCCCAATCGGCACAGATCATATACCTAAAAGCTCTTGCTCTTCTCGTTGATCACGTTGCGATTCCTCCCGCGTTTCTGATATCAGCGATGGACGCACACACGACCAATGAGTCGTTTCTGAGAGCCGTCGGGGACCTGTTTCAAGATAGGACATTCGTGACCGCTGTCCACGGATTAATGAATGATCCTGTGGATTTCTACTGGCACAAGCTCGAGTCAGGAGACAAGGACGAGCGGCAGATATTTGTAACCAGACGGCGGGAAGCCACTGCCTTCTTGCGTGAGGTGCCGTTAATCCATCGCGACATCCCATCGATGAGTAGCACTTTCAGAGATCTATTGCTTGCAAACCTTGTGGCCCTCTCGGACAGGGCGCTCCCTTCACAGCTGAAGGATAGTATTCGTACAATTGTGGCCGAGACTGAAGCGCGAGGAGAGGTAGCGCTGAGCCGCATGGATTTCATTTCTCTTCTCAACAACCTCGGACTTACGAAGTCCCAATATAGGGCCTGTTACTATGCGATGAACGCGGCCTATTATCGCTCTGGTGCCGTGACTTACCATTCTGATATCGCATGCCTGTCCGTTGAGGAGTTCTCAGTTCTCGGCTCCCATAGCTTCAACTCGCCAGAGCACGGAATACTCATCGGTTACGATCCCTCGCTGTTTCTTCGCGTACTGAGGTGCCACGGTGTATCTGCTGAGCATGTCCATTCCCTTGACGTCCAACAGATCGACTTGCTGAAGAGCGATCCGAGGTTCCTATCCTTTACACAACTCTACCGAGATTTCGTGTCGGTGCTCCAGACCGCGCAGAGGCTTAGCAACAACTGGCCGAAATGGCGAATTGCTCAATTCAAGGAGTCTCTGTTGGCAGACATAGAAGCAAGGTTTCATGCAGAACAAAGACGCCTCGCCAAGTGGGTTTTCGGTGAGGATGTTGGAAGCGGCCTTTTCACGGCACTGCTTGGAGCAGTGATAGGGTTCGCCATTGCAGGACCACCCGGAGCAGTTGCGGGGGCGGGAGTAGGCTTCGTCGGACCAATGTTGAAACTGGGACGGATCTCGGTTGCAGAGGTCATTGCCAGCAAGCTTGCCGATAAGCAGTTCAGCTTCTTTTTGTATATCGAATACCTGAGAGAAAAAATCGAGAAAGCCAGATCAAAGCATATGAAAGCATATGGGGACGGTGATTGACATTGTGATAGGATACCTCCCAGTCCCCTGATCGAAAATTTCGAAAACAAGAAAAAGGAAAACTATCAATTCTGAATTCTTGGTTTTGAATTATGAATTGTCCCACTACCCCAAAAACTTAAAAAAACAAAAGAGGGGATTAGACTTTCAATTCAAAAAGAAGAAAAAGAAAAGTTTGAAACAAAAATTGTTTTAGAAAACTTAAAATATTTTTCAAAACAAAGTCGCCGCTTTCAGCGGCGTTTTTCTAAAGAAAAATCAAATCGGTTTTTTGTTTTTCTCTTGACATATGTTTCTAAATATATATCATGTATTGTATATTATTATGAGAAGATATATAATTTTGTTTTTGCTTCTATTTTTTTTTAACTGTTCAACTAAATATACTATAATTGGGGTTAAGCAATCCCTTTCGCTAAATGAAAAGACAGTAACGTATTCAATAGCAGCTCTTTCACGCCCTTCAAGTGATCCTCCATATATTGTTTTGAAAGCGGTAGAAATAGTAAGAGTAAAAGAGAATTACAGAGAGCAAGTAAAGGTTGAGAAATCTATTATTCCATTGACTTTTGTTCCGCTTCTTGGGATTATTCCTGGTTTTGGTTTTATTACAAGAGGATATGTTGCATTTGGGAAAGATCTTATAGGGCTTTCTTTATTAACAGAAGCTACAATAGTAGGTGGGATCTTATTGACTTCCAACAAAATTGGTTGGAGGTCTCAGAGGGAAGAGCGAATAGAGAAAAGAATCCCTTCAGAGAAGAAATTTATTCTTTCTCTTGTTGGGGAAGATTGTTCTAATGTTTATTTGCCAGACAAGGAGGGGATTTTAAGGATCAATGTAGCTGATTTTGCTCCTTTCTATAAGGAAGACAAAAATCTTGAATTCCATTTGGTAACGCCAAACCAAGATAGTATAGATTTATTCATACCTGCAGATAAGTTTGCTCCCCTGGGGCTTAAGAAGAAGGAAAGTGGTAATATTGTGAAAGAAAACTAAGAGAATAAATATATTAGGGAGGATTATGCCTTCTCGAACGTATTTGTTTTTTGCTTTAATACTTGTGATATTTAGTGTTATTAGTTGCAACCTTCTTGATTTTTATCCGCCTGAAATACATATAATTTCTCCAGAAGAAAGTACAACCATTGTACTTATAACAGTTCTAAGCGTTAAAGTTGAGGATGAACATCTTGATAGAACAGAGGTCTTCTTGGATGGAGAGTTAGTGGAAGTGTATACAGAGCCAGAATTTTCAAGGAGATTCTATTTTGCTACTTTAGGAACTAGAACAATAAAAGTAAAATCTTTTGATAAAGCTGGAAATTGGCGGGACGAGATTGTGAAGGTAACTGTATTGATGCCGAAAGTATCAACGGGGTCAAACCTTCTTTGAAAAGTGAAATGAGTGACTCAATCGAGAAGGAAATGGGGACGGTGCTTTAATCTGTGACATTACAGAAACCATAAAGTCTTCTCGAAAACAAGAAAAAGGGAAACTATTAATTTTTAGTTCTTAATTTTGAATTATGAATTGCCCCACTACCCCAAAAGCTTAAAAAAACAAGGGGATAGGACTTTCAATTCAAAAAGAAGAAAAAGAAAAGTTTGAAACAAAAATTGTTTTAGAAAACTTAAAAGATTTTTCAAAAAAGCATTTGACAAAACAAAAAAAATGTTTATAATTAAAAATATCAATTGAGGAGGTATTATAAAGTATTTTAAAAAATTATTTTTTATTGTAATAGTCTTACTAATTCTTATTGGTTGCAGTAAAAACAAACCACCGAACACTCCCGTTTCACCTTCAGGACCATCGTCAGGAATAGTAAATGAATCTCTTTCCTTTTCAGCACATACTTCAGATCCGGATGATGACGATATTGCATATCAGTTTGACTGGGGAGATGGGAACCTATCTTCCTGGAGTAGCGATATTCTGAGCGGCAATTCAGTAACACAAAATCATATATATAGTTTAACCAGTAACTATGAAGTGCGGGTAAAAGCTAAAGATATTAAAGATAAAGAATCGGAATGGTCTTCAGGATTCCAGGTAGAAATAGTGGAAGCCAACAATCCACCAAATATCCCTCAAGCTCCTTCAGGGTTATCGAGCGGATTCGTAGATAGCACATACAGTTTCCAAACCTTAACCACCGACCCGGAGGGAGACAGTATCGCTTTTCAGTTCGACTGGGGAAATGGGGACTCAACAACATGAAGCAATTATATATCTTCAGGTAATAGTATATCTAGGGATTATTCCTATTCATCTGCGAATACGTACGAAATAAAGGTAAAAGCTAAAGATAAAGAAGGAAATGAAACCATCTGGTCAAACGCTCATATAATATCCATTTCAAGTATAACCAATTCTCCCCCCAACATTCCATCTACACCTTCCGGCCCATCAAACAATTATACGGATAGTATCTGCATTTTTTTTACATCGACTACCGACCCGAACAGCGACAATGTAGCATATCAATTCGAGTGGGGAGATGGAACTGCTTCAACATGGAGTGAGTATATCTCTTCGGGAGATAGCGTATCCATGGGTCATTCGTATTCATCAGAAGGAACGTATAACGTTAAATCAAAAGCAAAGGATGAAGACGGAGCAGAATCCGGTTGGTCAAGTGGACATTCCATAACAATATCTATCCCAAATCAAGCACCAAATACCCCTTCAAAACCCTCAGGTATATCAAACGGATTCGTGGATAGTATCTATAATTTTTCAACATCAACCAGTGATCCTGATGGAGATAATGTTTCTTATCAATTTGACTGGGGTGATGGAGCATATTCCGAATGGAGTGATTATGTCTCTTCTGGGAATAACGTGTCCATGGGTCATTCCTATGTATCGGCTGGAACGTATAACATTAAAGTAAAAGCAAAAGACGAAGACGGAGCTGAATCCGATTGGTCCATCGAGGATTCTATAACAATATTTGTAAAGTCTCTGGAGAAATGGTCTTTTCCAACTGAAGGACCGGTGTATTCCTCTCCCGCGATAGGCTCAGACGGCACCATTTATGTGGGGTCCTCGGACAATAATCTTTACGCGATAAACCCGGATGGCTCCCAGAATTGGATTTTTTTAACCAAAGGTTATGTTAGCTCTTCACCTGCAATTGGCTCAGACGGTACCATTTATGTGGGGTCCTCGGACAATAATCTTTACGCGATTAACCCGAATGGTACTGAGAAATGGAGATTCTCTACCGGGGGTAATGTATACTGTTCCCCTACGATAGGCTCGGACAGTACCATTTATGTTGGTTCCGTTGATAACAATATTTATGCAATAAACCAGGATGGCACCCAGAAATGGGCATTCCCGACCGAGGCTGGAGTATGGTATTCCTCTCCCGCGATAGGCTCAGACGGTACCATTTATGTGGGTTCTGAGGACCACAATCTTTACGCGATAAACCCGAACGGTACGGAGAAATGGACTTTCTCAGCCGAGCAGTGGGTAGAGGGCGACCCTGCGATAGGCTCAGACGGTACCATTTATGTGGGAACCTCCGATAACAATCTTTACGCAATAAATCCTGATGGTAGTGAAAAATGGGCTTTCACAACCGGAGATGTTATAGCTCGCTCAGCTGCAATTGGTTCAGACGGTACCATTTATGTTGGATCCTGGGATAATAATTTTTATGCGATAAACCCGAATGGCACCGAGAAATGGGTCTTCTCGACCGGAGATGATGTAGCCTGTTCTCCTGCTATAGGCTCAGACGGTACCATCTACGTGGGTTCTACCGATAATAATCTTTATGCAATAAACCAGGACGGGACCCCGAAATGGATACTCCAGACGGAGGATGATGTGGAGTATTCCTCTCCTGCAATAGGCTCGGACGGCACCATCTATGTGGGTTCTAAAGATGGCAATGTCTATGCAATTTACGGTTCATCAGGAGGTCTTGCCAATACCCCCTGGCCAATGTTTAGCCATGATTTGAAACATTCAGGAAGGGTAGGAGGACCTTAATCTAAAAAAATACTCCAATTTATGGTATGGGTGGTATGGGGACGGTGCTTTAATCTGTGACATTACAAGTATGGTATGGGGACGGTGCTTTAATCTGTGACATTACAAGAGGGGTATGAAGAAGAGGGGTCAGGTTTTGATTTTTGAATTTTTTATATTTATAAAAAAAGTTTGAAACAGGAATTGTTTTAGTATATGGTATGGGGACGGTGCTTTAATCTGTGACATTACAGTATGGTATGGGGACGGTGCTTTAATCTGTGACATTACAGTATGGTATGGGGACGGTGCTTTAATCTGTGACATTACAGAAACCATAAAGTCTTCTCGAAAATCCAGAAAACAAGAAAAAGGAAAATTAGTCTTTAGTCACTAGTCGACAGCCCTTAGTCTACCTGCCTCCCTACCACACTAAAAAAACATTAGAGGGGATAAAACTTTCAATGCGAAAAGAAAAGTTTGAAACAAAAATAGTTTTAGAAAACCTTACTTTGAGGAAGATATAACATTTGACAAAATATAAGAAGACACTTATAATGTAACAATAGATAAGGAGGGATTATGTTTGGAAGAATTAATAAAAAACATATTAAAAAATGGGAAGAGCGAAAGAATGTAGAAAAGCTAATACGCGCCCTTGGATATAAAAGAGATTCAGATGTCCGCAAGGGAGCAGCAAAGGCGCTCTGGAAAATAAATCCTGATTGGAGAGAAAGCAAAGAGGCGAAAGAAGCAGTTCCCAAGTTTATTTCCGCGCTGAATGATAAAAATTTTGATGTCCGCTGGGCAGCAGCAGAGGCGCTCGGCAAGATAAAAGCAGTAGAAGCACTCATCCCTGCATTGAAGGATAAAAATCCGGATGTCCGCAAGGGAGCAGCAAAGGGGCTCGGGGAGATAAAAACCCCACAGGTAGTAAAACCTCTCATCTCCGCACTGAAGGATGAGGAATATAGTGTCCGCAGGGAAGCAGCAGAGGCACTCGGCAAGATAAAAGACCTCCGGGCAGTGAAACCTCTCATCTCCGCACTGAAGGATGAAGGGTATGGTGTCTGTGAGGAAGCAGCAGAGGCACTCGGCAAGATAAAAGACCTCCGGGCAGTGAAACCTCTCATCTCCGCACTGAAGGATGAAGGGTATGGTGTCTGTGAGGCAGCAGCAGAGGCGCTCGGCAAGATAAAAGACCTCCGGGCAGTAAAACCTCTCATCTCCGCACTGAAGGATGAAGGGTATGGCATCCGCACTGAAGCAGCAAAAGCGCTCGGCAAAATAAAAGACCCCCGGGCAGTAGAACCTCTCATCTCCATACTGAAAGCTGGGTACAAATACTCTGTTTTAGGAGAGGGAGACCTTGTCCGCATGGCAGTAGCAACTGCGCTCGGAGAGCTAAAAGACCCCCGGGCAGTAGAAGTGCTCATTTCCGTACTGGAAGGTGAGGGGGAGGGCTCTCTTAGCCCACGCAGCCTTCGGCAAGGGCAGAGTATTAACGCTACTTATATGTATACCGTCATTAATGCAGCAGTGGCGCTCGTGAAGATAAAAGACCCACGGGGAGCAAAAGCCCTATTTGATACCCTGAAAGGTAAGGACTTGGTTGCCCAAAATGCAGCAGCAGAAGCACTAAAGATGGTAAAAGACCCCCACGCATTCTTAGAAGCTCTTATATCGGAAAGGAAACGAGCTAAAGACTCTCCGTAGATCAGCAGCAAAGACGCCATTAAGATAAAAAGACCTCAGAGTAGGTAAGAGAGACGATGCTCGACCTCATATTAAACAAATTCTCATTTCATGAGGCAGGCATTGTAACACCACAGACAAATCGAAAATCTCGAAAACAAGAAAAAGGATGACTATCAGGTCTTAGGTTTTAGGTGTTCGGTATTAGTTTCCACCCTGCCAAATCAAATATTTTAAACAAAAGAGGGGATAAAACTTTCAATTCAAAAAGAAAGGAATAACGGGGTCAGGCATTGAAATGTGAAATGATTGATTTGTTCGTATCAACGGGGTCAGGCATTGAAATGTGAAATGATTGAAAAAGAAGTCAGGAGCCAGAAGTCAGAAGTTAGAATCCCAACCTCACACAAAACATAAAAAAACGAGGGGATAAAATCTTCAATTCAAAAATAAGGAAATCATCTATAGCTATCTCAATATCAATTTACTAAACTCCTTGACAAGAAAATTAATTTTGCTAACTTAAATATGGCAATAAATATGAAAACTTATGAATTAAATGCTCAATTCCAGAAATATTTCGAAGGCTGAAACTCAATGTTATCTGCAAGAATTAATAATATGATAAAAGAAATTTG
>Ga0307432_1001781_pt1 | contig 12445 bp, 10 predicted proteins | sample SalMarWE160150MG_FD_202158 | JGI IMG/M metagenome (GOLD analysis project Ga0307432, IMG submission 202158) | Salt marsh sediment microbial communities from the Plum Island Ecosystem LTER, Massachusetts, United States - WE1603-150 | ecosystem: Environmental > Aquatic > Marine > Intertidal zone >...
ATCGAAGGGATAAAAACTTGTGCAGAGTATCAACCAGAGGTTAAAGTAGCCGTAGAGTATAAAATAAAAGAACCCCGAACTCATATATTCATTAGTACAGTGGGCAAAGCATTGCTGCTGGCTAATGCTGTAAATCTAAAAAATGTGGGAGTAACGCTTGATATCGGCCATGCTCTTTTCTGTGGTGAAAATCCATCAGAATCTTTGATTTTGCTGGACAGGTGGGGAAAGCTTTTTCACCTTCACCTCAATGATAATTACCGGGAATGGGATCATGACATGATTGTGGGTTCGGTCAACTTTTGGGACTATCTGGAACTGTTCTTCTGGCTAAAGAAAATCAAGTACGAAGGCTGGTTTTCCCTCGATGTTTATCCCTACCGGGAGGACGTGGCAAGCGCTTGCCAGCAATCTATAGAGAACATGCGCACTTTAGTGGGACTGGTTGACAAACTGGGTGTGGAGAGATTAACTACCCTAGTTCAGGAAAGGGATGCTGCTAAGACAGCCGAGGTACTTAGAGGTATCTTTAAATAGCAGAATTTCTAAGGAAATTCTGCTCCTAGAGAAGAGGTAGCTAATTGTCTTTTTTAATGGGGATAGATCTGGGGACGACGGGTTGTAAGGTAATTTTGTATGATACCAATAAAAAAAATATCTGCAGATCCTATGAGGAGTACAGCCTGAGTACTCCCAGAGCAGGATGGGTTGAACAAGATCCCGAGATTTGGTGGGATGCTACTAAGAAATCGATAAAGAGGGCGTTATTTCTTTCTAAAGCCCACCCAGCGGACATAGAAGCCATTGGGTTATGTGGACAGATGCACACTCATGTCTTGCTGGATAAAGCTGGCAGACCCTTAAGACCAGCCATAAGCTGGATGGATCAGAGAAGTGGCCGCCAGGTGGAAAGTTTGAAGAGTAAGATAGGTACAGAATTTATTTTTGATCAAACAGCCAATTTTCCCACTACCACCTACACTCTTCCTCAGCTACTCTGGGTGAGAGAAAACGAGCCGGAAACTTTTGCTAGAACCTCTAAGCTATTGGTGGCGAAAGACTATATAAAATTTAGACTAACCGATGAGATGTCTACCGATCCCTCAGAGGCTAGCGGAACTCTTCTTTTTGACGTTGCTCATAGAAGATGGTCCGAGGAGCTTCTTCATGAGGTCGGTTTGCCAGGGGATATTTTACCGCAGTTAACCAGTTCTACTGATATAGTAGGCAAAATTACCCAAACCACAGCTATTAAGACAGGACTTATCTCCGGAATTCCTGTGATTTCAGGAGGGGGGGACTGTGCCACTGAAGCCGTGGGTGCGGGGATTATAGAGGAAGGACAGATGGTTACTGTAATTGGTACAGCCGGTGTGGTCTATATTTGTAGCCATTCACCTCGTCCAGATCCACGGTTTAGGGCTCTGTGTTGGTATCACGCCGTGGAGGATCAATGGATAACTATTGCAGTGATGCAGTCCACCGGGTATGCTTTAAAATGGTTCAGAGATAATTTTAGTTGGGAAGAGAAGGATTTAGCTGAATCTCGAAAAGAAGATGTATACGAGGTTCTGGGTAAGAAGGCGGCCACGGTACCTGCCGGCTGTGAAGGATTAATATTTTTGCCTTATTTAATGGGGGAGAGAAGTCCTCACTGGGACTCAGATGCCAGAGGGGTATTTTATGGTTTTTCCATGCACCACACCAAAGCATATTTTATCAGGTCCATTATGGAAGGAGTGGCTTACGCCATTAGAGAGAATGCTGAAGTTATTCAAAATCTTGGAGTGAAAGCCAGAGAGGTGCGTGCTTTAGGGGGAGGTAACAAAAGTAAACTCTGGAGACAGATACAGGCTGATGTAATGGGTAGAAGAATACTTAAGGTTGTTCCCGAGGAAGGAGCAGCCTGGGGAGCTGTGATCTTGGCCGGGGTTGGGGTAGGGCTATACGGTTCCGTACCTCAGGCAGTAAAGGAGATGGTAAAGGTAATAAGTGAAAATGAGCCGGATGAGGTAAGACATAGGGGGTATAATGATTGGTATGGAGTCTACCGGCAGCTTTATCAACGTCTGGCTCCGGTCTATAAAACAACCGCTGAGATCCTAAGAAAAGAAAATATAAATTCCATTTGATAAATTAAGGAAGGAGGACCCAGGATGGGGGTAATTCATAAGTTTCAGGGTGATCCCGACCGCTTTGATTGGGAGGGGATAATTCCTAAGGGATATGAATCTAAGGATATCAGGGGGGCCACGGTGAGATGGCTAATAAGCGAAAATGAAAAAGCTCCCTATTTTGCCATGAGGTATTTTGAAGTAGAACCAGGAGGTTGGACGGATTTAGGGCGTCATGCCCATGATCATGGAGTAATAATTTTGAAAGGAAAAGGTAAGGTGCTGCTTGGCGAAAAAGAGTCGGAGATTTCCTTTGGCGATGTTGTTTACGTTCCTCCTAACGAGTTACATCAGTTCAAGAATACAGGGGATGAGCCTTTCGGTTTTATCTGCGTAATTCCTAATAAAGATATATTGAGTAAAATAAAGGCCGAAGGTAGCCGCAATCTTTAGGTTGCGCTGTTTTACGCAGGCTCTGAGCCTTGCGGCTACCCAATTAAAGAAGGAGGAAATTAAAGTGGTAAGAGAGATCATTTTACTGCCCGAGTTTACCCCCGGGTTTGTTCAAATAAAAGATAAGATCCCTAAATTTCAATATAGAAAGTCATTAGCCGAAGACTTAAGCCAAAGAGACCTCACCAAAGAGAAATGTATAGATTTACTTAAATGTATGCTCTTCATCAGGAATCTCGAGGAAATGATTTGTGAGTTAAGGGAAAAGAAAGGTAGGTATGGTCCTATGAAATATCTCTATATTGGGGCAACTCATGTCTCAATCGGTCAGGAAGCAACTTCTGTGCTTCTAATCCAAGAGTGAAATTCACAATGTAAGACCCGACCCCTCGTCGCTCACCTGAATTGGAGAAAAGCGTCATTCCTCAGGAAGCTGGTATAGTTAAAGCAGTGAGAGATCTAGTTCGATAGAGAAAAGAGTTTAACACTTTCCACAGTCCTTCCTCATAATTATCTTACACTTTTTTCTTGACAAACTCTTCTTTGTGCATTATTGTGATATATCGAGTACAAGAGAATGAGAGATCCTGGTCTATATCTGTCAAGGAAAAGATTCTTATAGCCTTCCTCGTCCTTCAAAGTGTCCCCATTGTGGGTTTGAGAAGATATATAAAAATGGCACCTATAAGATAAGGTCAGAAAGATTATTTGAGCAGTTAAAAAAAGACAAAGAAATAGAGATAACAGTTCATCTGTCCTTACTGCAGAAGTTCTGTTTATATGCCAGAGAAAAAAAGAAAAATAATTCTTTTTTAATACCACCCCGTCATAGGATTTATCCCCAAAAGGAATTTTCAAACTAAAACAAACTCATTATAGTGTAAAATGATTACGAATTTTTAGGAGCGTGTTCACGGTAGAATAAACAATATCTCTTTTATTTCTCCTAAAAGTCCCTTGAACGCTAGGTTACTTACAATTTTTCTGCATTTAATTTGTTGACTTGACATTTAGGTATAATGATATAAAATACAATTGTTAAATTATTTAACAATAGTTCAAAGAGGGTCTTGTGAATTATCAAAATGAGGATTTAATGATGAGAGCAGCTTGGTTGTACTTCATTGAAGGATTAACCCAAGAGGAAATTGGGAATTCATTAGGACTATCTCGCTTAAAAGCGCTGAGATTGATTTCTCAAGCTCGGGAAGAAAATAAAGTACATATAGAGATTTCTCACCCTATTGCAAGATGCTTGGAGATGGAGAAAAGATTAAAAGAAATATTTAACTTAAGGGACGTTATTGTAGTACCCAAGCCTCATAATCCTAAAGATTTGAAGCTCTTTCTAGGTAAAGGTGCCGCAGGGTTGTTAGATAGAATCATTAAGGATGGTCAGAGTTTAGCACTAGGTTGGGGAACAACTCTTTTTCATACAGTGAGTTTTGTCAAAGAAAAAACATTACCTCATTTAAAAATCATTTCCATAAGTGGAGGAATTTCTCAGCAAGATAATGAAAATACTTACGAAATAGTTCGCACATTATCTACAAAACTAGGAGCTCAATGCTATTACATCTCTGCACCCACCTTTGTCGATTCTGGAAAAAGTAAAAATGTAATTGTCTTACAAAGAAATATTTCAGATACTCTAAAAATGGCAAGGAGTGCTGATTTTGCATTAGTTGGGGTTGGTGCTGTAGGTCCGCAGGTATCATTGGTTAAGGCAGGGTTTTTAAAGGACCAGGATATAAAGCATTTGCAGGACTTAGGGGCAGAGGGAGAGATAATTGGGCATTTTGTGGATAAAGATGGAGAAATAGTAGACCAGAGTTACAGCGATAGAGTAATCGGATTAAGTTTATCAGATCTGAAGAAAGCTAAGTGTCCTATAGGCATTGCAGGAGGATCTAAAAAAGTTAAGGCTATTAAAGCAGTGTTGAGAAATTGTCTTATTAAGGTGCTGGTTACTGACGAGAAGACTGCAGAGAATCTTATTCGGGGTCGCTATAAACAAAGAACTAGAAGCAAGTAGATAAATCTAATACTGTCTATTTAAAGAAGATGATATAGGCAAGATATACTCTCAGGTAGGCCAGATAAAACGAGAACTTAAGCTTTTTTACGCTGAGAATAAAGATGAGGGAGTTACCCTGATGCTGGGGTTTACTGAAAGAAATTCTTCTGCGCTTTTATCATAGCTCCTTGGCAACCTGTTCTACCAGAACCCCAACAATATAGGAAGCTTTCTTAATAAGAGGGTAAAAGCTAGAAATTAGAGCCGAAAGAGGGTGAGACATTAGGTAGACCAAATCCAGCTTGGGGTAAAGGAAAGCTTTCAAAGAAAGCGTTAAATAATTGCGTTTTCCTACTGAAAACTTTTACGGAAATTTGAACCATTTTGCAAGACCCAAAATAAGTATTTATGAGAAAATTAGAGAAGCTAAAAATAGGGCCAGAAGGAGGTGAAAAGCAGGTAGGCCGTTAGATGGGATAAGAGAAAGCTTCTGAAGAAAGAAAAGCGTTAAATAAATAATTAGATTTCTTTTTAGAAGCTTTCAGGGAAAAATGAACCAAGTCAAAATGAACAATGTTACAATAGTAGAACAAAAATACAATTGATACGCGAAAATTGAGAAAGTGATGAGAGATACCGGGAAGTAGGGAGACAGAGAAAAACTGTAAGCAAAGGGAGGTAAAAATGAGAGAAAGGTTGTTTAAGTGGGGACGAAGAACAGTGGTGATAGTATTATCAGTAAGTTTAATTTCAATAGTGGCTTCCGTCGCTTTTGCCAAATTCCCCAAGCCGGCCGATTTCATCGACGCTAAGTACATTAAGGAATATGCCATTCCTGAGTATTTCGTGCCCGATGATAAGGACTGGGTAAGACAGCAGGACTGGGATGCTATCAAGGAGGAATTTGCCGGGACAGTTATTCGCCACGCCTCTGAAGGAGTAGACATTGCCGCTCCTCTTATGTTCAAGGATATGTTTGAGGAGCTCTCCGGGATTAAGGTGGAGATAACGGGTATCCCGGCCGATGTTTTCTTTGAGAAGCTGATGATGGAGTTTCTTTCGGGAACCAGGAGATATGATGCGGTCGAATTTTACGCTGAATGGCTGGGGTCTTACGCTGAGCCTGGATTTCTCTATGAGCTTAGCGATTTTCTGAAAAAATGGAAAGTGGATATTGCTGATTTTCATCCGGTTTACTGGAAGAGCTACTCACTCTGGGATGGCAAGCCCTATGCTTTCGCCTATGATTCCGATTGCCATTTGCTGCACTGGAGAAAAACACTCTATGATATGGCTGGCCTGGCTGGACCTCCCAAGACCTACGACGAGGTTTTGGCAAATGCTAAGAAACTGACCATGGATACCGACGGTGATGGGAAAATAGATGTTTACGGCTTCGGTATGCCGGCCGGTCGAGGAATGTGGAGTTTCTACTATGGTCAGGATATTTTAGGGGCCTACGGGGCAACTCTCTTTACTTCTGACTGGAGACCTGGTTTTAACAATCCCGAGGGTAAAGCTGCCCTAAAGATGTTTAAAGAGCTGACTGAATACTCTCCTCCGGGTGTCACCGGATGGAACTATGCTATGTGCCGAGAGGCCTGGCTGGCTGGAAAAATGGCTCAGGTGATGCAGTGGCAGTGTGTGGGTAAACAGGCTCATCTTGCTGAAATGTCCAGAATCTGGGCTGAAGATGTCAGACATGATGTGCTTCCCAAGGGTTCAGGACCTAAGGCCAAGGTAGCTCCAGCTCTAGCTGCTGGCTCTGCTTTGGGAGTCACCGCTGATGCCAAGAATCCTGAGGCGGCTTTCCTCTGGTTGTCTTTCCTGAACAGTGCCGAAACTCAATGTATCTACTCCGCAGCGGGAACGGGTGTCGAGCCTTCTCACATTTCATCTTTGACTAGCCCTGCTTTTCAGCGAGCAAATCCCACAGTAAAAGCTTGGTTGGCTTCACTTCCCGTAGCCACAGCTATTCCCAGGATTCCTGAAGTCAACGACCTTCAGATTTCTCTAGGTATAGCTATAAACGAGTATCTTACCGGGTCTATGGCCTTAGATAATGCCCTGGAGGGAGCAGAGAAATACTGGGATCGATTGATGAAGAAAGCCGGTTATTACAAGCCAGGAGTAAAACCTGCTCCGCCATTTGTAGTAGCAGATTGGTAGTAGAATAATTAATAAATCTCCCTAATTTCCCTGTATCTATATAAGAGAGTGTTCGATGTCAGGAGAGAAGGTGTTGAGAAGGATACCTTCTCTCCTGCTTGTCTTAAAACTAAGGGTTCCTTTATGAAACTAAAAAGGTTTTATCCTTACTTCTTACTTGCTCCCACCTTGATAATACTTCTTGGAGTTACTCTCTATCCTTTTATATATTCGGTTCGTTTGAGTTTCTTTTCCGTTCCTTTTGGTCGAATAAGATATTTTGCCGGTCTGGAAAATTATGCCGAGCTGCTGCATGACCCTTTTTTCTGGAATGGCATCAAAAACACTGGTATTATTGGGGGCTCAGCCCTAGCTCTGGAATTCTTTATTGGATTTACCCTGGCTCTTCTTTTAAGCCGAAAAATCAAACTCAGGGGTTTGTTTCGAGCTGTATTTATAATTCCTATGATGCTTATTCCGGTGGTAACAGCTCTAATATGGAGACTGATGTTCTTTCCCGGAGGAAGTGTGGTCAGCGATGTTCTGAGGCATCTGAGACTGGTAACCGGGGACCCCAACTGGATTGGCCAACCCACCCTGGCCAGATTAATGCTCATAGTTATGGATGTATGGGCCTGGACTCCTTTTATCTTTATGATTCTACTGGCTGGTCTTCAGGGACTACCTCCAGAGCCTCTGGAGGCCGCTGAGGTAGATGGAGCTAATGCTCTACAGAGATTTGTCCATATTACTCTACCCTTACTTAAACCAATCATTGTTATTGCTCTTCTTTTGCGAGGTATGGACGCCATTAAGTTCTTTGATGCCGTTTATGCCGTCACTGGCGGAGGGCCGGGAAGCAGTACAGAAACTATAAGCTTTTATTTATATAGAATTGGTTTTAAATCCTTTAAAATGGGATATGCTTCGGCTATGTCAGTAATTGTTTTTGTAATTGTCTTTGTCCTGGCCAATTACCTTCTGCGTAAAGGCTTTATAATAGAGGAATAAGTCATCCAGTGTGAGGAGAAAATGAACCTGAAAAGACAGGGAACCCAGGTACTGATATATGCGGTTTTGATTGTGGCAGTTATCATAGTGATTTTTCCTCTCTGGTGGACCTTTCTTACTTCCATCAAGATGCGTTTGGATATTTATCATGACCCCCCCATCTATATTCCCCACAAAGTTACTCTGGATTTCTGGAAACTGGCCTGGTTTACTCGCTCTACCAAAGAGTGGTATCGGAACACGGCAGGTATTTCAGCCATCAGTACTATTCTATCTCTATTGATTGGAATGCCGGCGGCTTACAGCCTGGCCCGCTTCAAGTTCCCTGGCCGAAAAGATCTGGCCTTTTACATTCTCTCTACCCGGATGTTTCCTCCCATTACCATAAGTATTCCAATCTTCCAGACTATGCAGCGTCTGGGTTTTCTGGATACCTGGTATGCTTTAATCGTTGTTTACACTGCTTTCAATCTCTCTCTGGTGGTGCTGGTACTGAGTGCCTACTTTAAAGAGATACCCAGAGAAGCTGAAGAATCAGCCTTGGTTGACGGTTGCTCTACCCTGGGCTCCTTCTTTAGAATTACCCTGCCCCTATCTATGCCTGGAATTGTGGCTGTGGCCGTGCTTTGTATTATTTTTTCCTGGAATGAATTTCTCTTTGCCGTTTTATTAACTAACTCCCCGGTGGCCAAAACTCTTCCAGTGGGAGCAACCGAATTTATTGGGGGAGAGGAAGGGGTGATGTGGGGACCTTTATGTTTTGTGGGAACCATTTCGATCCTGCCTATTCTCGCCTTTGCTCTGCTTATTCAGAAGCATCTAGTTAGGGGACTAACCTTTGGCGCCATCCGCTAACGATTCCAAATTGCCCTTTCGTTTTAGGCAATTTCCTAAGGAGTTAACGGATATTAACTTTTCGCCAACGCGGGGCGCAAAAAAGAGGCACTGAGTTTATATTGCGATCTACCGAGGAGAGAAACGAAGAAGTAAGTAGGCAGGTCACCAGCTAGAAAGAGCCAATAGCAAAACTAAAATTTTGTCGCCTTCTGTATAAAAGATCTTCACAAAATATGACACGAAAAATTCTTGCCCTCCATCCTTCTGAAAAAGGGATGATTTTTAAAGAAAATTGAAAAATCGGCTTTTGAAACTCTTATCTGGCAAGGATTTTCATAGAGGGGGACAAAAAGAAAAAATAGAATACCTGGAAATATAGCAATAGAGCTAATTTCCGAATTTCGTGAAAGGCACGATGGGAAAAAAAGGAGATGAAGAACAATGAGGGGTTACTTAATTGGCTGTGATATTGGAACAGGGGGGACAAAAGCAGTGGTTATGGATACAAAAGGGAAAGTCTTGGGTTCCCATTATGTAGAGTATGCGTTGATTATCCCTCGAGCAGGTTGGGCTGAGCATGAACCCGATCAGTATTGGAGAGCTGTAGCAGAAACTATAAGGGCTTCTATTGATAAATCGAGGGTCAATCCACAAAAGATCTTAGGTGTGGGTCTGAGTGCTCTTTCTCCAGCTTGTATTTTGGTGGATAAGGACCTTAACCCCTTGCAAAATGCACATATTTGGATGGATAGACGTGCAGTCAAAGAGAGTCAATGGCTTAAGGAAAATATTGGAGAAAAGAGAATATTTGAAGTAAGTGCTAACCCTATTGATCCTTACTATGGAGTTACTAAATTGATGTGGGAAAAAAATAATCGACTTGAATTATATAAGAAAGCTTATAAGATGCTAAATGCCAAGGATTACCCCCTTATGAAATTGACTGGAAAGGCAGTGACAGATTACTCTAATGCTTCCACGGATGGGATTGTCTTTGACATTAGAAAGAAAAAATGGGATGAGGATTTGGTTAAAGAAATTGGGTTGGATGTGGGAAAATTACCTGATTTATATCCTTGCGACAAAGTGGTAGGGAAAGTAGGTAAAGAAGCGGCACGAACTACCGGATTGGTGGAAGGAACCCCAGTAGTTGCTGGAACAGTTGATGGAAGCGCCACTTGGCTTTCTACAGGAGTAATTGAAGATGGAGAAAATTCGCTTTTCGTAGGGACAGCAGCCTGCTGGGGAGTAGCTCATGATGAGCCTGTTTTTACCCCGGGTATGCTGTCCTTAGCTCATGCAGCCTATTCTAATAGAAAATACTTGACAGCAGCTGTCTCAATTGGCGGAGGAGTATATAGATGGGTAAGGGATAACTTTGCCCAGATAGAGTATTTTACAGGAAAGGAACTCGGGGTGGATGCTTATGATATTATGAACTTGGAAGCAGAGAGAATTTCTCGAGGAAGTGATGGGCTGGTCATACTTCCTTACTTTATGGGTGAGAGGACGCCAATTTGGGATCCTGAGGCGAGAGGAGTTATGTTTGGATTGTCTTTTGCTCACACACGAGGGCATCTTATGAGAGCGATAATGGAGGCAATAGGTTTTGGAGTTCGCCAGAACATTGAATTAGTAAAAAATCAGGGAAGAAAGGTCCTTTCTCGAATGGGGATAGCAGAAGGAGGAGCTAAAAGTAGATTATGGAGACAGATAATAAGTGATATCGTGGGAGTGGACACAATCTATATGGGGAAAGTCCAAGGAGCACCGGTAGGCGATGCATTAGTAGCTGGAGTAGGAGTGGGAGTTTTTGGACGCTACGAGATAATTAAGGACTGGCTCGAAATATCGATGCATCATCGGCCAGATCCCAAAGCCCATGAATTCTATACCAAGCTTTTTAAAATTTATCTCGAATTATACCCTACTTTAAAAGAAAACTTTCATAAGTTAGCAAAAATATGTGAAGAAAAAGGGGAATAGTGGAATTAGATTAGTATGAAAAAGATGGGCTAATCTCTCAGCATCAATTGAGTCAGACTTGATCTTTATATTGGCGATTGCTCTTATCTTAAGTGGATGAGCTATAGCGGTATCTATTCCCAGTTCCTCCAGAAGATCGTACATCATTCCCAACTGGGCCCAGCTTCTATTACCGCTTTTAACGGTTCACCGAAGCGCTTTTTAAGTGTATCAAAAGAGGCTTTTGTGATGGTCTATACCGAGATAATACATGGTATATCCCCTCTTTTTTAACGAAGTTTATGAAAGCCCCCAAGGGGGTGCACAACTTATATCATACTATCTATAAAGTGGAGGTGGCTTTTGGAAATAGATCTAAAAAATAAGGTAGCAATAGTTACTGGAGCCGCCAGAGGAATCGGGCGAGCAATTGCTTTACGTTTAGCCAAAGAAAGGGCAAATGTTGTTGTAGCTGACATTAATACTGAAGGAGCTGTTAAAGTAGCGGAGGAGATAAAGACTTTAGGTTGCCAAAGTTTACCGATAAAAGTCGATGTCGTTAACGAAGACCAAGTTAATCAGATGGTTCAGGCGACGTTAAGTAAATTTAAAAGAATCAATCTCCTCGTTAACAACGCAGGAGCAGTAATAGTTAAGCCAGTGATAGAGCTTACAGAGAAGGAGTGGGATGCTGTGATTGATGTAAACTTAAAAGGGACTTTTCTTTGTTCAAAAGCGATAGCTAAAGTAATGATTAAACAAAAAAGCGGCAAAATCATAAATATCTCTTCTACTGCTGGAAAAAGTGGAAATGTTTTTTTCGTCTCTTACAATGCCGCAAAAGCTGGAATATTAGGGTTTACTCAAGGGTTAGCTAAAGAATTGGCCCCCTATAAAATAAATGTAAATGCGGTGTGTCCAGGGATTGTTGGTACGAAAATGTGGGATTATGTGGATGAGGAAATAGGAAAAAGAACAAATGTTCCTAGAGGTAGAACTTTACAGAGACATGTTGAAGAAATTCCTTTAGGTCGAATAGAGACTCCAGAAGATGTTGCAGGGGTAGTTGCATTTTTAGCTTCAACTGATGCAGATTATATGACAGGGCAAGCTATAAATGTCTCAGGGGGTCGAACGATGCAGTAAATTGCTTGTGTTACTTAGTACTCTTCTTACTATACCAGAGCATAATTTACAGGAGACATTCCATCTTCTGTCTGAACAAACATTGGAGTAAGTTCAATTTATTTTTAGAAAAAAATAAAAAATCGAATTGGAAAGGAGAATACATGAGCAATGAGACTTTAGAGAAAAGGATGATTCAACTTGCAGCTGAAAGCTTTTGGAAGGGATTTCACTGTTCAGAAGCGGTACTAATAGCTATGGCAGAGTATATAGGGGTAACCTCCGAGCTTATTCCCAAGATCGCCACAGGTTTTGGGGGAGGAATAGCAAGTAGTGGATCGGTCTGTGGAGCCCTAGTCGGTGGAGTGATGGCGATAGGCATTAAATACGGAAGATCCGAGGTTACCCAGATCAAAGCGGATCAAAAAACCAAGAATTTAGCTCGACGATTTATCCGGCAATTTGAAAAAGTAGCGGGAAGTACTCTTTGTTATGATATTACTCAATGTGATTTTAATACCTTAGAAGGAAAGAGGAAATTTGTTGAGTCAGGGCGCAGAAAGCAATGTCAAACCCTGGCGGCGAAAACTGTAAGCATATTAATTAATCTCACAAGAGATTTAGAGTCTACATAGTTTGGAAAGGACCAAATTAAAGTGGTAAGAGAGATCATTTTACTGCCCGAGTTTACCCCCGGGTTTGTTCAAATAAAAGATAAGATCCCTAAATTTCAATATAGAAAGTCATTAGCCGAAGACTTAAGCCAAAGAGACCT
>Ga0307432_1001782_pt1 | contig 12436 bp, 13 predicted proteins | sample SalMarWE160150MG_FD_202158 | JGI IMG/M metagenome (GOLD analysis project Ga0307432, IMG submission 202158) | Salt marsh sediment microbial communities from the Plum Island Ecosystem LTER, Massachusetts, United States - WE1603-150 | ecosystem: Environmental > Aquatic > Marine > Intertidal zone >...
CTGCACGAGCACAAGGTCTGGTTTACTTTCCTCCAGAACCGGCTTCAATCCTGCGAGGGCGCATATGGTGACATCGGACAGGCTTTGATCTTCGCGCATGATATCAAGATCGTAGTCCGGTTTGACCCGAAACGTGGCAAGAACCTGATCAAGCATACCGCGATGCTGCGCAGTGACGCAGACACGGGATATCACCCCGCGCCTTCTTTCCAATTCCTTGATAACGAGTGCAAGCTTTATAGCTTCGGGGCGTGTGCCGAATACGGTAAGGGTATTCATGTTCCAATCACCCGGTTTCAGCTGAATATAAACACGACCTGTTCGAGCAGTGACAGGGTTTGAGGAGTAGTATACGGCCCCATATTGATAATGACATCGTATGGTTCCTGCTCCGTCCGTTTCCAGGGAGCCGCGCGGTAAAAGATAGGCAGGTTCTCCTGCCACACTCGATCATCCCAGTATGGACAGAATGTCTCTAATTCATCTGGCAGGAAATCGAGCATGGCACAGATCTTCCGCCACCCAGAAGGTATAAGTTTTAGAAGATTTTGTCGGATATTAACTGATGGCATCACTGCTTCGAGAATGATAATCTTCTTCCCGTCGTGTACCGCTTGCGGAACCACCGCGGCAAAGAAAGAATCGAAATCCCGTCCCCACCGCTGCCCGCATTTCTCGCCCTTTTCCCCCTGCAAACCCATTTCGATGTCCGGACGGATGATCCGCCAATCGGGGTGCCGTTCAATGAGCTTGGTGAGAAAGAATGTCTTTCCCGTACCACTGGCACCCGTGAGGAAGACAAAGACCCCTCCACATTTCTCCGCCCATAGCGCTACCCTCATATAGGTCGGGCTTCCACCTGACCGATAGGAGAGCGGCGTCAGCCTACTGAACTGCGTGGAAAGCAGTTTGCTCAACCGCTGAGAGCTTGGCTGATATTTATAGATCGAGGGTCCAGGCTGAGCACAATCCTTCACGTAAGTTTCCACCAAGCACCTGCCATTCAGATTAAGCATGGAGGCCACATGCTTGATCGCCTGCGCAGGTTTTTCCATGTAATGGAGGACCGCCGTGAAGAGGGCGATATCAAAAGGCTGATCGAAAGGAGGATCGCCTAGACGTAGATCCATCACATCCTTTTCGACAAATTCAACCTTGCTTCCTTCAGGCCGGTTCGCCTCCGCTATCTTGAGCATCGAATAGTTGCTGTCAACAGCCACAACCTTGGCCGCACCGCGCTCTTCGGCAAGGTAGGACCACCATCCTCCTGCACAACCGATGTCGATGACGCGCTTGCCTTCGAAAGATTCCGGAAAAGGGAGATACGAAAGCATATCTTTGAGCCGCCCGTTGTCGCCCATTGTCTTTCCTTGGATAGTGACTTTTCCCCTTGCTTCATACCCTGCCTTGATCTCCTCCCAAGTAGCCATTCAGTTCCTCCCCATGACCTCTCTTAGAATTTTCGGATAGTAGCCGAACTTCTTCTCATCATATGGAATCAATCTTTTCTCCATTGCTTCCCACCATTCTGCGATCATGGGCTCCAAATCAACAACTCCCAGATGTGTCTTGACGAAGCCTTCGAGAGTAGGCCATCGCCCGTAGTTCTGGGCCGAACGCCAATTGGAAAGGAAACGACGGAGAAATTGCCGCTTGGGCTTCTTGCAAGCTGCGTCGAACATAACTGGAAACTTAGCGTAGACGGCCCCTGCATCTTCAACCCGGGGCATATCCAGTTTGATATTGCCAAGTTGGGGACGGAGCCGAGGACCATTGGTGAAGAAAGCAACGTGGGCGGGCAGGATCGGGTTCTCTACTCGCGTATGCATATAGTCCCCGGGCGGACCGTATAGATAGCAAATAGGGAAGGCGAACATGATGCCCTCACCCCGCTCTTTGAATTTTACCGCTTGGGGCTTAAATTGCGCCAAGTTATTTGGGCCGTCGGTATGGAAGACCATCGAGCCGTCCACCGCCAAACAGAAATCTGCCTTTGTCTGTGTGCATCCCCAATAGCGCTTCTCAGCAAGGTCGGGCATATCGGGACGATAGAAGATCTTGATATCCAGACCCCATTTACGCCGACATTCTTTTATAATCGCGCGTGTGCGATCGTCGCTACTGTCTACTACTACATACTCATCGACGAAATCCTTGGTGGATTTGATCGCCAACTCTACACCGTCTTCCTCGTTCCATAAGCTCATGATCCCTGCGATGGTTATACTCATATTTCTTCCGCCTTTCTGATTTCCAGGACTACCCTCAAAGCTTCAATCGCTTGTTGCGGTGTTACTATAGGCGAAGTCTCACCTCGGGCGACTTCTAGCATGTGCTCTAACTCCAACTTGAGAGGTTCCTGTGAGACGACTTCTATAGGGATGGCCTTACTCTGCGAGGCTTGTTGGAACTGACTAAAGGTATCAAGGGACCGGTTGGTCTGTGGAGGCTTATATACCTTCACGCTTTGCGAGATGTAATCCAGCTCGACATACGACAGCGAAGAAGTCACGGTCAATCGTCGAATCTTGATCGGAGTCAACCAGTTCGCAGAGATGTTAGCTTTGGTGGACCCATAATCGAGTAGAGCCTCGCATTGGTTCTCGGTATTGTTAGCCAATACTTTGCGCGGCGGACGGCCCGCGAGGAAATTGCAGATCTCGATATCATGGATTGCCAGGTCGACTGCGGTATCGATCGTCGCTGGCGGCCGTTTGTAACCTACCCGCCGAGTCTGTAATTCCAACAGATCGCCGATCTCGCCTTCTGTAATAAGAGACTGTAAGGCAATAACGGCCGGATTAAACCGCTCGATATGCCCGACCATAAAAGGGACATCGCGTTTCAAGGCCGCGGCTTGCAATGACAAAGCTTCGTTCAGTGTGGATGTAATCGGTTTCTCTACCAGAAAAGGGATCTCATAAGCAGCTACGCCAATAGCTACTTGAGCATGAAGCTCAGTGGGAACGACAATGGAAACGAGATCGAGCTTTTCTTTGGTCAACATCTCCATATAATCGGGATATGCGTTACAACTGAATCGCGCTTGCGCTTCCTTCAGACGATAGAGATCAATGTCGGCAATAGCCATGAGTTCGCAGCCAGGCAATTCAGAATAGACGCGGGCGTGAGCCATACCCATGTTACCTAACCCGATGACCGCTGCTCTAATCAGATTGTTCTTCATGCTCAAAGAATCTCCTCACCGTCTGGATCACGTAGTCAATCTGTTCATCTGTCAAAGCAGGATGAATAGGAAGAGAAACAACTTCACGTACAGCTTTCTCGGCACAAGGGAAAGACGGTTGCGTTTCATAACGTCCGCTCAAGGGCCTCTGATGGTAAACGGTATTAGGATAGTAAACCGCGGTTTCAATACCACTTCCCAGCAAGTGGGCTCTCAACTTGTCCCGGAGACCCGGCACGGCGACGGTAAACTGGTGATAGATATGCCATCCATCTAATGGCTCTTCAGGGATTCTTAATGGCAGAGAGTGGAGTCCCTCTCGATACAAAGCAGCATTCGCACGCCGTCTATCATTCCACATTTCAAGATAAGCCATCTTGATCCTCAGTATTGCAGCCTGGATCTCATCCAAGATGCTGTGCCTGCCTAGGCAAGTATGCGTATAGTTTCCGATATCGCCGTGGAAACGAAGCAAGCGGAGTCGTCGGGCTAACCCGGAATCATTCGTTGTGACCAAGCCACCATTACCACAAGCCCCTATGTTCTTCGTGGGATAGAAACTAAAGCAGCCCAGATCACCGAGCGAACCGGCGAACTCGCCATGGTAACCTGCGCCAAGAGCTTGGGCCGCGTCCTCAATCAGCGCGAGATTATGCTCCGCAGCGACTTTACGCAAATCATGAAATTCCGCTGGATTACCAAAGAGATCCACCGCGAGGATCGCTTTCGTCCTCTCAGTAATCGCAGGTTCGATAAGCGACGGATCGATATTGAAAGTCTTGGGATCTATATCGACCAGAACCGGCGTAGCCCCAAGCAACAGTATGACCTCAGCATCCACGAAAATTGTAAAAGCGGGCATGATTACCTCGTCGCCGGGTCCGATCCCTAATGCTCGAAGCGCAAGGAGTAAGGCGTCTGTCCCGGAGCCCACTCCAATTGCATGGTCAACGCCGATATTATCTGCTATCGATTCTTCAAACTTTTTAAGATGCTCACCGCGAACAAAGCATCCACTTGAAAGAACTTCATCTACCGCCTTCTGTAAGGAGGCAAGAATCGGTCGATGTAATGCGTTTAAGTTGGCCATGGAAACTTTCATAGATCACTTCCTGTTTTTTGAATCAATACAGATAGTGTACCAAAACAGCGAGCCCTAAGCCACCGCCCACGCATAGCGCCGCTATCCCCAATTCGGCATTTCGCCTCTTCATCTCATGGAGAAGAGTAACAAGGATTCTTGCCCCCGAACAACCGATAGGATGACCCAGGGCAATAGCCCCTCCATTTACATTGAGTTTTTCCAAAGGGATCGGTATCTCTTTCAGTACTGCAAGACATTGACCCGCAAAGGCTTCGTTAAGCTCCCATAAGTCTACATCATTAAGCGAAAGTTTCATCTGCGATAGCAGCTTTTCTATAGCCAGGACGGGCGCAATTCCCATTTCCATAGGATCAACTGCGACTAGCGCTGTATCGATGATCTCGGCACAAACCGCACCACCTCCTCTAGGCCTTTCAGATGAAAGAATAACGGCGGCAGCGCCATCATTCAACCCGGAAGCATTACCAGCGGTGATCGTTCCATTAGGATCAAAAACGGGCTTCAAGGCAGCAAGTTTTCCCAGCGATGTATCAATGCGAGGTCTTTCATCATCATTTATAGACCCCTTGTGTGTCACGATGGGTACGATTTCCTCGGCGAAAGTTCCCGAATACATTGCAGCAACTGCCTTTTTGTGGCTGTCTAGAGCAAATTCATCTTGCGCCTTCCTGGAAATTCCATATCGCTTGATGAGGTTTTCTACCGTATCAGCCATGTGGACATCGTAAAACGCATCTTGTAAACCATCTGTAAGCGTAGGAGCACGGCTCATATTTTCAAACCCACCTGCGATCACCGTGGAAGCTTCCCTGTTACCTATTGCTCGGTCGCCTAAAATGATTGAATAGAGTCCCGAGGCGCAAACCATGTTCACCGTGTACGCAGGTACATCGTAAGGGATGCCTCCTCCGACAGCCGCTTGGCGGGCGGGATTCATCCCCAAGCCCGCTTGGAGCGCATTGCCAAAGATGATCTGATCTACTTGGGTTGGAATACAAACGCCCCGTTCGATGAATTCGCGCACAAGTACCGCTCCCAGTTTTGGAGCAGCTACGTTCGCCAAGCCTTTACCAAAGCTGCCAATTGGTGTGCGTAAAGCATGAGTGATATAGCAGTTAGCCATTGGACTCCCTTCACATATAGATTCCGCCGTTGACACCGAGTACCTGGCCGGTGATGTAGTCCCCCGATCTACCTGCTAGATATGCAACCGCCTCGGCCACATCTTTCGGCTCTCCGAATTTTCCCAGAGGGATTTGTTTCAAGAGTTTGGCCCGGAATCGATCTGGAACTCGCTCCATCATATCTGTCCCGATGCATCCCGGCGCGATGACATTCACGGTGATACCATGCCTTGCTAGTTCGAGTGCCAAGGATTTAGAGAATCCTATAATGCCCGCTTTCGCCGCCGCGTAGTTCGTTTGACCGATACCTCCTTTGAGGGCAATGAAGGATGAGATATTGATGATCTTGCCAGATGTCCGTTTGACCATATGATGTACACATGCATGACAGCAATTAAAGACGCCGGTCAAATTCGTGTCTATAACACGCCGCCACTTCTCTTCCGTCATCTTGGGAAACATTGCGTCCTCAGTGATGCCCGCGTTGTTAACGAGGAGATCAATCTGCCTCCACTTTTCTAATACCTGTTCAAATAACCGCTGTACCTCGGCTTGAATACTCACATCGGCTTTACAAACCAAGCAACTAGCACCCAAGTTCCGCAATTCTAAAGTAAGGGACTCGGCAGCGATCCGGGATTTTTTGTAGTTAACAACAACACCATAACCCCGACCGGCCAGCTTTAAAACAATGGCGCGACCGATCCCGCGAGAGCTTCCGGTTACTATCGCCACCTTCATGGAATCATCTCCCCTTCAGGCACCTCCCCGACAATCCGCGCCGGTACCCCTAATACTATCGCCCGATCTGGTACATCCCTAGTCACGACGGCTCCCGCGCCGACTTTCGCCTCCACGCCGATAGTGATTCCAGGCAATAGCGAAGCGCCGATAGCCAATCGCGCACCTCGCTTGATATGAGCACCTAAGAATCCCACTCTCATCCAAGGACGTTCATGGAACATCACGGGATCATTGGATAAACAGGTGAGCGGTGCTATGAAGACGTAATCCTCAATGATTGCGTGAGAGGTTATGTGAACCTGAGTCGCGATCGCGACATGGCTTCCGATCTTCACGCTCCCTTCACAGCACGCTAATGAGCCAATAACGGTAGAGTCTCCTATTTCGGTGTCTTCCCGAATCACTGCGTTGTGTCCTGTTTGGCAATCTTTTCCAAGACGGACTCCGCTATAGATTACTGTCCCGCTACGTATGTAGCAATTGTCGCCAAGCGCAACTGGCTCCTGATCCCCATTCAGTGTTGGGTGACACAATACGACACCTCTCTCGATACGAACATTGTCGCCGCAGATCAATAGGCCTTCATCGAGTAACTGTAGAACGCCTTTATGATAAATGATATCAGGATAAGCCATTACTCAGTCTCCTTTTTTCAGAATACAGCACCAAATTAGGCTCAGGATCCAACATCGACTCGATCTGCTCGCGAAAACGGAGCGATCGATCCGACCATACAAATTCTTTGCTGGGCCATTCCTTATTTCGCCTATACCTTTCGATTCGATCTTCTGGACGAATAAAGCCCAGATGCTTGATACGGATATCGGAGCGAACACACGGTCCTATCTGAAGTGGCAATATCTGAGAATGCAGACTTTTCTCAAGGTAACTATACTGCCTATTTGGATCGAATCGCATCAATCTTGCAAAACACATCTTGTGCGACTTCCAATATTCATCTTCCCTGTAATGGGTCTCAGTCCACATGTCATAAACAGAAAAGCAATAGCAGGATATATCCTCTTTTGACAGCAGAATATGGAAATCCTTAGGCGATGTATCCAGGATCTGATCGGCAGCCGTAGCGAGGATCCAATCAGGTTGCCATTTAGCCGTTTCCTGAAAGAGTCTAGCCCATCTGTCGGACTCCTGGTATTCCGTCCGGTGGTTAAACGGCCTAAAGACATGTATCTTAGAAAACTCCCTGCATATCTCGGGTCCTTCGTCGGTACTACAATCATCAAGAACGATAACCTGATCTACTAATGTGAATAAATGTTTCAATACCCTGCGCAGATAGCGGGAAGCCTCATTGTAGATTGCCATCATCGCGACAACACGCATTATTGATACCCCAGACGGTGCATCATCGGCGAAGCGAATTTGCCAAAGAGCTGGCATAGCTCTTCGGTCCAGTCAATCCAGTGTGGGAATTGATTTTCTTTTCCCGAACGCCATTCTACGGAATTAATGCGGGCGCTTAATAATTCATCTACCTTGGCTGGATCAAACCCTCTTAATCCAATAAATCCATATGCCGCTTCCATTTCCTTCGCCGTGGCGTTCGTCATATCTATACTCATGAACCTCTTTGGTTGATTGACTTTGCCAATCGTACCTAAGGCTAGTTCGTTATATCTTGCCCAATACCAAGAGCATTTCTGAAAACGGCTGAGTAGCCTCCATCCCAAGTACAATTTCTCGCTTTCCCTTGGTCGAAGCAGGCTATAATCCCACGGGAATCTCGTGCCATCAATTCTTTCAGAGCCGGTCTCATCTTCGGCTAGCGTGTAGATATCCTTTTGCTGAATATCATGCCAGTCCATCATGGATCGGACAACGTCCCGGCCGTCTCTATAAAGATATATGAATTTACAGTCGAATCGCCTTAATAAGTAAGGGACGAATAACAAGTAATTCGGATTCTTGTCAATATATGTCAGTCCCTTTTTTTCAGTCACGCTTTGAATACCTGAGCCTCGTGCTTGCCATATGATTTCTCCGGGATCGGTCAGTCGATCTTCGTATAACATCCTGGCCTCAATACACAGTTTAGGTGGGTGTTCGACAAACGCTACAACACCATTCGCAAGCTGCAATAAGTGGCAGAATGCGGTCGTCCCCGAACGAAAAGCACCAAATATAAAATAGATCATCGTATCTTCCATCATTTTTCCGCGAGGACCTCATAAGTAGCTGGAATTCTCAAGAAAGAACCCCTGAAGAAGGGCATACATCCACTGTCAACGGTTTGGTTTATTAGACCATCTCCTTTGACATCTAGCACCCGAAAACCTAACTGCTGAAGCCGCTTCACAAAACGCTTCTTCGGGATAAACCGTGAGCCATTTTGTATTGAGAGACCTTCGCTGCGTCCAAGGCAGGTATTCATTATGGATTTCAGCGCGTACAAACGAGGATTATAACCTTCGGTTGAATTATGGGCGCTGAACAAAAGATAAAGATACCAACCTAGATCGTTTATATTCAAGTAGCACCTGCCGCCCGGTTTTAAAACGCGATAAAGCTCTCGTATCGCAGCATCATAGTTCGTAAAATAGAGAGCGCTATAGGAGAAAACCCCATCGAAGAAACTGTCCTCAAAGGGCAACTGTTCGAGTTTCCCACAAAGTACATGTAGCGATGAAAGGTCATTCCTTTTTACAATCTGCGATAACACCTCACAGGATTCCACATCTATATCTACCGCATAGACCGTGTTTGCATTTAAACTGAGTGCTACCGACCATTGTCCGAATCCAGCCCCAGCATCTAGAACATTACCGACACCAGCAAACTTAATCTGGTTTAGGCGGTGCGTATAACGGCTGAAATCACCGCCATAGACACGCATAAGGAACGCTCTGTCAGGTTCGCTTAAACACATGGATATTTGTGTGCTGATGTTTGATAATAGATTTTCCATATCTTGAGAAGCCCCCTGCTCTTGGATACGCGAGGGGCCTAAGAACCTCCTCCTTTCGATGCAGTATAGCGCATCAGATTAAGTTTGGTGTTGTGCCTCCAGGCTCTTTACAAAATTAGACCATAACCATTCAGGTCCTTCAGGATAGTTCCACTTCAGGACTCTTACGATCCCCATCAAACGGGGGATGTATTTAATCTTCCATCCTAGTCTAAGCAACCAAAAGATAATGCGAAAATCGGAGAACCAGAAATAGCTCCTATCAATTAAAGGTGAGACTTGTTGCCATGCCTCCCGCCGGATCAACCAAGCCGAGCCTGCGGCATGATAGGCCTCGCTCGGATGATGGATCGGTCCTCCCTTCAAAACCGTGCAATAGCCTGCTTTGAACGGGCCTACTGCAAAAGGTACAAGGAATATGCAATCACCAAAAATATGAGCCGTCTTTCGAGCGAGATCATCCACAGTGGGAAGAAATGTTAACAGATCATCGTCATCACAGTTAAGAATCCATTCTGATGAGCATTCGTCCAATAGCCGGAAGCGCACTCGGCCTGCCTCGTCTATATCATTCGTACCGGGCAGGAGTCTGACACGGGGCACAGTTTCAAGTAGCCGGCGCGCTACTAGTGGCAGATTCGGCGCAACTCCCACCACAAGCTCCGAGTAGTCTGGCACCACGGCGAGTATGCTATCCAAAGCATCGGGCAAGGTAACAGGATTGCTCGCCATCAGAATCACGGATAGGTTCTTCAAAGCCTCGCTCCAATCTGTTGAAGACGCTGTTTGATTCGGGGCGCAGTCACTTTCCGATCAAAGTGCTCTCCCCAAGCTACGATCTCCTCTACGGTCGCCGGTGGAGTTTCCTGCAATATGCGAGTGATCGACGCCTTCACCTTGTTCCAATCGTAGTACGTATGCTCGACAGGGACAAAGTAAACCTCTCCATACGGCCCCAACTGCTCCCGGATTGATCCAACGTCGTTTACGACAGGGTAACAACCCGCGTTTAGGGCCTCATAGATTGTAAGCGGCGCACATTCCTCACGGCTGGGAAGGAAAAATATCTTGGAGCGGCCCATGACCTCGGCTATCTTCTTACGTGGCAGATCCAGTAACCACTCCCCATGATCGTGCGACCAAGAAGGATTCAATTCCGGTATGATCGCAACCCCTTTCAAGTTCAACTCACGCACTACCCGTTCGAAGATCCAAGGTCTCTTGATTGAATGATCTCGACCGACGAAACAGATATCGTAATCTCGTTCATCCCAAGGTCGCGCCGCCGCTCTGAACAAACTATAATCCAAAGGAGCGGGAAAGACTTGGATCGCCCCTTCTACTTCACGATGAGCCTTCAGCCCCTTCCGCATCGTCTCCGAAAGCGCCCAAACATCCATCAAGCGAGGATAGGCCTCATAAGGGGTCGGCCACGCCCCTTCGCCGAATATCCCCCCAGGGAGGACGTAGGGATCGATCCACCAACTGATTACAGGATAGTCCTGCTTGAACTTCAAGAATGTGTAGCCGGAAAAGTATAGATCGTAACCCCAGTTAAGAATAGACATCGGACGGATTTCTTCAATGGATGTTTTGGCAAGAAGCTCGGGCAACCTCGGCCCAACGGTATCATTGAAATAGAGATCCACCTCATGCCCGATCTCGATGAAGGTCTCTGCGTAATTGAGGATCTCTATCTGCTGCCCGCCGACAGCAAAGGATGGAGGTTGGATATCACAGACGGCGATCTTCATCTTCTTGACACCTCCTGTTCAATATAGTCTACAAATGCCTTACCCACGGTCACACGATCAAACTGCTTACCACGTTCCATAATCGCCTTGTTATCAAAGTCTAAGTGCAATATCTGATTGATTCTTTCATTCAGATAAGGGATATCAATCCGCTCCACCAGGAACTGCTCCGACCCCAACTGTTCTAATGCAGCTCCCGCCTTATAGAAAAGAGGATAACAACCAGCGTTCATCGCCTCATAAGCAACCAATGAAGCGCTCTCAACCTGGGATAAGTGGAGGGCTATCTTTGCGTTTCCCATTGCTTCCGCTATCATCTTCCTGTCCATCACAAGTTTCTTTTCATCTGTGATGGAAACCATGTTGTCAAACTCTTTGTAAAGATGAGTATTCTTCCGTTCATCCCGCTCCCCAACTCTACTCACGCTTACTAGATCGTTCTCCCTTTGAATCCAAGGCCTAGCATACTCCCGAAATAGGCTGTAATCAATGGGCGAGATGAGAACCTTGATCCCGCGTTCCGGGTCAAATCCCTTACGGTGACCGTAGAGTTTCTTCCTCGTGGTATAGGAATTGGTCAGGATGTGCATATCCTCGCCAACCGCGGCTAGCTTATCATGGGGCTGTAGACACCAAGCAAAGAAAGGAATCGTCGAAGGACAATCTTGAGCGCTATACCAAGGCCCGATCACAAAACGTGGAGCAATTTCTTTTATCAGAGGTAGCGCGCTTTTCTCATCAACTAAAGCGAAATCATCGGGCAGGAGATGGTGAAAATGCGCCTGGTTCAAATATTCTCGAAGGGTGAATGCGCTGTCCCCATTTCTATGGAGTATGCAACCTACATTATAACCCTGGCTCTTCAAATAGTCCGCCATACTTAAAACTTCAAACGGCCTTCCTACATGAAGAACAATCTCGGTGACGACCACATCCCTTTTCTGAAGCTCCATCGTCTAACTCCTCTTTTACCAGCTCAAAAAACAAGGCGGGCTAGGCTCCAAATACCTAGTGCCAGAACAGTACAACCTATTAGGAAGGTGAATCTCTTCTTCGGGATCTTCTTTACCACGAGTACGGCGAGAGGCACGGACGCAACCGCCCCGATTATCAACGGGGGCGCGAGATTCCAATTCATGCCCGCCGGCCTGAGAATCAAATAGGTGATCACGCCCACAAGACAGGTGAATGCCTCCGCTAGACTCGTGATCCCCACAGCACTCTTCGCCTCAACGCCCGAGGTGATCTGGCCGGCTGTCACCAGAGGCCCGTATCCGCCTCCCGACACACCTTTGTTGAAGGCAGCTAGAAGGCCAAGTCCTGCGAGTTTCTTCCAAGACAGACGTGATTCCCTTCGCCTGAACAGGATGATAAGGCCCATGCTGGCAACGATGATAGCGATGAACAGTTTGATAAGATGTGTCGGCAGATTGACGACCAACGTAACTCCGATCACCGCACCTATTAGACTCAATGCTCCAAGGCTAAGGCCAACTTTGAGGTCTGCTGATCCACGCCGGAGGCTGACGTTGCCTGCCTTATGATGACCAAGCGCAGCCAGGATACCCGTCACAAGTTCGGAGAGCAGGATAGCAG
>Ga0307432_1001783_pt1 | contig 12436 bp, 6 predicted proteins | sample SalMarWE160150MG_FD_202158 | JGI IMG/M metagenome (GOLD analysis project Ga0307432, IMG submission 202158) | Salt marsh sediment microbial communities from the Plum Island Ecosystem LTER, Massachusetts, United States - WE1603-150 | ecosystem: Environmental > Aquatic > Marine > Intertidal zone >...
TGCTTTCCTTATAGCATGGCTTTGCTTCCTGTTCCTTTGGAGCATTCCGCTTATCATCGCCGAGTATGCATCCGGCAGAAAACATCGTTCAGGAGTTGTAGGTGTATTTATGAAAAGCATGGGCCCAAGGTTTACCTGGATAGGCTCATTTGTTGCTTTTGTGCCACTTGCCATAACATTCTTTTACACTGTTGTGGTTGGATGGTGTATCTATTATTTCGTCTATATGGCATTCCATCCGCTGCCTAATAACTTTGAATCAGCCATGTCGATCTGGAATACTTACCAGGCAAGCATATGGCCGCTGTTAACTCATGCTGCGGCAATATTGTTTGGCGCCCTGGCTATCTGGAGAGGCATAAATTCGATCGAGAAAGTAAATAAAATACTCATACCATCTTTACTGTTAATAGTGATTATAAGCGTCATAAGGGCAGTTACCCTGCCGGGAGCAGGGGAAGGGCTTGCGTACCTTTTTACCCCGGACCTCAAACAACTTGGGGATCCAAAAACATGGCTCGATGCACTTACTCAGAATGCATGGGATACAGGTGCAGGTTGGGGACTCTTCATGACTTTCGCAGCATACATGAAGAAGGAACATGGGGCTGTAGGTAATGCTTTCCTGACCGGTATAGGTAATAATACTGTCTCGCTCCTGGCCGGAATAATGGTCTTCGGAACAGTATTCGCAATACTGAAGCATGAAATGGGTATGAGTGATCCACAGGTTCTCGAAATAATGAAGACAAGCGGCCCTGCATCAACAGGACTGACTTTCATATGGATGCCTCAGCTTTTTGATAAAATGTTCGGAGGAAGCCTTTTGTCAGTTCTCTTCTTCCTGGGGCTTACATTTGCCGGGTTTTCTTCCCTTATTGCCCAGCTTGAACTTCCAACAAGGGTCCTGGTTGATACCGGTCTGAAGAGGAACAAAGCTATAGCTGTTATTGTGATCCTGGTATTCCTGTTTGGAATACCTTCCGCAAGAAACCTGAACTTCTTGAGTAATCAGGACTTTGTATGGGGAGTCGCATTAATGATATCCGGGGCAATGATCGCTGCAATGATAATAAAACAAGGAGTAAATGAGATACGAGACGAAATCAATTCCGTGACCGGAGACCGTAAGCTTGGGAAATGGTGGATATATGTCATTACATGGTTTATTCCTGTTGCAGCAGTAACATTACTCATATGGTGGCTGGCTCAATCATTTGTGCCGGGTGAATGGTTCAATCCATTCAGACAATTCTCTTTTATGTCATGCATATTCCAGTGGAGCATAGTATTGCTGTTGTTGCTTCTGTTTAACAGGAGAATTGCAAAACTCTTTTAAAAAGAAGCCCTCCTTCTCCGCCAAGAACCACTGAAAACTAACCGTGCTAATTCCATCCATCCGGGGAGATTCCTGGGGGGGGGTGGATTTTATTATAAAATAAATTTGACTCGCATGGTGTTTCTTTCGTAACTTTGTAATAATGAAATTCTTTCTTCACTATCTCACTACTCTCACGGCTGGTTTCAGCTAACATTATATGAAATTGCGTTCTCATGTGACCTATATGAAAGTTATGAATCGACGTTTTCGAATTCTCTATTACTTTTGGCTGTCGTTGTTTTTCATTGGCACAGTCACCTTACAAGCTCAAACTGCACCTACTTATTATTACGTAGCAACAAGTGGTGATGACTCAAATCCGGGAACAGAGTCGCTCCCCTGGAAGACGTTGACTAAAGCTGCTTCGATGGCAACTGCTGGTGTGACCGTTTTTATAAGACAGGGCACTTACCACGAGCGTCTCTTGCCTGTACACTCTGGAACAGCAGAAGAACCAATCACGTTCGCTTCCTATCCCGGAGAAACAGCAACTATCAATGGCGTGGGAATAGAACCCCCGACTGGATGGTGGTCCGGATTGATTTGGTTTGACGGTTTGAGTTACATTAAAATATCCGGATTCAAAGTAATAAATTCTGTAAACGAAGGCATCCATGTGGAAAATAGCAGCTACATCACTATAGAAAAGAACTACACGGACAGCACAAATTCTCCCGGAATAAAGGTGGGGAAATGCAATAATGTAGTTGTTGAAGCCAACGAAGTTGTTCACGGCTGTCTGTGGGAGGCTGAAGAATGCATTTGCATTGGTGTGACGAACTTATTCGAGATAAAAAACAATATCGTCCACGACGGTCTGACGGAAGGAATTGATTTAAAGTGTGGTTCATCAAACGGGATCGTCTGCAATAATGAAGTTTACAACCAGAAAGCAGAGAGAAATCCTCCCGGAATCTATGTAGACTCCTGGGATGGCAATGAGAAGAACATTGATGTATTCGACAATATCTCTCATGATAACGGCCATGGTTTTTCTGTTGGCAGCGAAAATGGAGGGTTAATTGAAGGTATAAAAATACATCACAATAAAGCATATAACAATAATAGAGGTATATGGGTGGCAGGCTGGGGTATTGCACAAAATCACTTTTTCGACAATATTGCGATCTATGGGAATGAATTCTATGATAATCAATTTGGAATTGAAATAGGTGGCTTTACAGGGACAAACATGGATAGTATAGAAGTATTCAACAATTTAATTTATCATAACAACGGTGTGGGAATAAGGATCACTCGTTATGATGGGCCGGCAGGTGAGTATGTTATACGAAATGTGTTAATCATCAACAACACAATCTATGGGAATGGCACTTTAGGGAACGGGTGGGATGCAGATAATGGAGGGATTAATATCTTCAACTTCTTACCTGAGAACATGATAATTCGAAACAACATATATAGTGAGAACGCAGTCGGCACTATTCATGTAGCCCCCGAGATCCCATCTGATAGTGTCAGTATTGATTACAATTTCTTCGATGGATTCCAGAATTTGGTGGACGAAAGGGCAGGGACAAACGCAGTCTATGGAGATCCCTTATTCTTAAATTCATCAATGAATGACTATCATCTGCAGACAGATTCCCCTGCTGTTGATAAAGGAGATCCTCAAACTAAGTATAACGACCCGGAAGATCCAGATAACAACGGATATGCGTTATATCCAGCACAAGGTACTCTTCGAAATGATATAGGTGCTTACGGTGGTCCCTTTGCATCTTCCTGGGATCTGGCTACCTTGATTGCTCCACCGTCGATACCGACACTAGTTTCACCCTTCAACGGTGCAACAGATGTCCCCACAACTCTCCTGCTAAGCTGGAACGGTCTCTGGGGCGCTACATCATATCATTTGCAGGTCTCGACAAGTTCAGATTTTTTATCGCTGGTTATTGATACAAGCATTGTAGGCCAATCCTGTGGGATCAAAGATATCGAGAGCAACAAGATCTATTACTGGCGAGTCAAAGCTTCAAACGCAGGTGGAACAAGCTCTTACTCCAGTACGTGGAACTTAACGACAAAAGGTCCGGATTTCATTGAACAGCTCAACTTTGATAACCCTTTTAAGTATACTTTATATCAGAACTACCCGAATCCATTCAACCAGATTACCACGATTCGATTTTCATTGCCGAAAATGAGCCCTGTTAAACTCTCCATCTTCAATTCTCTGGGAATGGAGATCGAAGTTCTGGTGAACCAGGTTCTCCCATCCGGTAACTATCACACACAATGGTTCCCGCATAGTAAAGCCAATGGTATTTACTTTTATCAGCTTCGGACATCCGAATTCATCGATATGAAGAAACTTATATTGCACAGGTAAATAGGTGTTCGGGTTGCTCTCTTTATGTTGCATTGCAGATTGCATAGGTCTAAGGTATACAACATAAAACGAAACCCTCACTGTTGATTAATGCTCGCCTGCGGCATCCAATTTAATACAGCAAAACGTGGATTTGGGTGGAGACGGAACAGGGAGTAACTTCGTTGATCCCTGAACTCCAGTCCTGCAAATAAGTGCTGCCATTTACCTGTCGGCAAACGGTTATTTTATTTTCGTATTTCGCTCCTGAGAGCATATTTTGTATTTATGAATTTTGGTGGACTGTGTCCACCGTAGCCCGGAGAAGCCTGCGAAAGGGCTAAGCCCTACTTCGCCAAGGCTTCGTAGGGCGGAGGTGGAGAATAAGGGAGTCGAACCCTTGACCCCCTGCGTGCAAAGCAGGTGCTCTGGCCAACTGAGCTAATTCCCCAAGTAGTCCCGCCCGGAGTTGAACCGGGGACCTCTACATTATCAGTGTAGCGCTCTAACCAACTGAGCTACGGGACTTGAATATAATTCCTTTTACCCTTTTTGATTATCTGCTTAATACTAGCAATAACCAATCCCGAAAAATCGAAATCTTTGATTTCGGAGTTTTTCGAGGATCCTCGATTTGAATTATGAACCTTCAACTTAAAAATCAAAGAGCTGTTTTTACTTAAAATTGTGTGCTTCAGGATACCAAAGTTACGACTTTTACTCCTAAAGCGGGTGCAAAGATATAAATTGATTTATTCCTGACAAGAAAAGAATTAGAAAAAATCTGAAATTAATTTCATGTATTATCTGTTACTGCTGATTATCCGGATACCGGTATATTAATACTGATCTACAGGTTATTAAGATCTATCCTTATCTTAAACATTTGCTCATGGTACATCCTGCTTTCGAGAAAATGCAGGGAATATGTCAGTTCCATATTTATATTATGATTCCTGTAAAAAGTCAGATACATATCGGTACGGTTATATTTCGTTGCCCTGTATACCGGATCGCCCCAGTAAAGATCACTGCCATGATCTTCATAAAATCTCATCAAACCATCTCCAAAATAATAGGTGTCGAACAGACCTATTCCTTTATATTCAATCCTTGCTTCCACCAATAATCCGTGCATTTTGATCCAACCAGTATTATCAGCTCTGGCCCTTTCAAATCCAGCTACCCACCCCGCATTTGCTTCAAGTACACTCAGAAATGTTTTATCCGACAGGTTAATTCCTGCAGAGGACTTAAAGAGCAGATTATCATGATAAGCTTCGCTAATTACCGGGTTCAATTTGCCGGTATAATGATACATATGCCCAAAATGCTCTATATAAAATAAACCATAATTATATCTTCCGTTGATACTCACAATAAATGCTTCATTAACAGTCTCCGACATACGTCCTGTCCAGTCGAGCCAGACTTTGATATAATTACTGTTACGGCGGAATTCAAGAAAGATGCCCTCTATATTTGGCCGGTAATAGCTTATTGAATCTTGTATAAAAAGGCGCGGATAGTTACTTGTTATCCTATCGCGCGGAAATGCACCCATTATAAAATTCAGAGGTCCTTTTGTCAGTTCATAATAGACTGTCGGATAAAAATCCTGAATTGCTTCCCGGTTCCCGAACTCATGCATAAGGTTTACCCCTATGCTTAATTTATGCACTGAATCCCATTTTAATCCGGCCTCCGGAGCTAACATAATCCCCGAAATTGTCTGCGGTATTTTTACTTCAGAACCTCCAAACTCAAGATTATCAAAGAAAGAGAATAGTCCAACCCGCCATATCTTCTCCTGTGAATACCCCATACTGTTGATGAAAAGCAGGATAAATAGTACCGGTATTATTTTTTTAAATAAAGAGATATTCATGTTTATCCGTCGGTTTATTCATGCAATCGTATTGGATCCGTATACCGGAGTATTATGATTGAGGTTCTTATTTATCAAATAATCAGCAGGTAGTATTTACTATTAACTTTATTTACTTATTTTCGCAATAATATCGATGCAATGTCAAATATAGTTATTATACCGACATATAAAGAAAGTGAAAACATTGAAGCTTTGGTAAAGGCTATTTCAACTCAGGATGTTGCATTTGATATCCTTGTAGTTGATGATAATTCTCCCGACGGTACAGCCGCAATTGTAAAAAATCTCCAGGGGTCATTTAACAACCTGCATCTGATTGAAAGACCTGGAAAACTTGGACTGGGCACTGCATATATGACAGGTTTCAACTGGGCTCTTGAGAAAGGGTATAACTATATTTATGAAATGGATGCTGATTTTTCACATGATCCGGCTGATCTGGTAAGGCTTTATAATGTATGCAAAAACGGAGATGCTGATGTGGCAATTGGATCCAGGTATATCAGCGGTGTCAATGTTGTGAACTGGCCCCTCTCAAGGGTTCTCATGTCATATTTTGCCTCAATTTATGTGCGAATGATTACCGGTATGAAAATAATGGATACCACTGCCGGATTTAAATGTTATAAAAGGGAGGTGCTTGAAAATATTAACCAATATCACATAAAATCAGTCGGGTACAGTTTTCAGATTGAAATGAAATTTATTGCCTGGAAACTCGGTTATAAGATTGTTGAGGTACCAATTATTTTTACCGACAGAAAGCTTGGCTCATCGAAAATGACTGGCGGAGTTTTCAATGAAGCTTTATGGGGGGTACTGAGAATGAAACTCAGGAGCTGGTTTGTGAAGTATAGAAAGAATGTTGAAGAGTTGAAAAGTTGAAGGGTTAAAGTGGGTTGAATTCAACAAGTTCCCCTCCCGGGAGAGCCTGTCCCGACCGACAGGTCGGGAGGTTAGGAGTGGGTTTCTTACGAAGTTGAAGAGTTGAAGGAGAAAGTGTGATAATTTATTAATAATGAGCAATATATTAATAAGAAACGCCACAATAGTTAATGAGGGACGGGTTTACAGGGGCGATTTGCTTATTAAGGATGAGATTATTTCTGCAATAGGATCTCCCGAACAGGTAAAAGCACCATCAAATGCAAAAATAATTGATGCATCAGGATTACTTCTGATCCCCGGAGTAATTGATGATCAGGTTCACTTCAGAGAACCAGGATTAACTCATAAAGCAGATATTTTTACCGAAACGAGGGCCGCTGTGGCAGGCGGGGTAACATCATTCATGGATATGCCCAACACTATACCCCGGACTGTTACTATTGAAGCTCTCGATGACAAGTACAGGTTAGGATCCGAAAATTCCCTTATTAATTATTCTTTTTATATAGGGGCAACAAACGATAACATTGATGAGATTATTAAAGCCGATCCAGTTAGAGTATGTGGTATTAAGGTTTTCATGGGATCATCAACAGGGAATATGCTCGTAGATAATGAGAATGCTCTCCGTGAAATATTCAGACAGGCAGCTATGCCGGTAATAACACATTGTGAACATGAGCCTACTATAAGAAGAAACACCGAGACCTTCCGAAAAAAATACGGAGAGGATGTGCCGGTTAAAATGCATCCCCTTATTCGGAGCCGTGAAGCCTGCTTTCGTTCATCATCCATTGCAATAGAATTAGCCAGGGAATATAATACAAGACTCCATGTCCTTCATCTTTCAACAGCTGATGAAATGAAGCTTTTCAGTAATGAATTGCCGTTGAATGAAAAAAGAATAAGCGGGGAGGTATGTGTTCATCATCTCTGGTTTGACGATTCCTTTTATGATGAACTTGGTACAAGGATAAAATGGAATCCGGCAATAAAGACCAAATACGACAGAGAATCATTGCTTGATAGCGTCAGGAATGATCTGATTGATGTTATTGCAACCGACCATGCGCCGCATACGCTCAAAGAAAAAACAAACAGCTATTTCAAAGCACCTTCCGGCGGACCTCTGATTCAGCATTCACTTGCTGCCATGCTTGAGTTGTGGCATAATAAAATATTCAGCATTGAAAAAATCATTGAGAAGATGTGTCACAATCCTGCCATTCTTTTTAAAATTAAAGGAAGGGGATTTATTAGGGAGAATTACAAAGCAGACCTCTGTCTTGTCGATCCGGATAATCAGTGGACTGTATCTAAGGATAATATTTTATATAAATGCGGCTGGTCGCCATTTGAAGGGACAACTTTCAGATCGAAAGTTGTTATGACAATCGTAAACGGAACGGTTGTATATAATAAAGGTATGATCAACGAGGATTACCGGGGACAGAGACTGGAGTTCGACAGATAATTATGTGTTGGGTGAGGAAGATTGCTTCGTCCTCACCACAAACCTTACTGTATTTCGTGTTCTCTGTTCCAGCAGTATCTCCCTTCCGGTTGTTATACGTTCTATTGCTTCAGGAGTATAATGCCTGATGGAAAGTATCTCTGCATTCTCGTTATAGACAGCCGAAAACTCATCTTTCAGTGTTTCAAGCAGGGCATCAATCTTTGGTCTTTCATCATCAACACATACATCAATACTTACGGCGCTTGCCTCAACAAGGTTAACCTTGATACCTTTTTCTGTAAACATATAAAAGATACGGCTCAGGTTATCACCCATTACAAAAGATAAGTCTTTCGGCAGAATTGAAATCAGTATCTGGCACTCTTTTTTTATAAAAACAGGAATAATTTGTTTGAGGACAGGATCATTTGTTACAAGGGTTCCTTCTGTATCAGGAGCAAGAAATGACTTTACATAAAGTGGTATGTTCTTGTTATGAAGCGGCTTTATTGTCTTGGGGTGAATGACTTTTGCTCCGGAGAAGGTCATCTCTACAGCCTCCCTGTACGACATTTCATCGAGCTTCTCCAGGTCATTCAGCCATTTCGGATCTGCATTCATAAGACCGGGAACATCCTTCCATACCGTAACGCTTTCAACATCAAGTATATTGCCGAGTACGGCAGCAGTATAGTCTGATCCCTCCCTGCCAAGAGTTGTCGACCTGCCAGAAACAGTTCCTGCAATAAAACCCTGGGTAACATATATATTCGACCTGCTGAAATCAAAGACCGATTTGATCCTGACAGTGCTTTCCTCCCAGAGGATATTGGCATCCCGATACCTGTCGTCAGTCAACAAGGTACTGCGGATATCAATCCACTCCGCTTTGATCCCCGATTTATTCAAATATTCCGCTACAATTACAGTCGACCATATTTCGCCATATGAGACCACCTGGTCGTATTCAGGATCATATTCCGATTTTGTTTCTGATCCCAGGTATTCTTTAAATTTTGAAAATAATGCATCAATTTTACTTTTTGCAGAATTTCCGGTTGGAAAAAGTTCATCAGCGAGGGAGGCGTGGTATATATAAACATTTTCCAGATATTCCTTATATGTACTATCTCCTTCAAACCATAATTTAAGAACCTTCTCAAGTGCATTGGTTGTTTTTCCGAAAGCCGAAACAACAACAATAAGATTACCCTTCTCAGCTGATACGATTTTAACAAGATTTTTTATACCAGCTGCATCCTTCACAGATGCTCCGCCGAATTTGAATACTTTCATAATATGGAATTTATGTCCTAAAAATAGGAGAAATAAGAATTAAGTACAATGGTACCATACAGTTTTTAGGTTTACCTTACTACTGAATTCCCTGAAACCATGCTTTTCAACATAGAAGAGGGAGTTGGGGGATCAGTGCGGGTCATTCATATCGGAGAGCTTCAACAGGGTTTCTTGTTGCCGCTCTCCATGTTTGCAAGGTTACTGTTAACAGTGCAATTACCAGCTCGGAGCAAACAGCTGCTGCAAAAATCCACCATTCTGTTTTTATGTGATAAGCAAAATTCCCAAGCCATTTAACAACAAGTAAGTATGCTGCAGGACAAGCAATCAGACTTGAAATTAATATCCATATTGTAAACTGTCTTGATAACAACAGAGATATCCCTAAAGCCCGGGCGCCCATGACTTTTCTTATACCAACCTCCTTGATCTTCTTGCCAATCACAAATGAAGCAAAACCAAATAAGCCAAGGCAGGAAATAAAAATGGCCAGTACCGTAAAAAGAGATAAGATCAGGCCGCTCTTTTCTTCTGTACTGTACAAACTGTTATAAGCATTCTCAAGATACCTTAAATTAAAATTGGATCCAGGCAAAACTGTATTCCAGACATTTTTTATATATGCCAGTGTTTCGTCGCTGTTCGATGGATTAATGCGGACGGCGATAGAAATATACATTTCAGGATTAATATAAATCAGTATTGGATCTATTTTTTCATGGAATGACTCAATATGGAAATCCTTTACAATACCTATAACTGTAACTCCGTTTTTATAATCCTCTCCCGGAATCATTAATCTGGTTCCAAGAGGTTTTTCCAGTCCCAGGATATTAACCGCAGCCTGATTAAGTAACACACTTTCATACCTGTCAGTGGAAAAATCCTGTGAAAAATCCCGGCCGTCAATAATTTCCAGTTGCAACGATCTTACAAATCCATAATCGGCAGGTAAAGCCTGGATATTTATTGAATTATCTGACGAAGTTCCGGCAGGTCTGACACTTATGTTCATCCTGCTGTTAACACCAGGAAGAGTATATGCTCCGGAAACATAACGGATGTTTGAGTTCTTCAGTAATTCATCTCTTAACACGTCATATTTTCTTCTTATTTCTTCGTTTAATCCCGGGAAATTCAACAACAGTACATTTTCCTTATTAAAGCCCAGATCAGATTTTTTCATGTAATTAAGCTGGCGGAATATTATAATTGTCCCGACGAGCAGGATTATTGAAATAGCAAACTGAAGCATAACAAGGAATCTCCTGAAAGTAAATTTACTTTTTAATCCGTATGTTTCTTTGCGTAAAACTTCAATTGGTTTTAGTCTGGAGATATAAAATGCAGGATAGGTACCTGCTGCTATCCCTACCATAATAATTATTAAAAAAACCAAAATTGTCAAAACCAAAAAATGTTGATTTGCCAGTACATAAGCAGTGTTCAGATAAGAATAAAGATTTGAATAGAACTGCTCAAACAGAAATACTGCTATCAGACTCGAAATAATGACAATTAATGTCGTTTCAGTCAGAAATTGAAAAATCAGCTGATTTCTTTTCGCCCCTGCTGTTTTACGTATCGCAACTTCGGTCATTCTTCCCAGATACCGGGAAATTGAAAGATTTAAAAAATTGAAACAGGCTATTATGAGAATAAAAACAGCTGCAGAAAGAAATATGTAAACATAAGTCTTGTTCCCTTTAGGTCCTATATCACCACGGGTATCGGTGTCCCAATGTATCTGGGTTAGCGGTTGCAAGTCGAATTTCATTCTTGCTGCCAGCCATTCACCCGCATTTTTAAGAAGCTCATTCAGTTTCGGAATGATTGAACTTACCGATTCATCATTTTTTAATAAAATATATGTCAGGTCGTCGCCCCACTGATTCCATGGCTGCTCAATGGTCTCTCCCATTGATTTAAGAGTTGAATAAGAAACCAGAATATCACATTGGAAATGAGTGTTTTCAGGAATATTGTCAATTATCCCGGTTATCCTTAAAGGAGTATCCTTAAATGATAATTCCTTCCCTAACGGATCAGCATTGCCAAAATATTTAGCTGCGGTCCTTTTTGTTATCACTGCCTTAAAAGGTTCTTTAAGGGCATCCTCAGGAACACCTTCCTGAAAAGAAAATGTAAAGATTTTCAGAATATCCGGGTCGGCAAAGAATAAATTTTCCTCTTTGATTTCCTGATTATCCCTGGTTTTTATAACAGCATCGTAACTTTTCCTTATACGTGCCACAGATTTGACTTCAGGGATCTGAGAATCAATGGCTGCTGCCAGGGCAGGCATTGATCCTGCAAATTTCATAAAACTTCCTGGCGTACCCCATTCAAGCGCTACTCTATAAATATTCTTTCTGTTAGTCTGAAAACTTTCATAACTCAATTCATTTATTACATACATAAGAATCAATAAGCATACAGTTATTCCAAGAGCTAATCCCAGAATATTAATTGATGAGAAGAACTTGTTCTTAACAATACTATTGATTGCTGTTCTTAAATAATTTCTGAACATCCGGTTGTTATATTATTTTTACGGTTACTTTTCATTCATACTTTAATGCATCTATCCCGATACGGTTGGCTTCGCCGAGCTCACTTCGTTCGGTTCGTCACAGAGGATCTTCGCCCTCCTTATTACTCATTATCGCAGAGCTTCGACAGGATTTCTTGCTGCCGCTCTCCGGCTCTGCCAGGAAACCACCCCTAAATCCCCCAAGGAGGACTTTTAATTCTGCTACTAACCTCACTTTCAATCCTCATAACTATATCTCCATTTTAGTTTCGATTCCTTCCATTAGTTCATTCTTTTAGCCCCCTTGGGGGTTGGGGGGTCATTCATATCGGAGAGCTTCGACCGGATTTCTTGTTGCTGCCCTCCAGCTTTGCCAGCTTACAGTAAGTAAAGCCAACACAAGAATCATTATTCCTGCAATAGCAAATACCCACCAGCTTAAGTCGGCTTTATATGCAAAATCCTGCATCCACTTACTTATAAAAATCCATGCTCCCGGGCAGGCAATTAAAAATGCCATAATCACCCATTTCGCAAAGTCTTTATTCAGCATTGACAGGATTTCTGAAACTTTTGCACCATTAATTTTTCTTATCCCAATCTCCTTGGTCCTATTCTCGGCTTCAAGAGTACTTAATGCAAAAATTCCCATAAAT
>Ga0307432_1001789_pt1 | contig 12409 bp, 14 predicted proteins | sample SalMarWE160150MG_FD_202158 | JGI IMG/M metagenome (GOLD analysis project Ga0307432, IMG submission 202158) | Salt marsh sediment microbial communities from the Plum Island Ecosystem LTER, Massachusetts, United States - WE1603-150 | ecosystem: Environmental > Aquatic > Marine > Intertidal zone >...
AAAGAGAAGGTAATAGCCATTATCCATGAAAACAAGGATGTATTCATGTCGTGTCTCTATGGCAATGAGCTTACGATTTCTCTTGAGGGAATTAAGGAGATTGCTGATAGGTTAGAATCTGAAAGAAGAAAAGCGACAATTAAATCAACATAAAAAAAACAAAGGACAGAAACATGTGCCTGGCCAATATTTACCAACGTGGAAATGGGGGCAAGCTACTTATAAAAGACATTGCCTACCTTAAAGTTGATGGTAACCAAATAGAGATGGAGAACCTTGCGGGAGAAAGTAAAAGTTTGCGAGCAAAAATAAACGAGATAGATTTTATGAACTCCGATGTTTTTGTGGACGAATTAGCTCCTGAAAACGAGCATGAAATGAAAAGGATAAAATAAAAATGATTGGCCAAACTCAAAAACCGATAGAGGAAATCCTCGAGTACTTAGAAGGTAAGGAAAAGGTTGTTCTCGTTGGGTGCGGGGGATGCGCTACGATTTTTCACACAGGCGGTGAAGTTGAAGTAAAAGAAATGGCAGAAAAGCTTGCCGAGAGAGGAAAAAAGGTTATAGCAGCTATTGCTCCACCTTTTGGGGAGTTTACCTGCTATTTTCCTTGGAGTAAAGCTCGCTTAAATGAATATAGAAAAGAAATTGAAGAATGTGATGCTATTTTGATGTTGACATGCGGCGATGGACTTCAAGTTGTGAGGGAGTTAATTCTGGAAGAAGAGTTCGAAATTACAAAGCCCATTTATCCGGCGACAAACCCAATAGGGCATATGGGAGGGGGACCCACTCTATTCAAAGAGAAATGTCAACAATGTGGAGAATGCGAACTTGGTAAATTCGCCGGAATCTGTCCTCTGACTCAGTGTGCTAAAGGATTGTTAAATGGGCCGTGCGGAGGAAGTAAAAATGGAAAATGTGAGGTAGAGCCTGAGCGAGATTGTGCCTGGATAAAGATTTATGAACGTTTTAAAGCGCTGGGTGAGCTGGAGAAGATGAAAAAGATAGTCGGACCCAAGGATTGGAGCAAGATGAATCGGCCTCGAGAAATCGAAGTTGCTCCTCTTGAGATTAAGTAAAGGGACTTGGAAATTAGATTTCGAAGTTTTCATAGGTGGTCACAAAGATGCCTACGTATGAATACAAGTGTGATGTCTGTGGCTATACGTTTGAAAAATTTCAAAGTATGAAGGACAAAGCAGTTAAAAAATGTCCGAAGTGCGACGGCAAAGTCCAGCGTCTAATCGGTGGTGGAGCTGCTGTGATTTTTAAGGGCTCAGGTTTCTATGCAACCGACTATGCTACCAGCAATTCCCCAGCTTGTGGTTGAGACAGGCCCTGTTGCGGCCGTGATATGCCCTGTGATAAAAAACCGTGTGAATCTTAATACCAAAAACAAGGATATAGAAACTTGATGGAATGAAAATGGATTATTCAGCAAACCCTAATTACAAATGAAAGATTAAAAAGAATGAATGCAGGAAAATAGTGCGAATGCGAGGCATACGTGATTAAATTAGTCAATGTTAATTTAGCGTACAATGGCGAGACAGTTTTTGAGAACTTTTCCCTGGAAGTCAAAAAGGGAGCGAAAGCCATTATATTAGGAAAGTCCAGTCTGGGTAAATCATCTCTTTTCTTTTTGATTTTGGGATTTGTTACTCCTGATAGAGGTAAGGTTTTTTTTGACGGGAATCTTGTTGATGAGAAGAGTGTTTGGGATATCCGTAAAAAAGTCGCGTATGTTGACCAGGATGTGAGTATCGGTGATGGAAACGTTTCTCGCTGGCTTGACTTTGTTTCCCATTTGAAGGCTAACGGTTCCGTTGGTTTTGAAAAGAATAAAGTTAAGGATTTTTTAGATTTTTTCGAGCTAAGTGTTAATGTGCTTGGTAAGGATGTCTCTGAGTTGTCAGGCGGCGAGAGACAGCGATTAGCCATCATTGCTTCTGTTTTGCTTGAAAGGAAGGTTTTTATTTTAGATGAAGTAACTTCTTCGCTTGACAAACATCTTAGAAGAAAGGTGGTTCACTATTTTGTCGAGCGAGATGATTGGACCGTTGTTGTGATTTCACACGATACTGTCTGGCTTAATAATCCTCGCGTTAAGGTCTTCGATTTGGAGGTTGGGAAATGGAGACAGTAAATATTTCTATATTTTCTTTAGCGTTGACTTTTCTTCTATTGGCTGTGCCGATTTTCTTGAGTCTGATTTTCGATATCGGCTTAATTAAGGCACTTTTTAATTCTGTGGTGAGAATGTCTATTCAGCTTATTCTCATTGGTGTTTTTCTGAAATATCTTTTTCTATGGAACAATACGTTAGTTAATCTGTTATGGCTTTCGGTTATGGTTCTGGTAGCGGTCTTCTCTGCTGTACGAGGTTTTTCAATGAAGATTAGCAAAGTTCTTGTTCCGGTTTTTCTCTCGTTTTCGATTGCTACTTTTATCATTATTTTGTACTTGAATGTTATTATAATTCGCCTTGATTATGTTTTTGACGCACGGTATCTGGTTGTTCTTGGGGGAATGCTTCTCGGTAATTCTCTCAGGGGGAACATCGTCGGTATTGCAGCTTTCTACAAAAATATTAAGAAGGATTCAAAAAAGTTTCTGTATGCGTTGTCACTCGGTGCTTCTCTTCACGAGGCACTTCTTCCTTATTTGCGACAGAGCGTACAGCTTGCTCTTAAACCAACATTAGCGTCTATGGCGACGATGGGGATAGTTGCCCTGCCGGGTATGATGACAGGAGTCATCCTTGGCGGCGCAAACCCGGAAGTAGCTATAAAGTATCAGATTATGATTATGATTGCCATCGTGACTAGTACGACAGCAAGCGTTGTGCTTACCATTCTAATGACAATGCGTGTTTGCTTTACGAAATATGGTACGTTAAAGACGGAAATTTTTGTTGGGAATTCATCATTTTAACCAAAAACAAGGATATAGAAACTTGATGGAATAAATATGAGCATTACAGAAAATTATACCAGACTCCGGGAAGAAATTCCAGCAGATGTGACCATAGTTGTATCCTGTAAGACAAGAGCAGCAGAAGAAATAGAAGAGGCAATAAATGCCGGGGCTACAGATATAGGCGAGAATTACGTTCAGCAAGCCGGGCAGATGTACAGTGCTTTAAGGGAAAAAGCGGCTAAAGTTAAATGGCACATGATAGGTCATTTACAGACGAACAAAATAAACAAGGCGCTAAGAATCTTTGATGTTATTCAAACTCTTGACTCTCTGGAAAAAGCGGTAGCCATTGAAAAAAGGGTTGAAAAGGCGAAGAGGAAAATAGTTCCGGTTTTCATAGAGATTAATATTGGTAGTGAGGATTCCAAGGCCGGTATAAGACCTGATGAGCATGAACCGTTCGAGGCGTATATTGAAAAGTTGATTATGGATATGTCGGAACTTGAGCATTTAAGAATTGAGGGTTTGATGACAATGGGTCCTCGCTTTGGTAACCCTGAGAACGTCAGACCATATTTCAAAAGAACAAGGAATATATTTGAAAGAATCAAGAATATCAGTTTACCAAATGTGGATATGAAATATTTGTCTATGGGAATGACAAATTCACGCAGAGTCGCAATAGAAGAAGGTTCCAACATGGTCAGAATCGGAACAGCGATATTTGGGGAAAGAAATTAAAGGTAAAAAATGGCTGAAGAGTTTTCGTTTAAAGATTATACCATAGTCTCCTGCGGAACGCTTGCTCCAGAGTTAAATTACTTAAGAAAGCAGGGTTTTTTAGATGCTGAGAAAATTGTTTATACGACACCTGGACGACACGAGGTTCTTAAAGAGCTTGAAAGCCAATTGATACAAAAAATAGACGTCGCCAAGCAGCACTCTAAGAAAATCATAATAGTTTATGGCGGCAAATTCTGCTATGTAAATGCCGACAATCCCTATAGAACGATAGATACCATAATCCAGGAGCAGAAAGACAATGTTTCAATCTCCAGAATAAATGCAACTCACTGCGTAGATATGGTAGCCAGTGAAAAGCAAAGAGAAGAAATCAGCGAGGGTAGAAAGATATGGTGGTTTACTCCAGGGTGGATAATCTATCGTAGTTATGTCTTTCAGGACTGGGATAAAGGCAAAGCCAATGAGAATTTCCCTCAGCATACAGGTGGAGCCGTTTTATTAGATGGCATAGACTTTTGGGATAGATACTCTCAAGAGCATCCTGAAGAAATCCTTGAGTTTTCTGACTGGATGGGAATTGAAATTCGACCCCATAAAATTGCCCTGAATAGATTAAAAAATCTTCTTTCAGATTGTGTCATTTCAGATTTGGAAAAAGAACTTTCCGAACTGAAAAGCAGATTGCCTGCCCATTCGCCGAAACCGCCAATGATACAGCAACTGCAGTATCTCGAGGAAAAACTGGAAAATGCGAAGAAAGCAAGGCAGTCTGCCTGATAATCAGCACGATTTTCAAAAAGTGAAAAATGACTGAAGACATGGAAACATGGGAAAAGGAAAACGGAGTTAAATTTTTAAGAAAAGTTGGACTTCGGCCTGGCCAAACAGTCCTCGATTTTGGCTGTAGAGTGGGCCATTATACTATTCCGGCGGCCAAAGTTGTCGGAAATGAAGGAATTGTTTATGCCGTGGACAAAGAACAGCAAACACTAAATGAACTGCAACAAAAAGCAACTTACCTGAATTTAAAAAATATAAGAACAATAAACACTTCAGGCCAGATACAAATAGACTTAGAAGACGACTCTATTGATGTAGTTTTATTCTATGACGTTCTCCATTATCACGAACAAAAAGAAAGAGAAAAGCTGTACGTCGAAGCTCAGCGTGTTTTGAAACAAGATGCTTTGTTTTCCGTTTATCCCAAGCATACCTTAGAAGATAATCCAATAATGGAGTTTCAGAACCGGAACCTAAAAGAGATTAAGCAGGAGATTCAAAGTTCAAATTTTGCTTTTGAGAAAAAACATTGTGGTATTATAAGCCATGACAATGGGCTTAACAAAGGTTGTGTCTTGAATTTCAGAAAACACGAATAAATTGAGAAATATGAAAGAAATTGAAATATCAAGGAAGATTTAAAATGAAAATGACAATTGTATATGACAATGATGCAAATGCCGGTCTAAAATCGGGATGGGGCTTTTCCTGCTTAATAGAAACAGAAGGTAAAATTTTATTTGATACCGGCAATAGCGGCGAAAAATTGATTTACAACATGAAACAATTAAATGTTGAGCCGAAAGATATAGGTAAAGTTGCTATCTCACACAATCATTGGGACCACACAGGCGGATTAAAGGAATTCTTGAAAGCCAATAGTAAGGCTCAAGTTTTTTATCCGAAATCCTTCTCAAAGCCGACCGAGATATCGCCAGGCATCCATTCAACCGGTGCTCTTGGTACATTTATCAAAGAGCAGTCTCTAGTAGTAAATACTCAAAAAGGAAACATTATTGTAACTGGCTGCGCCCATCCGGGTCTGCAAAATATAATTGAAAAAGCAAGGCAGCTCGGAACAATTTATGGAGTTTTGGGAGGATTTCATGGATTCTCAAGATTAGAAAAACTTCAAAAAATTGCACTAATTGCCCCGTGTCATTGCACAAAGTACAAACAGGAAATTAAACAAAGGTACCCTGCTCAATTTAAGGAAATAAAGGCAGGTAGTATTATCGAAATTTGAAAGAAGGTAACGACGGTATGCCAAGACCGAGACATTTCAGGCGAATTGGTTGCCTGCCACAGGCGAACTTTTATAAACCCAGGGGTATCCCTCTTGCCATTTTGCAGCATGTCAATCTGACTTTTGATGAGCTTGAGGCAGTTCGCCTTGCAGATTTAGAGGGTCTGTATCAGGAACAGGCGGCACAAAAAATGAACATCTCGCGCCAGACGTTTGGCAGGATAGTTGAGTCAGCCCATAAAAAAATCGCCGATGCTTTAGTCAATGGTAAAGCCCTGTCAATTGAAGGCGGCCCTTTTGAACTCACACCTCCAGTAGCTGACGTTGGCCCACCACCACATCGCTTTCGTAGAGGCCGCGGTGGCCCTGGCAGACACGGCCGTCGGGGATAGTCTTATAATTCAAAGCCGGCAATCTTTGCACCGCAATCCGGACAGCAGGAATTTTTTATATGATTGGCAAGTATTCTATAGCCGACGCGTTCAATCAGCATTCGGCTGCACTTATAGCAAAATGTGCTCTCAGATTTTGCCCCCGGCACATTACCTAAATAAACGTAATGCAGCCCTGCCGCCCTGCCAATATCATAAGCGCGCTCTAAGCTTTCAAACGGCGTGGGCACAGAATCCAGGTATTTATACTGCGGATGAAATCGGCTGATATGCCAGGGGACATCAGCTCCGGCTTTGGTAACAATAAAATCAACGAGTTTTTTCAGCTCATCCTCAGAATCGTTTTCCCCCGGCACCAACAACGTAGTAATCTCAAGCCAGATGTCCGTCTGATTTGCGATATAGCTGATTGTATCAAGCACCGGCTGCAATCTCGCCTTACACAGCCGTCTGTAATAATCATCGCTAAACGCCTTCAAATCAACGTTTATACCATTGAGCCAATCCTTGGCAAAATCAATTGCTTCGACCGTTTCGTAGCCGTTACTGACAAAAACGTTCGTCAGTCCCCGTTGCTTTGCCAGCCGTCCACAATCATCGCACAGCTCCATAAAAACAGTCGGCTCAGTATAAGTATAAGCAATGCTTTTGCAGCCGCTGCGAACAGCCGCTTCGACGATTTGCTCCGGCGTTATTGGCTCACCATCGATTCGCCCGCTCTCGTAAGCCATCTGGCTTATCTGCCAGTTCTGACAAAATTCGCAGCGGAAATTGCATCCCATCGTTGCGATTGAAAAACTCCTCGTCCCCGGCTGAAAATGAAATAATGGTTTTTTCTCAATAGGGTCGGGATTGGCTGAGCATACCTTGTCGTAAGTTAACGAGTAAAGCGTCCCATCAATATTTTTCCGCACGAAGCATTTGCCTAATTTCCCATCATCAATCAGGCACCGATGGTTACACAGCTTACATCGAACCTTATTACCCTGCTCAGCGTCCCACAGCACCGCTTTTTTAAGACCCTTTTCTTCTGTTTCCACAATTGCCTCGTGCCAATCTTGTCATTCCTGCGAAACTTGTCATGAGCTAAGCCGTAGGAGCAAAACTCCGCTTTATAATTGTTCTAAGCCAAGCAAAGAATATCGAATAATTATCTTTACTTTTGCAGTTTAATATATAGAATAGATAAAATCAATTGTATAACTTATCATATACTCATGAGCTATACAGGTATGAGAATATTATCTTCCATCGTGGTTGTTTTGCCCGACCGCTACCTAAGCATTACCCTCCTCCGTTCCATCTGTGCCAAATGCCCTCCATAGCCATATTATCTTGCAATAAGCAAGACGTAGCATTCAGCATGAATAAGATTTTGCCAAAATCTTAATTGGATGCCTAACATTCTTATCGCTAATATGCTCTATCTGCATCTTACAGGTGGAGCATTCGGTTAGAACATTTTTGACAGGTGATTGCTCAAGGGCCTTCTTTAAGTTCGCAGCTATCAGCAAGGAAAGCTCGTAATTTTTCTTACTAATGCCAAACGTGCCTGCAATCCCACAACAGCCGGCCTTAAGGTCTATAATCTTCACTCCGCAAAGCTCCTGTAGCAGCTCTATACTCGCTGTCTCATCGCCCACAGCACATAAATGACAAGGCAAATGGTAAACGTACTCGTCGTTCGTCGCTCGCTGCTCGTCGCTCGTCCGTCGTTTTAATTTACCCTCTTTAAAAAGGCCATATAGATAATTCATCAATTCATAAGTATTTTCAGATACAAGCTTTACATCATCTCCTTTAACAAAATGTCTTAATTCCTGCTTCAGGCATAAAGCAGCACTCGGCTCAGAACACACTATCTTATAACCATCTCGAATCGCTTTGGCTAAGTGATTCACACTATATGCCAAATCCTTACGGGCTCTTTTGACATTTCCATACACAATCGCCGGTAGTGGCGCCGGCCTTTGCTTTGGCAAAATCACCTCAATATTATTTGCCCGCAGAACATCCAGCACTGCAAATCCCAATTCGTGGTCATTATAATTCGCATACGTATCTACAAAGTAAGCAACTTTATCAATTGGCTTTTCAATCAGTTCACAAGCCACCAAGTATTTCCGTCCCACATTCAGGAAACTGCTGTGTTTAAACTCAGGCATATCTCTTCGTCTATCTATCCCGGCAACTTTCTCTAAGAGCCACTTAAAAATTGAAAGTCGCATAAAGAAATTAGACACTGGCGAAAAGATGCTGCCTAACATACTAAGGTAGCGATTATGACTTAATACAAACTCCGCCTTCCGCAGCCCTTTTCGCCTGGCGTACTCCGCTCGTGCCATAGTTATTAATTTTGAAATGTCCACTCCTGATGGACATTCTTGCAAACACACCTTGCAGTTAATGCACAAATCCAGGAATTTTCTAAACTGCGGCGATTCAAAATCCTTATCATCTAATTGCCCTGTCGCCCAGAAATGAAGGATATTTGCCTTTGCCCGCGAGCTGCCTAATTCTTCCCCCACTGCCCGAAACACCGGACACATCCGCAAATCCGGCTCTTTGCTCAGGCAAAGGCCACATCCGTAACATTGCTCAAGCTCCAGCTCAAGCTCATCTTTCTCAAAAAGCAAATCCGTCTTAATTTTCTCCGGCAAAACCTTGTGCTGAGTTCTCAGGTTCTTAACCATAACGTCAGTATCGGGATTGATTATCTTGCCCGGATTCATTAAACCTTCAGGGTCGAATATATCTTTGATTTTGCAGAGTATTTCATAGTATTCATCGCCGTATTGCTGCCTGATAAAGCCAGACCTTACTAATCCATCTGCATGCTCACCGCTGATTGACCCGCCAAGCGACCACGCAAGTGAAAAAACATCATTCGCTATCGCCCGCATCTTTTGCACATCAACCGGCTCACTTAAATCCAGATAGGGACGCAAGTGCAGCTCCCCATCGCCGGCATGTCCGAAAAAGGAAACTTCAAAATCATATTTTTTTTCTATCTCTTGTATACCCGAAATATACTCACCAAGTCGTTTGTAACTGACGCTGGTATCCTCCATAAATTCTGCCGGGCGCTTTTTGCCTTTTTTTCTGTAAAGTAGTGGCCCGGCATCTCTACGCGATTTCCATAGTCGCTCCTGTTCATACACGTCAAAAAAGGTCCTTCGGCTGATTGCTAAATTACCCACCGCTGAATCTGTTTTTTCTATTTTCTCCCGTACCTGCCGCTCCGTCTCGCCGATGTGCTCGACCAGAAGAACCGCAGCGGCGCCAGCCGGCAGAATATCCCGATATTCGGGCAGTGCCTCAAAGGCCATATCAATTAAGGTTCTGTCCATCAATTCGCAAGCTGATGCACCGCTATCAACGATAATGGGCACCGCCTGAGTCATTTTCTCCAGTGAATCGAAATCAAGCCGTAATAGCCCTTTGGTCGGCTCTAATGCCACCGTCCTGAGTGTAATTCTCGTAAAGATAGCTAATGTTCCTTCTGAACCCGCCAACAGCCGGGCCAAATCTATCTTTCCGTTATGACATATCTCTGCAATGTTATAACCGCTTCTATTGCGACTCGCTTCGGGCAGGGCCTTATTGATAACTTCTTCTTTCCCTCGAAGGACAGTTTCACACTCTTTAGCAATCTGACCGGCTCTTTTGCTTTTTGGCTCGAAATCATTTTTGAATTCAACTAAACTGCCGTCAACCAAAACCGCTTCGACACCTTCCACATAGTCTGCCATATAACCGTATTCAAGCGAATGAGCGCCTGTGGAATTATTGGCGACGCACCCCCCTATTGTCGCTCGATTACTGCTCGATAGGTCAGGTCCAATCTTCCTGCCGTACTCATATAGGCATTTATTCAAATCGTCCAATACCACTGCTGGTTCACAAATTACCGTCTCCCAACCGTCTATAACATCGATGATTTTGTTCATATATCGGGTCATATCAAAGACTATTCCGCTACAGAGCGATTCCCCTGCCACTCCGCTACCCGCTCCGCGGGCAACCATCGGTATACCTTTGGCACTGGCATATTTGACCACAGTGACCACATCCACGTTGTCACGCGGTGCAACAACACACATAGGAACGATTCTGTAAATGCTCGCATCCGTGCTGTACGCTGCCCTGTGCAGAATATCGGCAAAAACATTCCCTCGGACGCTTTTTACTAAATCAGCTGCAATTTGCTCCGGCTTTTCGTGCATCACTTTTACAATTCCTTTGCTACTGATTTCTTAGCAGTTGTTAAGAGGTTCAAATATCAAAGATAAGGACGAAAGAATTACTGCGAGGGATGAATGCTGGATTTCCTATTTTCATTTTACTTTTTAATTTTTATCAGCGTCCTCAGAGCTCCCTGTAGCAATAAAAATTAATGTTCGAAATCACGAGGCAAAAACTGTGCTTTGGAAATGGTTCCACTCATTCGCAGAATGGCGAGGTCGTCCTCGCTAACTTGTCCATTGATGAACTGTTGAACAGAAGGATGGGGATGATTACGAATATGTTCAGCGTCACCATCGGCGATAATCTTGCCGTTATGCAGCATAATAATACGGTCTGCTATTTTGTAGGCGCTTGTCATATCGTGTGTAACAACAATTGTTGTCACTCCGAGTTCTCTTTGAAGCTTCAAAATAAGCTCGTTAATTATATCCGCGCGAATCGGGTCCAGTCCGGTGGTCGGCTCATCATATAAAATCGCCTCCGGGTCTAACGCAATAGCCCTCGCTAACGCCACCCGTTTTTGCTGGCCCCCAGAAAGATTAGCCGGATAATAGTTCTGAAAGCCGTCTAGACCGACCATTGCCAGCTTGACTTTGACAAGCTCTTCAATATCTCTCCAATCAGTTATCTCGTAATGCTGTCTTATAGGAAACAATATATTTTCAGCCACGCTAAGACTATCGAACAACGCTCCACCTTGGAAAAGGAATCCATAATGAATACGTATTCTATTCAATTCATTTTCACTTAGTTCATCTATTCGTTGATTCTTAAAGTAAATCTCTCCTGCACTCGGCCGAAGCAGCACTATCAAGTGTTTTATTAAGACTGTTTTTCCACATCCGCTTGGCCCAATCACAACAGTGGTCTTTCCCTTCTCTATCGTCAGAGAAATCTTATCCAGAACGACATTGCTGCCGAACCGCTTCGTGAGGTTCTTCACCCTAAACATACCGTCTTTATCACCGACTCGGCTTGTCCTGCTTCCGTTGTTCTCTTTCACTTTTGAATTTTTACTTTTCACTTTTTATCCGACCAGACTTCTGATTGGCCAAAACGTAAAGTAGATCGCCTTGAAGATCACTGCCAGAGCATAATCCAGCGCCAATATCGAAATAAAGCTTGCCACAAAAGCCTCCGTGCACGCCTGCCCAACACCATGCGCTCCTTCCCTGCATGTAAAGCCCTTATAACAGCTAATAACCGCAATTGCTCCTCCAAAAAAAAGACCTTTTATAACACCAACTGCAACATCCCACAGTTCCACACCGGAGGCACTAAAGCTCCAATATGCTTGACTGTTAATCCCCTTCAAAAGAACGCTTACGATATACCCGCCGACAATACCCATCAAATCCGCATAGATAATAAGAAATGGGGTAAGCAGTAAACACGCCAGAACACGGGGCGCAACTAAGTATCGTAGCGGGTTCGTACCTATGCTTCTGACGGCATCAATTTGTTCGGTAACATTCATAGTCCCCAACTCAGCTGTCAAAGCCCCTCCGACGCGTCCAGCCAACATAAGTGCCGCAAGCACAGGCCCCAACTCCTTAACTACTGATATGTTAATTAAGACACCAAGACGCTCTTCCAAACCCATAGCTCTAAGCTGGTCGTATGCCTGAACCGCCAATATCATCCCCACAAACGCTCCGGTTATCATTATAACCGGCACGCTGCGAACACCAATGATTAGCATCTGTGTCCAGATTAAAGGGTATGTCCTGCTTCTGGCGCAGCTCCAGGTAGATGCGGTTATCGTCTGCCAGACAAATCGTGCAAACCGCCCTGAGTTACTGACCCCCGCTATGGTTTTTGTTCCTACTACATCAATCATAATATCAGGCTCCAGAATGTACCTTATAAGATAAATATAAATTACATTGGGTATTTTAACTACATCGACCATATTTGCATTATTTTTTACCAATCCCTATTTCCATTGTCAATATTACCATTTCCTTATTGGCACTCGGCACCTATTATTGTGTATTTAGAGCCTATCCGAATAACCTGGTCGTTATGAGGCCGAGCGAAAAGTCCGAGGACAAGGCGGCAGGCCAAAAACGCCC
>Ga0307432_1001790_pt1 | contig 12407 bp, 10 predicted proteins | sample SalMarWE160150MG_FD_202158 | JGI IMG/M metagenome (GOLD analysis project Ga0307432, IMG submission 202158) | Salt marsh sediment microbial communities from the Plum Island Ecosystem LTER, Massachusetts, United States - WE1603-150 | ecosystem: Environmental > Aquatic > Marine > Intertidal zone >...
TCGCCTCCGGCTTCCTTCAGATCCCGCCTCACAACGGGCACCCTTGCCCTCGGCTCGTGGTTCCGGTCATCACAGCCCACAGAGGACTTTCACCTCCAAGAGTCGCGCCATGCCTGGCGCACAAAAATCCCGGCACCCCAACACGCGGGGGAACCGGGATCAAGCGTCATCAAAGCCGGGCGATGCTCAGCACGCACCGTTGCGTGCACGGTCGCACGCGCCGCCGACTGCCGCCGATCGAGGCACCCATCGCCGAGGGCACCACGTCAACAAGCAACGATCACCGGTAGGTTTTCTGGCTTACGGATCATCCTACTGACCACGCCTTCTCCACAGGCAAGCGCGTTGCACATGCTGCAACACACCGGGCTTGCAAATGGCACAATGTGGCGTTCGTCCCCGATTACAGCGGCGGGTCCACGGTGGATTCTCACCACCTTCCCCTTTACGTCCGCCGAAGCGGACACCGGCAACCGCGAGCTATTCACTTGTCAAGGCCGGCCGACACAATCCGGCCAAGGCGAATACATACCGCCTTCTTCACAGCGAGTCAAGCGAAAATTCCTTTTTCGGTTTGTGTTATGCTGCGGATGCACCCGCTAAGCAGGTCGCACCGTGTCCTCTTGGCCGATGCCGGTGCGGCGCTGTATAAGCTATGATCTGATGCGCTCACAGACTGACGGAGCAGGCCGTGAATCAAAGACAGCAGCATCCCATACAAGTAGCAAGTTACACGCTGTGCGGACCGACGGCGTGCACCACAAACGCGTTGATTCCCCTCCGATCTCCGCGCGGGCTAAAGCCCCCGGCTCGCTGCCGTCAACGGTGCTTGCGTGGATGCAAACCGTTGATTGGTCCGGTCTTGGCTGGTCTTGCGATAGCCGTAGCCGCCGCCGGCTGCACTGTCGTCCGCGAATACCGGGCCAAACGTCATGTGGACCGTGGCGAGGCACTGCTGACAGCGCAGGATTTGGAAGCGGCGCTGCTGGAGTTCGAAGCCGCGGCCGAGCTGACCCCGCAACTGGCCGTCGCACACTCGCGGATGGGCGTGATCTACAGGCGGATGGGTGAGTACGAGCAGGCCGCCGATTGTTTCCTGGAGGCGATCCGGAACGACCCCTTCTCGTTCACGGACACGTTCAATCTGGCACAGCTTTACCATTTCATGGACCGTGTTCAGGACGCGATCCGGGCCTACCTGCACGCGGTGCAACTGAGGCCCAAGGACTTCGACGCCCAACTCAACCTCGGCGTGTGCTACCAGAAGAGCGGCGACTTCGACCAGGCCGTCGAACGGTTCCGCAAGGCGATCGACATCGATCCGAATCGGCCACACGCCTACGTCAATGTCGGCGTTGCCCTCGATGCACAGAAGAAGTACTACGAAGCCGTTCGTGCCTACAAGGAGGCGTTGGAGCGTGACAGTCATCAGCCGGTAATGCTGGTCAACCTCGCGCATACCTACATGAACCAGGACCGTTTGAAGATGGCCCGGCACGCGCTCGAGCAGGCGATCCGGATGGACCCCCAACAGGCTACAGCCCACGAAGCGCTCGGGTACTGCCTGTTTCGCATTCGGGATTTCGAGGAGGCGGAGCAAAGCTACAAACAGGCTCTGGCCTGCAACTGGAGGCTGCCCCGCGCGCACGCCGGTCTCGGTTCGATCAACATGCTGGCTTATCTCAAGGACAATGCATTGACCGATCGGCGTGATCTCGCACTGGAGTACTGGCATCGATCACTCGAACTCGACTCTGACCAGCCGCGCATCCGCAAGCTCATCGCCCAATACAAACCCAAACACCGTGACCCCGAAGAGGCGCTGATCGGCACGCACAGCACACCGTAATCGTACCTCGCTTCGATCGACCAGCGATGTACAATCAACTGCGTCGCGCGTTGATCCGAGCCCCAAGCGCAAGCGCGGGGGTTACTGCACCGAACACTGTATACGTGCGGAACGAACATCAACCTTTCGCCGCCGCTCCAGGCTCTGATTCGTATTGGTCGGCAAGCTGATCGACGAGTTCGCCGTTGCGATAGATACGGGTGATCTCGATGTTCCGACCGCCCTCCACGAAGATCGGCGGGCGAGCGCTGTGTCCGGCGTCGCCGAAGGGCTTGATCGGCGCGGGACCCGGCGACTGGCACACGATCGTCTCGCAGGGCAATCGACAACGAACAAGATCATGAATCCTGATCCAGTCGTCGGCAAACGTGATTCGACGGGTGTATCGGTCATGTGCAAGACGATGGTAGTCGACAACGCGAGGTGATTGATGCTCCGGTGTCGGTGGTGGTCCCGGCGTCCGCATCCGCCCCCAAAGCCAACCGAGCCATCGTCTGATCCACCGCCGCGATCGGCTCGACGGCGCCCCAACGCGGCGAAGGATTCCGCTGCATGTCACCGATGAATCGGTCACGTCTTTTTCGGCGCGGACGTCCGCGTGTGCGCCGCAGCGCGTTCCGTGTGGGTGGACGACGATAACACCGGCGTCCTCGAGCGTAGATATGCCGTTTCGCCACGTAACGTGCAAGGCCCCACCCTTTTTCCCTGCCGCAACCGCGTGATAGCTCTTGGTCACAAAGATGGTCAGACCGGCCCGTGGAAACCGCACTCGTCCGATCTGCTGATAGGGGTAAGTACAGCCTTCGGGGAATCGCGCGGGAGCAGTCACCGACGCCAGCGTGACACTCGCGCCGACGGCTGCACACACATCGTCGTCGCAGCCGTAAAGCTGATCCGGGGAAAGCATTGCACACCGCTGTCGGCACAGACGCGCCAATGCCGCTGCGTCGGTGAAGGTTGGCGCTAGCAACTCCACACCGTATGGGCTGATGAACGCTGCGTCGCAGGAGCTGTAACATCCGCCTGAACTGCCGTCCGGATGCACGAAGTGGATGAGGAATCTAAGCGATCGCCGGAGCGGTTCCTTCACCTTCTCCCATCCGTTTTGCCGGTAGAGGCGGGCAAGAGCGTCGACGGTCAGTGATAACCGCCCGATGTCGGCACCGCCGCACTCGGGGAACCAGCCTTCTTCGTCCTGTCGGGCCAGCAAGGCGTCAAGCCGATGTCTTGCCCGCTCCAGCATCCCGGCGTCGCGCACGAGTACGGCACCGTCGGCCAGGGCGCAGATCGTGGCGGCCTCGAGCCAGGGTGTCTGTCGCGCACGACGTTCCAGCCACAGGAGGTGCCGTTCAATGTCGTTTAGCAGCATGCCGGTCTGAAAGCCGGCTGTCTCGTTCAGCAAGTGAATGACGTGCCCGACGATTGCTCCGTGAAGTGGGCTTCGACGCAGCCCCCGGTGTGCCGGGTGTCCGTCACCACCGAGGGACAACTGCCAACGGATCAAGGAAGCCCGCACGGCCTCGCGGAGGTAGGAGCGATCCGGCCGCCGTTGATCAGCTTCACACAACACCGCGACGGCAAGAGCAGCCGCCTGTTGACGGTAGAGCACATCCGCGCATGGCGGCAGGCTGCGTCTCGTGGGCACGCCGCAGTGAAACCATGGCGCGGGACCGAGAATGCGAAGCCATCGCGGCAGCGAAGCCCGGGCTGCGATGACATAAACGGAGCGATCGAGGGACGCATTCAAGGTTTGTGTTTGCTGGGGTGCGGGTCGGGCGGCACCGGGTGCGGGAGTTTCAGATGACGGTTGCGCGACTGACACTGCAGTAACATTGTCTGCCCTGTCGGTCATGCTCGAAACCGTTATATCCACCTCGCCCGGCAAGACTGGGCCCCAACTCGGAAAGGCCGGGCCGCTGAGCCTCGTCGCCAACCTCTCCGCAAGGTTCTTATCGAACGGTCCGGCAAGTGATGTGAGGTTGAACCTTCCCGCCCGGACCGGCGCGACAACGGTGGCGAGGGAACGGGGTCGATTCCGCCGAGAGAAAACGGTTGGCAACGGCACAGTCGGCCGGCAGCGAGGATCGATCCGCGCCAAAGCCCGTGCATTTGCAACGCCTCAATCGCGTAATCACTGCATGTCGGGCAGAACTTGCACGAACCGATCAGCAATGGGCGGATGATACCCTGGTAACAGCGAATCAGAAGCACCGGCAGGAAGACGGAAATCCGGCGCAGGTGCTTTACGGCGTCCAATGTGGCGTGTTGATTGCTGGGAACCGGATCGGTCATTGGTCATTGCCGGGAGTCCAAAATATCAACACGACCAAGCGCGTTGGGACGGCGGACCCGGGCCGTCGGTCGGCATCTTAGAACAGTGAGATCATATATACAATGACGGCGGTCCCCACCGTGGCGATGGCGATCCATCCGATCACCCGGCGAACGGGCTCACCCAGTCTGGCAAACGGCCGATCCACGACTTCGAGCAAGCCCAACGCGCGATTGCACAAGGTCAGCCCCATCGTTGAAAAACGCCCGGCGGATTGCTTAACGGTGTGGACGAGTCTCGCAACCACCGAGACGTAAGACGCCGTTTCCGGGGTATCGTCCTCTTCCGTAGGTGCTGCCGTGTCGGATGCTTCCGTGCCCTCAGTGGCCCGGTCGTCCGTTGGCGGTGTCGATAGTGGCGCGCCGACAACGCCGATCATCCCGGTGCCAACCACACCGGGCTTGGCGGATAAGGTTGTGCCGGATGCATCGGCATCTTGCTCTTTGGTTTCCGAGGTTGTTGCGGGGTCGGGGGGTGCAGTTGATGCGGGGGTTTTGGTCGCGGCTGGTTCGGCGTCGGCGGGCTCCTGAGGGCGTGTAAACTCCTCCATGAAATCGGGGATCGGAGGCTTCTCGGATCGCGGGGTGGATTCCTCCGCAGAAGGGGCAGTCTCGTCGGCTGACTCTGCCTCCTCGTTGACTTCGCTGCTCGCGTCGGCGACGAGCTGCTCAAGCTCACTGAGTTCGGCGTCGAGGTCCGCAGCACCGTCAGGTGGTTCGTGCGGTTCACCTTGCTGGTCCGATTTCTCGGCGAGTCCGACCTCCTCGGCCAGGTCGTCCGCCAGTGACGAAGCCTGTGCGAGAACGTCATCGAGTTCCTGGTCGGAGATCGCACCCGATCCCGCACCTTCCAATGGATCCGGCGAGGATTTATCCGGCGGTTGCTCTTTGGTCATCGTGTGCTTCGGGCTCCCCGTATGATGTCCGGCGATACGTTGTGGAGACGAGGCACGACGGCTCCCAGCTCCGTCATGGCCCGCAACACGCATCCACGTGCTTGTCCGGTCGTCTGTTTTATCGGTCCGCCACCGTCCTGACGTGAGGTTGCCGTCGCAATCGAGGTATTGATAATCACCCGACATGCGGCGACATCGCCTATTCTGTCCGGATCTTTCCGAGGGCGCGGTCGTACTCCCACCGGAGGAGTCGCACCATGCGGTCGCCTCGTTGCGTGCCAAACCGGGCCGGGAAGTAGTCCTGTTTGACGGATTCGGCGGGGAGGGAGTAGGGCGGATCGCTCAGATCAATGGGAGGCAAGTGCGTGTTGACGTCGCAGAGGTGACCCGGCGACCGTTCGAGCTTCCACACAAGGTCACGCTGGCGGTGGCTATGGTCAAGGCACACCGGCAGGGATACCTCATCGAGAAATGCACGGAGTTGGGGGCGGCTGCCATCTGGCCGATCATCGCCGACCGCAGTGTCAGCAAGCCAACCGAAGCCGCTCGAAAGAAGTGGGTGCGTCGGGCAATCGAGGCAGCCAAGCAGGCGGAACGGTCGTGGATGCCAAAGATCGCACCCCCGCAGACGTTTTCGCAGTCTGTCGAACGCATCGGTGAGTTTGACGCTTCGAGCATCACTCACATAGACCCTTCGGCGAAACCCTTCTGGACGTTTCTCGTTTCACAGGCCGACGGCAGTTCCATATTGGTCTGGGTAGGCCCGGAGGGCGGTTGGTCTGACGATGAGCGCGGCTTGGCACTTCAGGCCGGAGCCACTCTCACCACGCTGGGGCCGACGGTCCTGCGAACGGAGACCGCAGCGGTGGCGGTCTGCGCAGCCGCAAGCATGTGCGGCGTCATGGAGGATTCAGCTTCCAAGAGTGGTTGAAGTTTGCGTGCAGGCATTCGCCCCGCACGCGCCGACTCGAGATTCCCGGGACCAGCCACGTCCGGCTATACTCTCTGACCGTCGGACGCGCAGCTTGTGAGCCCGCAGTGCTCATCCGAAATGACGCACTAAGTCCTCGCGCTCGGTCTTATAACTCAAACTGACCGATTCTCGTCGTCGCACGTACACCAATTGAAGCGAGCTGCGGGCTTGAAGCCCGCGCGGAGTCTCACCCTCCACAGCATCCGCACAACTTTCGATAGTCCGCGCAGTCTAAAGTCTGCGGCTCGCAGAATGCAAAACCGGTCGATTTGACCTATAACCTGTCCGCCTCGTGTTTCAGCGAAATCGTACACTTTTCATAGACGTTACCCTTAGACGTGGTTGATCACCCGCGTGGGTGCCATACTCAAGTCCGCCGCAGGCGGACGCGGGCATGTCTCCCACTGTCTGGGGACACCATGTCGAGGTAGGTCCAAAGTCATCACCCGCCTTTTTTCGAGGTGCGGGTTGACGCCACGCCGGGCTCCGGCAGGCGAGAAGGGTGTGAGAGTCCCGTGTCGGTATCTGGACAGGTTCCCAATCCGACGCGCCGGGGCTCGTGGCCGTTTCGCCAGCCGGCCCCGCATGCATAGGGATTAGAAGCTTGCGGATCTCTCATCCCAGACCGCTCACGCCGGCATTTGCCCGACGGATGCGACGGGTGATGTTGTTCGTGGCCGGATTCGCGGTCGTCGCCTTTGGTGTGACGACACACCGGTTCTTGGACACGCACGCACGACGTTTTCTGAAGGAGCAGGCACGGCTCTGTGCAGCCGCCCTGACACCGGGTCGAGATGGCGACCTGTCCGGGTCGGTCGAACGCTTGCGGGCTCGCTACGACCGGCTGATCGCGTTGGCAACGCTCGACGTCTCCGGCAAGGTGCACTCCGTCTACCCCGAACGTCCCGCGCATCGTACCGCCGTTCGGATCGCGCTGGAGAGTCATGGCGACCCGGTGGCAATGTCATCTCCGCAAAATGGCGAGCCGTTGAGTGTTTCCGGGATCATTGTGCCACTAAATGGCATTCCGTCGCGGATCGCGCAACAGGCGGTCATCCTGCTTCGCAATGATTCCTCGGCCATAATTTGGACTCGCGCTACCGTGGTATTCGCGTTGGTGATGGGGTTGACAAGCCTGGTTAGTGTGCGCGCTATGAGACGCTGGTTCGATCGCAGGATCACGACTCCGTTGCGTGATATGACCAGTGCCGCGCAGCGTTCTTTGGATGAGTCCGGCGACGTGCCGGCACTGGAGCCGGGGGAATGGTGCGAGACGACGCAGATCGCCGAACAGTTGCATGTGCTCCGGCAGAGAATCATCAAAGGTGAGGCGTATGCCCGTAGGCTCGAGCGCGAATCGCAACACAAAATCCGCGATCGCGAACTCGGTTTTGATCGCCAACTTCGACGGGCGCGGGACCTGGCCACCATCGATCCACTTACCAGAGTGCGCAACCGCAGTTTCTTCGCGGAGAAACTCGAACCGCTTTTCGAGCACCACCGGGCAAACGGCGACGATCTATCCGCTGTAATGATCGACATCGACAACTTCAAGCGGTACAACGACACGAAGGGGCACCAAGTGGGAGACACGGTGCTGCGGTTTGTCGGGGCCCTGTTGCTCGGGGGGATTCGCCCGACGGACCATGCGATCCGGTATGGTGGTGACGAGTTTCTTCTTCTGCTTCCCGAGACGTCGGCCGAAGAAACCCAACTCATCGCCGACCGGTTGGTGAAGCTCTTCGGCCAGTATGCACTGCGTTTGGGCAAGAAGCACAAGCTGTCCATCAGTGCCGGTGTTGCGTCCCTAAAGACGGATAACCCCAAGGACGGTCACGAACTGGTCGCCTGCGCCGATGCCGCGTTGTACGCCGCCAAGCGAAAGGGCAAGAACACGGTCATCGCCCACCGGCGAGTCTGAAGACCGCCACAGGACGATCCGGCGCGAGTTCGGTTGAACGGTGCGCGATCGCCCGGTAGGATCACCCCGCCCTGGTGCGCACCAGCCCGGCCGGCCACGGTTAACACATGTCGGCACGCGCGGCGTGGTCACGAGACACACGGGCACTGGAGATTACACATTGGCTGATCGACCGGCGGCGGCGCCGTTATCCATCACCGTCTTTTTCCCGTGCTACAACGAGGAGGCCAATGTCGAGAGGACGACCGCGGCGGTACTGAATGTCCTGCGGAAACTCAGCGACGATTTCGAGGTCATCATCGTCAACGACGGGAGCAAGGACCGCACGGGGGAGATCGCCGATCGTCTGGCCTGTCAGCATGCGGAGGTCCGCGCCGTTCACAATCACCCCAACTTGGGTTACGGCGGCGCGTTGCAGCGGGGCTTCCACGAAGCGACCAAACCGTGGGTGTTCTATACGGACGGCGACGGTCAGTTCGACTTTTCGGAGATCGAGAAGCTGCTTCCTCTGCTCAAGTGCTACGACATTGTCAGCGCATACCGCCTTGACCGCCGGGATTCGATGATCCGCAAGATCAACGCCTTTTGCTGGACGACGCTGGTGAACATCGTGTTCTGGCTTTGGCTTCGCGACATTGACTGCGCGTTCAAGATTTTCCCGCGCAAGCTCTTTGATGAGATCGAGATGAAATCCATGGGCGCCCTGATCGACGCCGAGGTGCTTGCGCGGGCGAAGCGATTGGGGTATTCCATCGGGCAAATCGGGGTTCATCACTACGAGCGAACCGCCGGCGAGCAGACCGGCGCCAACATCCGCGTGATCCTCCGGGCTTTCAAGGAGCTGTTTCTCCTTCGCAAGCACATTAGGCGAAACCCCAGGCGTGGCGAGTAGTCCACTGCGGTAAGCACACACCAACCACCCGTTGACGCTGCCAATCCCCCTAAGAGCATGATTGGGCGCCAAGCACAAATCCGGTTACGATCCGCCGCTTACTGCGAACCTAACTTGAGCTGAGTGGGGAATCGAGGAGTAATGACCGACGATTTCGTCCAACCGAGTGAGAAGCTCAGCTGGCGCTTTCCGCGGACGTTCTGGATCGCCAACACGGCTGAGCTGTTCGAGCGGGCCGCCTTTTACGGCATGTTTATCGCCCTGGCGCTCTATCTGACGCGCGATATTGGATTTACGGACGTGGAAGCCGGCTACGTGGCTGCGTGCTTCGCCTCCGTCCTGTATCTGCTGCCCACATTCATGGGCATCATGGCGGACAAGATCGGGTTTCGACGGGCGCTGATGCTGGCGTTCTCCCTGCTGACCGTGGGATATCTTCTGCTCGGCGCTGCCCCTGAGGCAGAACGGTTTTTCCCCGGAGGGTCCGCCGTCAAACACACTGCCCTGATCTCTCTGGCCCTGATCATGTTCGGGGGAGCGATCGTTAAACCGGTGATTTCGGGCACCGTGGCCAAATGTTCCGACGACAGGCACCGCGCCCGGGCCTTCTCGATCTTCTATCAGGTTGTCAACATTGGTGCATTCCTCGGCAAGAGCGTAGCCTATCCCCTGCGCGAGAACCTTGGCTTGCAGTACATTAACTACTATGCCGCTCTGATGGCAATTTGCGCGTTTTTCTTCGTAGTGTTCTTTTACAGGAACGTTGACACGAAGGGGACGGGCAAGACGGCGAAAGAAGCCCTGATGGGGCTGGTCAAGGTTCTGCTGCACTTCCGCTTCATGGCCTTGATTCTGATCGTCGCGGGTTTCTGGACCATTCAGGGACAGCTCTATGCAACCGTGCCCAAGTACTATTTGCGTCTCCTGGGCGAGGGGGCGAAGCCGGAGTGGTTGGCGAACATCAACCCGCTCGTCGTGGTGATCCTGGTCATTCCGATCACACACTGGGTGCGTAGATTCAAGCCGCCAAACGCGATCGGGATCGGGTTGTTCATCATTCCGTTATCCGCTCTGACGATATCCATGAGCCCGCAGGTTGAATCGGTCGCAGGACGTTCCGTGTCGATTCTCGGTCTGTTCTCGCTGCATCCGATCACGTTGATGGTGATGATAGGCATCGGTTTGCAGGGGGTGGCGGAATGCTTTCTTTCGCCCAAATTCCTGGAGTATGCCTCGAAACAGGCCCCGGAAGGTGAAATCGGTCTCTACCTGGGTTACCAGCACCTGACGACGTTCTTCGCGTGGGCGTTTGGGTTTGCGATTTCCGGTCATCTGCTCAATCGTTTCTGTCCCGATCCGAAGACGCTAAGTTCTGAGATGCACGAGCAGTGGTTGGCGGCGATTGAGACCGGGACGGCGATGCCCGAGGCGTACGCCAACGCGCACTACATATGGTTTGTCTTCACCGGGATCGGGGCCGCAGCCTTCATGGCGCTGCTGGTCTTCAAGTTTGTGACCGACCGTATCGACAAGGCACAAGCACGGTAACGCCCTTGCCAAAAACGTTCCGTCGCGGCCAATCGCGCGTCACCGACGGGGGCCATCGAATTCAGTGAGGCGGTTAACGAGGCTGCGGCCGAGACACTGGCACACTATCACCTCGTGACGCCGGTGCTTTGATAGGTACGGATCCGGTTACGAAGCAGAGCAGGCAATGCCGGGTCGTGCGTTAAAGGCATCCATCCATGACGCTCGAAACCAAACAACGGTATTTTGAGGAGCATCGTGCGGAATCGATCCAGCACCACGAGGGCAAGTTTGCGCTTGTCAGGAACGAAGCACTGCGTGGCGTATACGACACCAATGAAGCCGCCTACGAGGCCGGTGTAGAGATCTGTGGCAACGTCCCAATCCTGTTCGGCACGACAGCCGCGTCCACTTCACGGCATACTTGCCTTCCTTGATCCATTGCTCTGTCGTGCCGCGACCGTTGTATAACTTCACCACCTTCCTCGACCAGCCGGTCATGTTGGTCACGATGAATCCAACACGCGGGAACAGTTCATCGAAATGCCACTCGACCTTGACCACCACGCGCCGGGGATGATCCCAACTTTGCGCCTGATACGAAAAGTTCTCGTAGAACACCTTGGGTTTGTACGAAGGGCGCCCCGTCATCCTGGCGTTCTGGTTGCTGACCATGCTGGTTCTTAACGTGTTCCGCGCCTTCTATCTGCGAAATCTCAAACCTCAGCGTCGTCGGTACAGCAGTATGCTTCATATCGCTCGTTGCCTTGCCGCTGAACTCTATCGGGGGCTGGGCAAACACGTCCTGCCGATCCCGACCTGACCGATCTGGCTCCGCCACTGTGCCACACCTCGCCCACACGGACCGGGCGGTGCAACGATCGTACGCCGCTCACCGGCCCCGTTTCCTCTCAGGGGTAAAGACCCGCCCCGGACTTGGCCGGATGTGTCTCGAACTTGGTCGTTTAACGCCGCGCGAATATGCCATCTCTCCCCAAAGACCCTAAACCTCGCCAGTCGTGGGCTGTAGCGCGTCACCTGCGGAATCGCTGCCAGGGAGGTTTTTCGCTTGCACTGTCCGGCTCTGCGCGCTAGACTGAAGGCCGTTCGGACCCAGGGAACACTGAGCACGCGTTGGTTGTGTCTTGTCGGCTCCGGGTTGCCCGGAGGTGGCCGTTCGCGGGACTGGAATATGCCGCTGGTTTGCCTCGCGTGCATACGGCGCGTCACCGGCCAGTGGAAGAGGCATCTGATCGCGAGACCAAGGTCGCTGTGGTGGGTGACGTCATATTGTCACCGTCCCCTGCACTGCGACATGCTCATGTCGATTGACGTTAGGAGGCGAGAGACGTGCTTCCGCTAGGACAAGCCATAGCGGGAAACGGTCCGCCAGTAGTCGCACACAGTGCGCAGACCTTGTGTCCCCCGTCCACGATGGTGTCCGCAAGACACCGGAGCGAGTTTGGAGCACAAAACAAAGATCCTCGTCTCCAGCCATCCCCGCCTTTTCCGAGTTCAACCGTAGCCTGGCGCACGGGATGCAACCGCCCGGTTGTTGGCAAGCGGTCTGCGGGGCGTGTGAATGGATGGGCAACGGCGCTGCCGTCTGTGCGAACGATCAAGCTTGCAGCCGCCGTTACGAATTATGTGCGTGTCCGGTGGAGCGGACAGACGAATCATTTCCCCAAGATGGAGGTGCGTACTGATGAACTCGAGCAAAGGTCATGATCAATGGCGTCAGATCTTCGGGATCCTGGCCGCAGCGGTCTTCACCTTCAGCCTGGCGCTCCGGGGTGCACCTTCGGAGAGAAGGAGCGTGGCGCGGTCGGACAGAGCAGACAAGGCCGTAACTCCCGTCACCAGCCTCGATCCTGGACAAAAGATCAAGATCGGGCCTGGAGTTCCCAGCAATCTTCGGGTTCTGCCGCCGGTCGTGGTGGACTATCGGAATGATCCTACGTCGCGTTCGTTGGCGTCCGGTGAACCGGTGTTCCTGGGCAGGTCGAGCGTTGTAGGCG
>Ga0307432_1001791_pt1 | contig 12407 bp, 10 predicted proteins | sample SalMarWE160150MG_FD_202158 | JGI IMG/M metagenome (GOLD analysis project Ga0307432, IMG submission 202158) | Salt marsh sediment microbial communities from the Plum Island Ecosystem LTER, Massachusetts, United States - WE1603-150 | ecosystem: Environmental > Aquatic > Marine > Intertidal zone >...
GGTCTCATCGCCCACCATAAGCGCGTTGCGACGCCGGATCTCCAACCGGTCGATCCCCAGTCGGTCGGCGAGACGGTCCATCTGTGATTCATGGGCGAAGATCACCTGCGGGCTCCCGAATCCACGGAAAGCCCCGCAGGGAACGGTGTTCGTCGCCACAGAGCGTCCGTCGATCTTCACGTGTGGGATCCGGTACGGCCCGGCCGCGCTCATAAGCCCACGCCACAGGACCGCCGAGGAGAGGGTCTGATAGGCGCCGGCGTTGTACACAAAGTCGACCTCGATTGCGGTAAGGGTTCCATCCTTCTTCGCCCCGCTCCTGTAACGGATGATCGCGGGATGCCGCTTGCTCGATGTCAGGATATCCTCCTTGCGATCGAACACGAGCTTCACCGGCCGCCGCGCCTTCCACGCGAGGAGAGCGGCGAGGGATGACACGAGGGAAGGGACGTCTTCCTTGCCGCCGAACGCCCCTCCGGTCGTCGTCTGCACCACACGCACCTTGGACAAGGGAAGACCGAGGACCCGCGCGACAGCCCCTTGTACGTAGAACGGACACTGCATCGTTCCGTAGATCGCCATTGCCCCATTCTCCTCAGGGACGGCGATCGCCCCCTGCGTCTCGAGGTACGCGTGCTCCTGATATCCGGTGCTATACTCCCCTTCGACGATCACGTCGGCCTCAGAGAAACCCTGTTCAACGTTCCCTTTGCGAACGCGCATGGAGTTGAACAGGTTCGGGCTTTCCTCGACCGCTTCGGGGAGGGCGACCGCTGGAGCATCCGGTGATAGGGCCTCTATAGGATCGAAGACCGCGGAGAGCTCTTCGTATTCGATCTTGGCTCCTGCCGCTGCTTCGCGAGCGCTCGTTCGATCCTCGGCGGCAAGAAGGGCGATCGGCTCGCCGACATAGCGAACGACTCCAGAGGCAAGGGCCGGTTGGTCGTCGTAGATGACGTGCACGACGTTCTCACCGGGAACGTCGTCTGCCGTGACCGTGCATACCACCGCCGGGTCGTTCTCCACCTCCGTCAGATCGAGCCCGGTCAGGCGCGCGTGAGGCTCACTGCTCCTGATGACGCGCCCGTAAAGCATTCCGGAGAAGGCAAGGTCATCGACAAACATCGCCTCCCCACGGACCTTATCGATCGCGTCTGGGCGAGAAGTGGAAGCACCGATTCCTTTCTTCTGTGGGGTCAGATCTTTATTTTTGGTGTTCATATGTCCCGGGGCAGAGCCCTCAGTCATTCTTTTCGTCTTCCTTGGGGTCAAATCTTATGTTTTTTGGTGAGCGAGACCAGTAACACCAAAAGCAAAGACCTGACCCCATGTGTACGTTCACTCCTACACTCGGCCTCCCATGGTGAGTGTAAGGATCGCCTTCTGCGTGTGCAAGCGGTTCTCTGCCTGATCGTAGATCCAGGAGAGCTCGTTGTCGCACACCTCGGGTTCGGCCTCGTTGCCACGGTCGACCGGCATGCACTGCAACAGGTATCCAGGAGCACAGAGCTTCTTCTGCCGCTCTGCGGTGTAGCACCAATCCTGGTACTTCTGCGCTATCTTCAGCTCTTCCTCTTTTCCGATGACGTATCGCTTGCCGGTGAACCAGTTACGCGGGAAGACGACGGTTGCGCCATCGAGGGCTCTGTCCATATCGTGGACGATCTCGAATGAGCCGTCAGACTTGCTTGCCAGGTCACGGCACTGCTGCATTACGTTCGGGTCGAGGTCGAACTCGGGCGGGTTCGCAACGACAACGTCCATCCCGTACATCGACGAGATGAGGGCCGTCCCCTGCACCGAGCAGCGCCCGCGGATCCACGGGGTGTAGGCCCATGTGATCACGATCTTCTTTCCCTTCACGTCTCCCTGTAGCTTCTCGTGCATCGTGTAGATGTCGGTCAGCGACTGGCAGGGGTGGTTGATGTCCGATGCCATGTTGATGATCGGTACCTTAGCGTGTTCGGCGAACTTGCGCATAACCTCGTCGCCGTGACCGTAGTGGTCGATCTGATCATCGAGGAGACGGATCCCGATCCCGTCGCAGAAACGGGCCATCGCCTTGGCCGTGTCCTTCACCGTCTCGCCCGCTCCTGGTTTGTCCTCGAGCGACAGGCGCATCGTACTCGGATTGAGGAACTGCGAGTGTCCCCCGAGCTGCGTCATCGCGGTCTCAAACGACATGCGTGTGCGCGTCGACCCGGAGAAGAACATCATGGCAAACGTCTTGTACTCGAGGTACGGATGCGGCTTGCTACTGTAGTAGAGGCCTTTCATCTGATCGGTGAGCTTCATCGCGATGTCGTACTCCTCGCGTGTCCAGTCAAGCTCGCTGATCAGGCTGCGCCCCTTTAGATCGAACCAACTCATGTGATCCTCCTTTATGTATGGATCAGCCCATGATCAGGGCCATCATCCCCTTCTGCCCGTGCAGGCGGTTCGCCGCCTCTTCGATGATGATCGAGTTTGGCCCGTCGATTACCTCGTCGGTCACTTCCATGTCGCGATCGGCCGGGAGGCAGTGCATATAGAAGGCGTCGTTCGTGAGGGCCATCTTCTCTTTAGTCGTGATCCAGTCCTTGTTTGCCTCGAAGACTGCCTTTGCCTTCTCTGGGTCCATCACGCCCGAGCCATCGGTCGGTTGAACGGTCCACGCCTTCGGGTAGACGACATCTGCTCCCTTGAACGACTCGTCCATATCATGAACGATCTTGAACGCCCCGCCGTTTTTCTTGGCGAGATCCTTGGTTGCGTTAAGCACATTCGGATCGAGGTCGAGTCCCCTGGGGTGAGCGAGGGTGACGTCCATCCCTATCATCGCTGCGGAGATGATCGCGCTCTGGGGAACGGCAAGCGGTTTCTCTACCGATCCGGAGTAGGCCCAGCTCATGACGAACTTCTTCCCCTGGAGGTTGTGACCGAGCTTCTCCTGCATCACCATCACGTCGGCGAGCGCCTGACAGGGGTGGTACATGTCATCCTCCATGTTGATCACAGGAACGCGCGACCACTTGGCGAACTCGCGCACGATCAGGTGCCCCTTGCCATACTGCCACCCGGTGGGTTTCCCGTAGATGCGGATGGCGATAGCATCTCCCATCTCGGCGAGGACGCGGGCGACATCGGAGATTCGTTCGGTGGAGTACGCCTTCTCCTCACCCTTGAGCGCCGGTGTGTAAACCGCGCCGGGCTGTAAGAAGTGCGCGTGTCCGCCGAGCTGGGTCATTCCCGCCTCGAACGAGTTGCGCGTGCGGAGCGAGGAGTTGTAGAAGAGCATGTTGAGTGTCATGTCCTCCAAGATGTGGTGCTTCTCGCGCCGAATCTGCTTTCTCTTGAGGTCGTGAGCGGTGTCGAGCATCGCTTCGATCTCGTCTCGTGAAAAATCAAGCCAGGTCAGGAAATCCCGACCGCGTAAACTGGTGTTGGACATACTAGCCTCCTGGTATTTTGTTTTTTGGGTTCGTTAGGTTCATAGGGTTTGTTGGGTTTGCAGTCTGCATTTACCATTCACCTATTACTATTCACCATTCACCTAGTTTGTTATGGTTGTGCCTGCATTTCCTTCGAGGGCGTCCACAGCGCGATCGAGCGAGGTGATGACCGCCCTCTCGCCGCCGGACTCGATGAACCTGATCGCTGCGCGCACCTTTGGCTCCATCGATCCCTTTGCGAAGTGACCCTCGGCGTGATAGCGCTTGGCCTCTTCGAGAGTGATGTGCGAGAGCCCTTTCTCCTCCGGTGTCTTGTAGTTGAGCTTCACCTGCTCTACGTCGGTGAGGATGAGGAATATCTTCGCTTCGACGTCGACTGCTAGCCGTTCGCCGGCGAGGTCCTTGTCGATCACCGCATCGACCCCGGAAAGACCGCCATTCTCTCTGATGACTGGGATCCCACCCCCACCAGAAGCGATGACGATCGAGCGTGCCTCAATCAGCTGTCGGATCGCCTCCTTCTCGAAGATCTCGATCGGATCGGGTGAAGGGACGACCCGCCGCCAGCCGCGACCAGCATCCTCTCGCACGTGATATCCCTTTTCATTCTCCAGCTTCCTTGCCTCTTCCCCGGAGTAGAACGGGCCGACCGGCTTAGACGGGTTTTGGAAGGCCTGATCGTCCTTGTCGACGACGACCTGCGTCACCACGGTGGCGATCGGAATGTTCCCTTTGCCCTTCTCGCTGAGCAGGTTATGCAGGGTTTGCTGGATCATGTACCCGATCAGCCCCTGGCTCTCCGCCCCGCAGACGTAGAGTGGCATCGGGGCGGCGACCTCCTTGCCCGTCTCGTTCTGCAGGAGGAGGTTCCCCACCTGCGGACCATTTCCGTGCGTAATGATGATCTTGTACTTACCCGATTCAACCATCTGTGCAAGCTGCTCGCAGGTTGTCTTGACGTTTGCCATCTGCTCGTCGAACGTTCCCTGTTGCCCGGGCTTCAAGATCGCATTTCCTCCGAGCGCGATCACCGCAACCTTCTTCTCAACTGTCATTCCACCACCTATCCTTATCGTTGTATTTATGCTCTACCCAAAAGGCGTATTGAGGAAGAACCCGTATTGGCTCCTACAGATTTGAATGCTATAAGGAAGCCAGGAATACAGGAAATAGACAAATCCGAGCAGCGAACTAATTTCTTGAAACTCAAAGATTTTGATCTTTCCTGTATTCCTGGCTTCCTTATCAATACCAACCCAGTACTTCTAACATGTCTTCTTGAGAAGCGCAAAATCCGGATTTTAGTCTTGTTAGCCATTCTGTTCGATCACCATCGAATTCAAGAACCGTGCGAAGAGATCGAGCGCCTCGTACAGGGACGACAGCTCCAGGTACTCATCGGGTTGATGCGCCTGGGCGATGTCCCCCGGCCCGTATATCACCAGCGGAACGTCAATTCGCGGGACGATCTCCACTGCGTCGGTCGAGTAGGGGGCAATCTCTACTTTAGAAGGCGGTCGGTCGGTCCCAGCGACCGCGGCGAGGAACCCCCTTACATACGAGTCGCTCGCGTCGCTGACAATAGGCGGTTTGTAGTTGAAAGTCTTGTACGAAAACCGTGCCCCAACATGAGTAGCAGCATTCTCTCCCAGCTGCTTCACCAGGTCAAGGACCATGCCCTTCTCCGCATCGGAGACGACACGTGAATCGATTCTAACCCGCGTCGTATCCGGAACGATGTTCACCTGCCAGCCCCCGTCGATCTGGCCGATGTTGAGCGAGGTTTTTCCTCGTCCCGGCACCTCCGGAAAACCCTTCGCCTCTTCGGCAAGTGCGAGACAGAACTCGGACGCCGGAAGGATCGTGTTGATCCCCTGTTCCGGCATCGAACCGTGCGCAGCTTTCCCCTCAAACATCGCCTCGACCCACAGCTCACCTTTCTGACCGCAGTAGGCCTTCCCCCCGGTCGGCTCGGGGATGATGAGAAACTCGGCATCATCGATCAGACCCGACTCGGCGACTGCCGCAGCTCCCCGGTATGCTTTTTCCTCATCCGCGGTCAGGGCAAGGACGAGGCTCTTCTTGAGCGGAAGGCCCTTCTCAACGATCAGTTTTGCTATCTCTAGAATAATAGCCAGGCCGCTTTTCATATCCGCCGATCCCAGGCCGGTCATTCTCCCATCGATAATCCGAGGTTCGAACGCGGGAACGGTCCACTTTTCCTCATCGGCGTTGACCGTGTCGAGGTGTGCACAGAGGACGATCGAGCCTGACTCACTCCCAGGAATGCGTGCCACAACAGAGCTCCGTCCCTCTTCCAGGGGAAGAAAGGTGGCGTCGATCCCGTTTTTGGCGAGAAACAACTTCGCAAAGTTGGCGATCTCATCCTCGTTCCCTGGCGGATTGGCGCTTCTGATACTGACCAGTCGCTTTAGAAGCTCGACCGTCTCTTTTTGTATTTTTGCATCAATCTTAAGCAATGATTTCATCTCCTTACATAACCCGCCGCAGTTTGGGGTCCAATCGATCCCGTAACGCATCTCCCAGCAGGTTGAACGACAGAACGGCCATCGCTAAGAACAGACCGGGGAAGAGGATGATCCACGGGGCACGGGTGATATAGGTTCGCCCCTCGTTCATCATCCCGCCCCAGCTCGCGATGTAGGGGGGAATCCCCACCCCGAGGAAGTTGAGCGCCGCTACCTCCATGATCGAGAAGGCGAAGGTGAACGTCGCTTGCACGATCACCGGTGATAGCAGGTTGATCGAGATGTGACGGATGAGGATCCGCGACGGCTTCATACCCAGCGCCCGCGCCGCCTCGATATAGGTGTTCTCACGAAGAGACAGGGTGGAACTGTAGACGACACGCACCATTCGCGGTGCCCACACCATGCCGACCGCTATGATCACGTTCAGGATCCCCGGCTTTCCGAGGATCGCCATCAAGGACAAGGCAAGGATGATCGCGGGGAAGGCCATCATCGCATCGACGAAGCGCATCACGATCAGGCCGAACTTGTCGTAAAACCCGCACAACATACCGATCGGAAGCCCGAGAATAAGAGCGAAGGCGGAGATGGAGAACCCCAACAGCAACGTTATCCGTGTCCCGGAGAGAGCACGGCTCAGAATGTCACGGCCAAAGTGGTCGGTGCCGAGAAGATGTGTCCTGTTCGGCCCTTGCAATCGATGCGATAGGTTCAGCGTATCAGCGTCGTAAGGAGCAATCGCAGGACCGGTAGCCGCAATAAACAGGAACGCTACAAGGATCGACGCGGCGAGGAGCGTTGTCTTGCGCTTGGTCAAGAGCTTTACGACGGGAGAGACGAAATCTCTTATCCGTTCTCTCTGTGCCTCATCGCGACCGTTCAATCTGCTTCCCCCTCTTTACTGATACCGAATTCGTGGATCTAGTGAAGCGTAGGTCAGATCCGTGATGAAGTTAATCACGACATACAACACCGCAACGACCATCATGATCCCTTGGATGACCGGGTAGTCTCTCTTGAGAACCGACTGAACGATGAGGCTTCCTACCCCTGGCAGTGCGAACACGTTCTCGGTGACGACCGCTCCTGACACCAACGAGGCAAAGGTGAACGAGACGACTGTCATGATGGGGATCGAGGCATTCCGCAGCGCGTGTTTGACGATCACCATCCGCTCGGCCAATCCTTTGGCCCTTGCTGTTGTAATGTAGTCGGCCTGCAGCACGTCGAGCATGCTCGAACGGGCCGTGCGGGCGACCAGTGCCGCATTGACGAATCCAAGGGAGAATGCAGGGAGGATGAGGTTCTTCAGGTTCCCCAAGTTTCCCGTGGCAAGGATGGATGTGAAGCCCGAACTCGGTAGCCAGTGGAGCTTCCCTGCGATCACCGTCATCAGCATCAACCCCAACCAGAAGCTGGGGATTGATGCTCCGGCAAGAGCAAAAAGGAGAAACGTGTTATCCGCCCAGCTATTCGGTTTGAGTGCAGAGAGCACCCCTCCTGGAATACCGATCCCGACGACGACCAACAGCGCCATTAGGCCAAGCAGGATACTCGTCTCTGCCCGCTGGCCGATGATATGGAGCACCGGCTGCCGATGAAATAGGGATTCGCCCAAGTTGCCGCGAAAGAAATTCGTGAAGTAGTGATAAAACTGGACAAGCATCGGCTGGTCAAGCCCCCAGCTCACCCTCAGTTGTTCGATCTGTTCAGGTGTTGCGTTCGCTCCCAGCATCACCGCCGCGGGATCCCCAGGGACAAGTTGCATCAGGATGAATGTAATAGTGATCACCAGGAAGGTGCTCACCAGCATCCCAATACCGCGACGAGCAATGAACGAAAACATCTTAAGAACTCCTCATTTAGTGTTAAATGCCCCTCCACCGCTTATGGTGGCAGAGGGGCCACGTGTTCCAGTATCTAGTGGTTACTTTCTCCAGGTGTTCCAGAAGTACGGCGAGAGCATCGGAGGATTCTCCGGCGTGCCGTAGCCGCCGCCGATCTCCGCGCGCATCAGGTGCAACTGGAAGGCATCACCGAACTTGAGCACTGGGATCTGCTCGTACCAGAGTTCCATGATCTCTTGCCACTTCGCGTAGCGAACAGCAAAGTCGGTGATCTTGTTCAGCTCGTTGCGGAGCGTCTGGATCTCCGGCGTGTCCCACCAGCCGGCGTAGGCCGGGTTGAGCATCAGGACCAACGACGGGTCCGGAGTGGTGCTGTAGTACGAGAAAGCAATCTCCCACTTTGGATTGTCCGGATCGTCCGTGCTGTTGCGGATGGAGAAGAATGTCGCCTTGTCGTAGACCTGCAGGTCTACGTTGAATCCAGCATTCTTCAACTGGTCCGTCACGACAAGCGCCTGGTTATACTGCGACGTCATATCCTGAGCGACGATGATCCGAATCGTCTCGTTGTTGTAGCCGGCATCCGCGGCCATCTGCTGCGCCTTGGCAGGATCATTCGCGTTGTACAATCCCGCTCCGGCGTTATCTGTGTACCAACGGATTCCCGGGGCGAAGTAACTCGGGTTCAGGCTCCAGAACGTCGGATCCCCGTAACCGGCGAGCATGATCGCTTCCATGTCGAGTGCGGTGATGACCGCTCGCTTCAGGGCGTAGTTGGTCGCCAGGAGGCTATTCCTGTTGTTGATGAGCGCGATCGGGTAGATCGGCGGATGGTCGGTGATGATCGGGACCACATCGGCGTTCCCTTCTACGCTCACCAGGAGGTCGTTCGGGATGTTCACGGCGTAGTCGTAGGTTCCTGACTCAATTCCGACAAGACGGGCGTTATCCTCAGCAACGAAGAAGAACTGCAGCTTGTCGAAGTAGGCGACCTTCTCGCCGGCGAAACCGCTTGCAGCGGCCGGCGAACTTGCGTAGCCAGCGAAGCGTTCGAGGAGAATGTAGTCCCCTGCCTTCCACTCCACGAACTTGTAGGGCCCTGTCCCGATGACGTCTTCTGGCGCAATCGGCTGATCACCAGCGACCTCGACGATCTCCTTCGGGTAGATGCTCGGCCCGCCATATATGTTTGCCAGATAGGTCGTCATTGGCGCGAACGGTTCATCCAAGGTTATCTGAATGGTGTAATCGTCCAGAGCGACGAGTTCGACTACGTGACTCCACAGAGCCTTCGAGGTCAAGCCATACTCGCCCCAGCGATTCATCGACGCGATAACATCAGCGGCCTTCATCTCTTCTCCGTTGTGGAACAGGACCCCACGCCGCAGGTAGAAGATTGCCACCGTTCCGGTTTCATCGAGATCCCAGCTGAGTGCAAGCATCGGCTGGGGCGTGTAGTCCTTGTCGAATGCAAACAATCCTTCCAATATGTGACGGGCGGGGATACTGGCCGCTACACCGGTATCCATCTGCATATCAAGTTTTCCCGGCTCCGAAGCAAGAGCGCATCGAAGCGTTCCACCGTAGCGTGGTCCGTCTTCTCCCGCTACTGACAGACTAGCTCCGATGAGGAGCACGAGCGAGAGAACAAAAACACTGTACAGAGTCCATTTACGACTCATTATTGCCTCCTGTTGTTTTTTTTCGTTGACTTGTTGACCTATTCCAACAAAACAGATTCTGTCCCCTAGCTCTCACCTCCTCCCTCTTCCGATTTTGAGGATAGGAATAGTGAATAACACGTTCTGCCTGCTCTATCTTCTCATGCCTCCCAGATTTCGTGCATCCGTCGCCAGTGTTCGGACATCCTATCGAAGGCTAATTCAGGGTTGCCTTGCACGATCGCGTGCAGGATCTCCCTATGCAGGTCAACGACACGGATTAGATCAGCGGAGTTCTTCAAGTAGTAGTGGTGCGTAAACTTGCGGTAGATCTTCTGGTCGATGGTATTGATCAGCGGGACGAGCGCTGCCGTAATCAGTTTATTCTCAGCTGTCCCGGCGAGCGTTATGTGAAAAGCCTTATCAGTTTCGATGTAGGCGTCAAAATCCCCCATTTGCGCCTGCTCATCCATCTCTTTAATGGCTCGCTGGAGGTCGATGAGCTTCTCCGGTGTGATCTTCCGGGCGGCGAGCGCAGCTACCGGAGGCTCCAACACCTCACGTGCCTCCATTACTTCGAGGCAGCCGGCCTCGCTCTCGATTAGGTGGGGTGCGCTCTCTTCCTCGTCCGAGGAGGAGGGTGACTTGAGGACGTAGTTTCCACTACCTGGTTTCGATTCGATCAGGCCGACCGCCTGCAACGCAGATAGTGCCTCCCGAATTGAGGGGCGACTGACCCCCATCTGCTCCGCCAACTCAAATTCAGAGGGGAGCTTGCTTCCTACAGGGAAGCTATCGTTCTTGATCGCCTCGATGATCTGCTCTGCGGCGATTGCGGAGACCTTTCTTGGACGCACCTTCTCAAAGGGCATCGAGTCACTCCTTTTATGGGGGCCTGTCATTCGACCAAGTTGTATGATAGCATTACCGGATTCACATGTCAAGCCGATCGTGCGGGCAAAGATCCCGCAGGACCATCAGCCCAGGAATAAGCGTGTGATCTTGTGCTGTTTGACGTCTACCAGTCCGTGATCGGTGATCCCCAACTCGGGGACGGTCGGCAAGGAGACGAACGAGAGGGCCATGAACGGTGTTTCTAGGGTACAGCCGAGCGATCTGGCGGCACGTCTGACCGACGATAGCTTCTCAGCGACTACTTCGGTCTCTTCCTCGCTCATCAGACCGCAGAGGGGAAGCGGCAAGAGGGCCCGCACCGCCCCTTCTTTAACAACAACGAATCCGCCCTGCGCTTCGACCAGAGCCTGCACAGCGATCCGCATGTCGTGTGGGTCGACCCCGACAACAACGATGTTGTGGTGATCGTGGGCCACGCTCCCGGCGATCGCTCCCTTCTTGAGGCTGAACCCGTGAATGAACCCGCGGCCGATATTCTCGTTCTTTCCATACCTTTCCACGCAACAGATCGGGAGGACGTCCTGATCGACATCCGGGAGGACAATACCATCCTTCACCGTCAGCGGCGCCTCTATTGCGTTGTTCACGATCTGCCCCGGAATAAGCTTGATCACACGTACGCGGGCCGTGTCACCGTTGGCAGCGACCGTGAAATCGTTGTCAGTCAGCTTGTGGTGTAACTTGACCGTGTGCCGTAGGTTATCGGGGTAGGAAACGTGAGGGAGATCGACAACAAGACGCCCCTCCTCCGCCACAAGTCTACCGTTGGCGAAGACGCGTTCCGGTTCGATCTGCTCGAGGGAAGGAGAGAGGATGAAATCCGCGAAACGCCCAGGCGTGATCGACCCAATCAGGTGGTCGATGCGGAAGTGCTGCGCGGTATTCAGTGTTGCCATCTGAATTGCCTGTATCGGGTCGAGGCCAAGCTCGATCGCTCGGTTAACATTGTAGCTGATGTGTCCCTCGCAAAGGATATCGGAGGTGTGTTTGTCATCCGTGCAGAACATAAGATTCCGCGTATCTATTCTGTATTCGATCACACCCCTAATCAGATCGTCGAGATTCCGCTCGCTCGATCCCTCGCGGATCATCACCGCCATCCCCAGTTCCACGCGCGCCCGCAACTCCGCAAAGGTAACACACTCGTGATCGTCAGAGAGCCCGGCGGTTGCGTAGGCCTGAAGCGCCAAGCCGTCGAGCCCGATAGCGTGTCCGTTCGCGATCTTTCCACGCCGGTGCGCAGCGATGATCTTCGATAGGTGTTCCTCGCTGAGACGGTCGATCTTCGATGGATCGAGCTCACCCAGGCTCACCGCACGCGGGTGATCGAGGAGGCGTTCCGTCTCCTCGACGCCGAGGACGCCGCCGGTCGTCTCCAGCCCGGGCGCCGTCGGAACCCGCGATGAGACCTCGATGAAGATCCGATACGGCAGTGCGTCAATCCCGTGCATGAACGCCACCAATCCCTCATAGCCCGCAACGTTGGCGATCTCCATCGGATCGATCAACAGGGTCGTCGTCCCCTGGGGGACGATCACCTCGGAGAGCGCCGCAGGGGTGAGGAGGGTCGATTAGATATGGCAGTGGGCGTCGATCAGGCCAGGGATCGCGTACATGTCATCGCCCTCGAAGATCGCGATCGGCCTCACAGGGGGCCTCTCCGGAGAGATGGTGACCACCCGCCCCGCCTTGATCCCGATGTTCGTCAAGACGACATTGCCACTGTACACGTTAACCAACCGGACATTCTTAACGAGGAGGTCGAGTGGTTCCCGTCCGTATGCCGCGCTGATCTGGGATTTCAGCTCGTTCAGTCTCTCCCCGTCACTCTGGATCACGTTGTACCCCCTTAACTCAGTCGAAGTTGGCTGTCAAACTAATATCCCTTACCTCTCATAAGGGATGAACCTCCCCCAGCCCTCTTTTCTGTGGAAGGCCCCGTCGGCATAGACGATCCGTCCGCGCGAGATCGTCGTCTCGACCGCTCCACGTACTGGCCTTCCTTCATAGGGAGAAAAATCGGTCGCCATGTGCAGGTTCTCGGCATTGATCGTCCACTCC
>Ga0307432_1001796_pt1 | contig 12368 bp, 13 predicted proteins | sample SalMarWE160150MG_FD_202158 | JGI IMG/M metagenome (GOLD analysis project Ga0307432, IMG submission 202158) | Salt marsh sediment microbial communities from the Plum Island Ecosystem LTER, Massachusetts, United States - WE1603-150 | ecosystem: Environmental > Aquatic > Marine > Intertidal zone >...
ATATTCACTTTGCCTTTGCCCTGCTAACGGCCTGGCTTATTTTCAATTATTTGAGACCTCGAACAAATTTTATTTATGCAATCCTTGGGGTGCTGTTTTTCCTTTCAATTCCCATTATCGTCAAGCTTTCAATAACGGTTTACGTGGATTTAGGGCTCATATTCTTTTCCACTGCCTCCCTTCTGCTTCTGCTCAAATGGGTTGAGAACGGGTTTAAATACAGATTTTTGGCATTATCCGCTATTTGTTGCGGGCTTGCTATGGGGACGAAATACAACGGCCTGATCACCTTTTTCCTGCTGACCCTCTTTGTTCCCTTCATCCATTCGAGGTACGCAAAGGACAACAAGGCCGGTGCTGTCAAGTCCTTGCGATATGGAGCCCTTTTTCTCGCGATTGCCCTTCTTCTCTTCACCCCGTGGATGATACGCAACTATATCTGGACGGGCAACCCCCTGTACCCCCTCTATGACGGCTTGTTTAATCCGGAGGATCCGGTGCATAGGCACACGATTGATCTCTTTACCTATAGAAGTGCGGTTTACCATGAGCAGTGGTGGCAGATAGCGCTGCTTCCTATAAGGATCTTTTTCGAGGGGCAAGACGGCAATCCCCAGTATTTTGACGGGAGGCTTAACGCGTTCCTCCTTTTGCTTCCCCTGTTCGCCTTTTATCGGGTTGGAAAGGAATCCGATACCATGAGGATGGAACTGAAGGCAATACTCTCTTTTTCCGCCCTGTTCTTCGCATTCAGCTTTTTTAGCAGTGGCTTGAGAGCCAGGTACATCTCTCCAATTATCCCTTCGTTGGTGATATTGTCTATATTCGGCCTGAGAAGGATGGTCCTCCAGGTGAAGGCGTTGCGAATTCCATTGCTGCGGGATATTGGCCTAGCTGGCATCGTGCTTATTATTTGCGCTGCGCTTTGGCTGAATTTTCGCTATGTAATAGATCAATATGGATATGTTGACCCTTTCAGTTATATCGGAGGCACGGTAACTCGAGATGAGTATATAGAGAGGCACCGACCTGAATATCCAGTTATTAGATACATTGATGAAAACTTGGCTCCATGCGATAGAATATTATTTTTGTTTATGGGCGATAGAGGTTACTACTGCGACAGAGAATATGTTTTTGATGTGGTCGCTAACAGGAGTTTGCTCCATCAACTGGTTAAAATGTCAAGGAAACCTGAGCAAATACTGCAAGGGCTTAGGAGCAAAGGAATAACCCATATGCTCATCCGCTATGATATCTTTGACCGATGGGTAAAAGATGAAGACAACTTTTCGATCAGAGATCAAGAGTTGTTAGCAAGATTTTTTGAGAGGCATGTTAAACTTCTTTATTTCAAATGGGGATACGGGGTATCTCGATTGGAGCACTCTTCCGCTTAATCTATACCTTTTATACCTTTTGTGTATTCACACATATACACTTGACATATGCACTAAATTATTCTAGCTATTGAGTTCAGATTCAGGGGAGGTACATTATGGAAGAGGTGAATGCTCTTAAAATTAGAAACAATTTGGGTGAAATACTTGACCGGCTGAATGAAAAAGGAGAACCCATTCTCATCAGCAAAGGCAGGAAAATAAGAGCTGTTTTAGTCACTCCTGAACAGTTCGAAAAACGTTTCCTGGATTGGCAGGCTAAGGAAGAGAAGAGGAGGCTCCTTGAGGGAGTCAAGAGTTTGAGAAAGGAAAGGAAGGGAAGCCTGAGCAGTATGACGGTATTACGCCAGCTAAGAGGATATAATGTATGATCTGGATTATTGATGCCTCTATTGCAGTTCGGTGGTTTATTGAGGAGGAGGCTCACACTCATGCAGAAGATGTTTTGGAAAAAGTAATTGATAGACCTGGAAGATTCGCTGTCCCTGAACTATTTGCGTTTGAAGTTTTTTCTGTTTTGCACCGTTTACACCCAAATGGGCTTGAGGCTTTTAGAAAGGGAATCCTACCGCTCTTACAAGGTGGGATATTCCGGCAGCCTATGACAGAAAGTCTTGCAGTCAAGGCGAACACGTTCATTAATTTAGGATTGACTGGATACGAAGCATGCTATGCTGCTTTGGCCATGGATTTAAAAGGGATATGGCTTACTTTTGATGCGCAGGCCCACAGCTTGATCCGAAAAAAGAAGATATCCTGGTTTCTCGAAAAGGAAATGCCTCCGGGCTGGCCCGGTTAGGCCGGAATCTTTATAGTGAGGAGATGTCGGTAAGCGTTCATGGATTTAGGCAGACATTCGCTGGCAAGGGTCTTGCAGGTTGAATTCTTTGGGCTACGTTCCCCGCGGCTTGCCGCGAATTTGTCATACGGGCGAACCCCGGATTGTGGTCAGGGGCAGGCGCCGATATCTAGAAAACAAAGCTGGATTCCGTGTCAAGCACGGAATGACGGCCCAAGAGAGAAGACGATACCCGGCTGCTTGCGGCGGGGTAGTTCATTAGATGCATGGGAAACATAGGATTTGTTTTGAAAGACTAAGTAGCCGATCTTACGAGCTTTGGTAAAAAAATGATAATTACTCAGGTAGATGGGTTATAGGCTGAAGACTGTTAGGGAAGAACAGGGATACGGCGCATTTTGAAGCCATGTTTGGTACGAGAAACTACTGTTTTTTCAACAAAGTGCGGCAGTAGTGCTCTTCTGATCACTTGAAGCCTTCAGTCTAAATAGCTTCAGGCTGACTACGTGAGTAGTCACAAATGATTTACAGAAAGGCGATATGGATATTGGAAATCCTCGAAATAAAAAATTGAGATTGATTGCAGAGAAATTCAATTTGCACATAATCTATGGCTTTGGCAGCCAGGCAAAAGATGTGTATGAATGGATAAAAGGTAATATGCAAACGCTCAATATTCCTTTTTCATCCGATGTGGATATTGGAGTAAAGCCTGCACTATCAAAGACTTTGTCTATCAAGGAAAAGGTTGCCGTTTCGATGGAACTGGAAGAGTTATTTTCGGTAACCCATGTTGATTTGCTGGTAATACCCGAAGTAGATCCTTTCCTGGCTGCCAATATTGTCAGGGGAGAAAGATTATATTGTAAGGATGCATATGAAGCTGATGAATATGATCTTTATATCCTGAGAAGGGCGGGTGACCTTATCCCTCTAGAACGGGAAAGGATATCACTTATCATGGAGAGTCCCTAATGAGCCCAGACAAGATCTCAAAAAGGGTTGTCGTAGATAGAATAAGCTGGATAAATAACATGCTAGGAGAGATAGATTCCCTGCCTCTGGAAAATTATGAGCAATTTACCAGTGATAAAAGAAATATTTGGTCAGCTGAGTCATGCCTGAGAAGGGCTATTGAAGCACTGATGGATCTTGGAAGACACATCGCAGCGAAGGGCTTTGGTCAGGGCGTGACTGAGTACAAAGAGATTGGGAATATCCTAGCACAAATGGGTGTTTTATCTGATAGTGAGTCCGTGATTTTCAAAACCCTTGCCGGGTATAGAAATAGAATGATTCACTTCTACCATGAAATATCATATCGAGAACTTTTCGAGATATGTATATCAGAACTTTCAGACATTAAGGCGATGACAGAAGCATTAAGAAGATGGATAAAAGAAAATCCGGAACAGATCGATGAGTGCTTATGACCTTGTTGTAAATATGAAAATACCATACTTGACAAATTCGTAAAAAGCCCCCGGTGTCCGGCCAGGGTAGATTGATGTCCCGCATTTGAAGACGTCCGACGCACAATGCGCATCTAAGCTCTTGCATGCCAGCCAGACAGATCCGGGCGAAGGAAAAATGCAAATGTACGGTAGAAGATGGCCGTTATCACCATGGAAAGAAAAGCACTTTTTGGTTTTACTCGCTGCATTTTTCATTTTGCAATTCGAAGCTTTATTACAAGTATGCTATTAATGCGTCGTCGATTTAAGGAAGCTTCATTATGAGACTGGGCTAGGCTTTACGAAATGAAAGAGGATCGGGGTTTTTGCTGATGTACCTAAACAAAACAATTGGGGTTGTAGTGCCTGCCTACAATGAGCAGGAATTGATAGGTGATACCTTACGAAGCATTCCTCCTTTTGTGGATACGATCATTGTTGTCGATGACAGCAGCAAGGACGCCACAGCGAAGATTGTATGGAGCACAGCGGAAACCGATAAGAGAATAGTTTTCATCGAACATACCGCAAATCAAGGAGTCGGTGGTGCGATTATCACAGGGTATAAGAAGGCTGCGGAATTAGATATTGAGGTTACCGCTGTTATGGCCGGTGATAATCAGATGGACCCACGGGATCTCAAGAATATAGTACGGCCTGTTGCCAAAGGAGTTGTTGATTACACCAAGGGAAACAGGCTTTTTCAGGGAGACGCGTGGAACATGATTCCTCATTATCGGTACTTCGGCAACTCCTTTCTTTCCCTTTTTACCAAGATCGCTTCGGGCTACTGGCACATTGCCGATTCCCAGACAGGATACACTGCTGTTTCCCTGCGGGCTCTTAAAAAATTGAATCTGGACTCTATCTACAAGCGCTACGGCATGCCGAATGATATGCTCATAAAGCTGAACCAATATGACTTCAAGGTGCGGGACGTACACGTAAAGCCCGTTTATAACATCGGCGAGAAGTCAGGGATAAAATTAATAAAAGTTGTTCCCAAGATATCATGGCTGTTATTCAAAGGATTCTGGAAAAGGCTCTTCTTCAAATACGTTATAAAAGATTTTCACCCCCTCATCTTTTTTTACATGCTATCGTTTTTTCTGTTGATCTCAAGCATTCCTTTGACTATACGATTTTTCTACATTTGGGCGTTGAGGGGCGATATTCCTGATATCAATGCCATGGCTCTCGTCTTTACCTTGATTAGTGGGCTGCAGACACTATTTTTCGGAATGTGGTTTGATATGGACTATAATAAAAATTTGCGTTGATGGCCCTGTGCATTGGAAGGGGCAGACTGAGAGACTTTAAAGAGATCCATAAGATCATTGGAAAGACAGATATTGGTTCGAATATTTCTTCGCACTGAGGCACATACCATTAACGTAGCGATTAGATGCAAATAGGGAATATATCGATTGTATCGAAGGATTTTAGAAAGAATCTTAGGAGATTGTCTTTTTAGAAACGATATCAATGTATGTAAGTTTAAAATTGCCAAGGATCATTTGCAATATAGAGCAAGTAAAGCCAATTTACCTTTTTGGGTAATATGATGAAATTGCTCGTCCTTACTACAATCTATCCCAGAGGAAAGACAGAATTGCCTGGCAATAAAGTTCACGGAAAATTTGTCAGGGATTTCGCCAAAGAATTGGTCAAAAAAGGGTATGAAGTCCACGTTCTAACACCGCATAGCATAAACACGCTTTCCTATGAGTTACTTGATGGCGTAAATGTCCATCGGTTCCATTATTTCTTTCGCGAGCCATGGGAAACATTGACCTATCACGAAGGAATTCCACAGAATATTAGAAAATTTCGGAATAAGTTGCTCGCGCCTTTCCTGTCATTCAGCTTTTTATGGCATGCAATAAGATTGATAAGAAGATACAGGATCGTGACCGTGAATGCACATTGGGCCATCCCTACCGGATATATCGGCCTATGGATCAAGAAATTCACAGGCGTCTGTCTATTGACAACAATATACGGAGCCGAAGTATTTCCTGTAATATCCGGCAGGATGGCGGCTCTAAGGCCCTTCATAGCCCGTGCCATAAATGGTGCCGATTTTATAGTCGGCATCAGCAATGAAACGGCAAAGGCCGCAAGGGCACTGAGTCATGGAAGGGATGTTTACATGATACCCGACGGGATAGATACCGAATACTATAAGCCTTCCCCCCGGAATACAAGACTGCTTAAGAAATATCGTTGTAACGAGGACCGTGTTATATTCTTCAGCGGAAGAATGGTTGAAAGGAAAGGTCACTGCTGCCTCTTGGAGGCCATGAAATATGTGAAACAGAGCTTGCCGGATGCGAAGCTCATCCTGGGCGGCAGGGGACCCCTTTATGATGATCTCGTGTCGCTGAGAAAAAACTGGGGTCTTGAAAAGGAGGTTGAATTGCCCGGCTTTATACCGGAAGAAGACATGGTTCCACTTCTTCAATCCTCACAACTCTTCGTTTTGCCTTCCTGCATGGATCGTTACGGCGATACCGAAGGATCGGCAACAGCCGCACTGGAAGCTATGGCGTGTGGTACACCCGCTTTGATAAGCAGAATAGGAGGCAATATCGGTTCTATCAAAGAAGGCAGAGGTGCATTTTACTTTACACCTATGGACGCCTTTGATTTAGGTGAAAAAATCGTATACGTACTCACTGCAGCGGATAGATTGAGGAAACTATCTTATGAGGCAAGGGAATTTGTTGTATCGAAATACTCGTGGGATAGAGTAGTGGAGCGCTTAATAAGGATCGGTTGCATATAGAAAAGAAAAAATCGAATTAACAGTAAAGGGATTATGGTCAGAATAAAGATTCAGAAACCTTCTATCATTCTTACGTCTGCTGGAAGAACTGGGACCCTCTTTTTTTCAAAATTATTTGAATCATCTGTGGACAATATTGATTCGTTTCATATGCCGGATAAACTTATGAACTTGAGTGAAATTAGTGCATGGAAAAAACAAATTGAATACTTCGGATTATATAACATCACAGTAGCGAGGATAAGAGGAAAATATGGGATTCGATTTCTTTCTGATCAGGCATTAGCAAGATCAAAAGAGCAGGCATATATTGTTGATGCCCTTTTCAAACATAGATATAGGTTTTTGAGTAAATTACCTCATACATATTACGCTGAATGTAATCCCACATTTTATGGTTTAATCCCGTATATAAATTTGGTTTGGGAAAGGGCAGTCATTATTTATATCGTAAGAAACGGATATGATTGGATTAGATCACATATGAATTGGGGGCAATGGTATAAGGAAAGAAAATGTATGAGCCCTCTTACCCGTCGCATAAATCCGACCTTCTTCTTGAATGATCCTCATAAGGAGGAATGGGATAGTTTTGATAGGTTTAAGAAATTGTGTTGGGCGTGGAATAAATTAAACTCTATCATACTGGAAGATTTGCACAGTTTGCAGAATGCCAGACTTTTTAGGTTTGAAGACCTTTTTAAAAAGCAAACAAACCATGAGGACCTCATTGATTTGATAGAATTTGCAACCTCAGGCTTTTCCTCGAATGATGTGCATATTGGCAAAGCAAAAGCTTTAGTAAATCAAAAAATCAATTCAAACATTAACACTGGCTTCCCTGAAAGGAAATTTTGGACAACAGAAATGCATCGCTTTTTCAATAAGAATTGTGGGGAATTGATGCTGAGATTAAGGTATCCTCTTGACGGAGACGCTCGAAACGAACTGGAGGACTATGAACAATAATCGAATTAATCTAAAAATCCCATATTCTAATTCTCTCACGATAAAAGTAAATGTACATTTTACGGTTGTTGGCTCTTTTTTTAAAAGAATGATGTTGATTAGTATTTATAAAGAGATGTAAGAAATAGAGAAGGAAAGTTACGTATTTTGAGGCGAGTAGTTTTATGGCCCTGGTTTAGGCGCGCATTGAGGTTGCCAATCATTCTGGCTTTTGCAGTTGTGGTATTTTTTATTTGGTATATTCATCAAAATATCGACCAACTGAAACAACTAGTTGAAATTTCATATTTGTCCATTGTGATGTTTTCTGTCTTATTAATTTTACTCATTTGTATAAGAGGTGTAAGCAATTTTATTTATTATAGAAAACTTGGAGCTTTGCTTTCCCTTAATGAGGGAATTGGGTTGGCGTTTATGAATAGGCTTGCAAACGAACTTCCTTTCTTTGGGGGGATCATTGCAAAGGGTGCCTATCTAAAAAAGAAACATAATATCAGTTACGCCGGTTTTTTGCCCGCCACGATGGCTTTGTATTTATGCTATATTTCAGTAAGCGGCTTGGCTGGACTCTTTGTTTTAGCTTTTTTCTTTTTTTCCCGAAAATCTCCACCTTCACTTCCCTTGCTAGGTTTATTTTTTGCCATGGCGGTGAGTTGTATGCTTTTGTGGGTGCCAATTCGATTTCCTAGCCTGCCAATGAAATGGAAACGATTGCTGGAAAGCCTGAAGGTAGGTTGGAGGGTCTTAGCTGATAATAGCTTGCTGACCGTAAAAATTCTGACTTTAGATATTTTGGCAATATTGGTGCACAGTATGCGCTTGCTAATTGTTTTCAGAGCCTTCTCACAAGATATAGGTTTTATGGAATGTGTCCTTTTCTCCTCAGCTACTGTACTGACACGTTTAATTTCCATTACACCCGGTGCTATTGGAATCCGTGAAGGCATTATTGCTATTATTGCTGGCGTATACGGGGTTGACTTAGTGATAAGCGCTATTGTGGTAGGAGCCGATCGGTTGCTTGGAACCCTTGTGATTAGTATCTTTGGAGGTTTTTACACCTATTCATTGACCAGGAGTGGTTTCAATACAAATCAGTATACTTGAAACCTCCTCTTAATACTTGTATATCCTGTATGCGAGTTCTTTCAAGTTTTCATTAGGATACCGGAAAATTTGCAGAAGAGTATTTGTCTTTGTGTAATCGGAGCAGGATAAGGGTATAGAAAATCATGAAAAGAGCTTTGATAACGGGGATAACAGGACAGGATGGCGCCTATTTGGCTGATTTTCTTCTCAAAAAGGGCTACAAGGTTTATGGCACCTATAGACGGCTTTCCACACCGAATTTTTGGAGGTTGCAGTATCTGGGGATTTTCGATAATATCGAGTTGGTCCCTTCAGACCTGATCGACAGTGGATCTCTGGTAGAGGCACTTGAAGCTTCCCACCCTGACGAAATCTATAATCTGGCTGCCCAGAGTTTTGTTGGCGCATCATTTGAACAACCTAGCGGGGAAGGACTGGTTATCGATTTTGAGTTTACTAAAGTGTTTGATAGCATGAACGATGTGTGGCTGGTGGTGAAATTTTATCTATTCTGCATTTGAAATGAAGCCAAGGTATTTACAAAATACTCTGAATCGTTTTTTTGTCGTGCTGAAAGAGAAAGGGCCAGTATATGTAATAGTTTTTGTCTTTAATCATATTCTTGCATATCCTATATGTAAATTGTTCCAAATTTTCAATAAAGGTACCATATATTTTGCGGGAGAATATTTGCCTTTGTTTTTTCATGTGCATAATCATACTTGGCTGAATTCTAGGATGATCGAGGTACCAATTTTCAAATATATTTTAGAGAAATATCAAATAGGTGGGCGAACCCTTGAAGTAGGTAACGTAATGTCACATTATTTCAATATCAGTCATGAGGTTGTTGATAAATATGATCGTGGAAAGGGAGTTATCAATGAGGATATTGTCCACTTTACTACAAATGGCAAATATGACCTGATCATAAGCATATCTACTTTAGAGCATATAGGGTATGATGAAGGACCAATAAAAGAACCGGAGAAATTGCTTAAGGTGATTGATGTCTTAAAATCTCTCATTGTCAAAGGTGGCGAAATATATATATCTGTACCGATAGGAGAAAATCCTTTTTTAGATGAATATTTACGAAAAGATGAAATAAATTTAGAAAAGGTAGTCAGTTATATTAGGATAGGTATGACTAAGTGGTTGCCGACCAATTATGAGAACGTCGCTTATGCAAAATATAATAAACCGTATCGATGGGGGAATGCTTTTGTTATTCTTCATTGGAAAGCAAAGCAGTAAATGTTCAGCTTCAAATGATAATCTGGTGTTTCCGAGCATTTGGTTGCTAAATCGACGACTAAAAGTAGAGGCGCAGTAAATAGAGGAAGGATTTTTCTGGCATCGGTAAGATAACCTAGATGTGGGATGCAGAACCTATTTTGAGAAAGAATGAAGACCTATGAAAAAAGCTCTCATAACGGGTATAACAGGACAGGATGGTGCCTATTTGGCTGATTTTCTTCTCAAAAAGGGCTACAAGGTTTATGGCACCTATAGACGGCTTTCCACACCGAATTTTTGGCGGTTGCAGTATCTGGGGATTTTCGATGATATCGAGTTGGTCCCTTCCGACCTGATCGACAGTGGATCTCTGGTAGAGGCACTTGAAGCTTCACACCCTGACGAAATTTATAATCTGGCTGCCCAGAGTTTTGTTGGCGCATCATTTGAACAGCCTATCGGGGCGGGTGAGATTACCGGGCTGGGAGTAACAAGACTCCTTGAGGCTATAAGAAAAGTCTGTCCCGAGACTAGATTCTACCATGCATCAACAAGCGAACTATATGGCGACAACTCTTTTGAATACCAGGATGAAAATACCCCTTTTGCACCTTCCAGCCCATATTCTGCGGCAAAGCTTTACTCTCACGCCATGACTAGAATTTACAGAGAAGGTTATAACCTGTTTGCCAGCAATGGCATACTTTTCAACCATGAATCTCCGTTGCGGGGCCTGGAGTTTGTCACACGCAAGATCACTAACTCTGCTGCAAAGATAAAGCTTGGCCTTGAATCCAAACTGGAACTTGGTAATATGAATGCCCGAAGGGATTGGGGATACGCTCCCGAGTATATCAAAATGATGTGGATGATGCTCCAGCAGGATGAACCCGGTGACTTCGTGATTGCTACCAATGAGACCCATACGGTGAAGGAATTTGCAATCAAAGCATTTGAGTGCATTGATTTGAACTGGGAAAGCTATGTTGAGGTTAACGAAAAATATATGAGGCCGAATGAAGTGTCTTATCTTAAAGGGAATTGCGAAAAAGCCCGCAGCGTCCTAGGATGGCATCCGCACACAAAGTTCAATGAATTAGTGGAGATCATGATGGTAGCTGACCTGGAGAGATGGCAAAGATGGAGGAAAGGAGAACATTTCCCCTGGGATGCAAGTAATTATCCTAATGAGAAAAGCATTCTTTCGAGAAAACTGAATAAAGACACCTACTGAACGTGAAAATGATACCAATCTCAAAGCCAGAACTGCACGGAAAAGAGAGTGTCTATCTCAACCATTGCATCAAAACCGGGTGGGTTTCCTCATTGGGGCATTATATCTCGGAATTCGAACAGAGGTTTTCAGAATTCATTGGCCAATCATACTCGCTAAGCTGTTCTAATGGAACAACTGCTCTTCATCTTGCCTTGCTGAGCCTGGACATAGGAGAAGGCGACGAGGTGATTGTACCCTCCTTTACGTTCATAGCAACGGTGAATTCTATCCTATACTGTCGTGCAAAGCCTATTTTTGCAGATATTGATCCAGTGACATGGTGCTTGGATCCACAGGATGTTGCAAAAAAGTTATCCACAAGGACAAAGGCAATTTTAATCGTTCACCTTTACGGCAATCCAGCTGATATGTCTGCATTGACCAGAATCTCCGAGGAAAATAGTGTTTATTTAATTGAGGACTGTGCCGAAGCGCTGGGAGCCAGTTACAAGGAAAGATATGTGGGCTCTTTTGGCCATGTCTCCTGCCATAGCTTTTATGGAAATAAGATTATAACGTGTGGTGAAGGAGGAATGATATCGACAGCATCAGAAGAAATATCTAACAGGATAAAGATGCTAAGAGATCACGGCATGTCTAGCAGGAAAAGATATCTCCATGAAATGCTTGCTTATAATTACAGGATGACCAACCTGCAGGCCGCACTTGGCCTAGCGCAGCTTCAAAGGATAGACGATTTTCTGAGCCGTCGGCAGCAAATCTTCAATGAATATGTGAAGCAATTAAATGATGTTAGTGAAATAGGCCTCCCTTTTCTAGGAGACATAGTGAGGAAGCCCGTAAACTGGATGTTTACCATTGTTTTAAAAAACGGAAATAGGGATGCCCTTATGGAACATCTTCGAAAACATGGAATTGATACAAGACCAGTCTTTTATCCTTGTCATAAAATGCCTTACATCGATGCGAATTGCATTCTGCCTATTACAAACAGCGTTTCTGGTGCGGGCATAAGTCTCCCGACCTTTGTTGGGCTCAAAAAACAACAAATAATATACATTTGTGATTGCATAAAAAAATATTTTGCCCTACTTTTTAGCTGAATTAATTTCCATGTAAAGGAAAGAAAGAATGAGAGGGGCTACATAGAGGGTGGCGGTGTGCTCATAGTAGCCGGAACTGATCATAAGTTTGGGGAAAAACAGGGAAGCCAACAAAACAGAAAGCCATCCCGATTAACCTTGGTCAACCATCGCTGAGGATTCATTGGCTTTTATTTTGAGATCTTCCTTGGTGATGGTGATGTTCACGCCGAACCATCTGTTAATGATCCTCGCAAGCGCATCGGTGGTGAATAGAGTCTTCATGTCTATTTGTAGATAATTCGAATGCT
>Ga0307432_1001800_pt1 | contig 12360 bp, 11 predicted proteins | sample SalMarWE160150MG_FD_202158 | JGI IMG/M metagenome (GOLD analysis project Ga0307432, IMG submission 202158) | Salt marsh sediment microbial communities from the Plum Island Ecosystem LTER, Massachusetts, United States - WE1603-150 | ecosystem: Environmental > Aquatic > Marine > Intertidal zone >...
ATAAAAGAGGCTATCCTTGCCGCTATGCTCTGGGCAGAGGAAGAACTGGGCATAGGAAACGGTGAAGAAAAATGGAAAATAGCCTGGGTTAAATTAATCGAAATATTAGAGCAACAGAAAGTTACCTTAAAAGAGGGTGAAATCTCCTATGTAAAAGACCTGATGAAGGCTACTGTTCCGGAGGTAAATGAAATCATCTATAAGGCCATGCCTGATGTAGTAAGGAACGGTAGGACTTTAAAAGATCAATAATGGTGATCATCAATGATATAAAAATAGCCGAATATTTTACTTTGTATGAGTTTCAGTGTCCCTGCTGCAGTCGGGTGATGCTCTCTCCGGACCTTCTGGCCAGGCTGGATCATTTAAGAAGGGTCATCGATAGGCCGGTATATATCAATTCCGGATACCGGTGTCCGGAGGAAAATAAAAGAGTAGGGGGAGTTGCCGGTTCTTATCATCTCCTGGGTATGGCGGCAGATATTCACGTAAAGGATTATTTACTTTCTGATCTTCTTCTCTATGCTCAGGAAATGGGGTTTAATGGTATTGGATTTTATGAAGAGAAGGATTTCCTACATCTCGATATTAGGCCTGGGCAAAAACATCTTTGGAAAGGGAAAGAACTCATTGGATATTGAATATGTGCTAAAATTAATAGCAAATTACGGATTTCCCCTGGTGCTTTCTTTATACCTGGTATATAAATTGGAGTTTTTTATTAACGAAATAATCAAAAATCAAAAGGAATTTTCCCAAAATATTACTGCTGAAATCAAGGAAATCAAGCAGGCAATCAATGAATTACGGGTTGATTTTGCAAAAAACAAATGAAACCATTGATATATAAAGGTTTTAGCGTTTTTAAAAAAAGCTTCTAAAATTGCGTATATAAGGCGAATTTAAAAAATACGATGAATCATACCAGCCAACTTAAAACAGGGGCTTAAAACAGGCTTAAATTAGCTTTTTTTTTCTTGGTTCATGAAATTCACCATTATTATTCTTCTTTCCTCTTATTTCCTCTATTTTACTTCTATATTCTCTTCTTTACTTGCATATTTGCCAGAATATTAAATGAATCCTTCAAATTTTTTACCTCTAATTGCACCATAAATACCTACATAACAAAAATTCCTTCTTTGTATTTTTAAGATATTAAGTCTTTAAAATATAAATAGATAGGTAATATTTTGTTTTTCTTCTTTATGTGCTAAAATCAGATAAGGTCAATTTATCCTTATTGATTCTCTCCAAAGACAATAGGGACTTTAGAGGACCTTTAAGCACAGATACACAGCCAAAGGCGTTTTTGAAGGTGTATAAAAAAATATTTAGGTAATATTTATGGATTTTATTTCTACTGATCAAGAATGGGTTATTAGTATTATAGGTGCAATTATAGGTGCTATGATAGCTATAATTAGCACTATAATATGGGATAATCATAAGAACGAGAAACGATATAAAGCGCTACTAAAAACAATTCATTTTGAGCTACAAGAAAATAAAAAGAAAATCGACAATACGATAATAAACATACCGGAAGATTTAAAAATTCTTTTTAAATCGGTAAAAAATAGTAATGTCCCGATTTCGGATGAACAAATTGGACGGCTGGCTTGGACTTTCCCTAAACCCTATTCAATCGACGCTTGGCAAGTTTTTATTTCTTCCGGATTGGTCATTAAGTTATCAGTTGATAATTTACAAAGATTATATCATCTTTATGATGATTTGCACTCCATAAATTTTTTAAGTAATTTATCAGTGAATCTCTTTCAGATTTTAGCCAGCGATAACCGATTAGATCAAGAAACAAATAAAAATTTTGATCGTTTTTGTAAAATTGGAACACTAACATTAGTTTTTGCGATTAGTGAGCATATCCAAGATACAATAGCAATAATAAAGGATAAATCGATATGAAATGCCCATACTGTTTAGAAAATTTTCATGTAAAATGGTATTATCCTGCACTTGATGAGGATGAAAATAATTGTTTAAAAGAAGAGGATGATTTTTTTGGAATGAGACTTTGCCATTGTCCTTCTTGTAATAAAATTATTATTCAAATTGGAAAATTTATAACAACAACTTACCAAAATCCTTGGGAAGAACCCACAAATAATCCTTCAGATAACCCTGGTATGTATGAATGGCAATTACTTAAACCAAAAACTACCTCAAGGGCACCCTTGCCACCAGAGGTTACAGAAAAATTCGCTAACGACTACAAAGAAGCTTCTCTTGTAATAGCAGATAGTCCAAAAGCGAGCGCTGCATTAAGTAGACGATGCCTTCAAAACCTTTTAAGAGAGAAAGCAAAAACAACAAAAAAGGATCTTTTTGATCAAATACAAGAAGTAATCGATTCTAAAAAACTACCTTCTTATTTATCAGAAGATTTAGATGCTGTAAGGAATATCGGAAATTTTGGTGCACACCCGATAAAAAGCAAAAAAACAGGAGAAATAATAGAAGTAGAGCCAGGAGAAGCTGAGTGGAATTTAAATATCCTAGAACAATTATTCGACTTTTACTTTGTGCAACCAGAAATATCAAGAAAAAAAAGAGAGAGTCTTAACGAAAAGCTTAAAGATGCAGGCAAACCTCAAATGAAATGAAACCAACAATTGAGTTTATGCTATGCCGTATCAATTGGCCGGTTTTAGATACCGCGGTAATATCACCATAAATTACTGATCATAAAAAATATCACTGCTTGTTTGTCGCCTTCTGTGTAAAAGCACGCCATTTAATACTTTTTCTCAAATTAAAATCCCTGTTTTATAATCATTTCAAATTATAGGTTGACGTCATTTTGGCGTATTCTTTACTTAATGTTGACAAAATCTATTAAAAGTATAAACTGAAACAAAGGACCTGAATTCAGATATAAACAAGTTGAAATATGTTTTTCTTTTTACGGCTAATGCCTTACACTTTTCTATAACAAACAAATTTTGTTTTTATTTTTTATGGAGTGCATACGATGTTTTCTCCGCTATCGCTCTGAAAACGATTTAGTTGTTGTAAGGGGAAATGAAAGACAAAATGTTAAAATGCTGGATTCAATAAATTATGCAAAATATTTTTAATCATTATATCCAATCGATTTCTTCTAAATTTTCTCACCCGGAAACCAGTGAAATGGGTTACCGTGCCGATTTTGAAATTTTACTCAAAGGTATTTTTGAATCAATCAAGGTCAAACGCGTAGATCATGACCCCAAAGCCAGACAGGGGAACAAACCGGATTTTATTATAATAAATAAAGATGTGCCCCTTTTGTATATAGAGGCCAAAGACATTGGAGTATCTCTGGATAAAGTAGAAAAATCGGAGCAAATGACCCGATATTTTGGTTATACCAATCTAGTCCTTACCGACTATCTAGAATTTCGATTTTACCGAAATGGCCTTCCCTATGAGGAACCAATTAAAATAGCCAGTTATGATTTAAAAAATCGAATCATTACGCCACTTCCACAAAATTATGAGCATGCTGCAAAAACACTGCTCGATTTTACCCAGTCACAAAAGGAACCCATAAAATCAGGTAAACATCTCTCCAAGATTATGGGAGGAAAAGCGCAAAGAATCAGAGACAACCTAAGACATTTTCTGATCCTTGATTCTAAACAAAATATAGAACTTGTTCATATTTATGAGGCGATCAAGAAAATGCTGGTGCACGATCTTACCATAGATTCTTTTTCGGACATGTACGCACAGACCTTGGTTTATGGATTATTCGTTGCCAGATACTACGATGATTCGCCAGATACCTTTACTCGTCAAGAAGCTCGCGATCTTGTGCCTGCCTCCAACCCTTTTCTTCAGCACTTTTTTGATCACATTGCCGGCCCTAATTTTGATAAACGCTTAAGTTTTATTGTTGATGAGCTTTGTTTGGTTTTTCAGCATGCCGATACCAAAAAACTCATTGAGGAATATATGGACGATGCCGATCCGGTCATTCATTTTTATGAGGATTTTTTAAAGGAATATGATCCGGCATTACGCAAAAAAATGGGTGCATACTATACGCCTCTCCCTGTTGTAAATTTTATTATTCGTTCTGTTGATCAAATTTTACAGAAGGATTTTAATCTTGCAAATGGGTTGGCCGATACATCAAAATTGCCAAACGGTAAGCATCGCGTTCAAATTTTAGACCCTGCTGTTGGAACAGGAACGTTTATTAGTGCTACCATAGGAGTTATTCATGAGCGGCTTAAAGAACAGGGGCAAACTGGACGTTGGCCGGCTTATGTACACCATGACCTTTTACCGCGTTTGCATGGTTTTGAGCTGATGATGACACCTTATACGATAGCACACTTAAAAGTAAGTATAGCATTAAGAGAAACAGGGTTCAAATACTTTAACGAAACCAAGACCGGGAAAACACGTCTTCGGGTTTATCTTACTAATTCCCTTGAACAAAACGAAACTCAGCAAGATCTTTTTTCTTTTGGCTTTGCCGAAAGTATCGCAGCGGAAGCCAAGGAAGCGGATAAAATCAAAAGTGAAACACCCATTATGGTGGTTATAGGAAATCCACCATATAGCGTCAGCTCACAAAATAAAGGTACATGGATTCTACAACTAATAAAGGACTATAAAAGAGGATTAGGTGAACGAAAAATTAATCTTGACGATGACTACATAAAATTTATTCGCTTTGCCGAACATTTTATAGAGAAAAACAAAAGCGGTATAGTGGCGATGATCACCAATAATTCATTCATTGATGGCATTACTCATCGGCAAATGCGGAAGCACCTGTTGGAAACCTTTGGCAAGATTTATATTCTTGATCTTCATGGAAATTCTAAGAAAAAAGAAAAAGCACCGGACGGCGGTAAGGATGAAAATATTTTTGACATTCAACAAGGTGTTGCGATTTCGATATTTGTCCGTAAAGCAGTTGACAAGAATGGGCTGGGTAGCGTTCACCATGCCGAGATATACGGCAAGAGGGATGATAAATTTAAAACGCTAAATAAAGGCAATTTACAAACGATTGAATGGAAAAAACTCGATTATTCCGAGCCATATTATTTCTTTGTACCGAAAGATTTTGGCATGGGAGAAACATATAATAAGGGATTTAAGATGGATGAAATATTTACAATTTATTCTTCTGGAATTGAAACACAAAAAGATTCTCTCGTTATCCAATTTTCAAAACAAGAATTAGAAAAAGTTCGAAATGATATCGAATTTACAGATGATGCCTTCATAAAAAATACGTATGGTATTAAAGATTCACGTGATTGGAACCTAAAGAATGCAAGACAGGATTTACAGATAGCAAAGGATATCCAAATTGCATATAGACCTTTTGATGATCGATGGACCTTCTATTCTGGAAAAACAAAAGGGATCCTTGCTTATCCGAGGGCAGAAGTTATGGGTCACATTATTAAAACAAATATGGCGTTGCTTACGGTAAAGAGGCAGACCTCTTTTGATTTTCAGCATGTTTTTATTTCTAAACTGGTAGCCGAACGTTGCGTTGTTTCTCTGCAGACAGGTGAAGTCGGATATGTTTTCCCACTTTATTTATACTCAGAAGACGGTTCACGCACCCCCAATCTCAAAAAAGAAATCGTTGATGAAATAGAAAAGATTGTTGGCGAAGTTTCACCTGAAGATATTTTTGACTATATCTACGCCGTTCTGCACTCACCAAATTATCGAGAAAAGTATAAGGAATTTTTGAAAATTGATTTTCCGCGCGTGCCATATCCGAAAGATACAAAAACTTTCATAAATCTGGTCACCTTTGGAGCAGAATTGCGCTCTTTACATCTCCTCGAATCGCCAAAGGTAAATCAATTCATAACCACTTATCCCATTGCTGGTTCTGATACCGTTGAAAAATTAGTTTATAAAAACGGAAAAGTATTTATCAACACCGAGCAATACTTCGGCAATGTTCCCGAAGTAGTATGGAATTTTTATATCGGTGGTTATCAGCCAGCACAGAAGTGGCTGAAAGACCGTAAGAGGCGTACTTTGACCAATACGGATAACGAGCACTATCAGAAAATAATTGTCGCGCTGGCGGAAACTAATAGAATTATGAAAGAAATAGATAGTAATATTTAAATATGAGAAAGCATTTGGCACTTCGCATATCCGCAAAACGTTAGGAGAAAACTTATGCCATACCAATATAAAAGAGAGCCATTAAATGATGACGAAGTGGATAAATTAACTAATTCTTGTGATACTTTCCGGGAAAAATTTGTCATCTGGACCATGCTCGATACAGGATTAAGGTTGTCAGAATTTGCGGATCTTAAAAAAGAAAATATACAATGGCAAGAAAGAAGATTGGTTATCTACGGCAAGGGTGGTCCTTACGGCAAAAAAACAAAAAGACGCATTATTCCTATGACAGACAGGGTTCGACGGTTAATTGAATACCATTTTGCCGAAAATAACAATATCGGAATGAGCAAAAGGACAATCGAGAGAACAGTAAAGAACGTAGCTGATAAAGCCGGAATATCAAAACCAGTTAGTCCCCACGTTTTAAGACATACTTTTGCAGTAAATTGTATCAAAAAAGGAATTTCTAGTAGAGCCCTTCAATCTCTTTTAGGCCATGACCGGTTAGCCACTACTGAAATTTATCTTAATCTATCTCCGGAAGATGCCATTAGAGAGTTTTTAAATAAGTGGTGATTAAAATGAATAACTTGTATTTTTTATACAGTAAGTCGTGCATAAACAGAATGCTTTATAAGATACACCAATTTGGAAGCATTAACAAAATAGTTCGGTTATTTTAAGTTGAACTAAACCGCTCCGCGGTAGCTTTACCAGAGCGGCCTTAGTCTTTTATTGTTCTTTGAAAATTAGGTAATCTAATCCCGTTTACTAAAGATACCATTCTGTTCCCTTTCACCGGAGATCTAACTATCTCTTTTATTTTGATTTTAATTAGGCAATAATAGATTAAAATCAATGAAAGGAGATTTTATCATGGGAAAATTAAGGGAACAGATGAAAATGGATCTTAAGCTAAAGGGGTATAGCCCCAAAACTCAAGTTGCCTACCTCGGGTATATGAAAAACTTTGTCCGATACTTCGGCAGATCACCGGCCAAGATGGATGAGAAAGAAATACGGGAATATCTTTACCATCTGATAACAGGGAGGGATCTTGGCGATTCAAGCATAAATAGTGCGTACAGTGCATTGAAGTTTTTCTATGAGACGACACTGTGCAGGGATTGGAATGTTGCGAAAATTCCCCGCCGCAAAACAGAGAAGAGACTTCCCGTTGTCCTGGATGGTTCCGAAATAAAGCAGTTGCTTGCCGTTACCACCAACTTAAAGCACCGGGCCCTTTTGATGACCACCTACTCCGCAGGATTAAGGGTGAGTGAGACGGCTCATTTGAAAGTCTGCGATGTAGACAGCAAGCGGATGCAACTGCGTGTCGCTCAGGGAAAGGGTAAGAAGGACCGGTACGCTTTGTTATCCCCAGTTACTCTGAATTTGCTTCGTGACTACTGGAGACAGTACCGTCCGTTTAGCTGGTTATTCCCGGGTCGTTCGCCAGAGAGACCAATTTCTACTCGGTCTATCCAGAAGGTATTTAAAGACGCCAAACGAAAGGCTGGTATTAAAAAGCCAGCCACTGTCCACACCCTGCGGCACAGTTTTGCCACCCATCTTCTGGAAGCGGGAACCGATATTTATCGTGTTCAGAAACTGATGGGCCATACGACCCCGAAGACCACAGCCATCTATATACATCTGAGACGCCAGGATTTACTCAAAGTCGTCAGTCCACTCGATTCTCTGATGGATTCATAGAAATGGATTCGAGCAAGAAGAATACTCCAGCCCAGGTTGAAGTAGCGGATATATTTCGCCAGTTTGGCCCGGCCTACAGAGAGTCCCATCCTCTGCCGATACGCATGCTTAAAACTATGAGTGCTATCGAACGTTGCCGCACTGCCCAGTTAGGTGGCCATGTCGAACAATGTGATGTCTGTGGGCATGTTCGGATTTCTTACAACTCTTGTCGGAACCGGCATTGTCCCAAATGCCAGAGTCTGGTTAAAGAGAGGTGGCTGGCTGCCCGAAAGAGGGATTTACTACCGGTCGAATATTTTCATATAGTTTTCACTATCCCAGATCTACTTAATCCTTTGGCCTTGAGAAACCAGAGGGTGGTTTATGACCTCCTGTTCAAAGCAGCCTCCGAGGCCCTTCTTGCCTTAAGCAAAGATCCTGAGCATCTGGGTGCAGAGATTGGCTTTATCTCGATTTTGCACACCTGGGGACAGAATCTGATGGACCATCCTCACCTCCATTGCCTCGTCCCTGGTGGGGGGTTATCCCTTGATGGCCAGCGGTGGATTTCTTCCAGAGGAGGGTTTTTTATCCCGGTGAAGGTTTTGTCCCGGTTGTTCCGGGGAAAGTTCTTATTCTATCTCAAGGAGGCTTATCGGGGTGGCAAACTAAAATCTGTCGGAGAGATACAATCTTTAGGTGATACGCCTAAATTTCAAATGATGATGGATGAGCTTTACCGGCAAGAGTGGGTTACCTATTGCAAGCCACCTTTTCGGAGTGCCCAATACGTAATTGAATATCTCGGTCGGTATACTCACCGGGTGGCAATATCCAATAACCGTATTGTTAAAGCTGAACAAGAAAAAGTTACCTTTCGTTGGCGGGATTATAAAGATGACAACAAGAACAAGCAGATGACCCTGGAGGCCTTTGAGTTTATTCGGCGGTTTCTATTGCATATTTTACCGAACAATTTTGTCAAAATCCGACATTATGGGTTACTCAGCAATCGGAATCGAAAAACCAAGCTCAGGCGATGTCGGGAAATATTTGGTGTTGGTTCAAACCGAGAACAGCAGTCAAGCGAATCAGTTGGCTGGGAGGAATTACTTTTTGAGCTAACCGGTATTGACCCTCGCATCTGTCCTTGTTGTAAAAAAGGCCGGATGGTCACCAGAGAGATCTTATCTCCCCAGGGCCATGAGCCTCCCAGGAAGGTGAGATGGGTAGCTTAATTTTCAAATAGCGGATATGAATAGAGGGTTAAGGGGGAAGAACGCTCTTTTTTCAGGAAATCAACTCTATTATGAACACCGCCTTGAGAAAGATATTTCCCGGACCCTTGAATTTACTTTAGTTCTTCCTAAGCAGGTCATTAGGGAGAGCTTCAATAGCAATTTGATGAACGAAATCGCTGGATTGAATTCCCATAGCCACAGCGGAGCGGCTTCGTTCAACCGAATTGCTTCCGAAATTGAGCATAGGTAATATTAAAGTCAAAAACCTTAGCTTCATCTGTGCTCCAACTTCGGAAGCAATCTTAATCGTTATACGTCATTTTTCCTTGGAAAAGGAGGATAAACTATGATCTCTTATAAGAATATTGAACTTCAAAGAGCCGGCAATCAGCAAAAAGGTAAAGCAAAATATACTATTAATGGGAATGAGTGTTTTGCAGAGGAAGTTGCTATAAATCATTACAAAAGTTTAGGATACAAGGCGCTATGGACAGAAAATACATATTGGTGGACACTCATGTCCTTATTCTTTTGGGATGTTATATTTGCAGAGACAAGAGGAGCAGTAAGTGTAATTATAGGCGGTGTCCAAATAGAACTTGAACCGGGTGATGAAAGGTTTGAACAGCTCTTCAAACAAACAATCCTAATGAATGGGATGCCATCCGACTTTTTTATCCCAGAATTCTATGAAAGAAGAAAAAGCCTAATAAAGAACAAAATTCAAGAATTTCAATATAGCAACCTTGAACAAAAGCTTAGCGAGTCTTACAAACAGAATTATAGGAGGAACTGTAGGCCAATAGAGAATTGGGACAAATATAAAATTTATGAATTGCTAATTTCAGTACAAAGAGTAGATAAGGGGAAATTGATAAAAATACTTGAGAGACTTATCTCGGATTTCAACAATAATAGAGCAGGCCTGCCTGACCTAGTAGTATACGATGATAAAGATTTCTTCTTTTCAGAAGTTAAAAGTGAAAAAGATAAAATATCAGAAAAACAAAAAGAGTGGCATGATTTTCTATCAACGACATTAGGGCTTAAAGTAGAAATATTTCTTATTAATCATACAGAAATTCAGATTAAACAAGTAAAAACATTTTATATGCCTTGCTCTAAAGAAGTAACAGTTTCTTTTGGGCACTCCTCATCAACAAAACAAGTGGAAGCAATAAAATTTGTTCAAGAACAAGAATCGTTTTTTACACAAGGCGAAGGGAAAGAACAGATACACGGGGCAAAATTCAAAATAAATGAAAATGATATAGAAAAGCTTTACACAATCCTTGATCTGACAAGCGGATGGAAAACCCAAAAAATAGAAATTGGCGGAGAAATTGTTAAATCTACTGATTTAAGAAATTCACTATGGTGTTTTCGAGAAAAGACCAAACAAAATGCCTCTTCAGATTATTGCAAAAGAAGAGAATATGATAATGAACCCAATAAAATCGGATGTAGAAATATTTACTTTAATGAGTTAGAAAATGAGAAATGGCAGGATTATGGATATATAGACACTGCTAAAGGAGAATGGATATTTGATAACAAGAAAATAAATGAAAAATTGGAGGAAGAATTAAATAGGGTAAAATATTGTCCGTTCTTTGACGCAAAGAAAGCTCGAAACTTAATAAAAGATATCCCAGAAAAGATTAATCCCAAAATTGATAAAAATTGGGCTTTTATTTCTAATGATTACGACAACTGGTTTTGGCATGAGAATATATGGTTAAGCACCTTAGGAAAAACTAATTTCCCTGGATTCAACGTAATAGTCGGCGTCCAGAAACTGTCAAAGAAAGAAATAAACGAAGCATTCCAGTACTCTAAAGGGGATGATTCAATAAAAATATCTTACAGGGAGCCTTCTATAAAAGCTAAGCAAAAGTCGGGTTGTTTTATTGCTACAGCAGTTTATGGTGATAGTGAAGCATATCAAGTTAAAATGTTAAGATGTTTTAGAGATAACCAACTTGAGAAGAGAATTCTAGGAAAGTTATTTGTTGATGCCTACTATAAGGTAAGTCCTTCTATAGCGGAATTTATTAGAAAGCACAAGGTTTTAACAAGTTTAGTAAGAAGGACATTGGATGTAATTGTAAAAATAATCGAAAAGGTATAATGGGAAACAGATCTCATCAAAATAAAGATAAGAAAGCGAATCGGCGTATAATACAGCAGAAAAGGATCGTATCTTTTGATACTTACCCAAATTCCGCCTTCGGCGGAACTTCTTTTATGCTGGAGCCATTATACGCAATCATTCCATTGAAGCCGAGATAGATTTTTCAGAAATGATAGATTAGCTACTACTGAAATTTATCTTAATTTATCTCCGGAAGACGCTATTAGAGAATTTTTGAATAAATGGTAAAATGTTTTTTAAAATTATATTTCTCTTGACATAAGTTAGCACATATGCTAACTTATATATTGAAGGAGCTTTATGGCACTGCCCAAAAAAGAAGATTATATTTTCTACCAGGGAGAAAAGTTCCAGGTAGAATTTTATTTCACTGAAACCAAGGAAATGCCGGCCAAAGAATACTTAGAGAAAGAATCTTTGGAGGTACAAGTTAAGCTAGCCGCCCTGGTAAAATATATTGCAGATCATGGCATGCTCTTTAATAAAACAAAATTTAGGAAAGTGGACTCAAAAGAAAATATATTTGAGTTTAAACCCTTAGATCATAGATTCTTTAGCTTCTTTTATGAAGGGAAAAAAATAATTATTACTAATGCTTATATGAAAAAGTCTCAGAAAGTAAGTAAAAGAGATTTAGAGAAAGCCAAGAATATGAAAAAAACTTACATCGATAGATTAAAGGGGGGAATTTATTATGAAAAAGACTAAAACTTATATGGATAAATTAATGATCAATAAAGAATTCCGTGAGAGATTTGTCGAAGAATACCAAAATATTTGTATCGGAGAACAAATTGCCGGAATCCGTCATCGAGCAAATTTAACGCAAGATGCTTTGGCCAAACGAACACATACTACCAAATCAGCGATCTCGCGCTATGAAAATTCTGATTATAAAAGTTATAGCATGCCTCTTTTAAATAAAATAGCAGAAGCTTGCGGGACAGTTTTGAAAATTGATTTTGTGACTAAAGGGACAAAAAAAAGTTAAAGGGTTTTAATATTTTAAAATATTGGCCACTACTGAAACTTATCTCAATCTATCTCCGGAAGATACCATCAAAGAATTTTTAAATAAACGGTGATTAAACCGCTGGCATATAATATCTAAATTTAAGGTGATTTTATGTTAAGTTG
>Ga0307432_1001807_pt1 | contig 12309 bp, 11 predicted proteins | sample SalMarWE160150MG_FD_202158 | JGI IMG/M metagenome (GOLD analysis project Ga0307432, IMG submission 202158) | Salt marsh sediment microbial communities from the Plum Island Ecosystem LTER, Massachusetts, United States - WE1603-150 | ecosystem: Environmental > Aquatic > Marine > Intertidal zone >...
AGAAATAATGAGACAATAATTCACTCTCTTTCAGAACTTTATCTATCTCAAACTGAGGCCGACATCCCAGAACTTAAGAAAAAGCATTATCGAAAAAAGTCTCGTAAACTTGCTAATTCTTTAATTAGTAATAAAAATTGTAGGAAGTACGCTTACCACACTTTAATAAAAATCTCTATGAGTGAGCTTAAAGAGTTATTAGAAAAAGAAAGTGAAGATATAGAAATAGACAAAAGTGTAGAACAAATTGAAAGTCATTTAGAGAAATGTTTGCAAGAATATCCTGGAGAAAGCTACTTCAATACATTGGAATCTAAATTTTATGAATTACTTAAAAAAGAAGAAAGAGCAATAAAAGCTCTAGAAAAGGCATTTGAGAACAACCCTCGAAACAAATATATAGCTATTAGGTTGGCCAAATTTTATAAAGAACAGGATAACGTGAACAAAGCGATTGATATAATAAAAAAAGCCATAGAGTCAAACCGAGGAGACCAACAATTAAATTATAGATTAGCTATGCTATTGAAAGAAACAAAAGAAGTTACCAATGAAAATTTACTCTATTACCTAAGACGAAGTTTTACTCTAGGAGATGGAAAATTAGAAGCTCAATTTTGGTATGCTAGATATTGTTTTGTTAGTGACAATGATGAGAAGATACAAGAAAGTAAAGAAATATTTAAACAATTACAAGAAAAAGATTTTATACCATATAAAAAGAGCATGGAAATTAAATCTGTTATAAAAGAACCGGAACAACCGCATTATTTTGAAGGTATTCTAGAAAAAAAATTGAACACGTTTGGTTTTATAAGGAGGGATGGACGAGGTGACGAAATTTTTATCCATTCCTCAAATATTAATCCAAGGTTATGGGCAAAAATATCTCGAGGTAGCAGAATAAAGTTTGCTATTGGTTTTAATTATAAAGGTCCATTAGCTGTGGAGATTGAACTCTTATAGGAACAGAGGGGTCAGGGCTTCTTTGATTTCATAGATTCTTCGAATCTTCCGTCATCGGTCTTCGGTCGGTCTTATTCTAAGACCTAAAATTGGGGGTTGGGATTTAGCAAGTTGGTGGTTTAAAAAATAACAAAAATCAAAAGCCATAAAAAAATTTACCCATTTAACTTTCCTCTTAAAATCAAACTTTTAAAAATTACCATATAATACCATTAATCTGGTCTATGTTCTCCTGTGCATTCTTTATACCTTTTTGAGCATATTGTATCCACTTAGAATCACTTGTTTTCGTTATCGTTTTTTTCCATATTCTTTTTGCCTCTTCAAATTTTTCTTTTGACAGCCTCCACTTTTTATCCTGCATATAATTTAAACCCAAACGATAATAGTATTCTCCGTAAAGGGCTAAAAGAATGCCATCGTCAGGTTCAATAGAGAAACCTTCATTAATATACTTTTTAACAGCCGAAAAGTTCTTTCTGGTAAGCTCAAGATTAATTAACTGATAATATACACTTATATTATCAGGCTCTATTTTTAAAGCTTCTTTATAGTAACTCTCGGCTTTCTGATATTGTCCTAATTTCAGATAAGCATTACCAATATTTATTCTGCTGGAAACATGGTCGGGAATTATTTTAATTATTTCCCTGTACTCTTCAATAGCATTTTGATATTCTTTAATTTCAACATAAGATTCGGCAAGCTTTTTAATTATTTCGATATCTTTAGACCAAGTTTCTTTAGCTTTTTTAAAAAATTCAATCGCTTCACGATAACGCTTCCGTTCAAAATAAGCGTTTCCCAACCTGAAAACGACTCCACCATCATCAGGTTTATATTTATAAGCTTTTTTATAGTTGTTTAAAGCTTCATCGTATCTGCCCTGTGATTCAAGATAACTCGCATATAAGTCATAACTATTGGCATCTTCAGGAAATTCTTTTATGACTTTTTTAAAAAGTAGCTCTGCTTTTTCAGGTTCTCCTATCATCGCATACAGGGAAGCAATAGCCTTTGCCATTTTACGATTACTCTCCGGATCAGGAAAATATCCAACGTTTTCCGTGCAAATCGCAAAAGCTTTACTCGTATCTCCAACTTCAAGATACACCTGTCTCAGTGCGAGATACGCATCCACGTATGAGGGATCCGCTTTAATGGCTTTCTCAAGAAGAGGAATTGCTTCATTATAATTTTTCTGTTTCATATGTTCGAAAGCAAAACTGTAAAATTTTTCCGCTTCGGAAACTTCCTGTACATCAGTCTGTTTTATCTCTTGCTTCTTCTCGCTAACAGATGCACAACTTGCCAACACAAGTAAAAAGAAAATAAAAAATATCCTCGAAATTCTCATTTTCAATCCTCCTTTCCTTTTAATTTCTATTTCTGGGGCTAAATCTCAACCCTTGAAAATTTAATAAATTATTAACATCAAGATTCTTTTTCTTCATTTGTTTTATAAAAATAAAACAAACGCTCATTATAGTCAAGGGGTTTTTAAAAATAGAGGGGGCAGGTCTGGGTAACCGCAGAAGCGGTTAGTATATTGGTTAATTTGTTGATTGGGTAATTAGTGAAAAATAAAAACTTTGTGTCTTTGTGCCTTTGTGGCTAAAAAATTCCTTGACATCACAAAGGATTTCTTTTAAATTAACAACAGGAGGGAAGAAATGAAAAAATCTATTATCATTACTTTATTAATATTTTTTAGCGCATTAGAAAGTAAAGGGGAAGAATCAAAATATACGGGTGATTGGATAGGTACCGGATGGGGATGGGAAGTTAGATTCAAACAAACATCTGGAGACTTTGTCTCACAATTTAGAGGAAAAAAATCCGAGTTGCCATATGGAAATGAGAAGATAATAATGACTCTTCTCGTAGAACATTCCACAGTTTTCCATATTTACGTTGATAAGAACGGTAATGTTACAGGAGAAGGAACTGTAACTTATGGCTTAATACCAAATCTTGCCGGAGTCGCAGCTCTCACAAAACAGGTGAACGATGCGATTAATATGATGGATAAAATTGTTTTCGTATTTAAACTTGCAGGAGATATCGGTAAACAGGCTGTTCAATCGATGAATCGAGTTTATTTTCAAAATGAGGCTAAATTAGCTCAAAATATGAACTTATTCTCAAAGACCTCCGCATCAGACCTTCTTAGAGGAGGAGAAAACAAGGTAATGATTACGAATCTAATGCAATCGGGCGGACAAGCCGATGCGGTTGAACTGGCAAAAGCAGTGTTATGGAATAGAGCCGGTTCGGGTGGTTATAATCTTGCAAATGGCGTAGATGCTTCTTTACTTATGGATATACCTGTGGCTAGTGAATATAAAAGTTTAGGAGAGTTTGCGCTTGAACAGGTAAGAGGTAAAGCTCTCGACGAAATCGCAAAAACAGAAGTAGCCATCCTGGAAAGATTACTCGGAAGAGCAAAAAGAGAAGAACAATTATGCTTGTATGCAGCTAACATTGCGACAATTGCTGCCGGAACACAGATAGGACCATCTACCGTCGAGCAGTTATTAACAGAATTTGGACCTGAAGTCGCAAAAGCAGCATTTTTTGATATCCTCATCGGGAGAGCAATGCCAACCGGCTTAATACTTTCTATACCCGGTGTCACGCAAGTTCAATATCACTATAAAGGATTAAAAGATGGTCCTGAAAGTAGAAGATTTAAAATTAAAGGCAATATAATCGATGATAAACTATATCTGAGTATGGATGGTGATGTTTCGGGTGGTGATAAAAATCTATATGTTGAATATACGGTTAATTATAAAAAAAGCACACATCCCTTCCCAACCTGGTCTCCATTTATGGATGATGCCGCAGATGTTCATGCTAAAGGAGAATGTACTGTTTATGATAGAGAAACCAATATAGAGGTAAAACAGTATTATGATAAAAAAGAAAAAAAGTATAAAAAAATCGAATTTGAAAGAGATAGATCAATTCCTAAAAAGATGAATTTCGAAACTCCTTTTGCCGTTTACCATAAAGCAGGAACACAAAGGAACAATGTTAAAGTATGGCATGAATATGAATATAACTGGAGAGTATTCAAACTCACAGAACCACAACAGTAATTTTTGATATTAGCCTTTACTGTTTCAAGTAGCGGGGTCAGGTCTTGATTTTTGATTTTACTAAAACCTAATACCTATATAATGGATAAAAAATATTTAAAAAAATGTTTAATAGAGATTGAAAAAAGAGTAACTGAAACCTCTAAAGATGTTCCTGCACAGAGAAATCTTTCTAAACAAGGATATTCGTTTTCCGAACTATCCGCGTTAGAACAATTGAGCATCTGGGATTATATCTGGAATAATGCCTCTGATCTCTGGACCGTTGTGCAATCATATTTTTATTTAGAATCAAAAACAAAAGACAAAGAATTTCTGCTTGATTCCTGGAAAACGATAAAACACTGGCAAAAAACAGTAGATAATTGGGGTTCCTGTGACGGGTTGTCTAAAATCTATACAAAAATTCTTGAGTTGATCCCTGAAGAGGTATTAGGACAACTTGAAAGGTGGAATAAATCAAAAAATCTCTGGGACAGGAGACAATCGATCGTAAGCCTTTTGTATTTCAGCAGGACTAAAAAGGTTATATTGCCGTATGATACAATAATTAAGTTTATAAATAGGTTAATTAGCGATAAAGAATATTACGTTCAAAAAGCCGTTGGCTGGTCATTAAAAGAATTATATAATGTGTATCCGGGAAAAACATTACAATATTTAGAAAAAAACATTAAGAAGATATCATCGATAGCATTTTCTCCCGCGACCGAAAAGTTGGAAAAGAAAAATAAAGAAACCTTAAAAAAGATAAGAAAATAAATTTAAAGACGGGTAAATCAAAGTGAATATTATTATAAATACAACAATTTGGTTTTTAATCGGAGCCTGCTTATTAAATATAATGACTATATGCGTTTTTCGAACGGGCTTCGTATATAAAAGCAGAAAGAAAGACGGCACATTAAATAAGAAAATGTCCTTTACGGGGTTCCTATCTTTTTTAATTATGCTGATACTTATACTGATATTTTTTATAGCTTTTGATTATTTTGCTTTCAAAAATATAGGACAAATAAAATATATTTGGGTCTTGTTAATGAATTTTTTATTGCTACTCCTTTTGGATTTTTATGATGCTTTTATAATAGATATCTTTGTGCTAACAAAATGGAAGCCCTGATTTTTAAAATTAAGTAAGGAATTGACGCCGGATTCGATGACATTCCATATTAAGAAGCAGTTTACAGCAGGATGGATAATAAAACTTCCTTTGATACTTATAAGTTCTACCCTCTTTTACTTTTTATATCGGTAGACATAGTAGATAGAATCTTAAATCAATATTTGAGTCCGTCCCTTGACTTTTCGGAAAATATTATTAAAATACTTATAAGTATATAAGTATTTACTTATATTAATTAAGGATAAAAATGAAATATGAAGTGAAAAGAATGGCAAAGGTTTTTAAGGCGCTAGGGGAGCCAACGAGACTAAAAATAATCAAAATTTTAGCATCCGAAGGCGGATATTTTTGCGTTGGGGCTATGGCAAGAAGGCTTGGTATTTCCCAGCCTGCGGTATCTCAGCATTTGAAGGTTCTGAAGGAATCGGGCATTCTCGACTCGAAGAGAATGGGTTTTCGCGTGCACTACTTCGTAGATGCAAAAACTTTAGAGAATTATAAAAAACAAATAGACGAACTTATTGAAAACGCTTTAAAAAAAAGCAGCCATCCGGACAATGAAACCTGACTCTTTTGCTAAAAAAAATTTTCATATATATATAAGTTATTAAGCATATACCAAAAAAGGAGGTTATATGAAAAAAATATACATATCTTATCTTGTTTCTGTCGTTCTCGCGCCGTTTGTCTTTTGGGTTTACTTAACTCTTGATCTCGTTTGCGCCGCAAGAGCTATTGTTTTTGAGGTTGTTACGGGGGTATTATCATTAACGCTTTTATCGTTGGTTTATAAAAGCAAAAAAGCTCTTATGCTTTTAGTCCCGCTTCTTGTGCCTGTTTTTGTCGTTATTGCATCACCGATAATTATGGTTAATAGATTGGGAGCGGAGAAATTCTTAAGTCAGAGAATCCCTGCTTTCGTTACGTTTGAAATTTTTGCGATATTTCAAATTGTGTTGATTTCGATTTTGATTGGAATGAAGAAGCGATTAGAGCGATAGCTGAATTATGTTTAGTGTAAAAAACCAAAAAAGGAGGAATGATATGAAAAATTCAAACAAACTATCAGTACCTGTAATTTATGTTAAGGCAGTCGTTGCCTTGATGTTTATTCAACTGTTGCATAAAGGTGTTCGGGAAATACCCCATGTTTTACAGATGACTCGTATATCTCCCAAAGTAGGGCTAATGTTTTTTACCGGTTTACTTATAGCAGGAATGGTCGGCGTTTTTTGCAGGTTTAGGTGGGGTCTTATTTTAGGAATTATTGGGGCTAGCTGGATGATTTTTCAGCCTTTCTTAGTTCACGGAATAATGAGGGTGCCGGCTTTAAATGGAATCTGGTGGTACCCGATATTTCCTATTACTCAGGGTGGTCTGATTATTTATTTTTCTATACTTACATGGCAGAAGGATAAAGAACACATAACTCAAACCTAATACAAAAAAGGAGGATATTGTATGTGTTGGAGTTTTAAGGATTCGGAGGGAAAGCTCCCACAAATGGGACGCCTTCTTCAGAGATTCCAAGGAGCTCCCTTATTTCATCCGGCAACTTAGTCCCGACTTTAGAACCCGTAAACTCACTCAATAACTCAAAATTACCAAGCTTCCAACTCTTAAATAACGGGCCATCATAATTTACTAAATTTTTACTATACCTTGAAAATTCCTTATGCAACTTATGTAAATCCGATAAAACCTCTATTTCTTTATAACAATCCGTATTTTTCGCCGGACTCCAAAGTATCAACGGATGAGATTTATTGCCCGGGGTTCGCACGTACACGTTATAATCGAGTTTATCCAATTGCGGTTTGTTAAGCCTTTTGCAGAGATCCGGAGTTTGAAAAGCAACAAAAAGCGTTTTGTAGTAATTCCCATCGACCGCAATCAGATTATTTACAAATATATGCCCATACCGTTCGTCGACATCGGGACCCGTACTCGGATGCCAGCCAAAATGATCTCCCTCCGCGCTTCTTGGAGTTCTCCCAATCATTACAGTACTATTTACTATCGTGTTATTGTATATTTGAACTCCTGAACTGTTTAGAACGTAAATGCCATGTTGACAATTGATGAAAATATTTCCCGCACAGATAGCTCCTTTTGATATTTCGAAGAAAAACCCATTTTCGCCCATCCAGAAAGGTTGCTCTGAAAATTCTCCTTCCATAATGCCTACGTCCTGAACCCAATTGTCGACAAAAACTCCGTCTACATTACCTACGTCGTACCAGATACCGTTTGAATATGGAAGATCGATAACAAGATTATCTCTACACGTAACACGGTAAGACTGATTGAAAATTTTCACCGCCGCGGGGAAATATCCTGTAAGTCTCTCGATATTATTCTTAGTAAATATATTCCTTTCTAAAAGAACATCATTCGAGGCCTCGATATAAATACCTTCTGTACTGGTATTACTAATTTTGCAATACCGGAGAGTCAAACTGTCTCCCCTGAATCTCGCAGCTACACGTGAACAGTTAGAAATTTCACAGTGTTCTAAAGTTGTACCCATCACTTCCTTTCCATGCGCGGATTCATCGGACAAACCCCGAGGAAATGTTCCTTCAATAAAAATAGCTCGCTTGGCATACTGGGTAAAAGTTATTCCTCGGATTATTGGGCCTTTCTTATCCGAAATTTTACCATGACATTTTCCGGTTGTTCTTAAAATAGCAGTATTAAAAGCGGTGATTTCTACCAGCTTGTCTTTCGGGTCGGTTCCGATATAAACTTCGCTTTTATCATAGTCTATGAAATAGGAATTCTCGTCGACTTCACCTCTCCAACCAACCGACTGCAAAAATTTCCCATCGATAAATACCATATCATTATTAAAACGATGCAGCGGAGTTTCTTTTCCATACAAATCGATCCACCACCAATCGAGAGGCTCGGCAGGAAACAAACGGGACCAGGAGGTTTTCCACAATCCGTTTCTAAGATCCTGCCACTCTTTTGCGATATAGGTTCCCTTTAAAACAGGTTTCTCGTCCGCGTAAGCCTGTATGGTTATCCCCTGGTTTAACACTAAATCACCTGTACGATAAGTACCTCCGCGCATCACGATCGCGTCTCCCGTCACCACCTCTTCTATTGCCTTTTCAATTGTTGTAGGTCTATCCAGTTTCTCTCCCTTATTATCAGCTTTTCCGTCGGGGGCCACATAATAAATCGCACCCGGAACTTCAGGCAAATTATAGGTCTGTTGGATTGGGCCATAGGGACCACCGGAAGGTAGCGCTTTCAATGAAAATGAAACAAAAAATATAGAGAAAAGGAAAAAACCGGCACTAATGAATACATACCATTTTATCGTTTTGTTTTGAAATTGGCTTTTAATTTTAAACATTAGAATACTCCTTTTTGTAAGAAAATAACTAAAGAATTAGTATTTGTCAACTATCTCTATTTACTCATTCCGCTATTTAATACGAAGCTCAGGAATCCATTAAATAAAAACCGTATAAACAATTTTTTAATATACTATTTACTCTATTGTGAAAATTTTTCCTTAACATTTTCTCCCCTTTAATTACGATTAACCATATATGAGAAAAAAAGATAAAGAAATAAAAGACCCACGAGAAATAGAAGAAATTATTTCTGCGAATAAAATATGCAGGATAGCGCTCTGCGACAAGGATACTCCTTATATCGTACCAATGAATTTTGGCTATAAAGAAAACAAAATATTTTTCCACACCGCCAGAAAAGGTAAAAAAATCGATATAATCAAGAAGAATAAAAAAGTATGTTTCGAAATAACGGATTCTATAGAAATATTACGAGCAGAAAAGGCTTGTAATTTTAGTACAAAATACCGGTCTGTTATCGGTTTTGGCTCAATAAAAATCGCAAATAACCCTGACGAAAAAAAAAGCTCTTCAAATAATTATGGACCAACATACAAATAAGAGTGATTGGAAATTTCCCGATGAAATCGTTTCTAAAACAATGATTCTGGAAATCGAAATTCAATCACTTACCGGGAAAAAGTCGGGAATATTCGGGAATATAATATTAGATAACAGATACCAGGTCTCAGATACTAGTAAAAACTAACAAATTTTTATGGAGTGGGGATGATTTTGACTCGTGACCGGTGACTAAAGACGATGGACTCCTTACGTGCTCTCTGTGGTTCAATTACTTTATTTTTTGCGACTAATCTGAAAAAGAAAAATCTTTTTCTTTGAAAAGTTTTATACATTTTTCCACCACTTCTCTATCATAAAGTGTTCCTTTTCCCTCAGAGACCTTTTTTATTGCATCATCGAAGCTGTACGCTAAGCGATAGGGTCTCTTAGATGTGTAAGCTTCTATAACATCAGCTACTGCCAGAATTTTTGCTTCTAAAGATATTTCCGCAGCACTGAGCCCTTTAGGATATCCTGAACCGTCCAGGCGTTCGTGATGTTGCAGCACGATCTCTGCCACCGGACCCGGAAAATCAACGGATTTCAGAATCTCATAACCTACTGTGGAATGAGTTTTTATCATACTCATTTCCAGTTTATCTAATTTCGTAGGTTTGTTAAGTACTTCTGCTCCAATGTGAATTTTTCCTATATCATGGAGAAGACTTGCCATCCTCAGAGCTTCAAGCTTTTCGTCATTAAGCCCCAGTTCTTTTCCCAGAGCTACTGCCAGTTGAGCTACCCTTTTTTGATGCCCGGCGGTATATGGATCTCTCTTTTCCACCACGGAAGAAAGAGCCTTTACTGTGCCATCCAGGAATTTCTGGGCTTTTTCCAAACTTTCTTTCAGTTTTCCTTTATTTTTCTTGTTTTCCTCTTCTAATTCTATGCTATGAAAAGCAAAACCCAAGTCATCCGAGACTTCTTTGAGCAATTTTTTCTCTTCGATGTCAGGGGTAAAGACTTCAGGATATGAGATAGCCAGGGTTCCGTAAATCTTATTCTCATAACTCATTGGGCTTATTATCATTCTTCCGGGGCAAATTTTCCGGAAGGGACATTCCGGACAGTCTTTGTTGGGGTCTTCAAAGGTTTGAATTCTATTGGTTTTTACTGTTTTCCTAACGCAATCTAACTTATTATTGTCTTCGACCTCTTTTAATTTTTCCAGGAAGCTTATTCCTGATCCGGCTTTTTCTACTTTTGTTACACTTTCCTCATCACCGAGTAAAGCAATCCAGACTGCGTCGTATTTAGTGGTTTTTACAAAATTTTCACATGCGCGTTTTATCAATGTTGATATGTCTTTTTCCCTGGCTATGAGCCGGTTCACACTTCTGATTGAATCGAGGAGTTCGTTGAGATGTTTTATTCTTCCCTCTGCCTTCTTCCATTCGGTAATGTCCCTGATTATACCAATAATGTAGGCCGGATTTCCCTTCTCGTTCATTACCATTTGTGCTGTGAGGTTTACATCGAACTCCATACCGTTGACATTGCAGTTCTTTAGTTCTCCGTCCCACACTCTGTCAATCTGCAGTGCTTCCAGTACAGATTGCATGGATGGGTCTTCCGAGGCAACGCAGGAGAAATGCTTTCCAATGGCTTTATCGGCATTCAGACCGTACATCTCGGAGAAAGCCTCGTTCACATATACTATCTCACCCTCCGCGTTTGCTATAACTATGGCTTCGGCTGCCGATTCCACCGCGTTGTTCTTCAGCCTCAGTTCCTCTTCAGCTTTCTTTTTTTCAAATCTTATGGTAGCTTCTTTTAACTCACGTTCTACGGCAGGGAGAAGACGTTTCATATTGTCCTTCATAATATAATCGTGAGCACCTTCTTTCATTGCCTCCACAGCTAAATCTTCACCAATAACACCGGAAATCAATATGAAGGGTAGGTCAGGAGTTTTCTCCTGTACCAGTTTCAATGCTTCCAGCCCGCTGAATCGGGGCATGGAGTAATCAGAGATGACAATGTCCCATTTTCGCTTCTCAAGCGCTTTTTTCATTGCCTCCGAGGTCTCGACCCTCTCCCATTTGATCGCATATCCATCGTGCGTGAACTCAAGCGCTATCAACTCGGCATCAACTTTTGAGTCCTCGACAATCAATACACGAAGTGACTTTTTCACATTTATTTCCCCTCTGGCATTAGCTTTAAATCTTTTAGTGTATCTTTAATAAATTTTGCCTTACCAAGTATAAACCCTGCATAAACTTTACTGAAAATATCAGGTTTCTTATCAATTCCCTCCAACGCGAATTGCTTATATTTAAAAGGCTTGATCTTGCAATATCTCATAATCTCTTCTCTGTCTATTACGCTATTCTTTTTATTGTTTATATATTCCTGAAAACTTGACCATTTGTATCCCTTATGGTCTTGCCATATCAATATATTATTATTTTACTCCTGAATGTCAACCTTTTCGCATTCCAAGGGCTGACCCTGTTATTACTTTACTTAAATTCTCCGAATTTAAGTAAAGTCGTTAAATGGTTGAGTGGTTGAGTGGGAAAACAAAAACAATAATCTTTGTGTTCTTTGTGTCCTTTGTGGTTCAATCAGTTTGTTATTGTGGGATAGGTTTAGCTGAAAGCCGTCAGCTGATAGCCTGTAGGAAGCATTCGCTTCCTACAGAGCAACTTCGATCGCGTTAAGTAAAAGACTTAAATCGTAAGGTTTCTCGATGTAATATTTGACGCCTGCTTCGACCATTTTCTGCTTGTATTCCTGGTCTTTCACGGCAGTTAAAACAATAACAGGTATGTTCTTAGTATAGACCAAACCTTTAAGATGTTCATAGAATACAAATCCTCCCCCACCCGGAAGTAATAAATCCAAAATAATCAAATCCGGAGTTTTTTCCCGGGCAAGCCTCATCCCCTGATCGACATCGTATGCAACTAAAGTTGTATAATTTGCTCTTTGTAAATCCAGTGCAAGCCTTTTTGCGAAATCGCTGTCATCATCAACTATCAATATCTTTCCGGCGCTGCCGGCTTCCGCATCACCCTTCTCCGGTTCCACTATGTGTTCTTCGATACTCCTTAATAATTCCTGCGGATTGTAAGGTTTTTCCAAATATTCAATAGCACCCGTCTTAAGTACTTTTTCTCTCATTTCGGCATCATGTACGCCGGTAAGAACAATAATGGGGATGGATTGAGTT
>Ga0307432_1001808_pt1 | contig 12307 bp, 13 predicted proteins | sample SalMarWE160150MG_FD_202158 | JGI IMG/M metagenome (GOLD analysis project Ga0307432, IMG submission 202158) | Salt marsh sediment microbial communities from the Plum Island Ecosystem LTER, Massachusetts, United States - WE1603-150 | ecosystem: Environmental > Aquatic > Marine > Intertidal zone >...
GTGCATATTCATGGAGCCAGCAAAATATGAAAAGGCAAAAAGAAGAAACCTTCTGGATTGAAAGTGGCGGTATTCAAGAAGTAAGTGATGGAAATTACCAGGCAGACGGCAGAATTGTTTTATTAACCGGCATTGTGGAAGATGAAGGCGAAAACGTCTCACAGCCTGAGGTTAAGATAATAATTGAAGAAATTGATAATGGGTCTGAAAAGCAGCCGCATTATGATATTCTGGTTGATTTGAATACCGAATATATCGGTAGTCAAGATTGGAAAGTGAAAATCGTTAATGAGGAAGAAAAATACCCTCCGAAATTTAAAATAACCGAAGGTCAAATAGATTGCAAGATAACATCTTCCGAAAGTGGTTTACTCTCCAGAACAGTAAAAAGAAGAATTGATGGGCGAATCTATTGTATAGAATCGGCAAGTGAAGGAGCAGCGGGAACAATTTACACGCAATATGCATATTCTACCATTAAAAGCGGTAATCTTATTACAGTGAGTTGTGTTATTCGATATCCGCAGTGTATGAATTATAACGAACCGTACAGAACTGAATGCGCGAACGAGCGCGAAACGTTTGATTTAGACAAGATAATAGGCTACATTGTTAAAAATCTGAGTGTTAAGAAAGCTGAATGGAAAAACTAAATATGACAAAAGTGACAAGGGGACATTTCGTTTGTCACATTTAAATAAAATGGGAACCGGATGGTTGAGGCTTTAGGTATTATTATAGATAAACGTTCTAAGGGAAGACTTCGTAAAAGGGAAAGCTAAAACATAGAAAAATAGTACATGAACTTATTTTCAATATTTTGATTATAATGTGAAAGTATGATATTATGACATTGTGAAAGGAGGTAATAATTATGAGCTTAACCAAAATAAATCCCAGAGGACAAATTACCATACCAACAAAGTTTAGAAGAGCCTTGCACTGTAAACCCGGAGATTATGTGGAAGTTAAAATGGAAGGAAATATATTGAAAGTAATTCCCAAAGAACTGATCGATAAAAGCCAGATGTGGTTTTGGACTAAAGAACATCAAAAAGCCGAAGAAGAAGCAGAATTAGAACTTCGACAGGGCAAAGGCAAAGAAGTTAAAAATGTTAAGGAATTAATAGATGAGCTCAATAAATAAATTTGTCTGGTTACCGAGGTTTAGGCGGGACTATAAAAAATTAACTCCTCAATCTCAAAAAAGAATTAATCAAGCCCTCTTACAAATGGAAAGAGATTTAAAACATCCTTCTTTGGAGACAAAAAAACTCAAAGGAACAAATTCTATTTGGGAGGCTAGGGCTTCTAAAAGTTTAAGAATTACTTTTAACTTAAAAGATAAATTAATTACTCTTAGAACTGTGGGGGAACATAAAATATTAAATCGACCTTAGTAAATATTTTGCCATACAACCCTTTGTGTAAATGACGAGTAAAATGCACCTTGAACGGAAAAAAAATTCTGCACCCTCAAAGTCAAGTAAAATTCCAGTCCTCATTTCTTTTATATTTTTAGCTCTTCCTGTGTGTTACACGCAGACAGGCCGAAAGTTTAGTCCATTAATCTCAATTATATCAGAACAATGGGCTACTCGATCAAATATGGTTGAAGCCAGAATATTGGAATAAATAGGCCGTATTCCATTTTCTTAGACAATTGATATTTTACTTTTAAATTAGATAAATAGGGAAGGCGTACCAGGTGACAGGACTTGATAAAGAATCAAAATTTGGACTCTTTCAAAAGGAGAATAAATCAGATGAAAACCAAAGTTCTGGTAGCTTATGCTTCTTCATATGGCTCTACGCAGGAGATAGCCGAGGTTATCTCGGAGACGCTTCGCAGCCAAGGGCTGACAGTGGATCTTCAACCAATACGGAATGTGCGGATACTTGAAGGATATAGTGCGGTTGTGCTGGGTGCCCCTCTCTATATGTTCCACTGGCATAAGGATGCGCTCCGTTTTTTGTCGCAGCACCGGAAAATTCTGGCAGACAATTTACCGGTAGCAATTTTTGCCTGTGGCCCCTTTGGCAAAGGAGACGGGAATGAATGGCATGAAGTACGAGAAAAATTCGATTTGGAACTGGCGAAGTTTCCCTGGCTTACTCCGATCTCTGTTGAGATCGTTGGCGGAAAGTTCGATCCGGCGAATCTGCGCTTCCCCTATAATCTCATTCCCGTGCTCAAGAAGATGCCGGCAAGTGACCTGCGGGATTGGGTGGCGATTCGCGCGTGGGCAAGCAGCCTGGCCGCGCAATTTCTGCCAGATTTGCCACAATAAATTAGATGAATAAGAAAGGTGTCCCAAGTCAATAATCCGGTAACTTTTAGCAAAAGACCTATAGGATCTGATAGAGTCTGAGAAGTTTTTTAACCGGATAGTTGAGGCTTTAGGTATATTAGTTATAAATAGACGTCCTAAAGGAAGACCTCGTAATATGGAAAGCTAAACCATAGAAAAAATAGGATGTGCGCTATTTTCCATAATATGACAACCAATACAAAAGGAGAACTGACTCTTTAGGCTGTTTCAGCAGACGCTGAAAGAGTAATATTAGGTGAAATAATGGTTACAGTAAAAGAAATTATTGATAGAATTAAAAAAAATATACGAAATCTGTTTGAATCTACTGATTTTATCAAAATAGATAGTATAAAGTCAGAAGTTAAAAATCTATTCCCTGACCAGCAGGTTCAACCTGATTTAATTGTAGAAGTAAAGACTAAAGATAAAAAGAAGTATTTTATCGTTTTTGAAGTTAAATCAGCAGGGCAACCTCGTTATACAAGAATGGCAGTAAATCAACTAAAATATATGGTTAGTAATAGAAAAAACTATTATGGCGTATTTGCCGCGACCTTTATCTCTGAAGAATCTAAACAAATCTGCAAAGAAAATGGTGTTGGTTTTATAGATTTAGCCGGAAACTGTCTTTTTAAATTTGATAATGTTTATATAAGCATTGAAGGACGCCCTAATCTCTACCCCAATACAAGGCCACTAAAATCAATTTTCTCTACCAAATCCACCCGTGCCTTGAGAGTCTTCCTATGTAATCCAAAAAGGGAATGGTTTGTAAAGGATATTGCAAAAGAGGCGAACATTAGTCTTGGACAGACATCTAATATTAAGCAACGACTCCTGGAATTCGAATTTATTGCAGAAACAGGTAGTGGAAAGAATTCGAAAATCAGGCTAAAGAAGGCAGAACCACTATTAGAAAAATGGTCTAATAATTACAGCTACCGGAAGAACAAGATAAGAAATTTTTACTCAATGGATGATGTGGAGGTTTTAGAAAGAAAAATAATAAATTATTTTAAAGAAAACCAAATATCATATGCATTTACCCTCACATCCGGGGCATCGAGGGTGGCTCCCTTTTTAAGATATAACAGAATATTTACCTATGCAAGTAACAATATTGATCGTATAGCGAAGGATCTAAATTTTAAAGAAGTATCCACGGGCCCGAATATCTCCTTCCTTGAACCTTACGACGAAGGAGTATTATATTATTTGCAGGAAGTTAATGGTGTAAAAGTTGTTTCCGATATACAGCTGTATCTCGACCTTAAGGGTTATATGAAACGCGGAGAAGAAGCAGCAGAATTTCTTCTTGAAAAAAGGTTAAGAAAACAATGGTAATAAGATACGATTATGGTAAAAAAGAAGTCGATGCCTGTTTGTCTGTGCTTGTAGAACTTATGACTATTCTGGGAGAGTTTCGGGATAACATTGTATTGGTAGGCGGTTGGATTCCATACTTTTAAAAAGAAGCAGTTCTTTATTATAGTATGAATAAGAATCAATATTATAAGGATGGAAAAAGATGGATAAAAAAGAGCGTGATAATAAAATAACTCATCTTATGCGCAGAGAAATACAGGCACCGATTGTTTCATCACTAATAAAAGCGTTTGCCGATAAAATAGGTTACGATAATGCAATGGAAATAGTCAAGCAGGTTATCAGAGAAGATGCAATTTTATCAGGGAGAACCTTAGCAGATAAATACGGAGGAAATACCTTAAGAGAACTGTCAAAAATAGTAAATGAAGTATGGGCAAGTGATAAAGCAATAAAAATAAAAATTATTAAAGAAAATGAAGATGAATTATGCTTCAATGTTACCTCCTGTAAATATGCGGATATGTATGATAAATTAGGAATAAAAGAACTCGGATGTATACTTTCGTGCAGTAGAGATTTTTGGTTTATGGATGGCTTTAATCCGGAGATAGAACTAATAAGGACAAAAACTATAATGGATGGATCTGAATGTTGTGATTTCCGATATGTGAGAAAAGTGTGACAGGGGACAGATGTGCCAGGTCAATAATTCGGTAATTTTTTGCGGAAAACTTATAGGACCTGATAGGGTCTGAGGGGTTCTTAGGCAGATGGTTGGGGTTTTAGGTATTGATAGAGAAAATAGGATTTGCCCTTATTTTATTTTATTCCATAAACCCGCTTTTTCTAAGGATGTAAACAGGGTCTTGCAATATAACCATATTAGCAATATAGCTAGACTATACCTGAATGAGATCTTTAAACGTAAGGAAAAGGAAACAAAAAATCAGGTAACGTATGAGACTTATCTCCAGTAAGGTAATGTCCTAAAAGATTATCAGGATATATATATTGGTGTGCATTATTCTGCCGTGAACAGGGCGGTTAAACGAATCGAAAAGAAAGATAAAATGTGATATTGCAAGACCTGACTCTATAGGTTTCCTATAGGTTTCTAAAATTAATACAGTTGATGCTATATTTTGTTATTTGAGAACAAATATGTTATAATTTAAACTGTAAGTGATCATTATTATAAACTATTGGTTCAAATATGAAAAATACATTAATTTTAGATTTATTCAAATCAAAAAATACAGTCTTTTCTATTAAAGATATCGCTTTGCTCTGGGGAGAATCTAACACCGAACTTGTAAAGACGAGGGTGTATCGATATGTTAAAGCCGGTAAATTATATTCTATTAGAAAAGGTCTATATGCTAAAGATAAAGATTATGATAAGAACGAAGTAGCAACCAAGATCTATACCCCCGCATATGTCAGCTTTGAGACCGTGTTGGGAAAAGCAGGAGTAACCTTCCAGTACTATGGCCAAGTTTTTGTCGCTTCATATTTAACCAGGGAAATAACCGCTGACAGGCAAACCTATTCTTTTCGAAAAATCAAGGATTTTGTCTTAACTAACCATGCTGGAATAAAACAAAAAGAAAATTATTGCATCGCCATTCCCGAGAGAGCTTTTTTGGATGTTATTTATTTAAATAAGGACTATCACTTTGATAATTTATCTGTCCTTGACCGGGATAAGGTTTTTGAAATTTTACCCATCTATACCAATAAAAGAATGGAGAAAGAAGTTAAAGCTTATCAGAAAATATTATGAGAGTAAATATTACCACCCATAAAAACATCTTAATTAAAATTTTAAAAGATATTTACACAGATAGCTCTCTTGGTCCTCTTCTGGGCTTTAAAGGGGGAACAGCTGCCTATCTTTTTTATGATTTGAACCGTTTTTCGGTTGATCTTGATTTTGATTTGCTCAATGAAACCAAAGAACAAGAGGTTTTTGAAAAAGTAGAAAAGATTGCCAGAGAATATGGTATGGTTAAAGATAAAATAAACAAGAGTCATACTCTTTTTATTTTAATTTCCTACTCCGAAGAAGCCCAAAATGTTAAAATTGAAATCAATAAAAGATGTTTCGATTCGCAATACGAAGTTAGAAATTATCTCGGTATTTCCATGTTGGTGATGAGAAGTGAAGACATGTTTGCCCATAAGTTAGTGGCGATGACCGAGCGCGGAAAAATAGCTAATCGTGATATCTTTGATACCTATTTTTTTCTGAAATCCGATTGGGAAATCAACCGAGAAATTGTAGAGCAAAGAACAAAGACAAGTTTTGCTAATTATCTTGAAAGATGTATTAATTTTTTGGAAGATAAATCTGAACGTGGCATTTTATTCGGTATGGGTGAATTAATTAACGAAAAACAAAAATCTTGGGCGAAATCAAAGCTTAAGAAAGAGACGATTTTTTTACTAAAGTTAATGCTGGAAAATGAGAAAAATAAAAAAGTAAAGTGAAAATTTATATAAAACATATATAAAACAGGGGACGACAGACTGTGTGAAAAGTATAATATTTAGCTTAAAATAAATCCACAAAAATGGTATAATATAAACATATAAATATAAAGAAGAAGAAAGTAGAATTGATTTATCACTGCAAGTATTAAACTAGAAGACAGGCCCAAAGAGATATATTCGAATACATTGAAATTTTTTATAACAGAGAAAGATTACATTTCTCTATAGGCTATTACAGTCCGGAGGAATATGAAAAGTTGATCAAAGTGTCTTAATTGAGTGTCCGGATTATCGGGGGAAGACCACAATTCATTGTCCCCCCCCTACGGGAAAAGAGGTGGCGATCATTAGCCATAAAAGGCAACGCTCTTTGACTTGCTTTTATGCACTTTCCTTGCATTGAGAATAGATAGAAACACATCCCATTTTCTTAAATAATTAATATCTTACTTTACTAAAAGAAAAGAGGAGAGAGATAATAAAAGAATGGATTGTATCCGGAAAGATGAAAGAGTAACAAAAAACTATTATCATAATGTCTAAAATTGTCTATTTTAGGGAATATAAATAAGTCGATCTAATTCTTCGTTTAATACACCATTTAAAATTTTCATAGTTTCCTCTTTTAAATTACCAGACAAATAAGTGAAAAATAGTATAAGCCTGGTAAAAATAATATATTAAAGTTGACATAGATACCAGACAAATCTATATATAATAATATGTCCGGTATCTATGTCAAGAAAAATAAATTCAAGGGGTTATTACAATTCCGAGATTGCTACCTTGAAAAAGGTGGTAAAAAAATTAAAGCCGGGGAAAATAATCCCGACTCATACTTTTTATCCTGATAAATATAGTAGTTTGTTTAAGCGGAAGATAGAACAGGTTTCAGATGGAGAGGTTTTTGTGGTGTAAAGTAGAATGGGATAGGATTGTGCTTGCTCAATAGTTTGGTAACCTTTAGCGGAAAACCTATGGGATCTGAGGAGTTTCATAAACAGATAGTAGAGGCTTCAGGTATTACTGTAAATTGACGTCCTAAAAGAAGACCTCGTAAAATAGAAAGCTAAACCATAGAAAAAAAATGGGATGTGTCTCTATTAAATTCAAGATTGGAATGGAGCCAAAAATAGAACACCACTCATTTTCTATATTCGAAGACAAATCCAATTTTAAGGAGAATATATTGCGCATTGTTATTATTGCATTAGGATTCAGGGGAGATGTTCAACCTTTTTTGAACCTGGGAATAGGTTTGAGGGAAGCAGGGCATGATGTACAGGTAGCTACAGCGGAAAACTTTAAGGATTTAGTAAAAGAACAAGGACTGGATTTTATTCCCTCTGAAATCTATCCCTTATGACTGGTTGTTTCCCCGAGTGAGCACAGTAGTACATCATGGGGGTGCCGGTACATTAGCAGCTACTTTGCGGGCAGGGGTACCCTCAATTGTGGTTCCCTTTGTCGCAGACCAACCCTTCTGGGCACAGCAAGTTTATAAACTTGGAGTTGCTCCAAAACCTATTAAAAAGAGCGCATTGAACGAGAAATGTCTCTCTTATGCTCTTCAGATAGCTATAAACGATAAAACTCTCCGAAAAAAAGCTCGGGAATTAGCTCACCTCATTCGTGGGGAGGATGGAATAGCCACAGCAATTGATATTATCCATCAATATTTAGGGATTAAAAAGTAGGTATTAAAAGATAATAGGGATAGACATATATTTATAATAAAATAGACAAAAAGAATATTTCTTCTGGAAAAGATGAATTCCGAATGAATTCCGACAACGGTTGTATTAGTTCAATGATTCGGTCATTATGAACGTAAAATTCAAGGTAAAAAAATTATAAATTATAATTCAGGAAAAACTTAATAGAATAATAACTTAATAATTGTTAAAATTATAAAAAGAACATAAAATATGAACTTAAAGCTAAATTAAATTTTAGACCAATAGGCAGTTCTTGTATGTTAATACATTTCTGTTTAGCGAAAGGGAAAAGAATGGAACAAAAAGAAGAAAAAATTAACTGGTATACGCGTACAGTGAAAGATATTACTCAATACTTCAATGTTGATGCATCCAGGGGTTTGTCATCTAAAGAGGCAAAAGCTCGACTGGAAAAAATTGGCCCCAATCAACTGAAAGAAAGCAAGGGAAGAACCGTATGGGATATGTTTTTTAACCAATTTAAGGAGGCACTGGTACTTATTTTATTAATTTCTGCTATTGTTTCTATATTTTTGGGAGAAGTAAGCGATGCGATAGTTATTGCTGTAATTTTAATTTTAAATGCCACACTTGGTGTTGTACAGGAATTTAAAGCGGAGAAATCTTTAGCAGCCTTAAAAAAGATGACTGTGCCCGATGCCCTTGTGGTAAGAAATGGCAAACAAACTAAAATTAAATCAAATAGGCTTGTACCCGGCGACGTTGTTCTTCTTGAATCCGGTGATCGTATTCCTGCTGACCTTCGTTTATTTAAAGTAACTGATATCAAAGTGCAGGAAGCTATTCTGACCGGAGAATCAGAGCCCGTAGAGAAGAATAATATTGTGCTTGAGCAGGATAAGATTCCTCTGGGTGATAGAGAAAATATGGCTTTTATGGGAACAACCATCATTTCCGGTCGTGGAGAAGGAATTGTAGTTGAGACCGGCATGGATACTGAAATGGGAGAAATTGCAGGTATGCTAGAAGAGGGGAAAGAGGAACCAACTCCACTCCAGAAAAAATTAAATATTATGGGAAAGAAATTGGGTTTGCTGATACTGATGATTGTAGCAATAATAGTTCTTCTGGGGTGTATTCGTGGTATTGAATTTTTCGATATGTTTATGATGGGAATATCCCTGGCGGTTGCTGCTGTTCCAGAAGGTTTGCCCGCGGTGGTAACCATCGTTCTTGCTTTAGGTGTCCAGCGAATGATTAAAAAAAATACCATTATCCGTCAATTACCAGCTGTGGAAACACTGGGTGCTACAACTATAATTTGTTCTGATAAAACAGGGACATTAACTCAAAACCAGATGACTGTAAAAATATTAGCCCTTCCGGACAGAACTATCAAAGTAGAAGGGGAAGGCTACCAACCATTTGGACAGTTTCATCATTCTGGTCGACCTATCCAACCAAGTGATGATTTGGCTCTTTCTCTTTTATTAAAAGGAGCTGTTCTTTGCAATAATGCAATATTACAACAAAACAGTGATAATCAGCAATGGGAAATTATTGGAGACCCGACTGAAGGGGCACTGGTGGTAACAGCTGCCAAAGCCGGTTATCAGAACAAGGGTTTGGAAAATGAATATCCCCGGGTAAGAGAACTTCTCTTTGATTCGGATAGAAAAAGAATGTCAACGATCCACCGGAGTCCTGAGGGGACATTCATCGTATTTGTAAAAGGTGCGCCTGAACAGATGATTACTCAGTGTAAATATTATATGGAAAATGGCAAGCAAAAGGAACTTGGCGATTCTGTGAAAGAAAAAATATTAAAGCAAAATAAAGAATTAGCCGGTTCAGCACTACGTGTTTTGGCGGTAGCTTATCGAAAACTTAATGATATGGAAGAAAATAAGTTAAACCAGAAATTAAAAACTGATGATATTGAAAACGATTTAACTTTTTTAGGATTAATGGCAATGATAGATCCTCCGCGCAAAGAAGCGATTCATTCTGTAGATATCTGTCGAAAGGCAGGGATTCAGCCCATAATGATAACCGGGGATTATTCTTTAACTGCCAAGGCGATTGCATCGCAACTGGGTATTTATCATTCCAGAGACCGAATTATCACCGGTATAGATTTAGAAGATATGACACAAGAAGAGCTGGAGAAAGAAGTATTAAACACAACGATTTTTGCCCGTGTTTCTCCCCGACACAAACGTAGGATTGTAAGAGCTTTCCAGAAGAATAGGCAGGTTGTGGCCATGACCGGTGATGGGGTTAATGATGCACCAGCCTTAAAGGAATCTAATATTGGTATAGCGATGGGGATTACTGGTACAGATGTATCCAAAGAAGCATCCGATATGATTCTTATAGATGATAATTTTAGTTCTATTGTGGCGGCAGTAGAAGAAGGAAGAAAAATCTATCAGAATATTAAGAAATTTATACAATATTTATTGTCCTGTAATTTGGGAGAAATTTTGATTATCTTTTGTGCCATTTTGATTGGGCTTCCCCGACCGTTAATTCCAATTCAAATTCTATGGGTAAATCTGGTAACAGACGGATTACCTGCCTTGGCACTCGGTTTAGATCCTGCCGAGGAAGACCTGATGAATCAAATGCCTCGCGAACCGGATGAGGTAATTTTTTCCGGCAAGATGGGGTTTAATATCTTTTCCCAGGGGATATTTATCGGTGCAATTACCTTGTTTGCCTTTATATTTGGTATTAGAAATTATTCATTGGAAATTGGGCAGACGATGACTTTTGCTACCCTCAGTTTTTCACAATTATGGCAATCCCTAAATTCTCGCTCTCCCCGTTTGTCATTAATAAAATTGGGAATCTTGACCAATCGTTATTTAATATTAGCTATCCTAATTTCCGGTATGCTTCAGTTGGGAGTTATGCTAATCCCTACTTTTCAGCAAATATTTATGGTGGTACCACTTAATGTTTATCAATGGTCAGCCGTTATTTTATTATCATTTTCACCTATTATATATGTAGAAATTTTAAAATTATTTGGGTTGACTTATAAAAAATAAATGTTTTGGAAAACAAAAAGCTTATCACCTCGACATGAGTTGGGGGTTTTATTTTTTAAAGGTAAAATATTATGGAAAAAGTTAAATATAAAGGAAAAAATAGATATAAGGAATTTTTATCTGCTGCAAAAATAATTTCTAAAAAGATTTCTATAAATGTGCTTATTGCAACTATGAAAAGTAGCTACGGTGGATATCCAGGACCAATATATGCCGCAAGTGTTTTATTGACCTTTCCTGTCCTGATCTTGTTTTTAATCTTTAGTAAAGATTTTGCTAAGGGGATTAAGCTGGTATTTAAGTAAGTATGATTAGACTATAAAGATACCTCCTTATTTCCAGAAAAAGTCAAGGTCAAATACGTAATGTTCTACCGAAGAGAACAGGATATCTGGATAGCTTATTCTGATGACCTTAAAACCTGCTGTAACCATAAGATTATAATGAAACCCTTACCCGATTCTAATTGGGAATATAATAAAATTGGAATAGCCGGACCTCCCATCAAAACAGAACAGGGTTGTTTCTTAATATATCCTGCCTTTTTTTTCTTCTTCCTCTGTTGAGTTCTTGGTAGATATTATGGCAATTATTATAATCATTATCTTTCTTTTTTCGTTTTGATGTGCTAATATTTGTAGGAAAAATGGGCGAGAAAAAAACTATACATTCGCTCAATAAATGATAAAAAAGGAGTGATGAATATCTATGCCTGATTTAGAATCTGTTAATGGTATTGTTATAATGGGTTCTTGGAATACCGATGGAGGGGTTTCTCGTCATACCACACCACTTGTAGAATGGTTATGTTCTCAGGGTTATAGAGTGAAGATCTTCACTCATTACAAAAAGTCTCCTTTTGGAATGCCATTGAATGTAAAAGATGAAGATTTTGTTACCAGATGTTATACAACAGAAGGAAAACGTATTCCGGGATTAAATTCCTTTAATTTTAATCCCTTACTCGATGCTATAGAAAAAGAAGGATACAACATATTCCTGGCTGAAGACCTGGGAATGTTACCTATGAAAGAATTACTTGAAGTATTTCCTCGGATCAAGGAAAAGGCGAAGACAATATTGTTAAATCACGATAACGAGCCGAAGCCTAACGATAGTATTTTTTGGAAATTCGATTGGGATGCAGTGATAAACTTCTTACCCAGCCAAAATGAATTCATGGTAAAACACTATCTTGCAGAAAAAGTCTATCTGACCTCTTTTCCCTGTTATCCTGTACTTCACATAGACAGAGAGAAAGCTTGTAGGGGGCTAAATCTACCTGCAGATAAGAAGATAATCTTAACTTTCGGTGAGTACGATTTTGTTGATCCTTTTAATGTCCTTTATAGATTGAGAGAAGAGGACCCTTCTATCTATTTAGTTGCCTTGGTATATACCCAAGATATGAAAGATATTTTGGAAAATAAATTAA
>Ga0307432_1001818_pt1 | contig 12269 bp, 6 predicted proteins | sample SalMarWE160150MG_FD_202158 | JGI IMG/M metagenome (GOLD analysis project Ga0307432, IMG submission 202158) | Salt marsh sediment microbial communities from the Plum Island Ecosystem LTER, Massachusetts, United States - WE1603-150 | ecosystem: Environmental > Aquatic > Marine > Intertidal zone >...
GTCGGCGCGGATGCGGATTTTGAACTCGTTTTCAAAAGGCTCGAAATGCAAGTCGCTGGCATGGTCCTTGATGGCCAACAAGAAGACCATGTTCAACAGCTTGCGCACCGGCGCGCTGTCGGCCAGCGCTTCGACGCTGGTCAGGTCGAGCGGCCCGTCCCGTTCCATCTGCTGGGCCGCCTTGACCAACTCCTCGTCGCTTTCCATGTCGGAAATCAACGACTCGACACTCTCGCCGCCCACGGCGTAGTAGCGTTCGAGCGCCTTGAGGATATCCTTCTCGGTGGTCACCGCCGCGCGGATGTCATAGCCGAGAAAACTCCGCAGCTCGTCGAGCACGGACAGCTTCTGCGGCTCGCACATGGCGATCGTCAGAACGTCGTTCTTGAAACTGATCGGTACGATGCGGTAGAGCTGGGCCATCGGCTCGGTCACCTGGTTGAGCACTTCGGGCGGGACCGTAACGTCGGCCAGATTGACCACCTGGAGATTCATCTGCTCGGCCAGCGCCTGGGCCAACTGATCGTCGGTGATCAAGTGCATGTCGATGGCGATTTGGCCGAGCAATTCGCCGGGCCGCTGTTGCTGCTCGTCCAACAGGGCTTGCAGTTGATCCTCGTCGATGAATCCGAGGTCGACCAGAACTTGACCGATGCGCCGAATAGCCATCTTCTCGCTCAGACTGCCAATGGGAAAGAAACCACAGATGAACACAGATGGACACAGATACACACGGATAGGAGGCCTCGGGAAATGGATCGCAAGCGGAGAGACACGGTCGAAACAAGGCGACTGAAAAGTCCCCGCAAAAGTGGGTCGGTGCGATCATGCCTTTGGCGTCGAAACGCATTTGTATATCTGTGTTTATCTGTGTGCATCTGTGGTTCCCAAAAGTTCATCTGTGTTCATCTGTGGTTCCGAAAACGGAATGCCCATTGCCCTTCGTTCGCTTTATTCCTCGTTGTTGCCGCCCTTGGCCAGCCGCGCACGAGCCTCTTCTTCGTCTTCCAGGAGTCCTCGCTCGGCTCTGGCGATTTTGGCGGCAAGTGCTTCCGGCAGGTTTGCCTTGGCCAGGATTTCCTCCTTCAGCACGATGCCCTTGTTCCACAATTCGAACATGTGGTCGTCGAGCAATTGCATGCCCAGCTTCGCCCCCGTCTGAATCGCCGAGGTGATCCGAAACGTCTTGTTCTCGCGGATCAGGTTGGCGATGGCGGGCGTGATCACGAGCATTTCATAGGCCGCGATCCGCCCGCCGCCGATCTTCGGCAGCAGCGCCTGGGAGACGATGCCGATCATGGCGACCGACAACTGGGTGCGGATCTGTTCCTGCTGATTCGTCGGAAAAACGTCGATGATTCGGTTGACCGTACCCTGGGCACCCGTCGTGTGCAACGTGCCGAAGACGATGTGGCCCGTCTCGGCGGCCGTAATCGCGGCCTCGATCGTTTCCAAGTCACGCATTTCGCCCACGAGAATGACGTCGGGGTCTTGACGCAACCCACGACGAATGGCCTCCGCGAAGCTCGGCACGTCGACATTCAACTCACGCTGGTTAATGATGCACTTATCGTGGTTGTGGAAGAACTCGATCGGGTCCTCAATGGTGATAATGTGTCGGTCCGTCTTGTGGTTGACGTAGTCGACCGCTGCGGCCAGGGTGGTGGTCTTGCCGCAGCCGGTCGGGCCGGTAACCAGAATCAAGCCGCGCGGCCGCATGATCAGCCTCTCCATCGCGGCCGGTGTGCCCATCTCCTTGAAATCCATCAGCTTGGTGGGCAATTGCCGCAAGACAATGCCAACGTGCCCGCGCTGTTTGAAGACCGAGACGCGGAATCGAGCCACGTCGCCGAAGGCGAAGCCGAAGTCGGTGCCGCCCACCTCCTGGAGTTCCTGCTGGCACCGTTCGGGCGTGATGCTCTTCATCAGGCCGACCGTGTCTTCGGCGTTGAGCTCCTTGGTCTCAAGCCGCATGAGCCGGCCGTCGACACGGACGACCGGCGGCGATCCGACCGTAATGTGCAAGTCGCTGGCATTCCGGCTGATAACCGTCTGCAGTAGTTTGTCGATCAGGATGGTGCCCATTTAGATTCCCTTCACAGGAAGACACGTTGCCTCGACGCGGCGCGGCTACGGTGTCCCGCCCGAATCACGGTTCCCTATTGATAAAAAAGGTTGGTCTGCCCACCAAGGACAGCCAACCCACTCTCCCCCAGCCGAACGGAAAGGCCGGGCGCACCAGGCGACCCCAACCCGTCTCCGCCGCATCAAGATTATTCGCGTCGGCTGTCGAGAATTCAAGTCGAACACAGTAAAACGGAATACCTCATCGCCAGCACTGCCTTCCCCCCAATATGGTGCGGACCACAAAGGTCTGTTTCGACAAGGGAGGGCGAGTCCCGGCGCGGGGACGCCAATTGGTGACGACGCTCGGCTCACCGCGAGGTTCGCGGTGGCGGAGTGACGTCCAGTAGTGTTTCAAAACAAAGCCGGCCCCCGGCAGATTATCCCTCATCCTGCGTAGCCACGCGCAGGACTTCCTCGATAGTCGTTATTCCCTTGCAGGCCTTGACGATACCATCGTCATAAAGTGTTTTCATGCCCTCGCTAATGGCCGTTTGGCGGATCGAGCCGGTGGAGGCACAATTAAAAGCCAGTTCGCGGATCTTGGGCGACATAATCATCAGTTCGAAAATAGCCAATCGGCCGCGGTAGCCCAAACCTTGGCAACTACCGCAGCCGCGTCCTTTGCAGAACGTAGCGTCGGCGGCCATCTCCGGGCTGATTCCCGCCGCCCTCAGGGCCGACTCGGAAGGCGTGTATGTTTGTTTACATTTCTGGCAGACCACACGGACCAGCCGCTGGGCCATAATGGCCACGATGCTGCTGGAGACGAGGTATGCGGCCACCCCCATATCGATCAAACGTGTAATGGCACTAGGCGCATCGTTCGTATGTAGTGTACTGAAAACTAAGTGTCCAGTCAAAGAGGCTTGAATTCCCATCTGAGCCGTCTCGAGATCGCGCATCTCACCCACCAAAATGATGTTCGGCGCCTGGCGGAGCATCGCGCGGATGACGCGGGCAAAATCCAGCCCGATCTCGTGCCGGACTTCAACCTGGTTGATCCCCGGCAAGTAGTATTCGACGGGGTCCTCGGCGGTGATAATTTTCCGATCGGGTGTGTTCAGGGCGTTCAGCGCGGCATAGAGTGAGGTCGTCTTGCCGGACCCGGTCGGGCCGGTGACCAGCACAATGCCGTTGGGCCGGCGAATGAGAGCCTCGAATCTCTGAAAGTCGGCGTCGGCGAACCCGAGTTGGCGAAGCCCCACTTTGATACTGTCCTTGTCGAGGATCCGCATTACGACCGACTGGCCATGGTTGCTGGGGATCACGCTGACCCGAAGGTCGAGTTCCTTCTCGCCGAGAGTGACCTTGATACGGCCGTCCTGGGTTCGGCGGCGTTCGGCGATATCGAGCCTGGCGAGGATCTTGATACGGGAAAGGATTGCGCCGAGCAGTCGTCTTGGAGGGCTGTCGCGTTCGACTAGCCGGCCGTCGATTCGGTACCGAACCCGAACCCGGTCCTCGAACGGCTCGACGTGGATGTCCGAGGCCCGCAATTGCACGGCCTCGGTAATAACGAGATGGACCAGGCGAACAATGGGGGCGCTGCTTTCATCGATTTCTTCCTCGCCGCCGGCCACTTCATCCTCGGTTTCCGTGAAATCGATGGCCGTGTCGGTGAATTCCTGGAGCATCGAATCGGCGCTCTCACCCACGGTCTGCCCATAGTAGCGATTGACCGCCTCGAGGATGTTCTCTCGCGGGGCCAACGCGATTTCGATCCGCTTGTTCAGGAGAAAACGCAGTTTCTCAACGAGTTCGACATCCAGAGGGTCGCTGACGATCACCCTAAGTTCACCGTCGCTCTCGGCCAGCGGAAGGATGGCGTTTTCGCGGGCGACCGATTCGGGCACCAGCTCGACGACTGCGGGCGGAATGACGACTTCCGACAGATTAACGTAGTCCAGGCCATACTGCTGGGCCATCGCCCGCATGATTTCCTCGCCCGTGGCGTAGCCCAGCCGGGAGAGCGAGTCGGGCACCTTCATGTCGGACTCGGAGGCCATCTGCCGGGCTTCGGCCAACTGGTCCGGACTGATAACGCCCCCAGCGATGAGGATTTCAGTCCAATCACCTGGACGCTTGGCGGCCATGGCTGGCTCCCATGGGACACAGGAAAGACGTGCAGACCTGGGGTAGTATAATCGACGTCCCGGAACAAGAAAGAGGAATGACCTCTCCTCCGGATGCTCCAATGTTCCGATCCGAGCGCCGCCACCACGAAAATCAGACTAACCCCAGAATACTTTTAGACTAACGCCGGATTTCGGCGTGTCAAGCAATCATTCCGATCATGCCATTCTGGTGGGGAAGCATGACCCCCTGCATGGGCATCTTCGGATCGGTGATCAACTCGATATGGTCGTCGAGTCGCATGGGCAAAGACTGCCCTGGAAATGGATTGCGTCAAGCCCGGTATTCGGGCACGTCGCGGATTGGTGTAGCGGGTGCCCCGGGCGTCTTGCTCGTGCAAGCCCGGCGCTTGCGGAGCATGCCGCGGTTTGTCCGACCATGGACTACCGGTGGTCTGGCTCCCTTGAATTGTCGGGTGCCACGGTTGGACTTCCCAACCGTGCACTGCTGGAGCGGCCAGCAATGGCACCCTTTTGAAACAGGCTCCAAGTCACCATGGCTGACTTGACGAGGTTCTGCATCCTTGTCACACCCGCAAGGTTTCCGGGGTCGCTCCCGTGAGGGACGACACTTCTGGGCGGAATCTCTCAGCAAGTCGGTTTTGCGGTGACAACCAAGTGTCACCGGGCTTGGGTATACTCCTCGCCCATGGAGTTGACCGATCTGAAGAGCCAAATGGTCGACGGCCTGCGCCTGTTGATCGTGGACGATCAGGCATTGTGTTGCACGGGCCTGGCGATGATGTTTCGGGCGGTGCCCGAAATCGCGGAAGTGGCGGTGGCAACGACTTCCGAGCAGGCGGTCCGGATCGCCAAGCTTTTTCGGCCGGACGTCTTGATCATGGATGCGGCCATGCCCTCGTACCGAGGGTTTGAGACGGCGCGGCTCCTGCTCGACTCTTCGTCGCCCTGTCGGATCTTATTCCTGGACGATGCGGTGAATCATGCCCATATCCGCTGGGCATTGAAAGTGGGGGCGCTGGGCTATTGGACAAAACATGCCACGTTCGACGAGATCATTGCCGCCGTACTTCAGATCGGCATGGGACGGAAGGCTTTCTGTTCCGCGGCCGACCGGCACCTGGTTCGCACGAAATCCGGATTGAGGTTCAAGCCCAAAACGCCGGGCAGTCTGTTGGAGAGGCTGACGCCTCGCGAAATGGAAGTATTATTGCATCTGGCCGACGGGCTGAGTGTCAAGCGATGCGCCGAGCAGATGCATTTGTCGGAGAGCACCGTCGACAACCATAAGTCGCGGCTGATGCGAAAACTGGACGTGCACAGCGTGGTCGAGTTGGTGCGCTTGGCCGGTCGCGAGGGGCTGCTGCGGTGGTGAGGTGAACCAAGGATGCAGCGCCTAGTTCAAGAGAGCCGGCCGGAGCCGCTGGGGCTTCGAGGAGAAGAGCGATCATGAAAGAGCGGGCAGGGCGGCGCGGCCGGGGCTCGGAAGGGGCCGCGCCTTCGCTGCTTCGCTTGCCCGCCCGGGGATGCTGAAGGGCGATGAGCAGGACGTCCCTCACCCAGGATGGCGGGCAAAGGGGTGGCCAGCCAGCAGACGGACGGAATCAGGAAGCCGGACGGGCTGGCACTCTTCCACACGGTCATTCGCTTTGCCGGTGTTCATCACCAACGATTCGTGTTCTGCCGGAGGGAGCCATTTCCCGATCCGGCGTCGGAAACGCACTGGCGGAGCCAGTGGCACACTTCATCCGTCCCACCACTAATGCGGGCTAGGTAGCCAATGGCCCGTTGACGATCCGGATAAACCACGAATCTGGGCCACCGCTTCGCTATCCCGGCGCGCCGGGACCCTTGGTTCATTGGCTACCTGGGGATCAGTAAAAGCCCGGCACTGCTGGGCAAGCGGCTCGACTGAGTTCGCCGAAGTCCGGCAGTGGCGCTGGCCGTTTGTTGACGTATCGGCGGCGGTTGGCTATCATCACGAAATCGACGCGACCGTTTTCGGGCAAGAAGTAGACGGGCCAGACCTCGGTGTGCCTCGGCCTGGAACACACGTGGCGTCCCCGCGGCCGACCGTGGAGAACCTCAACGAAGAAATACGTTCTCTTTAGTCACCCACGCCGATGAATGCTCGTGAGCGATTTCTGGAAGTCTGCAACTTCTCGACCAGCGTGCGCGCGCTGAAGTGGGAGTTTGGCTACTGGGGCGAAACGATCAAGAATTGGTACGCCCAGGGGCTGCCGCGGCATCAGTATCCGGTGATGCCGACGGAGATTTCGACGCCGGCCTCGTCGCTGTACATTCCGGCCTGGACGCATCGCGGCGACGGCGTGTTGCCCAACGGCATCGCCGTTTTCGGCGGGGCGGCCTATTGGCCCACCCAAGGGTTTCCGCTGGACCGCGACGTCCGCGACCACTTCGCTCTGGACCCAAGCCACCGGCTGGTCGACGTGAACCTGCTGTTCGAGCCCATGTTTGAGGTGGAGATCCTCGAGGAAGACGATCGGATGCTGAAGTACGTCGACATCGACGGCGTGAAGCGGATTTTCTTGAAGGAGGAAGCCACCATTCCCACGGGCTACCAGTGGCCGGTCACCGGCTGGGAGAGTTGGAAGCGGCTTAAAGAAGAGCGAGTCAATCTACGGGACCTCTCCGGCCGCTTCCCGAAGCACTGGCCGCAACTGGTCGAGGAGTACCGCAATCGCGACTACCCACTGGCGATCGGCGGCTATCCGCAGGGCTTTTTCGGAACCCTTGCTCACCTGCTGGGATACGAGAATCTGTTCATCTGGTATCATGAAGAGCCGGCTTTGATTCACGATATTCTCAGCACGTTCACCGAAATCTGGATAGCCGTGTTCTCCGAGGTTTTGGATCAGGTGGAAGTCGATGACTGGCAGATTTGGGAGGACATGTCGGACAAGAACGGCTCGATGATTTCGCCGAGGATGGTCCGCGAGTTCCTGCTGCCCTACATGGGGCGGGTCGCAGAGTTCCTCAAGGCGCGGGGCGTGCGGCACATCCACCTGGATACGGACGGCGATTGCAGTTCCTTGATACCGATGTTTCTGGAGGTCGGGGTGACGGGGATGTGGCCTTTCGAGCGGACCGAAGGCACCGACATTCTCAAGATCCGCGAGCAATACCCGACTTTGGTGATGTCGGGCGGTATCGCCAAGTCGGCGATTGCCAAGGGCAAGAACACCATCGACGCGGCTCTGGAACCGATGGACGCGATGCTCCGCCGCGGCGGCTACATCCCGCACATCGACCATTTCGTCCCACCCGACGTTTCCTTTGACGACTTCACCTATTACCGCACGCGGCTGAACGATGCGATCGACCGTCGCGGCAAAACCGCCCACTGAGAGGGGAAGGACGATGTCTGCCTCGAAGATCAACACGCGGGACAACGTGGCCGCGATTCTGGATCGGGCTTGCAGCGCCGGCGGCGGACTGTTGCGGTTGACGCCCACTTGGGTGCCGCGCAGCTTCCTGCACCCCGGCAAACGGATCAAGCTGGCCCCGACCGATTGGTACGCTCTGGGCACGCACCGCGGTGGCATCGACGAGCGCTGGCTGGCCAGCACCACCGAGGCGGCCAACGAAGGCCGCGCCCCCGATGAAGGGCTCAGCTACTGCGTCTTCGAGGGCCAGCGGTTCCTGCTTCGGGACGTCGTCGCCGAGGCCGGGCCCCGCGTCATCGGCACGGCGATGTGGGAGCAGTACGGGCGCTGGCCGGTCTATTCCAAGTTTTTCGACAACATGGGGCCCATTCCCCTGCACATGCACCAGCAGGCCCGGCACGCCGCGCTGACCGGCCAGCAGGGCAAGCCCGAGTGCTACTATTTCCCCCCGCAACTGAATGCCGCCGAGAACCACTTCGACTACACGTTCTTCGGCCTGGAGCCGGGCACCACGAAGGGCGACGTCCGCCGCTCGCTGGAGAACTGGAACCAGGGCGACAACGGCATCCTCGATCTCTCGAAGGCCTATCGGCTCAAACCGGGGACGGGCTGGATTGTGCCGGCCGGCGTGCTGCACGCCCCCGGCTCGATGTGCACCTACGAGCCGCAGTGGGGCTCGGACGTCTTTGGCATGTACCAGTCCTTGATCGAGGGCCGTCAAGTGCCGTGGGACTTGCTGGTCAAAGACGTGCCGGAAGACCAACATCACGACCTCGACTTCCTCGTCGAGCAGCTCGACTGGGAGAAGAACGTCGATCCCCACTTCAAGCAGCACACCTACGTCGAGCCGATGGTCGACCCGGAACGTTCCGGACCGGGCTATACCGACCGCTGGATCGACTATGGCCGTTTCGACGGCCAACAGTTGGTCTCCGCGAAGGAATTGACCGTGATGCCCGGGGCGAAGTGCGTCCTGAAGGACCCCGGCGCCAGCGGCTGGATCACCGTGCAGGGCGGTGGTCGGATGGGCAAGTTGGACATTCAGACCCCGGTGATGATCCATTTTGGCCAGGAGCCGTGGGACGAGGTGTTCATCACGCACGAGGCGGCCGTGGCCGGCGTGGAAATCGTCAACACGGGCGGCGAGCCGCTGGTCGGCCTGCGCTACTTTGGCCCCGCCGTCCATGAGAACATGCCCGAGATCGACGATCACCGCAAGAAGTGAAGCGCCGCGCGATGGACCGCCCGGATGAGTCCGCGTCATAGCGAAAGTGATAAGGATTGGGTGCCATCCCGGCGCGCCGGGATGCCATGTTTGACCACGTTTTCCACATGCCCACGGCAAGCGTGGGCATGGCACCCACTTTCCATTTCTTGTGGGTTTATTTAGTCGGGTTGCCGCCGGCCGTTTGAGCCCGGCGCGCCGGGGGCCGAGTGGCGGGTCGACCTTGCCGGAGCGACCGTGCGGGCGTTCGCCGGGTTCATCACAGGAGAATCGATCCATGATCGCGTCATCTTGCTGCCTCGTTGCTGTCCTCGTTTCGGCTTGGCTGTCTCTCGGCGCGGCATCGGTTGCGGTGCCCGCGGAGCAGCCCAAGGACCGGCCGTCGGCCACCGACGGCCCGGCCGGCGCCGAGTACTCCAACGCGCCGCGGGACGCCGTCGAGGCCTGGCGGCAGTGGAAGTTCGGCGTGCTCGTGCAATGGAACATGTCCAGTTTCACGGAGACGGAGATCGCCTGGGGGCGCGCGGGCCGGCGCTGGGGCCTCGAGTGGACCGGCACCGGCACCGTCCCCCCGGAGGTTTACGACAACCTCTACAAGAAGTTCAAAGCGGAGAAATTCGACGCGCTGCGTCTGTGCCGGATCTACAAGGACGCCGGCATGCGGTACGCCCTGTTCTGCAACAAGCACCACGATGGTTTCTGCATGTGGGACACCAAGCTCTCCAACTACAAGATCACCGCTCCGGAATGTCCCGCGGGCCGCGATTTGACCAAGGAGTGGGCCGAAGCGTGTCGCGCCACGGGGCTCAGGCACGGCGTCTATTTCTCCCAGCCGGACTGGTACCACCCCGACTTCATTCGGAGCCCCGACTCGCAAGAACGCTTCATCAAGACCATGCACGGCTGGGTCCGCGAGCTGCTGAGCGACTACGGCAAGGTCGACGTCATCTTCTTCGACGGACTGGGCGGGCTTGCCCGAAACTGGGATTCCGCCGAGCTGTTTCCCATGGTCCGCCGGTTGCAGCCTTCGATCATGATCAACTGCCGCTGTGGGGCGTATGACGTCAAGGATTTTCCCGTCAACCGCTGGATGCAGCCGAGCGAAGATCGCTGGGGGAAACTGCCCATGGCCCGTGGATTTGCGGGCGATTTCGACACGCCCGAACAAACGATCGGCCGCATGCAGACGGACCGGCCCTGGGAAACGTGCATGCCGCTGCAGAACGGCCAGTGGTCCTACTCCTCCAAGGCGAGCATGAAAACGCTCAAACAAGTGCTGCAGACGCTCGTCAGCGTGGTGGGCCGGGACGGCAATCTCATGGTGAGCCCCGCCCTGAAACCGGACGGCAGCATGGATCCGCGCGCGGAAGAATTGCTTGCCGGGTGCGGCAAGTGGCTCAGACAATACGGAACCAGCATCTACCAGACCCGCGGCGGCCCCTACTATCCCACGCCGTTTGGCGTATCGACCTACCGGGACGACACGATTTTCGTGCACGTGCTGCATTGGCCCGGCGATACGCTTGTGCTGCCTCCCATCCAATGCAAACTCGTATCGAGCCAACTGCTCACCGGGGGCACGGCCACGGTCCGCCAGAGGCCCGACGGAGCGATTGAAATTGCCGTTCCCGGCCAGCACCGTCAGGACATCGACACCATCGTGGTGATGAAACTGGACGGTCCGGCCAAGGAAGCCAAGCCGGGACGGCTGGCATTGGGTTCCCTGGCGACCGGCAAGGCCGTTCGGGCGTCGAACGTCTTCAGCAACAGTCCTTGGTTCGCCCCCACCAACGCCGTCGACGACGACGCGCACACGCGCTGGGCCACCGACTTCGCCACCAAGAAAGCGTGGCTGGAGGTCGATCTCGGCGAAGAAAAAACCGTTGGCGGCGTCATGATCAAGGAGGATCTGGGTCTTGTCCGCAAATTCGAGGTCCAGGTGAAGCAATCCGGCCAATGGATCCCGGTCGTCAAGGGACAAACCATGGGCGAAGACTTCCGGAAGAACTTTGCACCGGTCAAGGCGCGGCACGTGCGGCTGGTTATTCTCGATGCGGCCGCGGCGCCGCAGCTCCCGGCGACACTGTACCACTGCAATTCCCACATGGTTGCCTTTCCCGGTCCTTGTATCTGGGAGTTCCAAGTCTTCGCAGACCAGTAGCGGCCGACGGTTGACAAAGGTCGGGTGTTGCGGTAAACCATAGTTAATCTACCGGCTCTGCCGGTGGTTGCTGATGTCCATCTGTTGGGTTGCTTCCTAAGGAAAGACCCATGCATTCTCGTTTCACTGCATTGTCTTTCCGAGCATGTCTGATCGCCGCCGCTTGCCTGCTGTTTCCAGGTTCGATTTGGGCGCAGGGAGATCCCGCGGGCGGCATGGATGGGCCGGGTCTGCCGCCGACGAACTACAGCGATTCTCCGCCTCTACCCGGGGCGGTCATCTTGCCCGGTCTCTCCGGCGAAAAGGCGGGGCCTGTCTACGTGCCAAGCCCTTTGCCCGCCGACTACGATTGGTGGAACGGCTGCGTGCCCACGGCGGCCGGAATGCTCTTCGGTTATTGGGAAGAACACGGCTACGACGCCTTTCCCGGCAACCACCGGAACCTGCCGGCGACGTATCCGGGCACGTCCACAAATCCTGCCCTTTACACCGATGCCCGCGGCGTCATTGCCGGCTGGGCGCATAAGCAATCGGGAATGGCCGAAGGCTGGGATTATGGGAATTGGGAGGGTCACGCGCCCGATAGCCTTGCCGATTTCATGGAGACCGAAGACGGCGGCACGAGCCGGCGGAATAACATCATGACCCACGGGATGAAGACGTTTGCCGCGTGGGACGATCCGCGTACGCCCGAAATCGAGTCGCGGAAGTTCACCACCCAAAACGTCTGGACGTCCCTTGAAGGAGGCTCTTGGGATTACGCCGATTATTGCGCGGAGATCAACGCCGGCCGGCCCGTCCACCTGGGCCTGGACTCCGACGACGGCGGACACGGCGTGCTGGGCGTAGGCTATTACAACCAAGGCGGCACCGAAGACGTGGTGCTGTTGACTACCTGGCACTCGGGATTGCAGCAATGGGAGTGGGAGAACGAAACGCACTCCGGCCATAATTTCAGCGTCTATGGGGCAAGACTGGCGACGCCCGATCCGACGCCGTGCCCTGAACTCTCCGCCTATTTCTCCGTCGCCCATACCTATATTGGCAAATTGGACGTGGAAATCGGAATCGGCAATCCCAACGCTCCGCTGTGGCACACGAATCCCACCTGGTCGGGTCCTGGTTCCCAGTCGAGCAATAACAATTTGGTCTTGACCGACATTGACTGCACCGGGGCCATGTCCTTATTCCAGAGCGGCCCGCAACAGTGGTACCTGAAGGTCTACAACAGCTCCTTGCTGCTCTACACGGGAACC
>Ga0307432_1001821_pt1 | contig 12257 bp, 12 predicted proteins | sample SalMarWE160150MG_FD_202158 | JGI IMG/M metagenome (GOLD analysis project Ga0307432, IMG submission 202158) | Salt marsh sediment microbial communities from the Plum Island Ecosystem LTER, Massachusetts, United States - WE1603-150 | ecosystem: Environmental > Aquatic > Marine > Intertidal zone >...
AGGTAATCCATTCGAAAAATAAATATATGCTTTTTCCTCGATGAAAGTAAGCAAGGATGTTAATGTTGCTTCGCAGAGATTCAGAAATGGTGTGATTTCTGAACGTTTTCTGTAACTGGATCACTACTGTCTCCAATTGTCGCCTTTTTACCGAGAGGTTTGCCAGTAAATATTGGAGCCGCGAGCAAGGTGCTAATCGAGTCCAACGAAGCAGGATAACCTCATAGCTCAGGGACACAGTCATTCGTGTCAACTGGAGGGAATTGGTAGTAGTTTGCCGCTTCTGAACAATCATACCACCAGCAGGAATTCCATAAGCACTGAAATAGCACCTGGGGATAATCCTTGATGTGCCGAGCAATGAAATGAATATCTCTACGGATTGCTTCCTCCAGCAATTGCAGAATCTTGCGATATGCATGGTCATCTGGAAGAACTTCCACAGCACGTATAAAGCTGGTGGCAAGATCGAAGACAGAAACCTCCTGGGTCTTAGAGCCTATCCTAATAACTCGGTCTATTGCGGCTGGCTGCAAAGCCCGATGCCGGTGTTGTCAGCCACAAAAACGTCCTCGACGTAGAACAAACTACGCCTCCGGGCGTTTTTGGCCTGCCGCCTTGTCCTCGGACTTTTCGCTCGGCCTCATAACGACCAGGTTATTCGGATAGGCTCTTAGCCTCTAGGAAAAATATATCGGTCAGCAGAGAATAGAGACAATCGATTTCCTTTATATCGGCTAAGTGCCCTGGCAGATGTCGGAGCACATAGGAGCGGCGCTCTTTGGAAAGCTCGGTAAGCTGCTGTTGAAGATCACTCATAAGCCCTCCAGGCGGAGGAAATGTACCCGGCCAGAGCGTTCCCCAGCAATGACAGTAATCTCAGAATGTTTCATCACCATTCGTTGCAATTTGGTTAAAGTTGTATTGGTCACAATTTGATGCTGACTGACCCCACAGCACCAGACACCACTTTCGCACCAAAAGTTGGCGATGATAAATTCAACTGGGGCAATCTTACATCGGTTCAACTATCCAAAACGCCAGGTGAAAATTGTCTCCTTGGGGCTGTAATGGCTAACTATGTGTCCCATTCTAAAGAATACAAGAAGATAATCAAATTAAGGTATCACATAGTACACCATAAAGTTACTGGCGTTCTGTCTGTGGACTACATCCATCCAAACTCAGCACCAAAAGTAAATTCAGCTTGGACTCCTACAGGTGACACCATGACTTTGCCAGACTATGCCAAGTTCGTTTATATCACAAGTGTTGACCTGATCATGATTGTATGTAAGTGTATAGCTGAGAATCCCGCAGAATGTATAAAAGAGATAACGGAATGATTTAATTTGTTTCTATAGTCTAACCTTAACCTCTCAGTTATGATTTGGAGGTCAAGTTTTAAAGGAAATTCGGTGTCAAAAAAGTGTCAGTCGCTACTAGTAAACCACTTCTGGTTCCACTTGTTATTTACTTGCCACCTACTTGTAAACCTTATTTTTGACTCAGAAAGCCACTGCAAGCCCTTGTGAGAGGAAAATTGGATTCGAAGTCCGCGACTCTATCCAATTGAGCTACGGGCGCAAAAATTCGAGATAAACAGGCATGAATTCTTATCTCATAATCCAGCGTTTTCCTTTGTAAGCCAGATCGGCCTCAGACCGCATCGCCGGGTCACTTCTCAGGTCATAACTTAATTCGAGGGTTCTCCTCAGATAAACTTTGACCGGCTTACCTGTTCGCCTGCTTTTCGCTACCGGATGGTCTATCGCTACCGTCTCATTACTCAAACCAGCTATAAACAATTTTATATTACCGGCCTTAGCGTCAAAATCATGCCATATAACAGCAATATCTTTGGTGTTATCCTCGCCCTGGAGTATTTTATTGCCCGTATTTTCTAACGACTCAAGAAGCGGGTATCTGTCCTGATGCCGGTTTTTTATTTGCTCAAAAACCATCGCCGGCACATTTTTGCCCGCTGGTATAATTTGAAACGTATCTGTCATCAGGTCGCACGTAGGATAAAAATCGACATCCTGGCCCGTCTTATTCGTAAGTGTCAGTATTACATACCAGAATCGTATCGGCTTACCGGCACTACTCCTGTTCAATACAATCTGCTGCGGATGTGTAAACGTTGCATTTACCATCCACATACCCGGCCCAGGCACAATAGCGGGCTCCGGTGCAGCAAAACACACAGAGGTTAAAACTACCACGGCTAACAAACTTATATAAATCAAACCTTTCATCCTACATCCCTTTCTATAAGTGCCTAAAGTGAACTAAAGTGAGCTAAAGTGAAAAAATAATATGCCATAGGCATATAAATCCATAATTTCTCGCCGTGCTACGCTCGCCCGCCGTGCCGGGCTCGTCGCAGCAGGTCGCAGCAGGTAGGCACTTTTCACTTTAGTTGATGCATTCTACACCAAAACCGCCCGATAGCAAGAATATTTTGCCTTTAACCCCGTGAGATAAAACGTCGGAGGAAACAATCGATTTCGTTGATTTGTTATCTCACGGGGTTAATCCCGCTAAAACGAGAGGAGAAAATCATTGCTTAACAAGAGAATTTAAGCTATTTTATGCCGGTAGCTGAGTAATTAACCACGAATAAACACGAATTAACACAGAATAGCAGAGTATTAGAAAATCAGGTAATTTGTGACTTTGTGTCTTGGTGGCAAAAAAGGCGAGGTGGGATATTCGAGCCGAACAATTAAAAGAATTATTAGAGCAGGTCAAAAGCAACAAGATTGATGTCAATGAAGCGATTGAAAAGCTCCGGCATTTGCCGTTCGAAGATTTAGGATTTGCCTGCATCGACCACCATCGTCAAATCCGCCAGGGCTTTCCAGAAGTCATTTTCTGTCCCGGCAAAACCACAGAACAAATAATCAAAATCTTCGAGAGCTTAGCTGCAAAAGGTAATAACGTACTCGCCACAAGGGCTGAGCCGAAAGTTTTCAAGGCGCTGGCTAAAACAAAAAAGTTCCCCAAGGCACGATACGAAAAATCAGCCAGGGCAATAGTCCTTGAGCAGAAAAAATTGCCCCTCTCGAAAACCGCCCTTCCAATAGTTACTGCCGGCACTTCCGATTTGCCGGTCGCAGCCGAGGCAAAAGTAACCGCTGAGATTATGGGGCAACGGACAGAACTGATTTGCGATGTTGGAGTAGCCGGCATTCACAGGTTGTTCGTACATCTTAAGAAACTGCAAAAGGCAAATGTCATAATTGTTATAGCAGGAATGGAAGGAGCTTTAGCATCTGTGGTGGGAGGTCTGGTTAACTGCCCGGTAATCGCAGTACCGACAAGCGTCGGTTATGGTTCGAGTTTTGAAGGGCTTTCCGCCCTTTTGACGATGCTAAATAGTTGTGCTGCAGGTGTAACAGTAGTAAATATTGATAATGGATTTTCAGCAGCAGTAACAGCAACACTTATAAATAGAAAAATAGAAGAAGGAAGTGAAATAAATCCTAAATCCTAAACCCTAAATCCTAAACAAATCCGCCTTCGTCAAGACTTCAAAACTTCGGCGGACAAGTCCAAAATTCGAATTACCAAAATTCAAAATTAGCCAAAGAGGTCACAGCCTGCCCTAAGCGAAGTCGAAGGGACATAACAAAGAAGAATCGAGACGCAAGACTTTAGAATCAAGACCAAAGACTAATGACCAGACGGGGGATAGGTGCGATATTATCCCTGCCTCACAATTTTAGCAAAGCCGATAACGATAAAGCTCAGCGGAGGCGGTTTGCTGCGTCCGCTGCATTTGGTCATTGGACGGTGTAGGTGTCATGTCCCCCGAACTGATGTATCGGACTTTCACAAGCCGTAATGAGCCTCGATAGACCGTGCCTTCAACAATGCGTACGGCATCTCTGCCACGACCGCAAACACAGGTGTTCAAAGGCCGCGACGGATAGCACTCGGCGCAATACAACCTTCCGCACTCCCAGCACTGTTCGGCGTGGCCTATCCCCGACGCGAATTCTTCCGTTGATAGCATGACACTCCCCCTGTCTGAGAAATCAAGCACCTGCATCTGGTGAGAACATGTCTCGCAGGTCTGAATCGCCGGCTCACTCTGAAAAAGTGCCAAGAAACGACCGAGGAATCCCCTATGTTTTTGTTTCCGTGCGGGCATGGGCGTCTGTGGAGCAGGGACTGGAGCTTTTCCATGCAACATCCGACTGACTGCTTGACTCCTTGGGTCCGCCCAACTCTGGATGGCTGTAGCAGCCTTCTCTCGTGAAGGAAATATGACAGATTGCTTAAGTCGTTCAATGGCTTTCTCTGTGGCTGCGTCATTGAAATGGCAAATGACATAGTGTATGCCATCACGAACGACTGAAATCTCGCTATCGTTTGCCTTCCTCATGACAACAACGTTTGTCTCGTCTCCGACTTTGCTTCTAAGAACTTTCGCGCCTGGTTTTGCCAAGAACTTCTCACGTCTGTCTGGATCGAAGTACTGAGGTTTAATCGTTCCGATTTGTATCTGAATCAATTCGGTAGTACAGCCAATCCCGCCGTTGGGGCCATAGAAAGTTAGTGCGGCAATGTTTCCTTCGTCGTATTGCCACCCCTCGGGAAGATTGAAAGAGAATCCAAGTTCTTTATGTTCGTAATGCATGGTAGTTTTATCCCTATTCTTTCAAATAAGCCTTGACGGTGTTGGCATATTCAACCTGTCGCTCAATTGCTACTATGAGCATCCGGAATTTATCTCTTACGGTGTCGCCTCGAAGTGGCTCATTCTTCACCGTTTGCATGATTTCCTTGTCGCCGCCCTCGCCATCGCCAAGCAAGAAGTCATACCAGCGAGGAACGCCTGTGCATCGGTCGTGGATGTAGGCTATGGATTCCAGTGCGTGAATGTGCTCCAAGACCGGCACTAGGAACATTGTGTCATAGAGATTCTTAACCTCGCGATCGAGTCTCTCAAATACGCACTGCCAAGGGTCGTTTGGACTTAGCCGCTCAGCGCATTCGCGCACCAGTCTTTGCATCAGGTTGATGTTCTCGACATAGTCCTTCTGAATCCCAGAGAGTGGCTCATGCCGTTGCAGTTTCTCAATGGTCGCATCAATGAAAAGCTGAAGGTGGGTTCCAAGCCCTACACTAACTTTAAGTCTTTCGGCGTGCATCGGTATTTCTTCTCTGCTGGCCAATATTATTTATTATGTAGATTCGTATAATATCTTAAACATGGTTTCGACTGCCGTATAAGACGCTTGCGGAACAAACATTATTATATACCTTACGACCCCATCATTAATAATTTTTTGCAATTCATGGGGAACTATCAGCGTATCTGCTGATATTCTTGCTCGATACTTCCCAATTAGAATAATTCTTTAATTAAATCGCCTTTGTTTATTTTGAAATGGATAGCAATATCGCTCAAAATACTACTCAATGTGCCTATTTTAAGGTATTTATGGGCAGGGATAGTGATGTGGTGTTCGCCTTTCACAGTAGTGGTAAGCCGTATGTGACTGCCGGTTTGCCGGGTTATTTCATAGCCGTATTTTTTAAGAAGTTTTGCGAGTTCTCCGCCGCTGATTTCTCGGGGAAGTTTCATATTGCTATTACTTCATCTTTTACTATGTGTAAGCGTACAATATGGGGAATTTCCTTTACGTCAAAGTGGCATTTTATCGCATCTTTGATATTTTCTTTTAACTCGTCTAATGTCTCACCTTCGGTATAAATAGAGTAACCGAGAGATTTAGCGGTGTATCCACCCTCATCAGAATTTTCAACGATAAATATAATTTCACTCATAGGTTTTAATCTCTACAAAAACCGGCGGATTCTTTTACCGCTAATCCTAAATAAATTCTTCACTTTATTTGCTTATTATAAAACCTTCCTGTCTGCCTGTCAAATCTTTTATTGACCATATACTGCATTTTTTGTAGTATACCACGTAAAACGAGCTCGTGCTACATATCAAACTTCGCAGAGTAGGACTTGTATGCAGATAATAGAAACGATACCAAAATTAAAACCAAGGGCGAATGATGCCCACAAGGGCGATTTTGGCAAGGTGTGTATCATTTCCGGCAGTTTTGGAATGAGCGGTGCTGCCGCCCTTGCGGGACGAGCGGCCCTGCGGGCTGGTGCCGGCCTTGTTCGAGTGGCGACGCCTAAAAGTGTGTTACCAATAGTTGCTTCAATTGAGCCGTCCTTTACGACTATCGCCCTGCCGGAAGATAATGCCGGAAGAATATCTGCAAAAGCAATCAATGTGATTCTCGATGCTGTGAATGAAAATGATGCTTTAGCCTTCGGTCCGGGTATTGGCGTCAGCGGAGAGCTTAAGACGATACTTGAGACACTACTCGAACAAGAGAATCTTCGGCTGATTATAGATGCCGACGGCCTGAATAACCTTGCAGGTATAAAAAACTGGCCTGGGAAACTAAAAGCAGAAGTGATTTTGACACCGCATCCAGGTGAGATGAAAAGATTATGGCAGGGGCTGTTTAGAGAAGAACTGCCATCTGAGCGCCAGCAGCAAGCAATGCAATTAGCTCAGCAGACGAAAGCCACTGTTGCCTTGAAAGGAGCGGGGACGGTTGTAAGCGACGGCGAAAAAGTTTATATCAATAAGACGGGCAATCCCGGAATGGCTACAGCCGGCTCAGGTGACGTTTTGACAGGGGTCATAACGGCACTTATGGGCCAGGGCCTATGCAACTTCAATGCGACGGTCCTTGGCGTTTATATACACGGCTTAGCTGGTGACATTGCAGCAGAAAAAGTCGGCCAGATTAGCTTGATAGCAACCGACATAATACAAGCCTTAAGCGATGCCTTTATAAAAGCTAAGGCAGATTATTAGAAAGGATTAGCCACAAAGACACGAAGGCATAAAGAAAACTTAAAATAAAAAAATATATAGTTAAAACTTGGTGTCTTGGCGCCTTCGTGGCAAAAATAAGAAAAGGAAGGTATGTACTATGGAACTAAGCTGGCTTGACATTAGCGTATTTCTGGCATTTTTCGGTGTTGTAGTCGGCGTCAGTATGTACAAGAGCCGACGCGAAAAGACCAGTGAGGATTTCTTTTTAGCCGGCAGGGGATTACTCTGGCCTTTTATTGGGCTTTCGCTGATAGCAGCTAATATTTCGACCGAGCATTTTGTGGGAATGGCCGGGCAGGGAGCCGGCATAGCAGGTATGGCTATTGCCAGCTACGAATGGATGGCGGCGATATGTATAGTTTTGGTGGGGATATTCTTTTTGCCGCGTTTTTTACGCGCTGGTATTTATACAATGCCGGAATATCTGGAGTACCGCTATAATGCAGCGGCTCGAGCCATCATGGCTATTATCACCATGCTTACTTTTGTATTGGTGACCATTTCCACAGTAATCTATTCGGGAGGATTAACACTTCAGACATTGTTTGGAGACCTGGAGAACTCGAGTCATTTGTTATACGGGATACTCGTCATAAGCGGCATCGCTGCTTTGTACACAATATGGGGTGGCTTGAAGGCGGTAGCCTGGGCAGACCTTTTCCAGGGTTCGGCTCTGATTATCGGTGGAGCGATTACCATGATACTGGGGTTCAGGGAGATCGGAGTGAATAATTTCTTCGAGCATAATGCCGACAGGCTTCACATGATACTTCCCAAAGACCACTCCGTACTGCCATGGACGGCCCTTGTAATCGGCTTATGGATTCCTAATTTTTACTACTGGGGCCTGAACCAGTATATAACTCAAAGAACACTTGCCGCCAAGACTTTGAGGCAAAGTCAATTGGGTATCATATTCGCTGCGGCAATAAAGTTAATCATCCCGTTCATCATTATATTTCCGGGGATAATGTCACTGCAGCTCTACGGGGACAAAATGGCTGAAAGCGGAACAGACGCAGCTTATCCATTACTGATAAGACATTTGGTTGGACCAGGAGCACGAGCATTTATTTTTGCAGCCATCAGCGGAGCTGTTATTAGCTCACTTGCGTCGATGCTTAACTCAGCATCGACTATTTTTACTATGGACATATTTAAGCGTCATATCAAAAGGGACGCCAGTCAGAAGACACTCATCTGGACGGGGAGACTCTCAACATTGGTATTTGTTGTTATCGGTGCGATAGTAGCACGTGCGTTATGGCAATTTCCGACCGGTATATTTACTTATATCCAGGAGTTCCAAGGTTTTATTTCACCTGGTGTGCTTGCCGCATTTGTTTTTGGATTTATTTTTAAGCGTGCACCCGGGTCGGCTGGAGTGGCAGCTTTAATTGTCAATCCGATTGTCTATGGATTACTACTGGTATTCTTCAGCACGTATGATGCATTCGATAAGTTAGGTACGACAATTACGGAACTTGCGTTTTTGAACCGGATGGCAATTTCGTTTGGTGTGGTGCTTTTGATAATGCTCATTATTACCCTGATTAAACCGCTTACAGAGCCAAAAGTTCTGCCGGTTCGGAAGGAGTTTGATATGAAACCGGCACCGTCAGTTATCTGGCTCGGGGCACTGGTTATAATTATTACACTTGCGCTTTACGTGATATTCTGGTAGAAGATATTAGCCACAAAGACACAAAGGCACAAAGAAAACTTAAAATAAAAAAATATATAGTTAAAACTTGGTGTCTTGGCGCCTTCGTGGCAAAAATAAAAAAAAGAAGCAATGCAGCTAACGAAAGAAGAACAAGCGGCCTTAGACAAAATACCTAAGTTTGCGAAAGACAATGGTATTGATATCGTTGGCGCAAAAGTAAGGAGGACATCATCGCGTTTTTGCTTTGGTGTCGAGCACGGCGATTATAACGGCACGGAGCTATTCGGCGTGGGGACAGACAAGTTTATCTGGCTGGCCTATAAGCCGAATGGAACCGATACCGTCAGGCTATTTAGCGGTAGCTTTCCAGACGACGGCGTTATTGAATTCAAACTGGGTGATGTCCCCGAGCCAAAGTCAAAAGCTTCTGCCGATACCTGGGGACGTTTTCCATACGGCGTTGATTATATTCTAAGAAGAGAGGGTTTGGAGCTACCAGAAGGAATCGACGGTGTTATTTATGGCAATATCCCCGGCGGTGGGATGAGTCGTTCAGCCTCTTTGAGTCTTAACCTGATACTGTCGCTGCTGGATGCAAACCAGATAAAAGTTGAAGACAAAATGAGACTCGTGGACCTTGCGCAGGCGGTGGAGAACGAATATATCGGCTCGCCTTGCGGCAAGCTCGACCAGATTATGATTTTGTTCGCCCGAGAGGGGATGGGGACATATTATAATCCTGCAAAAAGGTCCATTGATTACGTCCAGCTTGGCGCCGGAGCAACCGATTTTCGTATAGTGGTGCTTGATACGGGCACGGTCCGTCCCGGCCTTGAAAAATCCACCTACAAAATCCGAAGGGCTGAGTGCGAAAAACTGGTTTCGATATTACAAGAATCAAATTACGACGTATTGTGTCTTGCGGACATCAAGGACGACAAAATCTATGAAAAGATTATGGCCGAGCTCGGTGAAAATTACCCTGATTTGTGCGACCGACTAGAGTATATTTTTAGCGCTCAAAAGAGGTTTTATAAGATGCTCGATGCCTTCAAGGCCGGCGACATCGAAACCGTAGGTCAGATATTCAGAGAAGACGGTCTTGGGCTGCGAGATGACTATAAGATATCAGGGCCGGAGCTGGAGGCGATGTGTGATATCGCCCGAACAGTGCCCGGTGTTTTAGGAGAGCGAATGTTAGGCGGTGGTGATAAAGGGGCGTCGGGTGCTCTGGTTCGGGCTGAAAGTGTTGAAGAACTCAAACAGGCAGTTGATACAATCTATCCTCGCAAGTGCCCTGAGTTCGCAGATAAATACGCCGTTCATATCTGCAAAGTAGTAGATGGCGTCAAGGTTTATGAAGGTTTGCTCTAAAAACAGAAGACAGAATACGGAATACAGAAGGCAGAATAGTTAGTCGAATATCCAATAAAGTATTATTGTAAAAGATTCTTATGCCAGGAAAAAAATCGTCGTCGGATAAAGGGCAATTCCTCGCAGCGGTTCGTGCGAACAGGCGGATTGGCCCGCCTGCCCCCGCGTCTTCCGACGCGAGTCGGGGCGGCGGGCGATTCTATCGGCTTGGATTGGAATTCTCAGCAGCCGGGGCAGAGGCCTTTGCTAAATGTAAGCCGGGACAGTTCGCCGAGTTTGACCTTTCCGGCACCGCCCTGCCGCCGGCAGAAAAGATACCGGAAGATTTGGCTGATGCAGCCCAGCGAAATGTTTTATTGCGGAGGCCTTTTAGTTTTACAGATGTTAATGCTAAGAAGGACAAAACCTTAGCTGAGGTTCTTTATTGCGTTGTCGGCCCTGCCAGTTTGCGAATGACGACTTTGTCAGCGGGTGACTCTGTTAGCGTGATTGGGCCTTTGGGCAACGGTTTTTGGGTGCCGGAGGGTAAAAAAAGGGCAATTTTGGTCGCCGGAGGGATGGGCGCCCCGCCACTGCAGCATTTGGCAAAGGTCCTTACGGCAAATTTCCCAGATATCGAAGTGATTGCATTTGCGGGTGCCAAGATGGCAAAAGACTTGCCTTTCGAGAGGCAACTGGATGGGATATCGCAGCAATTGGGCTTTACATTGCCGGAGTTTGCAAAATACGGTGTTAATTCACAGGTGGCAACAGAAGACGGCTCAGCCGGTTTTGCCGGAATGGTGACCGATTGCTTCAAGCAATGGCTCGACAAGTCTAATTTGGCTCGCGATAGCGCTATCATTTACGCCTGTGGACCTGAGCTTATGCTGGTGCAGGTGGCGGAAATTGCAAAAGAAAAGAACATTAATTGCCAAATAAGTATGGAACGAAGAATGGCCTGCGGGATTGGCATCTGTCAGAGTTGTGCTGTACAATGTAGGGTTGAAGGTTCACAAGAGACGGTTTACAAGCTATGCTGTGAAGATGGACCGGTCTTTGACAGTAAAGAAGTAGTTTTTTAACCGCAGAGAACGCCGAGAGCGCAGAGAAAAAATAGAAATAAAATTAGCCACAGATTTCGCAGATTACACGGATAAAAATAAAAGTAAAGACTAAAAATGGATTCCTGCTCTCTCAGCCCTGCTCCCTTCGACAAGCTCAGGACAGGCGGGACAGGTTATGCAGGGATGACAAATGGAGAGATTGCCGCGGCCCCGTGCTTTCTTGCGAAAGCAAGAACGGGGCCTCGCAATGACAGCAATAACATATGAATGAAGAAATTGATATATCAATGGAATTTGATGGGTTGAAGCTGGCGAATCCAGTGTTTACAGCATCGGGGACGTGCGGATATGCGGATGAATTAGCTGACTTTATGGATATAAACCAACTCGGCGGATTTATTACAAAAAGTATTACAGTTAAGCCGAGAAAAGGAAACCCGACACCAAGAATCGTCGAGACCAATTCCGGGATGCTTAATGCAATTGGATGGGCGAATGTCGGACTGGATAAATTTATCGAAGAGAAATTGCCTGTTATTGAAAAGCTCACCGTGCCGGTTTTCGTTAACGTGGCAGGTGAGACAATCAGCGAATATGTAGCTGTGGTTGAGCGATTAGCAACCGAGAAATCGATATCAGGATTCGAACTGAATATAAGCTGTCCTAACGTTGAAAAAGGAGGGATTACTTTCGGAACTGACCCTCAGCAGGTAGCTGAAATTACAACAGCCGTGAAGAAAGCTTGTGGTGAGAAGGTCTTAATAGTTAAGCTGGCTCCAGCGGTTACGGATATCAGCATAATAGCCCGGGCGGCGGTTGAAGCAGGCGCCGATGCACTTAGCTTAATAAATACTTTTACAGCGATGGTTATAGATATTGAAACACGCAGGCCGATTCTTGCGAATAAAACAGGCGGGCTATCCGGGCCGGCTATAAAGCCGATAGCGGTTTATCTGGTTAATAAGGTTTATAATGAGGTTGCAAAGCAGCACGGGATACCAATTTTAGGTATGGGTGGAATAAGAAACGCCTCGGATGCAATCGAATTTATTATTGCCGGGGCATCTGCGATAGCGGTAGGTACGGCGAATTTTATTGAGCCGGGATGCGCGGTAAAAATTATCGAAGGTATAAAAAAATATTGTATCAGCCATAATATAACTAGAAGTCATCCCAAAACCCTCCGAAGGAGAATAACGATACAGCCAAGTTGAATCATAGCAAGAAAGTTTTTAAGATGATGTTCATAACGAACGACAAGTCGACGAAAGTTTTGAAGCCAAGC
>Ga0307432_1001822_pt1 | contig 12255 bp, 5 predicted proteins | sample SalMarWE160150MG_FD_202158 | JGI IMG/M metagenome (GOLD analysis project Ga0307432, IMG submission 202158) | Salt marsh sediment microbial communities from the Plum Island Ecosystem LTER, Massachusetts, United States - WE1603-150 | ecosystem: Environmental > Aquatic > Marine > Intertidal zone >...
CTTTTCGCTTACACTATATTCACTTGCGGCTTAGTTGTTCCGGTTGTCGCTGGGTTTTACAAAGAGAAGCTAAAGGTGACACCACGAGGTGCCCTGGCTGCTCTCATAGGTGGTGGTGTAGTAGGATTACTGGGAAAGGTCCCGGGTCTTGACATTCCTCTCAAAGGAGAGCTTGGCCTCATAGGTTTTGCTGTGAGTGCGGTGCTCCTTTTCGGCGTAAGCTTCCTTACTAGAAAGAGATAATCCACAAGGCGTAAAACCGGTCTTGCCATTCTGAGCCCCAACTTGTCGGGGCTCAGAATGGCAAAGCGCACACGACAGGCTCCACGTATAGTCTCCCAGATTCTTTGGTCGCGGGAAAAGCTCAATGCGGTGTCTTTTTGTCTAGGCAGTCCTCTTTCTACGCACAAAGAAAATCACCAGCCCCACTATCACCACCGCCGCTATAATCCCGACAATGAGAGCCCAATTGACTAGTGGCAGAATCTCCTCAAAATTGGCCGTGATGGAGTAGCTGTCGTTCATGGTGATGTTAGTCACAGCAGCGTAGACATCGGCAACGGTGCTCACATCGCCGGTCCAGTTGACAAACCGAGAGCTTTCCTCAACCGCGACCCTCAGGTCAACCACCGCTCCTTCGTCATAGGTAAAAGTCCCTTCACCAGGTTCAGTGACCGAACCCCCAGCGGTGCTGGCGATGGTGAGGTCATACTCCGGTATCTCTTCAAAGATAGCCGTGATAGTAAAGGTGGCCGGGTCATGAATGTCGAAGTTGATGGTCAGTTCTATATTGTCACCCACCGCTAGCAGCTTGGCAGCAAGATAATCATCCCAGATGGTCAATCTCGCCGTACCATCGAAATAACCCACCGTGTAGTGGGTGTCTTCCACCAGAGTGTCGTCGTCGTCCACGATAGAAATTATCGAATTGGCGTCGTTCCAGGTGATGGTCGTCTCTACATCATCGGGGCGAGACAGGTCATAGTCAGCCACCTCAGGGTCAATGGTGGCGCTTGTCGTCGCAATTGCCGTGATGGTAAAGGTAGCCGGGGCATAGACGTTGAAGTTGATAGTCAGCTCTACACTGTCACCCACCGCTAGCAGCTTGGCAGCAAGATAATCATCCCAGATGGTCAATCTCGCCGTACCATCGAAATAACCCACCGTGTAGTGGGTGCCTTCCACCAGAGTGTCGTCGTCGTCCACGATAGAAATTATCGAATTGGCGTCGTTCCAGGTGATGGTCGTCTCTACATCATCGGGATGAGACAGGTCGTAGTCAGCCTCTGCCGGCGAGATGCTAGCGTTACCGTTAAGCGCGGCTATCGCTGGTACTGCCATCAAAAGGTTGAAACTCAGCACCAGCATCACGGTAAACAAAATACTCAATATCTTTCTCAACTTTCCCCCTTCATTCTTGCAAAATTGCCTTATCGCCTGTCAACCTCAGGCATAGCAGCCAATCTGTGTATCAACTCTTGTTTCCCCAAAATCATCACCCCATTTCACGACGCAAAACCGCCCATTTCCGTAAGAATTTACTTCTCCCTAACCTGTTGGGGGCTCCCAGTAAATAGCGTAGCAGCCCCACTCCCTACTGTCAAGGAAGGTGGTTTTCAGTAATTTTCATTTCCCCTCCCTTTCACTCAGGGTCAGGGTGACATGGCAGCCCCATCCTTCATCTAATGAAACCTATTTATGGGATGGCCTCTAGTCTTGCTGAGACCTGGGAACCGAAACATGTAATCTTCGTTCCTAGGCAATCATCAAGGTCAGTGGACTCGCCAATATGTGGAGACAACAACGATAAAAGAGCCGACCGTGCCTGATATTGAGTGGCACGGCCGGCTCTTAGTATGGCAGGTGTGATGTCTTATGCTGGGGCTGGTGTCTCACACACCTTGTACCAGCAGGCAAGCTTCTCCGTATAAACTCGGCACTACATCACCCTAGTTCCGCCATATATCCCCCGTAGCTTCAACAACCCAAACAATGGGGTCAACCAGGAGCTCCCTGACCAGGGTTCTCAAAAAGCTACTTCCTGATATGAAATCCGCGACAGGGGGGCTAAGCTGGTAATACAGGGCGACAAATTGAGAGCCTGCGGTGCTTTCCAGCAACACGCTATCCCGAAACTCTCGCAACACATCGATCTGTTCAGCAGTAGGGGTTCCGTAGGCCGCGGTAGCAATAAAACAACCTCCGGTAGGTGGTGGGGTTGATGGTGTGTCTGTACTGAATTGAAGGGTAGTACCCTCAATCTCAATCTCAGTATCGTTATGCTTAAGCTGGGCTATGAAATCATACTCGGTGTCGGAGTCAAGCCCGGTGATCAGCGCGGCATAGGTGCCACTTCTTGATTTAGATACCCAATCAGTATAAGACCAAAACAAGCCGGCGGACTTCTTGTAAGCAAAGCGTACTTGCACCGGGCTGAAGTTACCCACAGTGCAGTTCATATTCAGGGTGCTTGAGTAAGCTGTGATGTTGGTGGCGGCTTTTGTGGTGACCGTCGGATACGCTGCCTCAAAGTTGGCTGTGATGGAATAGTCGCCGTTCATGGTGATATCCGCCTCAGCAGCATAGACATCGGTAATGGTGCCCACATCACCGGTCCACTCGACAAACAGGTAGCCCTCCCCAGCCTCGGCCAATAGGTCAACCACCTCTCCTTCATCATAGGTAAACACTCCCTCGCCAGGCTCGGTTATCGAGCCTCCTTCCGTACTGGAGATGGAAAGGTCATATATCGCCACGAAGTTGGCTGTGATGGAGTAGTCGCCGTTCATGGTGATATCCGTCTCAGCAGCATAGACATCGGTAATGGTGCCCACATCGCCAGTCCACTCGACAAACCGGTAGCCTTCGTTAGACTCGGCGACCAGGTCGACTACTGTTCCTTCATCGTAGGTAAACACCCCCTCACCAGGCTCGGTTACCGAGCCTCCTTCCGTGCTGGAGGTGGAAAGGTCATATATCGCCACAAAGTTGGCTGTGATGGAGTAATTGCCGTTCATGGTGATATCCGTCTCAGCAGCATAGACATCGGTAATGGTGCCCACATCACCGGTCCACTCGACAAACAGGTAGCCCTCCCCAGCCTCGGCCAATAGGTCAACCACCTCTCCTTCATCATAGGTAAACACTCCCTCGCCAGGCTCGGTTATCGAGCCTCCTTCCGTACTGGAGATGGAAAGGTCATATATCGCCACGAAGTTGGCTGTGATGGAGTAGGCGCCGTTCATGGTGATATCCGTCTCAGCAGCATAGACATCGGTAATGGTGCCCACATCGCCAGTCCACTCGACAAACCGGTAGCCTTCGTTAGACTCGGCGACCAGGTCGATTACTGTTCCTTCATCGTAGGTAAACACCCCCTCACCAGGCTCGGTTACCGAGCCTCCTTCCGTGCTGGAGGTGGAAAGGTCATATATCGCCACAAAATTGGCTGTGATGGAGTAATTGCCGTTCATGGTGATATCCGTCTCAGCGGCATAGACATCGGCAATGGTGCCCACATCGCCAGTCCACTCGACAAACCGGTAGCCAGCATCTGGAGTCGCCACCAGGTCGACCACCGTTCCTTCATCATAGGAGGGAAACACTCCCTCACCGGGCTCGGTTACCGAGCCTCCTCCCGTGCTTGAGATGGTGAGGTTATATATCGCCACAAAATTGGCCGTGATGGAATAGTCGCCGTTCATAGTGATGGTGGTCGTGGTGGCGTAGACATCAGCAATGGTGCCCACATCACCGGTCCACTCGACAAATCGGTAGCCCTCCTCAGCCTCGGCTATCAGGTCAACTACCGTTCCATCGTCATAGGTAAAAGTATCCTCGCCAGGCTCGGTTACCGAGCCTCCTCCCGTGCTTGAGATGGTAAGGTCATATATCGCCACGAAGTTGGCCGTGACGGAATAATCGCCGTTCATGGTGACAGTGGTCGTGGCGGCGTAGACATCAGCAATGGTGCCCACATCACCAGTCCAGTTGACAAATCGGTAGCCCTCCTCAGCCTCGGCCACCAGGTCAACCACCGTTCCTTCATCATAGGTAAAAACTCCCTCGCCAGGTGTGGTTACCGAGCCTCCTCCCGTGCTTGAGATGGTGAGGTCGCGTGGTGCTGGTCTAACTGCTATGGTAAAGGCAACCCATTGCTCCGATACTGGAATAGTGAAAGTACCTGGGTCTTCCGAAGCAGCAGCAAGCACCCTGCGGGCTGAGTGTGTTCGGCAACTCCCAGTCCCGTCAGAAGACAGTGTACTTGTCCCATCTGTATAACTAGCTGGATAAGCCGTAGTTCCCGACTGGTCTCCTCGGTCCTGCCCCGCCACAGCTAGCCAGAGGGTGTCTGCTACATCCCATCCGGCTGGGTTAAGAGGAGCAGGGTTTGGCGCCGTGCTTGTGCCGGTTGCAGCTGTTGAAATTTCTGGCGGGGTTGTGCCCTGCCAGTCTGTAATCCTGTAGACTTGTGCCGCTGCCTGCTCACTGGCGGAGGTTACAAAATTAACCGTCGTGCCATCCTCATCCCCTACTGCAATTTTATAATAAACAGAGCATCTGACTGCTGTCCCAGCTGCATTTGATGCCAGTTCAGTCCATCCACCGGGTGTAGTTACTGTTGCGTTCCCGTCATTGGTGAAAAGGACAATCAGCAAATCGCCCGCATTAACCGTCGCTGGCATATTGACATAATGCGCTGTTGTATCAGTGTCAAATGCTGTTTCTGTTACTGAAGCCACTACTGGCGCTGCCAGCGACGGCACCGCCGTCGCCAGACTGAAGCTCAGCACCAGCGCCATGGCAACTACTAAATGAATTACCTTGCTATGTCCTTTCGTTTTATTCATATTTCTCTTCATTTCTACAGTCATATGCAAAACCTCCTAATACTAACTGAATATAGTCTAAAACTCGTTTGCTTCCTCGTCAATCACCCATTGGTAACCCTACTTTCGTAGGGGAGAGGCTTGTCCCCTCTCAATTTGAGGGGGGAGCGTACAAGGGGCTCCAATGCAGAAGTATTCGGGCAAGCCGGAACACGCAGTGCGCCCCTTTAGGGTCGTGCAGCATGAGGCTAAAGCCTCGGATGTCATTGCGAGCACCTGAAAGGTGCGTGGCAATCTCTGAGATTGCGAGATTGTTTTGCTACTGCATGCCTCGCAATGACAGAGGATATGTCATTCTGAGCCGAAGGCGAAGAATCTTACCTCCGCTCAGGATGAAGTCCGGAAAGAATCCTTCCCATTATTCAGGACAGCGCTGGGGCTGGTGTTTCACACACCTTGTACCAGTAGGCAAGCTTCTCCGTATAACGCAGCACTCTACATCTCCCTAGTTCCGCCATATATCCCCCGTAGTTTCAACAACCCAAACAATGGGGTCAACCAGGAGCTCCCTGACCAGAGTCCTCAAAAGCTCATTTCCTGCTATGAAATCTGCTACGGGAGGGCTAAGCTGGTAGTACAGGGCGACAAATTGAGAGCCCGCGATGCTTTCCAGCAACACGATATCCCGGAACTCTCGCAACACATCGATCTGTTCAGCGGTGGGAGTTCCGTAGGCTGCGGTGGCAATAAAACAACCTTGGGAGGGTGGGAGTGATGACATGGCTGTGATGAATTGAATGATAGCACTTTCAATCACAGTGCTGGCATACGTGATCTCGGCTTTGAAATCATACTCGGTGTTGGAGCTAAGCCCGGTGAGCGGCGCGGCATAGGTGCCATCTGCTGATTTAGGCACCCAATCAGTGTAGGCCCAAGCCGAGTCGGTGGACTTCTTGTAGGCAAAGCGCACTTGCACCGGGCTGAAGTCACCCACAGTGTAGTTCACATGTAGAGTGGCTGAGCCCGTGCTGATCCCGCTAGCAGCCTGTGTGGTAACTGTCGGAGCTTCTGGAGGCGGCGACACCTCCTCGAAATTGGCGGTGACGGTTACATTTTGAGCCGGCATGGTGAAGGTAGTCTCCGCGGCAGTCGCATTACCGAATGCGCCCGCTAGCGCCGTCCAGTTACCAAACTGGTAGCCTGGGGCTGCTGCTGTAGTTATGTTGACTACAGTGCCTGCTGCGTAAGGTGATTCATCAGTCAAATCAGTTGCCGTGCCACCTGCCTCAGGGTCTGCTGCCATGGTAAGGGCATAGACCGCATCGGGCGTGGCCGGGTTACAGTCATCGTCCTTACCATTGTAGGGCACTTCGGTGGCCCCGGGATTGACGCTGGCATCATTGTCGTCACAGTCGGTGTTATCTAAGACATAGCCTGAGGGCGGAGAGCAGGCCTGTGTTGAGTTATTGGCATCGCCGTAGGTATCACTATCAGCGTCCCCGTAGTAGGTGGTCGTTACACCCTCATCTATCAGGCCGTCGCAATCATCATCTATGCCGTTGCAGACCTCCGTGGCCCCAGGATTGACACTGCCATTGCTGTCATCGCAGTCGGTGTTATCTAAGACATAGCCTGAGGGCGGAGAGCAGGCCTGTGTTGAGTTATTGGCATCGCCGTAGGTATCACTATCAGCGTCCCCGTAGTAGGTGGTCTTTACACCCTCATCTATATTGCCGTCGCAGTTATCGTCTATGCCGTTGCAGACCTCCGTGGCCCCAGGATTGACACTGCCATTGCTGTCATCGCAGTCGGTGTTATCTAAGACATAGCCAAGAGGCTGAGAGCAGGCCAGCATTGAGGCAGTGGCGTTGCCATAGCTGTCACTATCGCTGTCCTGATACCAGGTAGATTGCCCGGTGATGCTCGGATCGGCATCATCTATCAGGCCGTCGCAATCATCGTCTATGCCGTTGCAGACCTCGGTGGCCCCAGGATTGACACTGCCATTGCTGTCATCGCAGTCGGTGTTATCTAAGACATAGCCTGAGGGCGGAGAGCAGGCCTGTGTTGAGTTATTGGCATCGCCGTAGGTATCACCATCGGCGTCCCCGTAGTAGGTGGTCGTTACTCCCTCGTCCACCTGGTTGTCGCAGTCATCGTCTATGCCGTTGCAGACCTCGGTGGCCCCAGGGTTCACAGCACCGTTGCTGTCATCACAGTCAACTGACATATTTGTTAGCTCTGATGCTACCTTGTAGCCCGCCGGTCTGGTGCACGACGTCGTATTCGTTGCGCCATCAGAGTATAAATCATTGTCAGCATCTTTATACCAGGTCTGGTTGGGATGCTCATTAGCATCACTGTCGTCACAGTCGGTGTTGTCTAAGACATAGCCCGCAGGCTGGGTACAGTTCTGTGTTGTGACAGCAGGGTCGCCATAGGTGTCATTATCAGCGTCCCTGTAGTAGGTGGTCGTTACTCCTTCATCTATATTGCCATCACAGTCATCATCTATGCCGTTGCACACCTCAGTAGCACCAGGGTTCACAGCACCGTTGCTGTCATCACAGTCAACTGACATATTTGTTAGCTCTGATGCTACCTTGTAGCCCGCCGGTCTGGTGCACGACGTCGTATTCGTTGCGCCATCAGAGTATAAATCATTGTCAGCATCTTTATACCAGGTCTGGTTGGGATGCTCATTAGCATCACTGTCGTCACAGTCGGTGTTGTCTAAGACATAGCCCGCAGGCTGAGTACAGGACACCTGAGAGACAGCATCGTTGCCGTAGCCGTCACTATCGCTGTCCTCGTACCAGACGGTTTCAGGATTGATGGCGTCGTCGGTGTCATCGCAGTCTCCGCCCACTGTAGCATATTGGTAAGCCGGTGGACTGGTCAGACATTCAGGGTCGCCTCCGCCGTAGCCATCACCGTCCACATCGTGCCAGTAGTTGGTGCAGGTGGTGGTGGTGATAGTCCAGTCCTCAAGGTACGGGGTGCTTCCTGCAGTTAAAGTTGCTTTGATACGAATTAGATTATGGGTAGCCGTATCTAAGCCACTGATATCAACTGGGGAGCTATCCTGGTTGGTAATCGCGGTAGGCTCCCAGCTGTCGCCGTCCCGATATTCCACAGCGTATTTGATGTCGCCGCTCATTTCGTCGTCGGTAAAGAGGAGTTGATTCCAATCCGTTGCACCAACGAATGAATCAAAATCAATGGCCGGTGACGCAATGGTTCCAGAGCTAGGCGTTCCTGAGAAGTTAAGGACAGCGCTGATGATAGCCAGGCGGTTGTTTGAGCCACTCCAAGCAGCTGTTGGGTTTTGGGTGCTTGAGGTGGTGGCATCCCTATGGGCTGAAGCATTGCTGTGGTCATTACTAGGTCCATCAATCTCGTTATGCTCCGTATAGCCGGCAGGTGGACTATGATCGGCAGGATTACCTGACACCGTAACATAAACAAGCCTGTCACCAGTCCCAACGCTTACGCTGCCTGCCTGGATCTGGCTTGCCGAGGTGTCACTGTTGGAACTGCTATCAGCAATCGGCGTAGTTTGATCTACGTTTTCATAGGTAGCAAATTGGGCTTTCGGGTTACCAAGTGGGTTGTTTGGGCTAGTGTCCCAGTTTACAACGAGAGAACTACCGCTCATGCTCCCAATGCCACTCTCGTCAAGATAACCAAGCCAGATACTGTTGTGATAGCCCCCACCAGTGCCTACATTTACTCCATTGGCGTTTTCAATTGCCGTAAGAGTTTGGCCTCCCAAAGTAACCTGGCCAAAATCTATTGTTCCGCCAGCATTGCTCTCGGCCGTAACCATAACCAAGACCACCCTGTTTGATCCAGACTCCGGGGTATAACTGGCTCCATCAGTTATATCATCATCAGTAGCCCAACTACCAACAAGGTCTACGGGTGAAGCCTGATTTATCTGAACACTGTCTGAACCGCTCGTTTCGGTGTCGCTGAGAGTGCCGGTATCGAACTGCTCGTCAGTGGTCTGAAACCACATTGGGGCCTCGTCGGCAGCGTTGTAGGTGAAGGACCAGGTGCCCGAAGACCACGGTCCCCAGTTAGACCCGCCGTCTGCCGATGCCCGGGCGCGCACATAATATGTTTGCCCGTCTGTCGTAGGCAGGCTTGGTGACAGACCATCACACAGTAGATTGTACTGGGTGTCCGACGAATATGTCCCTGAGAATGTTTGGCTATATGAAGTACCACCGAAATCTGCCTGGGTATTGAGTTCTATCTGGAATCCGTTGAAGCTTGTCGTGTAATTTGTTGAAACCCTGAACCTGGGCGTGGTGGTGTGCTGCTTGACATTATTGAAGCTCAATTGCTCCGTGCCGCCGGTATTGTAGAGTACCGGAGCGCTTGGCGCCGAGGTATAATAGACTGTTATCTTCAGGTGGTCAATGTAAGCGTCAGGCCTGTTTCCAGTCGCCTGAGCAACAACAGCTACCCCGAAACCTGAAGCATTGATGTCAGCGGCTGTCCAGCTGAGGTTCCAGAGGTCAGACGAACCTCCAAAGCTAATAGTTGCATCTGTATTGTCCGGCCAGCTAGCTCCTGTGCTTTTGTTATCCCCTTGGCGACTCCCGCCTTTAACTAACTGTACCAGCGCGTCTACTACGCTTGCGTTCTCATCATGCCGTTCGTATTGAACCAAAATACCGTTGATGACAGCCCCATCCGGAATGGAGAATCCAAAATTGGTGGCATAGAGAACCCAGGAATAGTCAGGGGAGCTAAACCGCCAAGATGTAATGGAAGCACAGTTATCGTCGGAAGATTTTACATTGTCCAGATTGTTCCAAGAATTATTACTGTACGAACCTTCTGCCACTTGGCTTACTGTGCCCGGGCTGTTGGGTCCTGCTGAATCAGGCGAAGCCTGCACAACCTGCGGCCCCTGTGGAAAGGGTGCCACCAGCATTGCGAGTAGCATTACAAGGGCTGTTATTGATATTATCAGCCTTTTCTTCCTTCTCATTTTCGTGTTACCCCCTTAATGGTTCCTTTCCTTCCAAGCCTTCTGGCACGAGTCAATAGTTCTATTCATAGCTAAGTGCAAGATTCCTTATAATTCACCCTCACATCAATCCCCTCCCGTCGAGGGAGATGAAAAGAGCGTAATGCTATGCATCCCCGCCTCATCCCCTTCAAGAAACAAAACTCGACTTTTTCGGGTCGGCTCCACTACTGAATTCCCACGGCCCAAGTGACTAACTAAGGACGACGCTGCCCCTTGTTTTTTGCCCGTTAAGAGTCCTTTGGATGATTGAATATACTGATGACCATACTCCCAAATCACTTCCCGCAGCCTTGACTTACGCCTAATTAAGACATCCATGTTCCCCGGGGAGAAGACGTAGCATGGATTCTGTCTTAAGTGATTGATAAAAATGTACCATAGAAAATCATTTTAGTCAATAGGTTGTGCTGGCTGACCACACAAATAAAAATAGAATTATATGTACTATAATAATACCTATAGAAATAATATTATTTATGATCAGAATACCTCATATATGAATATCAGTTTTTCAAAAAAGTCAATATCTTTTAACTCTATTCTGGATTTTTTAATTATTGCTTAAATTCCGTTTAGCACTTTTTGAATGAGCCATGATTTACGCAATGGAGGACTGGCAATGACAGGCGAGCCTTACGCTGCTATAATAATATCGTGCTGGTTACCGTCATCGGTTTAGGGTTAATCGGCGGCTCAATCGGGTTAGCTTTAAGGCAAGGGAAGAAGCCTGGGTGGGAAATAGTGGGCTATAGTCGTCGTCAGAAAACTGTGGCCAGTGCCTTAAGTTTAGGCGCCATTGAGCGAGGCGAAACCAGCTTGAAGGATGCGGTAAAGCAAGCTGATTTTGTCATCATCGCCACACCGGTTCTGACGGTAAAGGAAATCTTCTCCGGGATAGCTCCCCATCTTCCCTCTGGTTGCATTATCACCGATACCGCCAGCACGAAAGTCCAGGTTATGAAATGGGCTGAGGAAATACTGCCGCCAACGGTGGACTTCATCGGTGGACACCCCATGGCTGGGAGGGAAACTTATGGCATCCAGGCTGCTGAAGCCGAATTATTTCGGGGGTGCACTTATTGCCTCACCTCATCAGAGAAAGCTTCGCCGAAATCGATAGATACGGTGACAGGTATGGTCAAGAAACTGGGAGCCATACCTCTTTTCATTGATGCTCAGGAGCATGACAACCTGGTAGCTGGCATTAGTCATCTACCTATGTTGCTCTCGGCGGTTCTGGTCTCGCTAACCACCAAGAATCCCTCCTGGTCTAAAATGTCCAAACTGGCGGCCTCTGGCTATCATGACCTTACTCGCCTGGCTTCGGGAAGTCCTGAGGTAAATGCTCATATCTGCCTTAGCAATAAGGAAGCTATAATTAACTGGATAGGTAAATTCAGCAAGGAACTGGAGAAGTATCGCCAGCTGGTGGCTGGGGGGGATAAACGCTTGGAGCAAGCCTTAACTGAGGCTAACAAAGCAAGACAAGAATGGCTGAACAATTTGTCGGCTTAAGGTCGTTTTCGCCAAGAGCGGAAATAAGAATCATCAAACCTTGTCCCAAGTTGGAAGGGAAGATAATTCTACCTGGTGATAAGTCTATTTCCCACCGGGCTGTCATCCTGAACAGCTTAGCTAAAGGTAAAGCCAAGATTGACAATTTTGCTCCAGGGAGAGATTGCCTGTCTACAGTCAGGTGTCTGAGAGCCTTGGGGGTGACAATTGGCAGAAAGGGGTCGCGGGACTCACCTACTCTATTAGTCTCCGGAACTGGCGAGGATGGTCTTAAGGAGGCCAGCAATGTGCTCGATGCCCAGGATAGTGCTACTACAATGCGCCTTCTTGGCGGTCTTCTTTCCAGCCAGCCTTTCCTATCTGTTATTACCGGAGATGTCTCTCTTCGTAATCGCCCCATGGGCAGGTTGATTGAGCCACTGAGGTTGATGGGTGCTGATATCTGGGGACGGGGGCGAGATTCCTTTGCCCCGCTGGTCATTAAGGGGAAAAAGTTGCGGGGTATAGATTTTACCTTGCCTGTTCCCAGTGCTCAAATTAAATCGGCTATTCTATTAGCCGGTCTTTTTGCCCGCGGCGATACCATCTTACACCAGACAATCCCTTCTAGGAACCATACGGAAAGGATGCTTAAACGGATGGGAGCCAGGTTGGAAAGCCAGGGAAATTCGATTTCCTTGCTGCCGTTGAGCAGCCCTTTAGTTCCCGTCAACCTTCGCGTCCCGGGCGACATCAGTTCAGCAGCCTACTTTCTGGTTGCCGGAGCTATTCACCATAACGCCAGGATAGTGATAAGAGACTGTGGAATTAACCCGACACGAACAGGAATCATCGATATTCTCCTGGCTATGGGAGCCAGGTTAA
>Ga0307432_1001824_pt1 | contig 12248 bp, 13 predicted proteins | sample SalMarWE160150MG_FD_202158 | JGI IMG/M metagenome (GOLD analysis project Ga0307432, IMG submission 202158) | Salt marsh sediment microbial communities from the Plum Island Ecosystem LTER, Massachusetts, United States - WE1603-150 | ecosystem: Environmental > Aquatic > Marine > Intertidal zone >...
TCTTTATAATGCTCATAATGATAGTTTAATTGATACAGCTTCGGGCGTACAAAGTGGTCAACCAGCGGGAGTGGTGATGAGTACGATATCTGGCGGCACAAACTATTCATGGTATTGTTATGTTACAAGTTCTGGTTATAATAATACAAGTTCCACATATTCTTTTTTAAATATGTTTCTTTGTGAAGGAGTAACTAGTGTTAATAATGTTTCAACTTCTGGTGTTCCTGTTAGACTTTATTTAAGAGAAACAGGTGAATATATAGGTGGAACAACTAGCGCCGGAGTTTCTGGAACATTTGAAATTGAAACATCTCATAATGCTTATCATTATATTGTTGGTCTTTATGATTCAGACGATACAAATGCTATTGTGTATGACTGGATAAAACCGGAGTAAATAATATGCCAAAGAAATTAACATATAAATTTATAAAAAGTCAATTTGAGAAAGAAAATTATAAATTATTATCTAAAGATTATATAGGTGCACATTCAAAACTTAATTATATTTGTCCTAAAGGACATAGACATGAAATTATGTGGAATAAATGGCAGCAAAAAAGAAGATGTCCTTATTGTTTTAATAATAAAATTGGTAAAATAAAAAGATTGAATTTTAATATAATAAAAAATTCTTTTGAAAAAGAAGGATATATTTTGTTAACGAAAAAGTATAAGGATGCCCATCAAAAGTTAAAATATATTTGTTCTAAAGGACATCATCATTCAATAAAATGGTATAGTTGGCAGCAAGGTAAAAAATGTCCTTATTGTGCTGGTCAAGGAAAACCAACTATAGAATTTATTAAACAAGAATTTGAAAAAGAAGGATATAAATTATTAGTTATAGAATATAAAAATTATAGTCAGAAATTAAACTATATTTGCCCAAAAGGACACAAACATAGTGCTAGTTGGGGCAGTTGGCGTGCTGGAAAAAGATGTCCTACATGTTTTTTCATTAGAAATTCTGGTGAAAACAATCCACAATGGAAAGGTGGTATCTCTTGTGAGCCTTACTGCGACGTTTGGTTGGACAAGGATTTCAAGCAATCAATAAAAGATAGAGATGGAAACATTTGTTTAAATCCAGATTGTTGGGGAAACTGTAATCATTTACCACTAACAATTCACCATATTGATTATAATAAAAAAAATTGTGAGCCTCAAAATTTAATAACATTATGTCGTTCGTGTAATTCTCGCGCTAATAAAGATCGTGAATGGCATATACGTTGGTATAGAGTAATTTTAAATAAGAGGTATGGAATGTAATGAGCACTATAATTAACAGCTACACACCACAACAGATGAGAGATCTCATTATCAAATTTTACCCTGGGTGGTACGTCCCCAAAACATTTGGTAATGTGATTTTAAACTGGGAATCGAGAATATCTCATTCTGATACCGGTGATATATCTGCTGCCATAACAGCACTTGAAAATGGTCCTTATCAAGATGAAACTTACACATATTTAAAAAGCTGCAGAAATTATATTGTTGGCTATAGTCAATATGGTGTTCAAATATTGAAGGGTAGGTGTTACTATGGTGGTATTAGAGATTTAAATGCTTACGTTGGTGTTTGGGAAAAAATGGTTTATAGTGGTACTAAAGATTTAGGTGCTATTATAGGCTGTGTGTTTGTTGAAGACTTACCAGCTTCTATAGGTATAGAATCACCCTCCGATCTTCAAGCGTATTTAAATATTTTTCAAACCGACACATCTGATTTATCAGCATTTATACATGGTTTTAAAGAAGCATATTTACCTGCTTATATCAATTGTATGAGAATTTTTTCATTGTCCGCATTATTAACAGCTGTACCACCCATAGATTTACCAGCTTATTTAAAGGTTTGGCCAATGAGACAATTACCAGCTAATGTTTATGGTTGGGATCAATTAGATTTGTTGGCTAATATATATTCTATTCAAAAAGGAGATTTGCCTGCAACGATTGGTGGTGAACTAGCAAAAGATTTAGGTGTTATATTAAGAGGGTGGGTTAGAGAAGCCACCAAAGATTTAGGGATTTATATAAGAGGGTTTGCTTATGATGATTTACCAGTTACTATTAGGGCTACTTATCTTAAAGATTTACCTGCATATCTTTACAGTATAGCTCCTGTAGATATTACAGCATCTATTTATGGTTGGGATCAATTAGATTTATTGGCAATATTGGTGGGTGTTTATGGTGATTATGATTTGCGCGCGTCGATTACACCAAATAATAATTATAAAAATTTAATAAGTGTTTTGAAACCAGTAGCTGGACATGAAATTATAACTTATTTACCTGCTTATATAAAAGGTGTTGGTTCAGGTTATTTAAGGGCTTGTATTGAAGCTAATCCAGTAGTTAATTTAGGAGCATATTTAAATACAATTGGACAAACTGCTAATTTGGCTGCAAGTATTATTCCTAAAGTTATTAGGTTGACAAATGTACTTTCAGTGATTACTATGGAACATATGGATTTATCTGCAGTAATAAATCCATCATGTATATGGTCAGAATCTAGAAATTTAACGGCTTATTTAAGAACTATATATAAAAGTGAGCTTGGGGCTGTAATAATAGGAGAAAAATACGGTACACAATCGTCTAATTTATTTGCAAAAATAGGATATGCAGATACACATTCTTTTATTGATAAGCTTCCTATTAATATAAATGTGGCAACACAAAGCTATAGATATATAGATATTTTACCATTATTTATATCAGTATTTACTCATCAAAATGATTTGGGTGCATCTATTACAGGAACTTATTTATATAATGATTTGTCAGCTTATATTGTTGGTTCTTATTTAGCCCCGCATCATTTTTATAATGTTAAAAATAAACAAAAAGTATCTAAACTTAATCATTCTGGTGTTGTAGAATGGTTTGAAATGGTAGAATTATCTTTTAAATCGATAGTTAATGATTATTTTTATAGTAGTTCAGGCAAATCAGCATGGAAAATTAATAGATTAGATAGATGGATATTAAATATCAGTTCATATATTCCACAAAATCTTAAATTAAATACAAAAAGGCGTCTACATAAATTAAAATATATGTATGATTTAAAAAGATTTGATAGTATAGATGAGGCTGTCAGATATGCTATAAATTTTGTAACAGATTATCCAGAAATTGATTTGACAGCATATATAAAACCATCTGGAGGTTTTAGAAATATACAAGGAATATTAAATGTTAGAAGGATTGAACGAGAAAATTACAATTTAACATCATCTATAACAGGATTGCCACGTGGAGATGTTGTGGTCGGATTTTTCGACGATGGTGTGAGCGTCATTTAATTTTTTAAAAAAATTAAAAAATTACTTGACAAAAGATAAATAATGCTTATTATTTATATGAGATTAAGAAAAAAATGAAATTTAATGGTATTATTTTATAAAAAGTAAATTATTTTTTAACATTTTTGCTGTTTTGTAATATAATATATAGGAGAAGGAAAAAAATTAATTTAGGATGAAAGGAATAGAATATGGAATTCAGTATTGAAGTAGGCGAACTGCAGCGTATTTTTAAAGCGCTGTCTGTTGTAACTTCTAGTGATTCTTTAGGTCAGATTTTAATAGAAGTTAAAAAGGATAGAGTAGATTTTATAGCTAATAATGGATCAATAGCTTTAGAATATTTTTCTGATAAATGTATTATAAAAAAACAAGGCGCGGTTTCTATCATTTATGATAAACTGCGTTTTTTTGTTAGTCCATTTGATCCACACAATGGTACTTTCGGCGCAAAAGATGTAAAATTTAAAACTACTGAAAAAGCCGTCAATATAAGTATTGATAATATATATGAAGATGGCACCACTTCAAAAGGCAAACTTAGACTTGATAAACTTAATATTTACGCCATTCAAAGACCTAAACCATTCAATCAAGCCACTTTTATTTTAAGTTCTGGTATCATGAAAACAGCCATTGAAAAAGTTTTATATGCTGTTAATCCACAAGAGGTTAGATCTTTTATTCAAGGTGTTTGTATGGAATTTGATGAAGATAGTATTTATTTTGTAGGCACTGATGGTTTGGTTTTATCTCAATATACAATGGACAATAATAGTACGTTAAAAGGAGGAAAATACACAATTAAATATGATATAATGTCTTCTTTGCTCAGGCTTTTACAAGATGATTATGAACAGTTATTTATAGAAATTGAAAATGATAGAATTAAAATTAAATTTGGAAATGTTTGTGTTGAAGGTAGAATAATTATTGGTCATGATTATCCAGATTATAAAACACTTTTAGAAAAATTCCAAGAATTTGTTGTATTAGACAAAGAGATGTTGTTAAAGATTATAGTACCATTTCATGAGATTTCAGATAAAGATGATTATCACCGTATCACGCTTTCTGTAAAAGATAATGAAATGAAAGTTTATAATGATAATTTACACTTTGATTATAATGAAAATATAACTTTTAATAATGATTTTATTATAGATATTAATGCGCGTTTATTACAAAAAACAATAAATGCTATAAAAGATAATAAATTATTTATGAAATTTTCTGATGAAAGAGGTCTTTTGATATTTGATTCGTCTCATTACGAGAATCAAAAATCTTTAATTACCCCAATAAAAAGGAGATAATTTTTGAAGAAAATAACTATTGATGATTTAATTTCTGATTTAAAAGACCAATTAGATGTAGGGTTTTTATCTCCTGATCACGAAGGTTTGGCTAAAACATGTAAGGAATTTTTGATTTTTATGGGGTATAAGGTGGTAGCCCCTGTAAAACGCACATTTAAAGTTAAAAATATAAACGATTTAATTATTTTGTTTTATGCTTATTTAGATTATAGACATCCAGAGCTTGCTGGTACGCATAGGAATATTAAAAAAGATCGTGCTATTGCTAAAAGATTTCTTGAAGCACGTATGGAGATTGGTAGTTTAAATAAAGAATATGCTTTAGATGAATGTGCTCAAATAATAAAAACAATATTTGATAGGGAACCTGAATTTAATTTTACTATTCCTTTGAGTTTTGAAATATTAGGGCAACAAACGTTAGGATGGATTACAAAAAAAGCTGTTGAATTTATGAATTTTGAGAGAGAATTAAAAGAACAAAAACTTATAGAAGCAATTCAAGAAAAACATGTAGAAAAGTATTTAAAAGAACATGGAGAAGACAGTTTAGGTTTTGATGTAGATGAATTATTAAAAAAATTGGACAAGGAGAATAATTAAATGGCGAAAAAGAAAAAGGATAAAGAGCCGATTAAAACAAGTACCCTAGATGCTGCAAGGAAAGCTATTAGAAAGAAGTATGGTGATGTTGTAGGTGTTATGGGAGATAAGGATGAATTGGTAATAGATACTATTTCTACTGGTAGTCTTGGATTGGACGCTGCTCTTGGTAGAGGTGGTTTTGCTTTAGGGCGAGTTTACGAAATTTATGGAATGCCTTCAGGTGGAAAATGTTTGACTGAAGATACTTATTTATTTACAGAACATGGTCTATTGACAATTAAAGAGTTATTTGATTTATATAATGATCCAGTATGTATAGTTGACAAAGAAAGAGCATACAGTTGTGGTCTTAGAAATGAATTCGGTGAATTAGAAAAGACTTCTCATTTTGTATGGAATAATAAAAGATCAGTGAAAAAAATAATTACAAAAGCTGGTTTTAGAGTTGAGTCCACTTATAATCATAAATACAGAGTTATAGATCCTGATACTGGTTTTATAGTGTGGAAAAAAACGGAAGAAATAACCACAGATGATTATTTATTGTTGAATAGACATGGTAGTGATAATGTAAAACAGGATGAAATAAATGAGGACAAGGCTACTTTTTTAGGAATGTTAATTGCAGAAGGAAGTTTAGGTTATAAAAATAGAATTTCATTTACAAATACAGATAAAACCATTGTAAAATTGTTTTCTAATTTATGTAATAAATTATTTAATTATGATGTAAGACACTATACTAAAAAATCGGCGGGAAATATAGATTTAGAAGAAGCAGATGGTGTTATAGAAACACATATTAATTCAAAAAAAATAAGACAACATTTATATGAAGATTATGGTTTAGATTATATTACAGCTGATAAAAAAACAATTCCTTTAAAAATTCGTATGAGTTCTAATAGAGTTATATCTAAATTTTTGTCTGCTTATTTTAGTTTAGATGGTTGTTATGAAAAAAGTGGTTCTATAACTGCAAGTAGTGCTTCTAAAGAATTATTATTGCAGATACAGTTGTTGTTATTAAATAATTTTGGTATTAAGTCTACAGTTAATTCAAAATATAACAAGGAGTATGACAGAGATTATTATCATTTATATTTAGGTTGTGAAGATGTAGTTTCATTTATGGATTGTATAGGTTTTATATTACAGAATAAAAATGAAAAATTTAGAAAGTTAAATATAAATTATGACTCCATAAATAATAGTACTATGAGATGGAATTTTCCATATCAAAATAATTTATTAGGTGCTTTATGTAAAGATGTAAATGGCAATAGAATAAGTAATTCTATAATAAATCATAATATTAATCATGATAGAAATCAGAAATTATCTCAAACTAAAATATCTGAAATAGTAGAGTATTTTCCAAAATTATTTCCAGGTAATACAGCCAATTTAATTTTGGAGCATTTGAAAAAACTTCAGAATTATATTTGTGATCAGGTGGATAGTGTTGTAGATATTGGTGAGAAGCCAGTATTTGATGTGGTGATGCCAAAAACACATAGTTTTGTCTCAAATGGTTTTATAAGTCATAACACAACATTAGCAATGAGTGTTATAGCACAAGCCCAGAAACGTGGTTTAAAATGTGTGTTTGTTGATGTAGAGCATAGCGCTGATCCTCAGTTATTCAAGGCTATGGGAGTAAATTTAGATGAGCTTATAACGATAAGTGCTTTCGTAGGTGATGATAATTTAGATGCTCTTGAAACACTAATTAAAACAAATGAAATTGATGTAGCAGTTGTAGATAGTGTGTCTGCTTTAATACCCAAAGCAGAAGCAGCAGCTGAGATTAGTGATGATTTTATGGGGCTTCTGGCCCGGTTGATGAGTAAGGCCCTGAGAAGATTAACCCCTGTAGTTAGTGAGACAGAAACATTGTTAGTTTTTGTTAATCAAATTAGGTATAAGATTGGGAGTTGGGGAGATCCTACTACTACTACTGGTGGCGAGGCATTGAATTTTTATTCAACAGGCCGTATCGCTGTGTCAGGTGGTGAGTTTAAAAAAAGTTTAATTACAGATCCAATAACAGGTGAGGTTGTTGGTCACAACACGGGGTTTCATATAAGAAAAAACAAACTGGCCCCACCGTTTAGATCTGCGGAAGTACCACTAATTTATGGTCAGGGCTATGACTGTGAGTGGGAGATTCTGAGGCTTGCAGAACAACTAGGTATTATTGAAAAGAGTGGTGCTTGGTATAGTTATAAAAATGAAAATATAGCTCAAGGTGAACTAAATGCTAGAGATTATTTAAAAGCAAATAAAGATGTTTGTGAAGAAATAAGAATACAACTTATTGAGCTTATGGGATTAAAAGGAGCATATGAGCGTCATAGCAAATAAAGTCTATGATTTGATTAAAGAACTATTTCCTTACAATATAATAATAAAAGAACACTATATTAATTATAAGGGAACAAGATTATTTTTTGATTTTATTATTAAAGATCTCGGTGTTTATATTGAAGTTCATGGACGTCAACATTTTGAATATGTACATCATTTTCATAGCGAGAAAAATAATTTTTTAAAACAGAAGGAAAGAGATAATTTAAAAATCGAATATATACAAGAAAATAATAAGTTATGTTTAGTTAGATTTTATGATGGAGAAGATTTGAATAAAGAAAAAGTTTTGAAACGTATTAATAAAGCATTATCATCAGAAAATTGTTATGTTTAAAAGGGATATAATTTATGACTGATATTATAATTTTAAATAATAAAAAAGATGCACGTGATCCAGACAGACCAAAGGATTGTTCTGATTTTGTTCCATTACAAGACGGTACAATAAAAGGAGATTGGAAATACTGTGATAGATCTAAAGAATGTAGGCAGTTTGATCCAACAACCGGAATGGGTTTTTGTTCTGAATGGCATGAATGGTATGAATTTTATACAAATGAAAATGGGAAGATAGTACAAGAAAAATGTATGGATTATCTTTGTACAGGAAATTTTCCTATATTTGAAGAAAGAAGTGATGATGAAAAAGCTTCTTAAAAGGACTTGACAAATGAATAAAGATGTATTATTTTTTAAAAACATAAAGCCAGATAAAGAGTTTATTGAAAAAGTATTTCATTTAGATGTTAGAAAGCTTGAAGCTATAGATGGTATTGAAATAAGTAAGTATTGTATAGCTTTATCTCAATATTTAATTTTTTTAAAATATCAAATAAATAAAACTAAATCTGAACTGCTCAATAAAAAAAGATTAGTAGAAGGAACTTTGGATATATTACTAACAAAAAAATTAATCAAAGATTATGGGACTAAAACCAATGCTGTAGCGCATATAATGTCAACATCCAAAAAATTAATAGATCTTAGTAAAGAGATGGAGCCATTAAAAGATGAACTTGTTATTGTGGAAGGTATAGACAAGGTAATAGGTGAGCTGATTGCTTCTTTCAAAAGAGAATTAACACGTAGAGAAAACGAATTATATAGAATAAGACAGGAAAGGAAGCTTTAATGAAGGAACTTGAATTAAAACAGATGTTTTGTAAAGCAACTGATGAAAGGGCATTAATGTCCTTTTCTTTTAAAAGTATGGATTATTTTTATACTTTAGTTTCTAAAATGACTGAGAAAGATTTTCTTTACAATGAACATTCTACACTTTTTGTTCTTTTAAAATCTTTATTAAATAAAGGTATAGAAAAATTTGATCTGGCTATGGTAGTAGATGTGGCAAGAAATGAGGGATGTCTTCAAAGTATTGGTGGTATAGACTATATACACAGTATAAGTAATGTATCTGTATCAGCTGGTAATTTTAATGTCTATTTAGAAAATGTTCTTGAAGCCAGCACTAAATATAAATTACACACACTTTTAAAAGATGGAATTGCTAACGTAGTTGATAATGCTAAAACTGATGTAAAAAGCGATGAGCTTATGGGTGCTGTAGAAAATAAAATTCTTAATTTATCTACTGGCAGTAAAGCAATAGCTGAACCAAAAGATTTTGCTGAAGGATTAGCTGAATTTATTGAAGAGCGAAAAGAAAATAGGATTGAACAATCAGGTCTATCTACTGGACATACTATTTTAGATAAACAAATAGATGGTTTAATACCTGGAACTTTATTTATTGTTTCCGCGCGCTTAAAAGATGGTAAATCTACATTTTTAACTAATATGGCTTTACACTCAGCTTACAGAGATGAGAAGACAGTTCTTTATATAGATACTGAAATGCCATTTTCACAATGGCGTACAAGAGCTATAGCTGCATTAAGTGGTGTAAAAGAACGTGAGATTATACACGGTGGTTATTCAAAAGAAACTTACAATCAAATAATAGAAAAGTGTGTTAGATTAGTTGATCAAGGTAGATTATATCATGAATATATGCCTGGTTATAGTGTGGATAAAGTTGTTGCTTTGTATAAAAAATATAAAATAAAACATGATTTAGGACTTATCATGTTTGATTATTTAAAAGAACCAGATCGTACATCTACTGATAAAAGTAGGACAGAATATCAATTGTTAGGTGATATTACTACTGTACTTAAAGATTTGGCAGGACAACTAAATATACCAGCAGTGACAGCGGTTCAAATTAATAGATCAGGTCAAATAGCAGACAGTGATAGAATAGCAAGATTTGGTGATGTTATTGCGCAGTGGATGAGTAAAGACACTAAGGATTTAGAAGAGGATGGATACCAAGCAGGAACGCATAAGCTTGTAGTTAGAGATACACGTAGAGGCGGAGCAACACCTGAAGAAGGAATTGGATATCATTTTTTTAAAGAGCAATTGTTTATAAAAGAAGTGAGTATAGAAAATCAAAAAATTGATTATAGCAGATTAATAAATAAAGGCACAGCTTATTATGATGACAACGAAACATTCTAAAATTGATGAGTATAGATCTAAGTTAAAAAATATGAAAAACATTATTGATCCCAGGTATCTATTAGAATCTTTAGGTTTTGAAATTGATCGGGAAACCCCAAAAGAAATTAGATGTGAATGTAGAATACATGGTGGTGATAACAAAACTGCTTTTAGATTTAACAAAGAAACAAAAACATGGAGATGTTTTACTAGACACTGTGATGAAATTTATGGAAGTGATATTATTGCTCTTATTAAAGCTAAAATGGGAGTAGATTTTAAAGGCGCTGTAGATTATCTCAGAGATTTGGTTGGTGATGTAGATGACTTAGGATTTAAATCTTTACAATATCAAATGATGCGTGAAAAAGAAGAGTTTGAAAACAGATATGGTAAGCATGAAGTTAGTAATTCTATAGTTACAGAGGAATGTCTTAGGCAATTTAAAGCATTCAGATCAAGTCATTTTCTGATGGATGATTTTTCAAATGAATTACTCGATTATTTTGAGATCGCCGGTGGGTATACTGATAGTCATGGGTTTATTAGAGACATAATTCCAATAAGAGATGTTGAAAACACTCTAGTTGCTTATAGTCTGAGAGATATAAGACGTGATGTTGATAGTGATCGTAAGTATATTTTATCTACAGGTTTTAATAAGGATGGGGTTTTATATAATTTGAACAAAGTTAAGGATTATGTTGAAACAAAACCAATCATCATTGTTGAAGGTTTTAAAAGTGTTTGGAGGCTTCATTCTTATGGGATATCAAATGTAGTCGCATGTATGGGTTCTCAATTGACACCTGGGCAATGTAATTTATTACTTTCTTATGCGTTAAAAGGAATTATAACCATGTTCGACAACGATCAACCAGGTATTAAAGGGACAGTTCATGCTTTTAATGAATTATCTAGTAAGATGAATGTAGTACCTATTTTTATTACAGAGACTGATGAGGATGGTAAAGGATTAGATCCATCTGATTTATCACGTGATGAAATTTTTAAATATTTGGGAAAGGCAGATTAAAATGAAAGGCGAAAATTTTGTAAGATTAAAAGGTAAAATAATTAACCCAAGCACTCAAATTGTGGGAGATTATAATAGTAGTTTATTTAAAGCTACTTTAGCTATACCTGCTGTAGGACATAGTGGTTATCAATATATTAAAATTTCATCTTTTAAATGTGCGCAAGGACTTTCTGATTTATCTAAAAATACTTTTGTAGAAATACATGGTCATATAGAAGAACGTAGTTATAGTGGTATTTGTAAACATTGTGGTGGTCATGACAAAAAATTTTGGACTGAAGTACAAGTTGATTATTTTAGAAAGATAAATGAATAGGGAGGTTGTTATGAGTAATAAAACGAAACAGGTTGAACAGAAATTGCAAGTGGGTACACCAAGTATGGTATTGATGCCAGCTAGAAATTATGCGTTTAGAGTGTCAGAAGAAACTCATACTATTATTATACCAAGAAGGGGCGAATATAATGAAATAGAACCAAATTTATTTAGTAAAAAAGATGGTGAATTTGAATTGTATAATTCAAGAAAAAGAATAATGTATTTGCCAGCTATTTCTAAAGTACTTTTTGCTACAAATAAATATCCTGATTTAGAAGACAATCAGTTATTTGCGCCAATATCATTAGTTTTTAAAAAAGATACAGTAGAAATTTCTGGACAATTAATAGATATGGTACAACAAACAGGAGATGAATAATGGATACAATGATGGATTACATTAATGAATGTTTATGTTGTGAAAGTATGAGTTATGTTATAGAAGAAAACAAACATGAATTAGGATATATTTATAGATTATATGAATGTGAAAATTGTGGTTTTCAGTGGGAGGTAATAGAAATAGGAAATGGAAAAAGATCTTTATAAAATTTTAAATGTGGCTAAAGATGCTTCTCAGGAAGAGATAAAAAAACAATATAGAAAATTGTCTATGGAGTGTCATCCAGATAGAAATCCCGATAATAAGGAAGCAGAAAATAAATTTAAAGAGATTAGTGCTGCTTATGCGATATTATCAGATCCTAAAAAACGTGCGAATTACGATAATCCTATGAGTGGATTTAATATTCATG
>Ga0307432_1001825_pt1 | contig 12242 bp, 6 predicted proteins | sample SalMarWE160150MG_FD_202158 | JGI IMG/M metagenome (GOLD analysis project Ga0307432, IMG submission 202158) | Salt marsh sediment microbial communities from the Plum Island Ecosystem LTER, Massachusetts, United States - WE1603-150 | ecosystem: Environmental > Aquatic > Marine > Intertidal zone >...
GGTCCGTGGTCGGGAGGTTCTCCACAACCTTGGCGTCGCGGGGCACTCCGAGCGCGTAGATGTCCGCAGGCCCTGAATCCGGGTAATCGAAGGCCAATTCCATGGGTCCGCATCCACCAGGAGGACACGCCTGGCTCTCTATCCTGACCAGCCGTTGCGTCGACGAGTCGACCGTCAACGTGGCCTCCATGGCCTCCTCGTTGTTCAGGGTGACCGTGTAGACCTCGTACTTCCTCCCGTCCACCAGCACATGGCGTTTGGTGATCTCGATGAGTCCCTCTTGCTCGGCACGTTCGAGCTGCGTCAGCATGGCAGCCAGGAAGCTCGACGCCTGGAGCATTTCAGGCGCTTCGGCCAGGTAAAGGACCGTGAGCGTGTTCGTCGCGGGGTCATACTTGTACTCGCGATGTGCTTCGGCGTCGGCCGCCTCGACCTGGTCTCCCCGCTTCACGAAGGTGCGGAAGGGGCGCAGTGAACCCCAGCCTTCGACCTCTTGGCCGCCTGCTGTCCCGGTCACGTGCAGCCATTGTGCCGCCTGGGAGTTTTGCGCCGCCTCCATGAGTTCCGCGTACGCGGATGGCATGACGCCACGTCCGCTCAGCAGGTAGCGTCCGGCGAGCAGGGCAAGACACACGGCTGCGATGGTTGCTCCAACGCGAAGCAGTCGCTTTCGGGAGAGCCCGTGGTGTCCTGCCTCTCCACGCCGCATTGCCTCGGCCCATAGCTCTCTCATCCGGTTCTCAAGCCGCGGAGAGGGATCGAGCTCAATCCCTTTGAGCAGGCGCTCCGTTTCTTTCTTGTCGATTGCATTCATTTCGGTCTTGCTCCTGTCAATCGCTTATGCACTTCCGCCAGCGCGCGGTTGTAGCGCTCGTGAGCGGCGCTCTTCCCGATGCCCTGAAGGCGCGCGATATGTCTGAAAGGCAACTCTCCCCAGATCTTCAGCACCAATACTCCGCGCAGATCGTGGGGTAACCCACCCAGGGCGTCGAGTGCGGCGTTCGCTTCTTCTTCACGTGCCGCCGCAGCCGCGGGGTCTTGGACTTCCGACAGTATCTCAGACGGGTCGGGAGGGTCGGTCCGATGGCGCTTGCGGTATCGGAGCCAGTCGAGTGCCTGGTTTCGGACGCACACGACGAGGTATCTGCGCAAGCTGCTCTTGCGGCGGGGCCACGATGAGTTCTGCAGAAGCCTGGCGAAGACGTCGTGGACCGCATCTTCCGCTGCGCCCTGGTCGCCTGTAAGGGCGAACGCCATGGTCAGGAGGCGTTTCTTGTGGCGTTCATAGGCTCTTCGCAGCGCGTCAACCGTGTCCAAGTGGCCGTTGCCTCCGTTCTGCTTGTGAGCTGAAGGCGATCCCGCGGGGAGGCCCTCTACAATGTTAACGTTTGGAGAGCGCCTCTGTCCGGCAGGAATCGGCGGAATCTAGGAGCCGCCGTCACAAATCGGTGCCAGGCAAGCATGCTGGCCGAGCGGATGGTGGGATTTCAGAATCGCCTGGATTGGGTCTTGACATGCTGCTACACATGTAGTAGACTTGCGGGCACTATGGCAACGGGAGGCAGCCAATGAATCTGACGAGCGCAGAATGGCACGTGATGAACGCACTCTGGCAAGACTGGCCGGCCACGGCCCGGGAGATCGAGGCGAGGCTTTCTGACGAGGTCGATTGGGCCTACACCACACTCCGATCGGTCCTTGCCCGATTGGAGGAGAAGGGGGCTGTGAAGGAGTACAAGAGGAGCAACGTCAGTTTCTACGAGCCCATCCTGACCAGGCGGAAGGCTCGCATGGCAACGCTCCAGTCGGTGGTGAGCGAGGCTTTCGAGGGCGCTTTCGGACCGCTGGTGCACTTCCTTGTCGAAGAGGAAGCGCTATCGGAGGAAGAAAGACGGAAGTTGATGGACGCACTGGGGCACGAAAAAGAGGGGGCCGACGATGACTGAGACATTGAACAGAATGGGGGAGGGGTGGTGGTCCTGGGTGGGCGCGATGGCCTGGCAGGTGGCCCTGCTCGCGCTGGTGGTGTGGCTCATCGACCTGGTGCTCCGGCGGCGCGGCTGGCCGCAGGTCCGCTATGCCTTGTGGGCGCTGGTTCTGGTGAAGCTGTTCATTCCGCCGACCTTTGCCCTCCCCAGCAGCGTCGTTAGCCGCGTGCTCCCGGGCGGCGAGCAGGCAGTTGCCGTGGCTGCGCCGGTGCGCGTGGAGCTTCCCGAGCCGGCGGAGCCGGCGGCCTTCCAGCCCATGGACCGCGCGGTGTCGGCGGTTCCTCAGGCCGAACCACTTGTTGCATCCCTCGTGCCCGCGGAGCCCCCTGCACCTGCAAGCAGACCATCCCTCTCCCTGAAAGCGTCGGCAATGCTCGGAAGCGGTACCGTAAGTCTCTTGCTTCTTGCCTGGCTCATCTGTCGGGCGCTCAGGCTGCGCAGGCTGATCCTGGCTGATTCGACGAAGATCACACCTGACTGGATCAACGGCGTGGTGGCGTGCTGTGCTCGCCGGCTCGGCCTCCGGGCGGTTCCGCCCGTCGTTGTCACCGAAGGGGTGAAGAGCGCGGCGGTCTTCGGCATCTTTCGGCCGGTCCTGCTGTTGCCTGTGCAGGCACTTGAGGATGCCTCTGCTGAGCGGACCTGTCCGCCGAAGCCAGAAGGGCGAAGGCGCATGGAACATATCATGCTCCACGAGCTTGCCCACGTGAAGCGCGGCGACCTGGTGATGAACACGGCGCAGGCCCTGGTGCAGGTCGCCTTCTGGTTCCACCCGGCTGTCTGGCTGGCGGGCATGCACCTTCGCCACCTGCGGGAGCTATGCTGCGACGCCAGCGTGTCCAGGCTCCTTCGCGAACGCACCTCCGAGTACCGGGAGACCCTGGTGGACGCTGCCCGCCGGATGATCTTCGGCACGGAGAGGCCGGGCCTGGGCCTGCTGGGGCTCTTTGAGAACGCGAGCCGCCTGCGCCAGCGCCTGCATCATCTGGAGAAGCCGTCCTGGAAGCACCGACGGCTGAAAGTCATCGCCTCCCTGGCGGCGGCCGCCCTGATGGTCGCCCTGATCGTGCCTATGGCGCGGATGGCGCGCGCGGAGTCCTCTCTCCTGGAAAGCCTGCAGAGCGGCGCAGGCGAGGCAAGGGGACGGGCGGCGTGGCGTCTGCTTGAATCGTGCCAACAGGGCCGAGTCAGTGCGAGGGATGCCGAGCGGATTGCCCAGGTCCTGCTGCCCCGGCTCGGCAGCGCCGCCGACAGGCTCACGTCTCGGACCGAGGCAGGGCCGAGCATCTATGGTTCGGAGATCGCCCTCGCGTGGGGCCTGATAACGAACGACCTGGTGGCACAGTCCACGGCGATTGAGCTTGCGCACAATCTCGGGGCGGCCCGGTGTCAGTACGTGCCCGGGACGGGGGCACACATCGAGCTCCGTGGGAGACTGATGCGAGCGCCGGTTGGCGTGGTGATGCACCGGGTTCTCCGTGTCAGGGGCATCGACGGACAGGCCGTGGACGAGAGGGGCCTTGAGCTCTTCATCCTTCTCCATCGCCCATCACCCGTCACCTGGTCGCACCGGGAGCCGCTGGCGTTGACTCCGGCTCCCGCCCGATCCCTGGCCGTTGAAGTGGATACTGCCTTCTATCAGTTGCCACCGGAATTGATGGACGCTCTGCCGGCCAGCGCGAGATCGTTCTCCCCGGAGAAGATCGCTCTGGTGAGAGAAGCCCTCGGGGGCACCCAGGCACGGAAGCTTGTGGCGTACACCGACCATGCCCTGCTTACTGCGGAATCGGGATGGCAGAGCGCCCTCGCGCTGGAACCCGACGAGGCAAGCCCGCCGGCCGAGAGGCCGAGGAAGTATGCCGGCACGCTGCCCAACGGCGTGACCGTGGAGCTGGTCGGCGTCTCCTACCATCCGTCCCAAGGCGAACAGTGGTGGCGGCCGGACGGCACAACACTGGCAGAAGCGCCGTACGACAAGATGGACGGAAGCGTATCGGGTGGGCCCGGCGATCCTGTGAAGGCCTACGAATTCGCCCTCCGGACTGGAAATACAACGAACGGCATCGCCAGCGTCAGATGCAGATTCGAACCGAATGCGGGTTCTTCGGCAAGCGACGGCTCCCCTGGGAAAGGTGAGGGCGAACTGACCAACGTCCGGGCAATTGCTGCGACGTTGCCAGAGGGAGCCTCGAGGTGCACAATGCGCGTGGGGGTGGCGGGCACCGCATGGCAGACTCTGGCAAGTGCAGACGGGAAAGGCTCTGCCAGCATGGGCGGAAACCTCGGCTCGGCTGCCTTCTCGGACGCATACGAGGTTGACGGAGAGGTCCGGATCGTCGTCACGGCGGATCAGTATGGGGCCGACTACCGCGTCCTTGCGACCACCCGGTCAGGCCAGACAAGATCTGCCGCCGGCACGAGCTTCTCCAGGGTGGGTGGCGCTGTGCAGATAGCGGCCGCTTTCCCCGGGTTAAGGCGGGAGGACGTTCAGGCATTCTCCCTCCAGACGCGCCTCTTCCAGCGCGTTGAGTTCCGGAACGTCTCGCTGGAGCCGGGGCATAGGACGGACGTGCAGGTCGTCGAACCTGAAACAGAGATCATCCCCATCGGGACATCGCGTGTGCAGCCAAAGATCCTGGAGACCGTCAAGAAGCCGCAAGAGTTGACCTTCGGCCCTGTGATCGAGCGCACGGTCAGGGGCTCTCGTCAACGCACGGGATGTTACATTGATTTTGATACGGGGGGATTGCTGAGCCCGCCTTCCCAGGATACCCCGGGGGATGCCGTGGCTTTCTCGGCCTGGATTCAAGAGGACGGCATTGACGCCGTCGGTATAGCTTCCGAGAGCGAAAGACGCTTGGGGGGCTTCCACCTCGTAGCGCTTCCCGTTGCGAACGAACGTTGGAACACATCGCCATTAGAGGTCGCACGCACGGTCAGTGGGGCGTCCCCGGCTCCCGTAACGCACATGCGGGCAAGCCAGGACCTGCCGGCCACGTTTTTCATCAAAACGCGCGAAGGCGGTATCGGCATCGTACAGATACAGGACAACGGCCACCGACGTGCCGAAGAGCTAAGCGTTCGTTTCCAGATGTTGTCTGCCCGGGCTGCGGAGGGAGCAGCAGAAGCTGTGAGCGCCGACCCTTCAATTCGGCTGGTGGCTGTGGCGAATCTCAAGACAGGGAAAACGGTAGATGAACACGGGAACCGAATACTCGACATGCCAGAGGGACCGGCAGTGCCTGATCCGGAACGGCTGGAGGCGCCTCTGGTGATCTGGGTAGACGTAACTGGTGGGGACCGCAAATCATTGGTGGACTGGTCCTTGGCCGATCGCGAATCGGGACGTTATCTCGGCGGTGGCGGATCACAGAGGCACCACACCTACGAAACCGAAGACGGTACCAGAGTGTATCGAGCGGCTTTGCAGATGAGGCTGCCCTTGGACGTGGCAGCCGCGCTGGAGCTTCGCGCGAGAGTCGCTGCCGGGAACTGGTATCAAGTGGGTGACGCGATGGATGTCCAAGAACTTGAGAAGCATCTATCAAGGCCAGACACGCCTGTCTATACCCTCAGCATTGACGGCATTGCTGTTACCAACTTGCGGGAAGCAGGTGACGGGGCGCAAATAACCTTAGCAGTGCCAAATTCGATCTGGCGTCAAAGGGTATTCTGGGCTCGAGCTACGCGCATAGACGGCGAGGCCGTCGAACCCCTTGCGTGGAATCCAGGCACTGAGACAGTGAGCGTGGTTTCTTTCACATTCTCCCGGCAAAAACTTTCCCAGCTGGACTCAATCACCGTTCTACAGCGGCCAGCTCACGACATGGCCATCGACCTGCCCACCCCTTCGGTGAGTGCGACCTCAACTGAGGTCGAGCAAGAAACCGAGCCGGGGAAACTGACCTTCGGCCCGGTGATCGAGCGGGTGGTTGGCGATGAGCCCAAGGTGCCGGACTGTACCATCGATTTAGACAGCGGAGTGCTCTACACGTTTCCAGTTGACCTGAAATTCGACGATGAGTCGGTGTTGGCGTGGTGTCGGAAGAACGGGGTTGATGCGATTGGTGAAGTGGGCGGAACACGAGGAGGTCTGGGGCCTGTGGATGCGGCTGTGATCTCTGCTACTACCGAGATGTGGGCCGCTTCATCCGCGGAGATACGGAAGCAAATCGCATCAGAGCCGGCGGCACCGTTCGACACCAGCTACATGATGCGGACTGCCAAGGATGAAGTACCTGCGACTTGGCTCTTTAGAACCCGCGAAGGCGGCATGGGTATCCTGCAGATCGTCGGCTTCACCGAGGACCCGAAGGGAGTCAAGATCCGCTACAAAATGGTGCGCGAGGCAGCAGGGGACGACGGTGTCGGCCAGTCGCCAACGTCGCCGTGCCAGCCTGCGGAGCGGCTGGTCCAGGCACTGCGTGCCGAGGACCAGGGCGCGGTGGACGCCATCCTGGAGTCCCATCGGAGCTTTGACTATGACGGACTGAGCTTGCGCTACGACGATTTCCGGGACGGCCAGACCGTGCATCCCACTTTGAGGTACGTGCAAGATGAGAGGATATCCTACGACTTGATGGCGGCAATGGCACAGGTGACGGTCGGACGGGCAGGCGAATGGCCTACGTTCACGCTCAAAGACTGCAGGGCCGTCTGCGACGCAGGAGACGAAGGGCTTCGAAGGCAGCTGGCCGCCGCCGAAGCCCAGTGCAAGGTCGACCCGTCGCGGCTGGGTCAAGCCGGCAGGGAGGCACGCTTCGCACTGAAAGGATTCGAGTTGCGCTGGGGGGACTGGACGCTTACGGCCCGGGCTGTGGCGGGTGCCGGAACGGAGGCCTTTACTATCTCCGGCCCTGCGGCGACGCTGGGCAATTCCGATCCCCCGCTCCGCCTTGTCGTCACGGCCCAGAGGGCCACCTATTCCCCGGAAACGGGGACCGTGAGCTTTCGCGGCAGCGTCGAGGCCAGGCGCGGCAATCTTCAGCTTACCGCGGACGAACTCACGGTAAAGCGACCCTCGCACGCTATGGTGATCGATGGCCGCTTCGTGCTGCGGGGACGGAGCATTCGCGCCGGCAGCAGTCCGCTGGATGTCGAGCTGACGGGCCAAGGGGGCGAAGCTGACTTGACCCAGGAAAGACTGGCTGTCTCGGGAGGGCTCACGGTCGTGATCCGCAATCTTTCCGGCGACATCCTCGCCCAACTGTCCGGGTTGGATGCCTCCGAAATCAGGGGCGCGGAATTGGTGCTGAAGTGCACGGGCCCTGCGGCCTACGACCGGAAGGCAGGGGTGGCAGAGCTTGCGCAGTTCACGCTGAGCATCGGTGGCAAGCGAATTCTCAAAGGCGATACACTCGAGGTGAGCCGCGCATCCGAGAGCGACGGACGGCTCCGGATCAAGGCGACCGGTTCGGTGGACGTCCGCCGCCAGGGAGTCACGCTGCAGCGCGACAGCATCGAGATTCTGTGCGGCCCCGACGACGCGGAGGCGGACATCACGCGTTTCTGATGCTACTTTGTCATGTTCGCCAGTTGCGCGCTGAACCAATGGGCCTTGCTCTGTAGGTGCTCTTTGAAAAGTTGGCCGTTGTGTAGAAGCCAGCACTCCGGGAAGCGCTGCCTCTACGCGCTTGCGCCCGACGGAACGGCCAGCAAGGAGGTCTTGCGCGACCTGGTCCATCTTTCGGCGAAGGGCTATGCGATCTGGGCTGAGGAGATCGAGCCGATGGTGGCAGAACTGATGGGAGAGAAGTGAAGCGTGGTCGGCACGGGCAGGGACCCGATCGGGAGCGTCTCTCCCTGCGAAGGCGATGCTTCTCTCTGTCCCTCGGATGAGTCGAGTCTGCGGGGGATGAGATAGGAGGCAGCGGGAACGGAAGGTCGTCGCGCGCACTCAGAAAGAGGGCATGACATGCGAAGGAAGAACAAGGCTGTGGTCGGGCTGGATGGCATGGAAGCGGCAGGGGAGAGTGGGAGAAAGGACGATCCGGGGCTGGTCGAGAGGGCGGCCCACAGGAGGGATCAGCGGGACCGGAAGGAGCGGATGCGTTGGTGGCACGAGGCGCGGTTCGGGATGCTGGCGACCTACGGGCTGCATTCCCATCCGCGCATCCTGAGCGCCGAGGACATGTACTGGGCGAAGATACCCGTCCGGGAGTATGAGAAGCTGGTCCGCGACTTCAAGCCGCGACCGGACGCCGCGCGCCTCTGGGCTGCCCTGGCGAAGAAGGCGGGCATGAAGTACATGGTCCTGGTGGCCAAGCACGACGACGGCTACTGCCTCTGGGACACGAAGCAGACGGAGTTCAACTCCGTCCGGACGGGGCCGAAGCGAGACCTCGTCCAGGAATACGTGAACGCGTGCCGGCGGGCCGGGCTGAGGGTCGGCATCTACTTCTGCCTGAACGACTGGCGCGACCCCGACTGCGTGCGTGCGGCCAAGAGCAAGCGGGCCCGCAGGCGGTACCTGGACTTCGTCCAGGGCTGCGTGCGGGAACTCATGACGAACTACGGGAAGATCGACGTTTTCTGGCCCGACTACCCGGCGGCCCTGAAGTCGCCCGAGTTGTGGGAGAGCCAGAAGACGGTCGCCATGGTCCGCGAGCTTCAGCCGGATATCATCATCAACAACCGCCTCATGCTGCCGGAGGACTTCGGGACGCCGGAGGGCCACATCTCTCCGCAGGACCGCGCCTGGGAGTCGTGCATGACGCTGACCGGCACGGGCCTTTGGGGCTGGCGTTGGGAGCCTGAGGAGGACTGGGCGAGCCCGCGGGCCATCGTTGAGATGATCCGGCAGGTGACCAGCGGCGGCGGCAACCTGCTGCTGGACTTCGGGCCGCAGCCGGACGGGACGCCGCCCAAGATCGTCGAAGACCGCCTGCTCAAGGTCGGCAAATGGCTGAAGGGCAACGAGGAGGCCGTCTATGGCATGGTCGACCGCGTCGAGCGCAAGCACTTCCACCCCTGGCTGAAGTACGGGAAGTGGACGCGCAAGGGCAACGTCGGGTACTTCTGGTGCCGGCACTGGCGCGGGAGCGAGCTGGTCATTGTTGACGAGAAGACGAAGGTGAAGCAGATCAGCTTCCTCAAGATGGGCAAGCCGGTGAAGTTCACCTGGGAACCGGGCAAGCTGGTGCTCAAAGGCCTGCCGGCGAGGGAGCCGGACAGGATTGCGCACACGACGGTGTTCAAGATCGAGTTCGCGGGGGCGCCAAGGCGAATGTCGGACCACGGCTACCCGCTGGTCTGGTGCGGTCGGTGAGAGGCGAGGTCCGGCTTGTGGCCAGTGCGGCTGCCCGTTGAGCTGATCCGCTGCGGCAGCGAGGTCATCTGGCGTGCTCGAGCTGCGAGGCACGCCTCGAGGGGTTCCCATTCCGACGAAGGCAGTGCATCTGCAGAGGAACAGAGGGAGCGCCCGGTCGGTCATTCCGGGGGCGTCTGTCACTGAAACTGTGACGGCCCCAGGAGCGGCCCAGGTCAGTTCTCGCTCGCGACACCCGCTTTCAGGTACGGCATGAGATGCGTCTTGTGGTACTCCCACAGCTCGAAGAGCACGAACCCGTGCGCCCCCAGTTCTCGGGCGGCAGCGATCTCGTCCACCAGGATGTCCAGAGGGTTCTGGCTGCCGGGGCGTGGCCTCATCGAGGCCTTCATCCCCGGGCAGACCTGCGCACGTCCCGCCACGCGGTCCATGATCTCGCCGAGGGTGCCGCGGAAATACGCCATGTCCTCGGTGTAGAGCATGGGACAGATGAAGTCAACAAGGCCCTCATCCACCCAGGCCGGCCAGTCCTGGCTGACGCGCAGGGCGGAGGGAGCGGGTTCCCAAACGGCTGCTGAGAGCTTCAGGTTCGGTTTCTTCTGCTTGAGGGCGTGACGCACTTCCCGGACGAAACCCGTGATCTGTTCCCGCTTGAAGTCCGCATACGCCTCGCCTCTCGGGCCGCCGGGCACAACATCTGCGGGCCAGTTCACCACGGGCTCGCCGGTCTGCTCCTCGAAGCGCTTCCGGCAACCCTCGCAATAGCAGACGTGGGGCCCCTTATACCGAATGTAGTCCAGGTGGATTCCGTCGATGTCATAGTCGGCGGCCTCCAGGATTGCGTCCAGCTCGTACTTGCGGTTGCGCGGGTCGCTCGGGCAGAGCACGGGCAGCGTGTTGCCGGATCGGTCCACCTGGAGTCGATTCTCCCGCCGGAAAGGTCCGTCCGCTCCCCGCTCCGCCTGCCAGCCGATCTCCCAGCAGACTTTCCACAGGTGGACCTGGACGCCGTGTTCGCGCGACGCCTTGACGCAGGCGGCAAGCTGATCGCCCTCCTCCGCCACAATGGGATGGGTCGGCACCACTTTGCTGGGGTAATAGGCCACTCCGGCGAAGAGCATGTTCGGGAAGATGGCGTTCAGACCGCCATCGGCGATCATGGGGATCGCCTTATCCCAGGAGGCGCGCTTGCCGTCGATAACGGGGCCGCTGCCGTAATGGCACCAGAAGCCGCGCAGCTCCCCCGGCCTGGACTTCTGGACCATGGCATACGCCTGAGCCATGAGGTCGTGACAGGTGCGCACTTTCCCTTCGGCAGCGGGGTCATCGAGGCCCTGCGGGCCGGACAGGATTTCGGCCCTCAAGGCTCGGACTTGCTCAAGGCGGTCCTGTACTGCCTGCCGGTTCTCGGGACGCACAGCGTCCAGGATATGGTTGCGCGATTCCTCGAACGAACCAAATCTCCCAATCCTGCCGATATCTTCCGGCCGCGATCCCTTCGCCGCTTTGATCCACGCGACCTCAACTACCGTATCCCGCCGTGCGCCCGGCAGAAAGCCGAATCTGAGCCGGTCCACGCTGTCCCAACCTGCCGGTTGACCTTCCCTGCCTGCGCGCCTCATCCAGAAGACCGCCGTTGCCCACTCGCTCTCGAGGCCGACCGTCTGAAAACCGTACCATCCGTCCCCGGTGTGCGCATAGAGGATACACACGACCGCGCCCGGGTCGTCGGTGCGCATACGGACGAGGAGCCGGTCCGCCCCGGATAGGTCGACGGGGCCAACTCGATCCCAGGCCACGCGCCAATCCTTGAGCGTGCTGAACGGCAACCGAAGGCGGGCCATTCTCTCGCCATCGGGGCCGACGGCAATGTCGGCCGGCGAGGTCTCCGCATTCTGTGGGCTCCATACCTCCTGAAGCGCCGAGGCGTCAGGATAGTCGAACCGCTCGATTTCGATGCCGGTCGTGGGTCCGCCGGCCAGCGCCCAAGGCGCCGCCACTACCCACCACAGAATAGCTGCCAAGGACCTCGCCCTGCCATGCCTGGCCATGCGTTCACCTCCTATTTCAAATGCTCAAGGGCCTCCGCCCGTGCGGCGGCTCACGGCTGCAAAGCAACGCGCCACATCTCGACGGGCTGGTAGCTGCCGCTCCAGTTGGCTCCGACTAGCATCTTGCCTGCGTCCCCCAGGTCTGCCACGCAGAGGCCGTGGCAGCCTTGGGTCGCGACGACTTCGCGCCGCCAGGCCAGGCTTCGGCCTTCGTTCACGTAGACGAGGACGCGCCGCCGCTCTGACTGGTGCATCTCGGCCGTCACGATGTCCGGAGCGCCGTCGCCGGTCAGATCACAAACGACCAGACTGTGCGCGTAGTCGAGCGAATCGTCCACGACGTGCTCCGTCCAGCGGGCATGCGGGTCGTCGGGCGCCTCGAACCACGACAGCTTCCCCTTGCCCTCTGAGCGCGTCAGGACGATGTCGGGGCGGCCGTCGCCGCTCATGTCCGCCACGCGGACGATGGCGGGCGGGAACCAGTCGGCGAAGACGTGCTCCTGCCACTGGCCTCCGCGCAGGTCTTCGGGCGTCTCGTACCAGCGTCCGCCAATGACGATGTCAAGGCGCCCGGTGCCGGCCAGTTCGCCCAGTGCCAGGCCCTCGCCCTCGGGGCACTTCAGCTTGCGCGACTCCCATTGCTCTGGGCCGCTGCGCAGCCAGACGACGATCTCTGCGCCGGCTGAGTCCTGCTGGCGAGTGACGATCTCGAGCTCGCCGTCGGCGTCTATGTCGGCCACCCATACGTCGTGCGCGCGCGGACTGCCGATCTCGTGGCGCTTCCAGTGTCCGGTCGCCGGATCGCCGTCGGGAAGCGGATTCTCGTACCACTCCAATCGGTTCTTCGAATACCACTCGGGGATGACGAGGTCGAGATCGCCGTCGCCGTCCATGTCCACGAGCTTGGCGTCGCAGCTCCACTTGCCGGCCGGGGCG
>Ga0307432_1001831_pt1 | contig 12207 bp, 6 predicted proteins | sample SalMarWE160150MG_FD_202158 | JGI IMG/M metagenome (GOLD analysis project Ga0307432, IMG submission 202158) | Salt marsh sediment microbial communities from the Plum Island Ecosystem LTER, Massachusetts, United States - WE1603-150 | ecosystem: Environmental > Aquatic > Marine > Intertidal zone >...
CAGCTCTTTGATGGCGGCCTTGGTCAAGGCCGGCGGTTTGGTGGACACGGCCAGCGGAGAGGCCGAGATCCGCCACACCGACCCGCGACTGGCAGTCGCTGCGCCGCGGCACCCGGCCACCGCCGCCGACAACGCCAATCCGACGCGACTGGTTTCGCACGAGACAACTTTAGTCCCGACCGACGGCGTGGTCCGCGTCAATCTGTTCGATGCCGTGACCAGTGGAGCCGGGAACCGCCGGTTGCAGGATGGTGATGTCCTCAACGTCGTCCAACGAGAGTTGCCGCCGATCCATGTATTGGGTCTGGTGAAAGAGCCGGGCGCGTTTGAAGTGACGGCCAATCGTGACGTATATCTCCTCGACGCCTTGGCGCTGGCCGGCGGTTGTTCAAGCCTGGTCGCCGACAGGGTGACCGTGCGTCGCCGGGTGCCCGGCGAGGCCGGTTCCGTAATGATTGTGGCCAGCATTCGCAAGGCGATGGACGGACGGGACAACGTGCTCTTGGCGCCGGGCGACACGGTAATGGTGCGTCAGACGCCGCAAACCGTCGTCGTCGATGTCTTAAAGAGCTTCATTCGCCTGAGTTTCGGAAGTTCGGTCGCCTTGTTCTAGCGCAGCCTGATCGCTCTTGTTGGGGAAACACAATCGTCTTCGTCGAGTCGTTGTTTTCGGGAAGAGTCCATCATGACACGGGAGCCTCACGCGGTCACTCCTCCGCCGCCGGCGCAGTCCAACCGGCTGCTCGTCTACGTCCTGATGCAGTTCTTGCTGGCAGTCCGCTATCGCAAGAACGTCGTCATTGTGACGTTGGTGGTTACCGGTCTGGCGGGGGCAGTCTACTTCCTGACCGCGCCCCGCTACTACAGCGCCATGGCCAGGATGTTGATGATACAAACAGGGATCGACAATCTCGAAACGACAATCGCCGGGCCGGCTTCCAATCAACGGAGTCTGATGAAGACGTTCGAGAACGTCCTTCGAAGTCCCATCGTTGTGGAAGGCGCCCTGCGGAAGCTGCGGCCCGAAGACCGTATCGATCTGGAAGATGTACCGCGGAAGCAGTGGATATCCGCACTGCAAGAGAAGCTGTCCACCGATAGCATTCCTTCGACGAATATCCTCGAAGTGAGCTTCCGGTCGAAGAAGCCGGGGGTGGCCGTCAACGTGGTCCATGCCATGGTGGATTCTTACCTTGAGTTTCTCTACGAAACGCACAAGGGAACGACGGGCGAAATCCGGGACATCTTCACTCGTCAGCTAACGGGAGTGAGCCGGGAACTCCAGCAGAAGGAAACGGCGTTGATCGACGCACGAGCCCGATGCGGCATCCTGCAGTCCGGCCAGAGCGATCAGATTCTCGACCCCGTAACGAAACGGGCCATCTTCTTTGCCGACGAGCTAAGCGAGGTCCAGCGGCGGCGCATCGAGTTGCAGGCGACGTTGGCCACCGTCGGAGCCGCCGTTCGCAACCGGGAAGATCTTCGTCAACACTGGATCACGGTCGCCGACGTCGTCGGCAAGGAACTGATGCTGCAAAGCTTTGGCTTGGGTGGTGTCGACAAGCAGACTCGGGCGGAACTGGAAGAAGCGCTGTTGACGGATCGGGCTGAGCTGACGGCCATGCAGGGACGCGTCGGTTCGGCTCATCCCACGATGATTGCCCAGCAAGAGAAGGTCCGTTTGGCCGAGGAGTATCTTCGACAATATCAACAGCGATCGGCCCAGAACATCGCCCAGCTGCAAAACACGCAACTGGGTCCGTTGTTGATTCAAATGGTTCAGCAGAAGCTTCAAGAGACCGTCGAGCAGGAGAAGTCGCTTGGGAGCCAATTCAAGACCGCTCAGGCGGAAGCGTCGTATCGAGTAGGCGACGTTGCCCGGCTGGGAGTGCTGGAACGCGACGTAAAGCGATTATACGATCTGAGTGACGTGCTGATCAGCAAGATTGCCTCACTCGATCTGCAGCAGAATGGGCAGGAGGTCAGGGCGAGCGTGACCGCCCCGCCGGTGCCCAACGACCGGCCCGTCTCGCCTCGTTTGAGCTTCGTGATTCTCGTGTCCCTTTTCTCCGGTCTTGGGATCGGCTTCGCGATCGTCTATGTGCTCGACGTGCTCGACGATCGATTCCGCAACATCGAGGATATGCAGCAACAATTGGGCGTGCCGGTTCTCTCGCTCATTCGTCGGCTGAATGTCCCACAGACCGTCGGCTTGGAGGCCCTGCAGTTGCACGTCGCGCCGAGTTCCACCGAAAGCGAAGCCTTCCGAACGCTGCGAACCGCGTTGGCGCTGGCGGATCAGGATATCCATCGCATCGTGGTGACCAGCGCCGAGCCGGGTGATGGAAAAACGACCATCCTCGCCAACCTGGCGGCCTGCTATGCCCAATCGAACAAGAAGACCTTGATGATCGACGCCGACCTTCGTCGGCCGGGCTTGACCGATCTCATGCAGATGCGACGTCTGGAAGGGCTCTCCTCCATCCTGCGATCGGCCGAGAACGTCGTCGATCTCGGCGTCCGCCTGATTCAACCGTCGGGCATCGATAAACTGGACGTGTTGCCGTCCGGGCCGCGACCGGCCAATCCGGCCGAACTGTTGGCCAGTCCCAGGCTTATCGAGTTGATCGATTGGGCAACGACGATCTACGATCAGATCTTGATCGACAGCCCACCGGCGCTGGCCACGAGCGATTCGGCCGTCATTGGACGACTCGTCGACGGCACGATTCTCGTCGTCCAGCCCGAGAAAAACCATCGCCGAGCGGTCATCCGAGCCGTCGAGGGACTCTTCGCCCTGAGAATCCCGCTCTTGGGACTGGTGGTCAATCGCGTCGACCCGGATGATCGCAGCGGCTACTACGGCTACCGCTATGGTTACGGCTACGGTTATGGCTACACAAGCGGTTATGGGAACGACGAAGATCAAGGCGAAACGGAAGTCGCGCAGTCGGCCGCGCAGACCTGGGAGGACGACTCGACTTGGACAGATCCCGACGGCGATCCGCCCTCGGGAGGCATTGTCCCGCGTCGCGCTGCCTGATGCGCGCCCTCGGTGTAAGAACGTGTTATGAAAACGCTCACCGCTCTTGCAAGGGTCAGTAGTTCCAAGTTTGGCTGGCTGATACCTCAGCAGGTCATCCTGAGCGTAGCGAAGGATCTCGATTGTCCAAGGAGATTCTTCGCTACGCTCAGAATGACAATGCCAGGTCTCGATGGAATTTGGAACTACTGAGGGTGCCACTGCTGGCTTGTCCAGCAGTGTTTTTCTTGGGAAATTCGCTTCGCACTGCTGGGCAAGCCAGCAGTGGCACCCGTTTCAAAACACGTTCCAAGTAGCGCGACGTGACGACAGCGCTCTGCCGGAGTGAATCATGGCTCTTCCGCATCACCCCGCCGGCCGACCGGCTCACGCGCCTCGGCGATCCAAACGGATCGACTCGCCGGCTGACGGTTCAACGGCGTCGCCGCAGCGGGGGCTCGATGCGTGGCTTCTGCGCCTGATGGATGCCGGTTTGGCCGCGTGCATCCTGGTGGTGCCCTTCCTGATGGGCGGACGTCACCCGGTCGGCCAACTCGCGCTGGTTACGTTGACCTCGATCGTGGTACTGGCCTGGGCACTTCGTCAGGCGACCGGCGGCCACGGCGTGTGGCGTTCCACCTACGCCTCGTGGATTTTGCTTTTCGGAGTCATCCTGGTTGCCCTTCAGTTGGTGCCCTTGTCACATGGCTCTCTGGCAAGGTTGTGTCCCCACACGGTGAACCTCTTGCCCTTGTGGACTCCCCAGGCCGACCCCATGACCCGACTCGGGATCTGGAACTGTATTTCATTGACGCCGGCGGATACCCGGGCCGGCTTGATCCTTTTTGTGAGCTACAGTCTCTTGTTTCTGGTGACGGTCCAACGGGTCCACCGCGTGGAAGACGTCGAGCGGATTCTCCGTTGGTGTGCCGTGGCGGCCATCTTGATGGCCGGTTTCGGCTTGGTTCAGTCCTTCGCCAACAACGGCAAATTCTTCTGGTTCTACGAAGCACCCTACTCGAGCACGTCCAGACTGGTCAAGGGAAGCTTCACGAACCGCAACCACTTCGCCCATTTCCTGGCTCTGGGAATCGGCCCTCTCGTTTGGTGGCTGCACAGCATGTACCGCACGGCGGACAAGGATGACCGACGCCGCCGGGCGGCCCGTGCCGGCCGATCCACTTCTGAGACGACCGCTCGGTACCTCCTGATTCTGGCCGTCGCCCTGGTGGTCTTTGCCGGCCTGCTGAGTCTTTCACGCGGCGGCAATTCCGTCATCTTCCTGGCAGCCACGATCGCCGCCGTCGCTTGTGGCCGTGCACTGGCCGTGCGCGGTCGTTTCCTTCTGGGGATGGCCGCCATTGGACTGCTCATCGTCACCGCCTTGTCCTCGAACGTCCTCGACCTTGAGAAGGCAAGCCAACGGCTCAGTGATCTTACGTCCGGCTCGCTTGAGCGACTTGACGCAAGCGCGGGACGCCGAACACTCTGGGCAAGCATCGCCAGAGCCGTCCCCGATTTTGGCCTTTTTGGATCGGGCGTGGGCAGCCATCGTGAAGTGTGCCCCGTCTATCTCGAAAGGCCGATCGACGGCGTCTTCTTCTCCCATGCCGAAAACGGTCCCCTGCAGGAAGCACTCGAAACCGGTTACGCCGGCGCGGTCTTGCTCGTTTGCGGAATAGGGTTTTGTGCGTTTTGGTGTGTCCGCGGGCTTTGCGGTGTCCGATCCTCGCGGTGGCAGGCATGCCTCGGGGCGATTGCCGCAAGCCTGGCGGCCAGCCTGGCGCATTCCCTGGTCGACTTCGTCTGGTACGTGCCCGCCTGTATGGCCATGGTTGCCATCCTGGCCGGCCTGGCGTGCCGCGGCTGGCAACTGAGTCGGCCGCCGGCACGGACAATCGGCGCTCGACGATTATCACCCGTCGCGGCGCTCGCCGTGGCCGCGATCGTGTTGGTCGTGTCGATCGGCATGATTGAGAATCGCGCGCGGGCGACCATCGCGCAGCACTACTGGGATCGTTCCCTCATTGCGGCTCGCAAGGCCAGCCGGCGTATTGAGAAACAGCGAGACGTCGGCGAGCCGGTGGACCGGCAATGTGAGATCGACACGGAGAGACAACTCATTGCCGACTTGGAGCAAGTTGTCCGCTGGTATCCGGAGCACGCCCGGGCACACTTATCCCTTGCCCGAAGCCATTTGCATCTCTTCGATCTGCTTCAGGCGGTTTCGGTCAACCCGATGCCGCTGGCCCAGGTCCGCGACGCGGTGATCGACTCCCAGGCCGGTTTTGCTTCGCGGCGGGCGAGGGACGACTGGATGCGGCGCGCGCTGGGCGAGCACTGTGAACATTTGCATCTCGCGCTGGAGCACACACGACGCGGACTGGAGGGATGTCCACTGCAAGGCGAGGGCTATCTCTACCTGGCCGAGTTGTGCTTTCTCGACGAAGCCACGCCGAACTCGAAATGGGACTATCTGAATCAAGCGATGCGGGTACGGCCTTTCGACGGCAAGGTTTGGAGGATGGCTACCTGGGAAACGCTGCAAGCCCTGCTGGCCGGCGACGTGCGGCCTTGGCTGACCTTTGCCCGCCGGGCGATTCGATCCGGCACGCGGTGGCAGAAACAACAGATCCTCGAAGCTCCCGTGGCCCATACTCCGCCCGAAGGCTTGGAGTCGATGATCGAACTGCTCGTCACCCAGCTCGATCCCGACCTCGAGGGGCTATCCTTCTTGTACGAGGCGAGCAAGAAGCGGGGGCGTCCGGAACAACTGAAGCAACTGCAAGTACACTATGTCGGCAAGGCCGAGTCCGAGGCCCGAGCGGCCGACGGCCGTGAAGCCGCGCGACTCTGGATGCTTGCCGCGCAAGTCCATGACGACATGGGCAACCACCGCGAGTTGCTTCGGTGCACACGCAGCGCCTGCGAGTGCAATCCCAGTGATTTGAAAGTGCGTTATCGGCTGGCCTGCCTGTTGCTCAAGGAGGGAGACGGCGCCGAGGCCGGTTCGCACCTGAAGTGGTGTCTGCGTCGGGAACCCGACAACAAAGCGTTTCAGCGGAAGTATCAAGAGGCCCTCGGCCGGTCTCACGGCCGACAGGCCTCGCGCCGCCCCAAGCCGACTCGCTAGAGCACCTTTCTCACCGGATGTGTAGCGGGTGCCACGGGCATCTTGCCCGTGCTACTGCTCACTGAGCACTGGCGAAACGCCAGTGGCACCCTGTGGGAGCCGCTCTAGAGCACATTTTTCACTGGCTGGTGGCGGTTCGTGCTTGTCCCCGCTTCCTGGGCAGCACGCTCGCGCTCGGTTTCACCTACCGGCACGCGCACCACGAAGCGTTGGTTCCGGGCGAAGTCTTCGACTCGCGTTGCATCGTCCATTGGTTTCTTTTTCGCGGCCAGTGCTTCTTCGTGTCGCACGAGCCGCCATAGGCCGCACGCCAGTGCCGGGATAATCAGTACGATGGGCCAGCCGAGGCTTGGATCGCACGCAAACCCGACGCCCAGCAAGAGTCCGACAAGTGCCCACCCGCCGTAAAGCAACACGACCTTGCCGGCCGGGCAGCCGGTAGCCGCAAGCCGCTGGTAGAGATGGGTCTGGTGTGGCGTGAAGACGTTCTCGCGCCGCAATAGCCGGCGGACGAACGTAATGCTTGCATCGAAGACAAACGGCCAGACCAGCAAGACGGCCACTACGGCCAGCCGAGGCTGCCCGGCGGCGCCAAGCACGCCGATCGCCGCCAGGGTGAATCCCAAGAACGTGCTGCCCACGTCGCCCATGAACACGCGGGCCGGCGGCCAATTGTGCGCCAGGAAGCCGGCGCTGGCGGCCAGCAACAACAGGGCCAGAATGCTGATCGCCGACTGTCCACCGAGCAAGCCCAGCAGCAGCCAGCCCGCAGCGGCCAAAGCGGCCTGCGTGCCGGCCAAGGCGTCCAGCCCGTCCATGAAGTTGTAGGCGTTGGTCAGCCCCACCAGCCAGAGAAACGTGATCGCAAGCCCCCAGTGACCCAGTTGGCAGGCGCCGAGCCAGGGCAACTCGATTTGATTCCAGTGAGGACAGCTCGCCAGGAAGATGCCCGCGGCCAGGACGTGCACCGCCAATCGGAGCCGGATGGACAACCCACGCAGATCGTCGGCCCAGCCGATTGCCGCAATGAGCGTGGCCGCGACGAGATAACCGGCCAAACCGCGATCAAGCGGCACCAGACCACAGGTTCCCGCAACGGCCAACCCGATCAAGCACAACCCGGCGATTGCCAATCCGCCGCCGGTGGGCACGGGCCGGTTGTGCGGGCTCCGACGGTCGGGTACGTCCAAGACGGCACGGCGCTGCGCCCAATTCCTGATCCGACCGATCAGCAGCCAGCAGAGCACGCTCAGTGCGGTAGTCAGCAACAGAAGGTCGATCACCATGCACTTCCTCAACCCACTTTGCGTGCCGCGCGACCGCTCGATATCCCTCGGCCGCCGGCCGCCACCGACCGAATACCATCGACGACCCTGGCCAGCTCATCACTGCTGAGATTCGAGCCGCTGGGCAGACACAGTCCTCGCTCGAACAAATCCTCGGCCACCGCCCCGCCACGCACGCGGCAGCCGGCAAACACCGGCTGCAGGTGCATCGGTTTCCACACCGGGCGCGATTCGATGTTCTCACGTTCCAGGGACAACCGAACGTCTTCTCGCGTTGCGCCGCGGCGCCGGGGATCGACCAGCACGCACGTCAGCCAGCGGGTCGATCTGCCGTGCGGCCCCTCGGGCATGAAATCGATGCCGGGCAACCCGGCCAGGGAGCGCCGATAGAACTCGAAGTTGGCTCGACGCTGTCTTACGCGCTGGCGCAGCACGGCCAGTTGGCCGCGGCCCACGGCGGCCAGCAGGTTGCTCATGCGGTAGTTGTAGCCCACCAACGAGTGCTCGTAGTGAGGCGCCGGGTCGCGGGCCTGGCTGGCCAGGAGCCGGGCGCGCTCGACCAGCCGGGCGTGATCGGAAGCGAGCATTCCGCCGCCGCTGGTCGTGATGATCTTGTTTCCGTTGAACGAGAAACAGCCCATCACCCCGAAACGCCCGGCGGCGCGACCCCGGTGCTCGGCCCCCAGCGCCTCGGCCGCGTCTTCGACGACCGGCACGTCCCAGCGGCGGCACGCGGCCAGGATCGGCTCGTAGTCGGCGCATTGGCCGTAGATGTCGACGACGATCACGGCCCGGGGCAGCTTGCCGCGCCGCGCGCAGGCATCCAGTTCCTCGGCCAACAGTGCTGGATCCATGTTCCAGGTTCGTGTTTCGCTGTCGAGGAAGACGGGCGCCGCGCCGCAATAGCGGATCGCGTTGGCCGTGGCGGCGAAGGTCAGTGTCGAGGTGACGACCTCGTCGCCCGGCCCAACACCCAGCAGCAGCAACGCCAGGTGGAGCGCGGCGGTTCCGCTGGAGAGCGCCGCGGCATGGCCGACACCCACGGCCGCGGCGAATTCCCGTTCGAACCGGTCGACCTCGGGTCCCAGCGGCGCGATCCAGTTCGAATCGAACGCCGCGAGCAATAACTCCCGCTCGCGCGGCGACATGTGGGGCGGCGAAAGGTAGATGCGGTTTGAGCACATAGCAAAAAAGGCTGCTCGATTTGCAGGCCGGGATAGGGATTACCACAACCACGTCATCAGGGCCAAATCAGTCACTATCACGCACGATACGCGGGAAAGAATTCGGGGCGAGGGGACCAGTCATTGCCTTGGAAACGGCAAACCGCACTTCGTTCCCGCACAAGCCGCCGATAGGGATTGTCTCGCAATATCCGCTGCCCGGTCATGAAAGGAACGGCACCGTGTGGCGCAAACGATAGCTTGTACTGATAGATGCCGTCTTCGGGCTGATACCCTCCGCCGAGGACGAATCGCTTTTTTCCTTCGTTTCGAGCCCAACGAATGATTTCATATTTCAACAGGTCGTTCGGACGGACGGCAAATGCTGAACGGTCCGTTCCACCCAAAAATGAGTAAACGTTTTCGGCCGACACAAGGACGAGTTCGGTCGAGACGAGTCGATCCTCGTAAATCGCGTGGAAGTACGTGAATTGACCGACCAGGTTTTTCTGAATCGACTTGAAGAACTCGCCAGCGAAGTAGTAGCCCTCGGAACTGGAACGGCGATCCATGGTGCCGATGTATATACGAAGAAAGTCGTCGAGCCGCCGGCCGGCGGCATCTTGCTCGATCTCGACTCCGCTGCGCTGCGCCTTCTTGATGTTCTTGCGAACCTTATGCTTGAAATCCATCCACAGTGTTTCGTCATCCAGGTCCAGTTCACGAACCACGTTGGAGTATCGGATGTGCTTCTGCCCGGGATACGGCAACAGGCCATCCGGAAAGAGTGAGAAGCGAATGAACTCGGAAACGACGTGGTTCTCCTCAGCCCACGCGTCGAAGGATTCCCAAAATGCCGTAGCCAACCGAGGCGTCGCCTCCGCTCCCCAGGTAAACGGACCACCATATCCATAGGGGGTAGTGATATCCGCCAGCGGACCCTCGTTTCGTCGGAACCAGGGCAACGCCTTGAGGTCCCGACAGAGAAAGGGGTATATGACCGTGCTCCGGCCGTCGGACGACGCCGCGCAGAGGACGCGATCTTCCTTGCCGGCGAAGAGTCCGAGGTAATCCGGATGGGCAAACACCTCGCGGCGCGGCCAGGATTGCCAAGCGGCCAGCCAGCGGGCAAGGTCTCCCGGCTCCGTGCTATTCCAGACTTGAAAATCAAAGGGCTGCAAGTTCATTCTTGTCCGAAAGCCTAACGGCTTTTGGGTAGGCTGACTGCGTCATCCACACCGAGAATGCATCTCGGATAACGTGTCACGAGGTTACGCGGCCTGGGACCTCTCGTCTGTCTGTTTCGCCAACGCGGCTTGGACGAGAGCGGCCACTCGAAGAAAGTGACTCGCCTCATAACGAAAGTCGCACGACAAACACAAAACACGACGTGACAGTTCCGCCGCCTCCCGCATCGGTGAAGTGTCGTTGCCTTCGATCAGCCAGAGCACGCTCGGATATATATCATTGGCGATGAGGTGCGAACGTATCCGCTCCCGGCGTTCGCGAGTGTCACACACCAACACGAGCGAGAAGGGACAGACGTCGCCTGCTTCATTCGGAGAAAGGATTTTCAGCCCCGCCGTGTTACTCAATGCCTCGCGCATGGTGGCGAAGTTGCCTTGTCGCCGACGGCGCCAATCGTCCCAAGGCAATGTGGGAAGAAGTTCTCTGGTGTAGTCGCTCATGCCAGAGACCTCATCGTCGACACCGATGCTGTTCTCCGCTCGAATCTGAAGCTGTCGAAAGACTTCCTTCTCGACGTCCTGGCCGGCCAGGTATTGACGTTTCAATGTCATGGCCGCCAGTTTCATCCAGGAGAACGTCTCTCGGTGGGGTGTCGCGGGAAGCTGGGGCGGCAGGTTATCGCCGCGGGGTGACCACAGAATGGCACCATCGGGGACCGGGAGGCATTTCCTCAATGACGCGAGGCAAAAACTCGCCCCGCTGGCCTTTGCCCACTCGCTCCACGGGTCGTGCGTATGATCCTCGACTAAATCGGCGGGATGCATATCCAACGCTTCGGCTGCCCGGCGGTCTCGCAGGCCGAAGTAGTTGACCAGGAAGAGGGCGTCTCCTTGCCGAAGTCGTTCCTCCAGCGGAGCAGGTGCTTCCCAAAGAGGAGAATCACGATACGTGACCACTTCAATCCCGGTCGCCCGAATTGCCGCGGAGACGTCTTGACAGAAATAGTCGGGCAGAAACCAGCGGCGCCAGCCTCGCTCGGCGCGTCCCCACTCAATCAGAGCCCTCAGCGCATCCCGGCCCGTGGCGTACAGTACGCTGTCCCGCGGCAATATCGGACTCTCCGGCCTTCGCGAGGATGCCGTCAGGTGGAATTCGCTTCCGAATTCTCGAGGGACTTCGCATTTCTGTTGCATCGGTCGGATCTCCGTGGGAAAGGCAGCGCCTCAATGCGTTCAGGATTGGACAGGAACAAGCAAACTTCGTTCCGCAATGTCATGGGTCGCCGATCGGTCGTTGGCGCGGCGGCGGTCAACACCTGGGTCCACTTGGATGGAGAAAGTGGCCGCCGACAAACAATCATGGCAAGTCGCGAAGGATCGCCACGGCGTCACCTCCGGTGTTCTATGGTCCTATTGTGGATAATCAATCGCGGTAGAATTGGCGCACCGCATTGCGGACCAACTCGTACTCCGCGTCGTCATATCGCGTCTTCGGTTGCAGAGACTCTGGCGGTTGCGATACGAACTCCGTTTCCCAATCGTTTGCGCGTAGTGTTCCCCGCACGCGACGCAACACGTCCAGGGGCTCTCGGCAGAGATCTTCATAAGTGGTTTCGACGACGTTTCTTCCCCCTAGCCTTTCTATTTGTGCGTCCATCGCGCGCTCCAGGAAGAAAACCTGACCCGCCACCTGCGTCCACACCGGCTCGTCCTTGAGCCACGCGTATTCCGGCGGCTTGTAGGACACCCACTGATCGGCGGAACCGTAGAACGCTCGCCGGTACTTGAGGATCGAGAGTGCGTTGAACGTCGGGTCGCGCCGAACACAGACAAAGATGGTTCTGGGCAGTATCTGCTGTAGTCGAAACATGTGCATTAGAACTGAAGCGGACTTGAAAAGTACGGGCTTCCCGAATGCGTCTGCGATGTTGTTCAATAGCTTGCGAACCCGATTCCAGTCGATGCGGTCTTCATCCTCCGGAGGCTGTAGGATCATTTCGCGGCAACCCAGAAGCTCGTGCCAGAAATACCCAAACTCGTGCGGCTCATCGATGTTCGAGGTTCGCCCGAAGCTGGACTCGTAGTTCGACGGTCCTTTTTCGGGCAAAAGGATTCTCGAGAGCCGAATTCCATACACGGGCGCTCGCCAGAAGCGAGCGATCAGATTATTGATGTGCCCAACGTCCAGGTGCGCCGCGAGGAGTTGGGTCAGCAACGTCGTCCCGCAGCGCGGGGCGCCAACGACGTGGATCGTGGGCGGAGCGTCCACAAGGTCGCCGTATTCTTTTTCCTGGAAAGGACGAAGAAGCGTGTTAAAATGTTCCAGGAAGGCCTCGTCGCCCGCATCCTTCCGGTAACGCTCGGTCAATTCCGGGGCTTGGCACATCTTTCCGGTTCCATGTTCGAAGGGGTTGCA